>Ga0247704_1000018_pt1 | contig 46386 bp, 43 predicted proteins | sample 41W_NmetaG_FD_189042 | JGI IMG/M metagenome (GOLD analysis project Ga0247704, IMG submission 189042) | Soil microbial communities from hillslope of Landscape Evolution Observatory, University of Arizona, Oracle, AZ, United States - 4-1-W_N | ecosystem: Engineered > Artificial ecosystem >...
GCCGTCCCCGGCCCGCCCCTGCCCGAGCCCGGACCGCCGTTCCGCAGCGCCGAGGGCCGGTGGTTCGAGGTGGAGACGCTCGACCCGGAGGCGTGGAAGGCGTTCTGGACCCGCCTGGGGGCGGGCGGCGCCGACCTGGGGCGGGGGTGGACGGTGTTCCGCTGGCGGTACGAGCGGGCCGCCTGCTCGCTCCCGCCCGGCCTGCACGAGGCCACGGCCGGCCACCGCCTCGACGACCTGCGCCGGGTGGCGGCGGAGACCGGCCTGAGCCTGGTCCCGGTGGCCGGCGGCCCGGCGCCGGTGGCCGAGCCGCCGGTGGCCTCGGTCTGCGCCCGGCCCGGCGGCGGCGCGCCTGCCGGGACGGCGGGGACGGCCGCGGCGGCCGGCCTGCCGCTGGCCGGCACCCGGGTGGTGGAGGCCACCAGCCGTATCCAGGGGCCCTTCGCCGGGATGCTGCTGCGGATGCTGGGAGCCGAGGTGGTCCGCGTCCAGCCGCCGGAGGGCGACTACGGCCGGGCGGCGGTGACCCTGCACCGGGGCAAGGACGCCGTCGCCCTCGACCTGGGCTCCCCCGCCGGCCGGCGGGCGCTGGTCGACCTGGTGGCCGGGGCCGACGTGTTCCTCCACAACTGGCGCCCGGGCAAGGCGGCCGAGTGGCGGCTGGAGTTCGACGACCTGGCCCGCCCGGGTCTCGTCTACGCCCACGCCACCGGGTGGGCGGCCCCCCGGGAGGCGCTGGGCACCGACTTCCTGGTCCAGGCCCACCTGGGGCTCGGGCACGGCCTGCGGCCCGAGGGCGAGCCGCCCTTCCCGTCCCGCATGATCCTGTGCGACCTGTTCGGGGCCCTGGTCACCGCCGAGGGCATCCTCGCCGCCCTCTACCGGCGGGCGCGGGAAGGCGGCGCCTACGAGGTCGGTTCCTCCCTGGAGGCCGGCGGCCGGTCGCTGCTGGACGGCCACCCGGGGCGTCCCCGCTGGGGGGCCCTCGACCGGCCGGTGCCCACCGCCGCCGGCCTGCTGGCCGTCAGCGTCGACGGCGAGGACGGCCTCCGCCGGGCGTGTGCCGCCTGCCGGGTCGCCGGTCCCGAGGCCCTGGTGGCCCGCCTGGGCGAGGACACCGCCGCCCACTGGGAGGGCGTGCTCACCGGCGCGGGCGTGCCGGCCGCGGCGGTCGCCGAGGACCTGGCCGCGGTGGCGGCCGACCCCCGGCTGGCCGGCCTGTTCGAGCCGGCCGGCCCCGGGCTGGCCCCCCGGGCGCCGTGGTCGTTCGCGTGAGCGATCCCCTCGCCCCCACCCTGCGGGCCGCGTGCGAGCGCTGGGCCCACCGGCCCGCCCTGACCTTCGCCGGGCGCACCACGACCTACGCCGAGCTCGGGCGGGCCGTCGCCCGGCTGGCCGCCGCCTACCGCAGCCTGGGGATCGGCCGGGGCGACCGCGTCGTCTGCCAGCTGCCCAACTCGCCCGCCCACCTGCTGGCGGTCAACGCGGCCTGGGCGGTCGGCGCCGTCCACGTGGGGACCGACAACGACCTCACCGGGCCGGAGCTGGCCTGGGTGACCGAGCGCACCGGCGCCGCCGCCCTGCTCTACCGGCCCCACCCCGGCGCGGCCGACCCGGAGGCGGCCATCCGGGCGGTGCGGGCCGCCAGCCCGTCCACCAGGGTGATCGCCGACCGCGAGCTCGATGACCTCCTGGCCGGGCCGGATGCGAGCGACGACTGGTCGCCGCCCCACGGGCGGGAGGAGACCAGCCACCTGTGGCTCACCTCGGGGACCACCGGCAGGCCGAAGATGGTGATGGAGACGCTGCCCGGGTGCTGGGCCAAGATGCAGTTCTTCGCCGACGCCTTCGGCCCCCGGCCCGACGACGTCCACCTCCTCTACCTGCCGGTGGCCCACGTCTTCGGCATGCGCCTGGCCCTGCTGGCCCTGCTCAGCGGTGGCCGGCTGGTGCTGGCCGAGCGGTTCTCGCCCACCGGCGCCCTGGAGCTGGTCACGGCCGAGCAGGTGACGGTCCTCCCCGGCATGCCCGCCCACTTCACCCTCCTGCTCGACGCCCTCGACCCGAGCCGGCACCGGGTGGGCACCCTCCGGTGGGCCATCTCGGCCGCCTCCACCCTCCCCCGCGGCCTGGTCGACCGCATCTACGGCCGGCTGGGCGTCGACCTCCTCTACGTCTACGGGTGCAGCGAGAACTTCACCGTCCTGACCACCGACCCCGAGGAGATCCGGCGGGGCTCCGTGGGCCGGACCGTGTTCCGGGGGCCGCCCGGCACCCCGCCCGACGGCACGATCGCCGTCCTCGATCCCGGCGGCACCACCGCCCTGGCGCCCGGCCAGGTCGGGGAGCTGGCCTACGGCGCCGCCTGCCCGGTGCGCTACTGGAACGACGCCGACGCGGCGGCCGACGGGTGGTACCGCACCGGCGACCTCGGCCGCATCGACCCCGACGGCACGGTCCACGTGCTCGGGCGGCTCAAGGAGCTGGTCAACCGGGGCGGGCTGCACGTGTCGCCCACCGAGGTGGAGACCGCGGCCCGCCGGCACCCCGGCGTGGCCGACTGCGCGGTGGTGGGCACGCCCGACGATGTCCTGGGCGAGGCGGTCTGCGCCTGCGTGGTGCCGTCGGCCACCGAGCCCCCGCCCGACCTGGCCGGGCTGCGGGCCTTCCTGGGCGACGTCCTGGCCCGCCACAAGCTCCCCGACGAGCTGGCCGTCGTCGAGACCATCCCCCGGACCAAGATCGGCAAGGTCGACCGCGCCGCGCTGCGGGCCGCGGTCGCCGCCGCCCCCCGGGAGCGGTGGCGGGCCCGGTGATCGCCGTCCACGACCTGGGCGGGACGGGGCCGATCCTGGTCATGGCCCACGCCGCCGGCCTGCACGGCCTGGTCCTGGGCCCCCTCGCCCGGCGGCTGGCCGGCCGGCTCCACTGCGTCTCCTTCGACCACCGGGGCCACGGCGACACCCCCCTGCCGCCCGGCGAGGCCCTCGACTGGCACGGGCTGGCCGCCGACGTGCTGGAGGTGGTCGACCGGCTCGGCCTCCCGGAGCGCCCGTACGGGTTCGGCCACTCCAGCGGGGGCACCGCCGTGCTCATGGCCGAGCAGGCCCGCCCGGGCACCTTCGCCGCCCTCTCCTGCTACGAGCCGGTGCTGGTGGCCGCCGACCCGCCGCTCGGGCCCGACCGGGGCAGCTGGCTGGCCGAGGCGGCCCGGAGGCGGCGGGCCTCCTTCGCCTCCCGGGCGGAGGCGGTCCGTCACTTCTCGTCCCGACCGCCCTTCGGCGCCCTCGACCCCGAGGTGCTCGGGGCCTACGTCGACCACGGCCTCACCGCCGCCGGGCAGCTCAAGTGCCGCCCGGAGGACGAGGCCGCGGTCTACGAGACGGCCACCGCCCACGACGCCTACGGCCGGCTCCCCGAGGTGGCCTGCCCGGTGCTGGTGGCATGCGGCTCGGCGTCCGAGGCCTGCGCCCCGGCGCACGCCCGGGCCCTGGCCGCCCGGCTGCCCCAGGGCCGGTGCGAGGTGCTCGACGGCCTGGGCCACCTGGGCCCGCTGGAACGCCCCGCCGCCGTCGCCGCCTCCATCCTGGCCTTCGTGGGATGACCGACGTCTCCGCCGCCGAGCTGGTCGAGGAGGCCGCGGCCCGGGCCGGCCCGTGGCCGGGTGCGGTGCCGTTCCTGCCCACCCTTGAGCTGCTGCTCGACGCCTGCCGGCGCACGGCCCGCCTCAACGGCACCGGCCGCCAGGTCCTCCACAAGGCCGCGGTGCGCCACCTGCGCAACCTCCGCCACGTCCAGGCCTACGTCGAGGCCCACCCGGAGGCCGCGACCCGCCCGCTCGACCGGCCGCTGGTCGTCACCGGGCTGCCCCGGACGGGCACCACCCTGCTCCACAACCTCCTGGCCTGCGACCCGGCGCAGCGCGCCATGCGCTTCTGGGAGGCGCTCCACCCCGTCCCGCCGGGCGACGGGGGGCCGCCGGCCGAGGCCCTCCAGGCCCAGGCCGGGCGCTGGCTGGAGGCCTTCTACCGCCTCGTCCCCGGCTTCCAGGCCATCCACGGGGCCACGCCCACCGGCCCCGAGGAGTGCGACGCCCTCCTCCAGAACACCTTCGCCAGCCAGCACTTCGACGACATGTTCGACGCCCGCGCCTACTCGGCCTGGCTGGCCCGGGCCCCGCTGGCCGAGGAGTACCGCCACTACGCCCTCCAGCTGCGGGTGCTGTCCCGGCCCGGCGACCGCTGGGCCCTGAAGTCGCCGAGCCACCTCGGCCACCTCGACGCCCTGCTCGCCGCCCTCCCCGGCGTCACCGTCGCCGTCTGCCACCGCCACCCCCACCAGGCGGTGGCCTCCTACGCCAGCCTGGTCCACACCCTGCGGCGGGCCTACAGCGACGAGGTGTCGCCGGCCGCGGTCGGGCGCCAGGCCCTGGAGCGGGCGGCGATCGCCGTCGAGCGGGCCCTCGACGTGCGGGCCGCGTCCGACCCCGCCTTCGTCGATATCGCCTACCGGGAGCTGGTGGCCGACCCGCTGGCCGCCGTGCGGCGGATCTACGCCCACCGGGGCGAGGCCCTCACCGCCGAGGCCGAGGCGCGTATGCGGGCCTGGGTGGCCGCCAACCCGCAGCACAAGCACGGGGCCCACCGCTACGACCTGGCCGGCTTCGGCCTCGTGGCGAGCGAGGTCGACGCCGCCTTCGCCCGCTACACGGCCCGGTTCGGCCCGCTGGCCGGCTGAGCGGGCCAGCCGCCGGTCCGCAGGACGTAGCGGCGCAGCTTGCCGGTCGGCGTGCGGGGCAGGGCCGCCACCAGGTGCACCGAGCGGGGGACCTTGAACGGCGCCAGCTCGTCGCGGGCCAGGGCCAGCAGCTCGGCCTCCAGCTCGGGGGCCGAGGGGGCGCCCGAGCCGGGCACCACGAAGGCCAGCAGGCGGGAGGCGCCCTCGGCGTCGAGGACGGCGGCCACCGCCACCTCGGTCACGCCCGGGTGGCGGGCCAGCACCGCCTCCACCTCCAGGGGCGACACCGAGATGCCGCCGACCTGCTCGATGTCGTCGATCCGGCCCCGCAGGTGGAGGAACCCCTCGGCGTCGAGCAGGGCCCGATCGCCGGTGCGGAGCCAGTCGTCGCGGCGGGGGCCGCCCCCCAGGTAGCCCAGGAGCAGGGTCGGGCCGGCGACCCACAGGGCCCCCACCTCCCCGGGCGGCAGGTCGTCGCCCCCCTCGTCGCACACGCGGACCCGGTAGGGAGGGAGGGCCTGGCCCACGGTGCCGTCCCGCCAGCAGGCCAGGGTGTTGCTGGCGAAGGTCTGCCCGACCTCGGTCGAGCCGATCCCGTCGAGGATCGGGCAGCCGAGCAGGGCCCGGGAGCGCTCGGCCAGGGCCACGCCCAGCGCCTCGCCGGCCGACACCGCCACCCGCAGCGACCCGAAGGCGTCGGCCTGCCCACCGGCCACCAGGTGGGCGTAGAAGGTGGGGACGCCGAACAGCACGGTGACCCCGTGGCCGCGCACCAGGGCGGCGATGTCGTCGGGGCGGGGGTGGTCGGCGTGGAGGACGGCGCGGCACCCGGCCAGCAGCGGAAAGAACAGCGAGTTGCCGAGGCCGTAGGCGAAGTACAGCTTGGAGACCGAGAGCACGACGTCGGCCGGCCGCAGCAGGATCGCCTGGCGGGCGAAGGCCTCGAAGTACACGAGAGGGTGGCCGTGGGCGTGCACGGCCGCCTTGGGCGCGCCCGTGGTCCCCGAGGTGTACTGGGCGTAGGCGGGGTCGGCGGCGCCCACCTCGGCGGGCGGCGACGGCGGGCGCCCGGCGATGGCCGCCTCGAGGTCCTCGCCGGCCACCACCGGCCGGTCGGCGAACCGCCCGGCCAGGGCGGCGGCACAGACGACCAACCGGGCCTCGGCGCCCTCGGCCGCCGCCCCGTGGTCGGCGGGCGTCAGCCGGGGGTTCACCGGCACGGCGATGGCGCCGAGGCGGACGGCGCCGAGGAAGGCCCAGGCGAACGCGAGGCCGTCGGGCAGGGCCAGCAGGACCCGGTCGCCGGGGCCGACGCCCGTGCTGGCCAGCAGCGAGGCCGTCCGGGCCGCTCCTTCGTGGACCTCGGCGTGGGTGAACACCCGGTCGCCGGCCAGGTACGCCACGTCGCCGCCCCAGCCCCCCGCGACGGCCCGGGCCTCGAGGACGCCGGCCAGGTTCGCCGTCACCGGCCGGCGTGGGCGAGCACCAGGCGGTCGCCGCACGGCCCCACCGGCCACCAGCCGGCGACCACGAGCCGGGCCCAGGCCGCGAACGGGTCGGGGTCGGCGCCGGCGAGGGCGGAGGCCACCGCTGCCGTGAGCAGCCACAGCCGGGCGCCCGAGGCCACGTGGGCGTCGACGTCGGTGTCATCGGCGGGGTCGAAGCGCTCGGTTGCGAGCAGCATGGCCACGTGCAGGGCGGCCTCCAGCTCGGCCTCCCGGCCGGCGGCCACCAGCACGGCCCGGGCGGTGTCCCGCCGGCGCTCGACCTCGGCCAGCCAGGCCGGGTCGAGCCGGTCCTGGGCCGCGACCGCGACCGGCAGGCCCTCCACGTCGAGCGGGAGGGCGACCGGCCCGGCAGGGGTCGACGGGGCGAGGGCCTCGACGTCCGCGGCCGGCGCCCCGGCCAGCCCGTCGAGCAGCCGCTCGACCGCGGCGCCGCCCGGCCCGAGGGCCGCGGCCAGGCCGCCCCGGGCGCCCGACCCGTCGACCACGGCCAGCGGCCAGGTGACGACCGGCGCGGCCGCCACCGCGGCGGCGGGCGACGCCCACCCGGGCGCCTCGGGCGGGCGGCCGGTGGCCAGGTCCAGCCCGCGGCCGTCGACCGCGTGCCAGCGGCCCGTCACCCGTTCCAGGTGAGGTCCACCTCGGGGAACCGCAGGCCGAGCTCGCCCTCCACGAACTGCCGGCACCGGGCGGCCCACTCCCCCCGGGCCTCGTCGTTGGTCCGCTGCTTCACGCCCCATTGCCGGAAGGCCTCGTTGTTGGCCGACACGCTGCGGCCGAAGAACGGGACGGTGAACCCGATCAGGTCGTCGACGGCCTGCTGGATAGCCGAAACGGCCTGGGGGTCGGCGGCCAGCTCCCGGGTGCCGGCCTTGCCGAAGGCCACGTGGAAGTGCTCCTCGGGGAGGAGCTTGCCCACCAGGCGCCGCAGCGGCAGGTACGACGTGGCCAGCAGCTCGTCCATGAGCACGACCTCGGCCAGGTCGACGAGGGCCTTCAGCACCACGAACTCGGTCCAGGAGGTGAGCCGGTAGTCGAACACCGACAGGGCCCGGCCGGTGGAGGCGTCCTCCAGCCCCAGCTCGGAGGCCAGGCGGGCGAACTTGAGGTGGTGGCCGTACTCCTCCATGGCGATCCGGCAGGCCAGCCACTTGTCCCGGGGGGTGGGGGCCAGGGCGATCGCCGGCTCGTCGAAGGCGGTGGCCCCGGCCAGCTCGTTGCGCACGTGGCTGGCGATCACCTTCCCGACGGCGGCTACGTACTCCGGGCCCAGGGCCCGGGCCGCCGTGGCGTCGGCCACCTCGCCGTCGAACGGCGTCATCGGGCGACCGCCACCGGCGGGCCGCCGAACAGGTCGAACTCCGACTCCAGCGGCACCAGGCCGGCCTGGGCGGCTTCGCCGGCGAGGGCCCGGCCCAGCGCGTCCGTGGTCCATCCCGCCGGCTCGGCGAGCGTCACCGCCGGGCGGGGCTGCGACCACACCGTGACCTCGGCCCCCCGGGCGCCGAAGACCTGGCCGGACACGCCGGCCGCCCCCGGCGAGCACAGCCATGCCACGAGCGGAGCCACGTCGCCCGCACGGCCCCCGGGCGCGGCCCGTAGGTACGCCCGCAGCCGGTCGGTGGCCGGCGGGATGGTCTCGGTCATCCGGGTGAAGGCGAAGGGGGCGACGTAGTTCACGCAGACGTCGCGCCCGGCCAGCTCCAGGGCGACGGCCCGGGTCAGCCCGAACAGCCCGGCCTTGGCCACCGCGTAGGCGGCCTGGCCCACGCTGCCCACCAGCCCGGCCGCGCCTCCGACGTAGACGACCCGCCCGTAGCCATCGCGGCGCATGCCGCCGGCCAGGGCGCGGGTCAGCTCCACCGCCACCGACAGGTGGGCGCCCAGGACCTCGGCCCAGTCGTCGTCGGTGGCCTTGTGCACCATGGCGTCGCGCAGGGTGCCGGCCGCGTGCACGAGCACCAGCGGGGCCGCGCCGGCCCACGCCTCGGCCTCCCGGACCACCGCCGCGGCGCCGGCGGGCGTCCGGGCGTCGACCGCCGCGGCAAGGGCCCGGCCGCCGGCGGCCCGGATCTCCGCCGCCACCGCCTCGGCGACCGCAGGGTCGGGCCCCCGCCCGTGCACGTCGACCCCGGTGTCGTTGACACAGACCGCCTGGCCCTGGGCGCCGAGGGCCAGCGCGACGGCACGGCCGATGCCCCGCCCGCCCCCGGTGACGATGCTCGCCGTGGTCATCCCTGCTGCTCCACCCGTCGAACCCCCGACCACCGTAGATCGTCGGTGCCCTCCAGGCGGGTAGACCGGGGGACGGTGGACGCCCGGATCCAGCAATTCCTACTTTGGTAGGATCGGGGCATGGTTGTCCGCAAGTGGTCAGTAAGCGTCGATGAAGAGCTGGCGGCACGCGTCGAGGAGCACGTCGGCAACCGGGGCCTGAGCGGATTCGTCGCACGGGCCGTTGAGCACGAGCTCGAACGCGATGCCCTCACCGGCTATCTCGACGGGCTCGACGACGAGTTCGGCACGGTCCCCGACGAGCTCATCGAGCATTACGACGCGCTTTGGCCGTCCTGATCCTCGACACCGAGGCGCTGTCGGCACTGGCCCGTCCCAGAAACGATCCCCGCCGTCACGAGCGGGTCAGGGCGGCGTTGCGGAGTGCCGAGCGCCGGAATGTCCCGGTGCGCGTCCCGTCGGCCGTTCTCGTCGAGCTCTACCGAGGCTCGGGAACGGACGAGGCGATCGACCATGTTCTCGGACGCGGGTTCGCTCGGGTGGTTACGACGGGGGTGCGGATAGCAAGGATCGCAGGCCACCTTCTGGCCGCGGCAGGTCGGGACAGCGAAATGGCGGTCGATGCTCTGGTGGTCGCCACCGCGATTCGGCTCGGCGGCGGACTCGTTCTCACGCACGATCCCGGGGACCTTGAGCTACTCGCTGCCGATCACCGAAGTGTCCGCATCGTGCCCGTGTGACCGATTCCGGTGGAGCGCTATCCCATAAACCGTCCCGAGCGGTGGCTCGACGCCAGCCCCCAACGCCGGCTCTGCGCCCACCGAGTGGTCCTTCTGCGGGATGAGAGGGCGGCGACGGAGACGCCATTGATACGCGGGGTCCGACGTTGACGGGCTTCCCCTTGAGACGGACGACGGTGCGGTGCGAGCGCTCTGCAGCGTCTATATCACCGCCGTCGAACCGAGGCGCTCCATTCTCCATGCGGGAGGGGAACCCTGCGTCCACTGCAACACCCAGTTCCGGAAGCGAGGTCTCGGCCCCGGGCAGGTCGCGCGGGCTGGGCACGGACGAGGCATGCCGGTCCCACCCGGAGTGCAGCGGATTTGGGGGCTCGGGCATCGGCTGGGCAGATCCGCCGACAGGGGTGCCCCTTAGTCCCTCGCCGGTACGGCTCCGCCAGGTGCCCCGCAACAGCGGGTCCGGATCACAAGTCCCCTAGGCACGCCGAGCCCTGGGAGCCTAGAGGCTGGCCAGGTCGACCGCCAGGGGGCAAACGATGGAGAGCTTCGAGCAGTTCGTGGCGGTAGCCATGGAGGCCGAGGGGCTGATCGTCTCAGAGGCTGTGAAGTTCCCCGTCCGGCGACAAACCCGCAAGGTCGCACACGACGAGGTGCAGACCCACGGCTATGAAGTCGATCTCGTGGGCGCCCGAGCGGACCGCCTGGTGTTGGCGACGGTCAAGTCCTTCCTCGGTTCTCGAGGTGTCGTCGCGGAGCACGTAATGGGAACCGGCGGCAATCGCCGGTTCAGGGCCCTTTACCTGCTGCTGAATGATCCGGTGATCCGTTCCGGAGTCGTCAGGTCCGCCGCCGAGCGGTACGGCTATGCCGAACACCAGGTAAGGGTGCGGCTGTATGTCGGCCGATTCGCCGCGCCCGTGAAACGCACCCACGAACCGGCGATTCGAGAGTGGGCGTCGACACAGATCGTGGGCGGCGGGCCGATCGAGGTCTATGGCCTCCCGGACGTGATCCAGGTCGTGCGACAGGTCTCCGGGTCGAAGACCTACCGGAACAACCCGGTGCTCGTGACGATGAAGGTGCTCGACGCTGCCGGGCTCCTGGTTGACACGGACACATCTGGCATAGCCGCCGACTGATCAGGGGCGTCGTGGATCGGTCCGAGCCGGTGTCCCTGAGCGAATCGCAGGCGCCGTGGGTGCCCACAATCACCGGCTGCCGGTCAGCGAGCTGCATGCGGGTCGACCACCATCTCGGCCCAACCCGTCGACTTTGCGCGTATTTAGGGTACGATGACGGCGGCGATCGAGGGCGCCGCCAGTCCGCGGGAAGGTCTGACCACCTCGACGAGCTGTGGCGATGGCAAGCGATCTCGCTTCCGACCTGAAGGTGCGGACCTCAGGACTCGTGGAAGGAGATCGTCTCATGCCCGGTTGGTATCCCGACCTCGATCAACTCCGCCGCCAGGCGAAGCGTCTGCTGCGCCAAGCGAAGGAAGGTGACCCGAGGGCGCTTCGCCTCTTTCCCCGAACTGACCGCTCTCCGCAGCTGGCCGACGCCCAGTACGCCGTGGCGAAGGCCGTCGGCTTCTCCAGCTGGCCGGCCTTGGTCCGAGCGGTGAAGGCGGCCCGTCAAGACCCTGAGCGGCGGGAGCTCCGCACTCGTCTGGTTCTGGTCCGAAGCGGCCAGGGTGAGGCTCAGGGCCGATTCAACCAGCACAATGGTCCTGGTCTCGATGAGGTCGGGCGAGCGCAGGCGAGGCGTGTTGCGGATCGCCTCGCGGAGATGGTGAACGACGGCGCCACCGTCCTCAGCTCTCGGCGCCCACGGAGCGTGGAGACCGCAGAGGTGATCTCCTCCGTGCTCGGGATTCCCCGTGGCGAGCCGACCTGCGACCTCTGCGAGATGCACCCTGGCGCGGCGGAAGGCCTGACCCAGCAGGAGATGGCCGAGCGCTTCGGGCCCAACTACGCCTTCGTGCCCGGCGCAGAGTCCTGGTCGGAGTTCGTGCCGCGGGGCTCCGAGGCGCTGGAGCGGCTCGCCCGGAGTCACTCCGGGCGCACGGTGATCGGGGTGACCGAGAGCGCTGTCGTGAAGGCGTCATTCATTGCCTTCAGTGGGATGCCGGTGTCTGCGGCCGAGGTGATCATGACCGCCCCCGCCTCGATCACGGAGTGGTCATGTCTCATCCAGGGCGACATTCGCCGGGTTGGCACATGGCGGCTCGAGCGGTACAACGACACGACTGATCCAACGGCAGCGACCATCCGATGATCCCTCATCACGGCGGCGAAGGTGGCCCCCAAATAACGCCGGTCAAATCCCGAAACAGTGGGTAGGCGGGACACCTTTCTGGAACTCGGGAGTGGCGAGCGAGCGACGGGCAGGGCCGGCGGCGGCCTCACCCGTCGGGGCCCGCCAAGGTCACGGAGTCAGCTCCGATGGGGAAGGTGGCTCCGCCCCGGCACTCCGGCGATGGGTCTCGGCGATGGACCTCGCTGCGCGTTGTGGGACGCACGCGTCGGGGCCGCACCGAACGCACGATGGGCCAAGGCGAGGCATCGTGCGCACAGGTCCGGAGAAGACCCAGCCGCTACGCGCTGTGCTTGATGAGGACCCGCTCGTCGTAGCTGATGCCGTGCTCGACGGTGTGAATCAAGCGGTCGGTCACGGTCCACCCCGCCTTCTCGTAGAAGGCAATCGCAGCGAAGTTGTCGACCCTCGCGTGCAACTCGAAGTCCGTGTGGCCGCCGGCGGCGATCATCGCCTCTCCCTGAGCAAGGAGGTGTCTGCCGAGGCCCATGTTCTGGTGGTTTGGCTCGACGAACAGGTGGACGAGATGGTGGCCGCTAACCGTGACATGACCGATCGGCGCACCATCGACGACGGCCACCAGCGTCTCGAACTCGGATCCGGGCAGGAACCAATCGTGGAGTTGCTGTCTGATGCCAGCTGGATTGGGGGCTTCAAGCTCCTCGGCGAGGAGCTGCGACGCGTACGTCTTCGTGAAGCAGCGGTGGTGATAGTCCGCGACCGCGTCGGCGTCAGCGGGTGTCGCCGCGCGAGTCTCGAACGCCGGCATGTGTCGATACTGGCACGCAGGCGAGGAGCGGCTGGCAGTTCCTGCGCCCAGATCGCAGCTGTCCTCGCAGCGAACGCCCGCTCGTCGGTGGCACGTACGGGCGCAACGCTCCGCCCACAGCATTCGCCTCATCGGCCCGCCAGGGCCGTGACCAATCACCGGTCGACGGGGACCCGGACGTGTTTGACCATCCGGACCACTACGCCTTCGTTTCCCACACCGACACGTGGGACGTGCTCTCGCTCGTGAACGGCTCGCGTGTCCACCCGCTCCAGCGTTCGCGCAGCGTCATGCCGGCGATGCGAGCCATCAGATCGAGCTCGGACGGCCACACGTAGCGGAATGGCACGGAGAAGACCTCGACCGCGCCGTCGCCGGCGAGCCAGTAGTGGTGGGAGTAGCAGAGCTGCGCGGCGGTCAGGTCGGTGAACTCGTCGAAGCCGAGGTGGGCGGGGCTCAGGGCGAAGGCCCGGACGGTCTCGCCAGGTGGCAGCCTACGCAGCGGAGGCACGATGACCTCGATGGCGAACCGCCCGCCGGGCTCGAGATGCTCGGCGACGTTGCGGAAGCACGCAACCTGCTCGTCCTGGGTCGTCAGGTTCATGATCGTGTTGTAGACGAGGTACGCGAGCTTAAACGCGCCCTCGACGCGGGTGGTGGCGAAGTCGCCGATCGTCACAGTTATGACCTCAGCGCCGGGCTTGGCCTGCAGCCGTTCGACCATGGCCGGTGACACGTCGATCCCATGCACGGCAACACCACGTTCGCTGAGCGGCATAGCAATGCGCCCGGTGCCAATCCCGAGCTCGAGAGCGGCGCCTCCTGCCGCGAGATCGGCGAGGAAGTCGATTGCAGGCTCGACGACCGCTGGGTCGAACATTCCCGCCGATGTCGAGTCGTAACGGGCGGCGATCTGTTCGTTGAGGTAACTGTTCGGCACGAGTGCACCCTTGCATCGCCCGAGAGCACTCGGCGACTGAATTGCCACGGGCATCGCCGTCCATGGTTGATGCGGCCGAGCCGTGGGCAGCCGACGCCGTCCGTGCTTCCTCGCTCGGCGTCGACCATCCGCGGACGGGCCCTCGGAGGCGCAACGGAGATGCTGCCCGCGACCCGACGCTGCACCGAGGCGGTCGGGTAGCCGGGGGCATCTCAGCCCCCGGCTCCCACAGATCCCGGCGTGACAGTCTCCCGTCACCGGGCTCTTCTCATCCGCCGGGCGTCCCGTACGAGCGGACCCATTTCCAGTGGGCGAACAGGCCGGGCTGTCGATCGAGCAGCCCCGCCCACCACCTTTTGAACCGGCCATGGGCCCGCAGGCGCCGGTACTTCTTCCCCGCCCACCGCCTCAGGTAGGTGCTGACGCGGATCAGGAGGCGACTCATCACCGACCGGTAGAACCGGCCGTAATAATTCATCCACCCGGCGACGATGGGGTTCAACCATGCCGCCAGGTCGTCCAGGCTGAAGGTGGTGCGCCGATGAATCCGCAGAGCGCGGAGTCGGGCGCCTTTGGCCTTGAGCGCCTCGGTGCTCATCGCGGGCAGGAACGACATGAACAGCTCGCCGTTCTTGCGTCGCGCCGGGCGAGCCCGGAAGCTGAACCCGAGGAAGGTGAAGGAGGTGTGCTCGTGGTCGGCCCGGCGCGTGTCGTCCTTGCAGTAGACGATGCGCGTCTTGTCCGGGTGCAACCGCAGGCCCACCTCGCCCATCCGTTCGGCGATGGCGGCAAGCACATCTTCGGCCTGCCGCCTGCTCACGCAGTGCACGACAGCATCGTCGGCATAGCGTTCGAACGGGACGGCCGGGAACCTCCGGGCCATCCAGTTGTCGAAGGCGAAGTGCATGAACAGGTTCGCCAGGATCGGCGAGACCGCCGATCCCTGCGGAGTCCCCTTCGTACGTTCGGCAAGGGTGCCGTCGGGGAGCTGCAGCGGCGCAGCCAGCCACCGCTTCACATACAGCAGCACCCAGGCGGTGTCGGTGACCGCTTCCACCGCCTTGACGATGAGGTCCCACGGCACCGAGTCGAAGAACTTCTGGACATCGAGATCGATGACCCAGTCCTTCCTCCAGCACCGCTGCCGGCACACCCCCACGGCGTCGAGGGCGGACCTGCGCGGCCGGTAGCCATAGGAGTCGGGGTGGAACCTGGGTTCCGCCACCTCCTCCAACTGCATGGCCACGACCGTTTGGGCCACCCTGTCCGCCACCGTGGGCACACCGAGCAAACGGACCCCTCCGTCGTGCGGCTTGGGGATCGCCACCGCCTTGACCGGGGGCGGAAAGTACGACCCCGAGCTCATCCGGTTCCAGATCTTGTAGAGGTTGTTCCTCAGATCGGCCTCGAACTCGGCCAGGGTCTGCTCATCCACACCCGGGGCACCCTTGTTGGCCGCCACCCGCCTGTACGCCTCCCCGACTGCTTGCTTGGGGATGTCGAACGGCTTGACGTGCGGCTTGGGCATGTTCCCTCTCTTCCTCCCGGGCCGTGCCCGGTTGATCGAACGAACACTCCTGATGAGCCGGCCCCTTGGCTCCACCCCCACCCCAGCAGGCAGGGGCTTCCCAGCTACTACGGGCCGGTCCGCCGGCGAGCGCCGCATCGGTACTCGGCGCCTTCGGGTTTCTGCCTCGGCGCACTCCCTCTCGCGGCCGGGTGGCTCTACAAGCCCAAGTGAACGGCCGACGGTATCGACGCTCGCCTTCTCATGTTCCGTGCAAGAGCCGCAGACCAGGCTCACGCCGCCTCTGCGCCGGACACCGCCTGGCCGGTGCATCGGGTGACTGCCAGGCTCATCCCGGGAGCGGGACAAGGACCCCCGGTTTCGATGCCACTTGATTTAACAGCGCTTCAACGACGACGCTCGGCCAAGCCATCGGCCCGACCGGGCGCTTCTGGTGCGTCTTCCTGGTCCCCACCTGACGCGATCTTTCGCGCCTTTCCCCTGTCGCTCACCACGACGGTCTTCAGCCAACGCAGCACAGGGTGGTTTGACGCCTGCCCCCGAAGGCCGACGCCGGAGGGCCAACCATCCTCCATCTCTCGCACAGCACCGCTTCAGAAAGACCTCCTACATGGACCTCCTTCCACGTTCATGACGCACTGTCCCCGAACAACAAGGTGAACCTCGACTTGTATCCTGACGAGATGACCCGCCAGTCGGCTCGGTGGTTGGTCGAAGCAGATACTTTCCGGTTCGACCTGTCAGATCTTCAACCCCCCGCATTCGGCGGTACGCCGAACCAGGGCATGTGGAAGATCTTCCAGGATTTTCTCGCGGACCCAAGCGACATCGACGGCACTGCCCTGGCCCTGGAGGTGGCCGCCGCCAGAGCCTTCGACCGATAGGCTCAGCTTTCCTGGTCCGCTGATGCAGCACGCCCCCTACATTGCGTTGCGGGATGCTCGGTGAGGATTGACCCTCCCCCCACCGACCGGACACTGATCCAGCTTCTGAACGGTGGTCGTCCTCGGACGGAAACCAAATTCGAGAACTACCGAGTTCGCCGTCAGGACCCTTTGTCGTGTCTGCCGGCCTTCTGGCGGTCGACGAAGGCGAAGACCCTCACCCGTTCGACTCCTTGACCCAGAAGACCATCGAGCGTTTCAGGATTTCGCGCTCGACCTCCAGTTCCGCCACCTTGCCGCGCAGACGTTTGACCTCGTCGGACTCGGCGGCATCGGCCGAGAACTTCTTCGGGTCGGCCAGGGCCCGGGCGATGCGGTCGTTGGCCATCCACAGGCTCAGGCTCGACTCACCGCAGCCGAGTTCCTTGGCCACCTGGGCCACCGGCCGGCCTGAGGACCGGACCAGCTCTACTGCGTCACGAAATTTCCAGCCACAGCTGCAGGTGCGCTTCGGGACCTTCGGCTTGTTCCTGGGTACGCGTGAACTGGCCGGCCGCGTCAATTCCCAACCGTGACGCCGAATGCCCGCAGGTTCTCGTCCCTCCGGCGGTGACCAGCGCCATCGTGCCGGTGAGCTGTCGCTGTCCCCTCGAATCAGCGCCCGAGAAGCAGCTCGAGGTAACGGCGAAGCTGGGCGACCTGGGCTCGCACATGGTCGGGTTCGCCCGTGGCCCGAGCCAGCACGTAGGCCCCCTCGAAGGTGGCGAAGACGTGGTCGGCGAGGGCGGCAAGGTTGACGCCCTCCAGGTTGGGAGGTCGGGGGTCGATCGCCTGAAGCTTCGCGACAATTCGCTCACGCCAGGCGCAGATGGCGTCGACGACGATCTGGCTGAGGCCTGCGGCTTCGGGCACGCGCTCGTACGCGAACAACGCATAGAGGCAACCGGGCTCGTCGCCGACGAGCTCGTGCGCCGACTCCTCGAAGCGGCGGATGAAGTCGACGAGCTGGTCGGCGGGATCGTCCGAGGCCCCCTCGGCCGCGAGCATGTACTCCTCGAGCAGCTCCAGGTCGGCGCACGCGTAGCGGTCGACGAGGGCCCGGCCGAGGTCGGCCTTGGAGGAGAAGTGGTGGAAGAAGGCGCCCTTGGACGCGTCGGCGGCCGCCAGGACGGCGTCCACGGTGGAGGCGTGAAACCCGTTGGAGATGACCAACTCCTCGGCGGCGTCGAGGATCCGGTCGCGCATGGATGGTCGGGCGTCGGTGGACACTGTCCCAGGGTACCCGTTGACAGACCGACTGGTCGGTCTTTGATGCCAGACCGACCAGTCGGTATGTCTCCCTGCGCACTCGCGAGCGGCCAACCACTCCACGAGGCGGTAACCGAGGTCGACGCGGCACGGGGGCGCCGTACTGCACTACGCTCGACGCGCTCGGCGGTTGCTGTGGCACGGACGCCCGTCACGTCGACGCGATCGCGACGGCCTGCGCAAAGGCGTGAGAACGGGAACGGGTGCAGGCCACGGCGACGGGCACCTGGGGGCGCAGTCTGGCCGAGCAGTCGGCTCAGCCCCGGTCCGGTGTGTCGAGAAGCGCGATGATGCTCTCGGCGAGGGCGACGCCTTCTTGGGCTGCTGCGCTGTTGAACGGCGCGTTGCCGACGTCCTCGGGCCAGTCGGCGACGATCTCGGATGCCCAGGCGACCCACCGGGCGACGGTGACGTAGAAGTCGGTGAGGAACCGGCCGGGCAGCTGGTTCAGTGCGGCACGCTCGGGGAACTGGCTCTCGCCGGCCAGGTAGGCCCGCGCCGCCGCGAGGTTCTCCTGATTCTGCTGGAGCACCCAGGTGCGGGCCGCTTCGAGGTTGGCGACGATGTCCGCCTTGGATCCGCTGTCGGCGAAGTGGATCTTGACGAGCTGCTCGAACTCCAGGTTCGGCCCGTCACCGGGCTCGGCCACCCAGGCGGCGAGGGCGCGTCGGCCGGCGGCGGTGATCGTGTAGCGCGTCCGGCGGCGGCGCCCGACAGGGTCGTCGGCAGCTCGGGCGTAGCCAAGGGCGACGAGCTTCTTCGGTTCCTCGTAGAGCTTGCTCTGTGCTCGCGGCCAGAGGCGGCGAAGGCTGCGATCGACCTGCTGGACGAGCTCGTGCGTGGTCCAGGATCGGACGGCGAGCAGCCCGAGGATGGCGTAGGAGGTGGTGGTCATCTGCGGCGTACTTGACATGACTCTCCCTTTGGGAGAATAATTCTCTCCCAAAGGGAGATTACCCGGAGGTGTGATGTGGGGACGACCAGCTCGATCCGAGTGGATCCCGCCAACGCAGCGCAGTTGAGCGCATGGGACGGCGACGAAGGTGCCTACTGGGCGGCGAACGCCGACTACTTCGACCGCTCCGTGGCCGAGCACCATCGGCGGCTCCTAGTCGCCGCCGCCATCGCAGATACCGACCGGGTGCTGGACATCGGTTGCGGCACCGGGCAGACGACTCGCGATGCGGCACGCTGCGCCAGCGGTGGGTCCGCTCTGGGCGTCGACCTGTCGTCTGCCATGATCGAGCACGCCCGCCAGCAGGCGGCGACTGCCCGAATCCCGAACGCGACGTTTCTGCAGGCCGACGCCCAGGTGCACGCGTTCGATCCCAGCTCGTTCGACCTCGCCATCAGCCGGACCGGCGCCATGTTCTTCGCCGATCACGTCGCCGCCTTCGCCAACGTCGGACGGTCTCTCGTGCCAGGAGGCCACCTGGTCCTGGTGACCTGGCAGGGGCTCGCCGGCAACGAGTGGATCCGGGAGATCTCAGGTGCGCTCGCCGCTGGTCGCAACCGACCTGCGCCGCCACCTGATGCGCCGGGGCCGTTCGCGCTGTCGAACCCCGACCGGGTCCGCTCGGTGCTTTCGTCGGGTGGCTTCGACGACATCGACCTCGAAGGGTTCGAGGCCCCCATGTGGTTCGGCACCGATGCCGACGACGCGCACCGGTTCGTGATCGGCCTCATGGGTTGGATGCTCGAAGGGCTCGACGAGGCTGGGCGCGCACGCGCCCTCAATGACCTCCACGCCACCATGGCTGCACACAGCACCCCCGACGGAATCCTGTTCGCCTCTGCCGCGTGGGTCATCCGCGCTCGCCGCCGATGACGACGCACTCGGCGAGGCCGGTTCTCGGATCCTCGACGTCGAAGCGAGCGCCACCATGCTCGCCGAGGCAGCGCGAGGCCAGGGCACGGCTCGAGCATGGGTGGACCTCGCGCTCGGCGACATCTGCCTGCTCGACTTCGGCGATGGTGTGTTCGACTCGGCGATGAGCGAGCGGGTGTTCCAGCACCTCGCACACCCGACCGAGCGATGGCCGAGCTGGTCCGGGTGACCCGCCCGGGTGGCCGAATCGCCGTGACCGACCGCCTTCGCGCCGAGCGCGTCGGAAGTCCTGAAGGGCAACCTGCCTACCGTCGGGACCGAGACGGTGCGGCTGGCCAGGGCTGGCAACTTACTCGCCTACTCGGCGTTCCTCGCCGAGATTCTGTCGGCCGAGCCGACGACCAAGCGGACCGTCGCTGACGCCTGCACGAAGCCCGTTCGGGGCCAGCACGATACTCCCTCGCGGGGTCATCACCGACCAGAGTGGTGGCATGAGGCGTCGACTTGACCGTCGCCCACGTCAGCGCAGGTCGCGGCGCAGGAACGCATCTCATGCGCGGCACGGCTCGGGCACCCCGCCGAGGCCGTCGGTGAGTTCACCGAGCTGATCGATCACTTCCACCGGACCGGCTCGTGGACACAGCAGTGGACCGCCGTCCTCTACGGCGCCCTGACCGCCAGCAAGACCTCGCCGCCGGTTGTCGGACCGGATGTGGTGTGCATGGCGGAGGCACTGGCAGAACTGCGATCACGACTCGGCGACGACCGCTTGACGGAGCTCCGGGCGCAGGGCGCCCGGATGGGTGACGACCTGGCAATCGCCTATGCGCTCCGGCAGGCTGGCCCAGGCAGATGGCCACCTCCGTCGTCACAGCCCGTGCAGCACCGCCATCGACGACTGCGAGCACGGAGGAGGAGCCCACCGCCGCCTCGAAGTCTTCGCCTGCGTGTCCCTCTCAGCGCATGAGCCCCTCCACCCTCGCGGCCACCTCCTCGACCGGCGGCATAGCGGCGATGGCGCGCGCCGTCGAGACGGCGGCCGATCTGAGGTTGCCCGCCGAGAGCGCACTGTCGATGGTCGTCGCCGTGAGCTCCACCGCCGGCACCACCACCGCAGCACCCGAGCGAGCCCAGAACGGGGCGTTGCGGAACTGGTCGGCGCCCTGGGGGACGATGACGACCGGCACCGCCCGGCCGAGGGCGGCCAGCATCGTCCCCGAGCCGCCGTGGCAGACGGCCAGGTCGCAACCGGCGAGGGTCTGGGCCTGGGGCACGTAGCGCTCGACCACCACGTTTCGCGGGACGGGGTCCAGCGCGTGGCGGTCGACACGGTCGCCGACGGTCATCACCACGCCGGCGTCGACGCCGGCCAGCGCGTCGAGCAGCGAGCGGAAGGGCGCCGGCTCGGCGTTGGAGAACGTCCCCAGCGTGGCGTAGATGCGCCGGCGACCGGGCTGGCGCGGACCTGCCGCCGGGTGGGGCGGCTCCTCCAACGGCTCCGACCGGGCCTCGATCATGGGGCCGGTGGCCACCGAGTCGTCGGCGCGCACCGCCGGTGGGCAGATCTCGACGTACGCGTGCCGTCCGATGCCGCCGCAGGGTGGGGCGCCGCCGCTCCAGAGGTCGGCCACCAGCGTGCCCACCCGTTCCTCCAGAAAGGAGGGCCAGCGCGGGCCGAGGCCGTGGGTCACCCATGCCACGCCGGCCCGGGCGGCCAGGACCGGGCCGGCCAGCTCGTAGGCGTCGTGGACGACGACGTCGGGGGACAGATCGATCCCGTCCAGGTCGGCCAGCACCCCACGGGCCCGGTTGGCGAAGATGGCGGCGGCCACCTTCCACGGCTCGGTCGCCAGGAGCGCGCGGACGCCGGGGTCGGCGAGCGTGGTGGCCTGCATCTCCGCCAGCGTCGGGCCGGCCGCCACGCAGTCGAACCCGAGCTGCGCGACCCGCGCCTGCATCTCGGCACCCGTGAGGAAGGTCACCCGGTGGCCCCTGGCCGCCAGCGTGCGGGCCAGGGGCACCATCGGGTTGACGTGCCCATGCCCGGGCACCGCTGTGAAGACGACGTTCACGGGTGGGCCACCACATCCGACATCCGCCGGGCCTCGGCCTGGGTGGCCACGCCGAGGGCGACGAAGGCGAGCCCCCAGGCGCCGAGCGTGAGCGCCGGCGGCCCGTCGTCGGCGGCGGCCGCGAACGGGAACATGGCCAGGAACGGGTAGGCGCCCGCCGCGAGCAGCGGGATCCGGTGCCACCCCTCCCACTCGCGGGCCCGCACCACGGCGACGCCTGCGACGACCATCCCGACCGCCGTGAGCAGGGCGGCGATCGGCAGCAGCGCCTCCTGGGTCGCGCCTGTAGCCAGCGCCGCCACCTCTGCTCCGACGAAGGCGGCCCGGCCGAGCCCGGCCGTGGCGAACCCGACGTCGCCGGCCGTGGCCTCGCCGTGCGGCCGGCTGCGCCACAGGGCGACCATGCCGACCAGCAGCGCCGCCTGGGCCCCCAGCCAGATCACCTCGCTGATGTAGAACCGGGCCGTCCCGTCGCCCGCGCCGTCGCCGGCGACGGCTGCGAACACCCAGGCTGCACCGCCGACGACCAACGGGGCATACGCAGAGCAGGCGCGCCTTCTCGAGCCGCCCGGGCCGGTCACACCGGCTGGCCGACGAACTGGTCCACTGCCTCGTACTCGACCGTCCGGCTCGAGACGCCCGGCGGCGTGCCCATGGCGCGGAGCGTCGGGCGCAGCATCTCGGTGGAGAACCGGTCGGAGTGGGCCTTGGTCGCCCACACCGCGGTGATCACCAGAATCTCGCCGTCGACGCCGGCATAGCGGGCCAGGAGGCCGTCGGGCTCGGTCGTGGGCAGCGCGGCGTTCAGGGCGTAGTAGCCCTCGAGGGTGCCGCCGGCAATCTGGGTGCAGGTGATGTAGGTCATGGGCCAATGATCGGAGAACCGGCGCCCCGGCGCATCCGCCGAATCACTCATCGCCTACTCACTGGGCAGCGCAGGCCGATATGGGTACGGTGCGGCCGTGCAGAGTGCGCTCGTGGGTCGCGACGTCGAGCGCGCGTCCCTGCGAGGCTGGCTCGACGAGTCCCTTACCGGTGCGGCGGTCGTGGGCCTGTTGTCCGGCGATGCCGGCGCCGGCAAGACCCGGTTGCTCGAGGACCTCATCGACCACGCCGCCACCCGGGGTGTCGTCCCGGCCGTGGGGCGGGCCTCCGAGCAGGAGGGTGCGCCGCCGTTCTGGCCGTGGCGGGTGGTCCTGCGGGGGCTCGGCGCGCCCGACCTGCTGGCCGGTGCCGACGCCCTCGACCGGGCCGCCGAACGGTTCGTGCGCTTCGAGGCGGTAACGTCGTGGCTCGCCGGCGCGGCCGATGCCGGGGGCGGGCTGCTGGTCGGAATCGACGACCTTCATTGCGCCGACCGCTCGTCGATGCGGCTCTTCTCCCACGTCGCCTCCGGGCTCCGAGGTCACCGGGTGCTGCTCGTGGCCACCCACCGGTCCTCGCCCGGCGACCACGCCGAGGGCTTCGGGTCGATGCTCGCGGACGTCGCCCGCCTACCCTCCCGGCGGGCCATGGACCTGGGCGGTCTCGGGCGGCACGCGGTCGCCGAGCTGCTCGGGTCCGATCCCAGCTCCCCGGTCGTCGACCGGGTGTGGGCGCTCACCCGCGGCAACGCGCTCTTCGTGAGCGAGCTGGCCCGGCACATCGCCGCCGGTCGCGACGTGGCCGACCTGCCGGACACGCTCCGGGACGTGATCGGCGTCCGCCTGTCCGCCCGCACTGCGGGCTGCCTCGACGTGCTGCGCACCGCGGCGGTGGTCGGCCGGGAGTTCGCCGCCGGGGTGGTGGCGACGGCACAGGGTCGCCCGGCCATGCACGTGCTGGAGGACGTCGACGAGGCGGTGGCCGCTGGCCTCGTCGCCCCCTCGGGCGTGCCGGGCCGGTTCCAGTTCGTGCACGCGCTGGTCCGCGACGCGGTGGAGGCCGGCGTCGCCCGACCCGCGCTGGTGCGGCTGCACCGCCAGGTCGCCGACGCCATCGAAACCTACGAGGGAGCCGGCGACGACCAGCTGTCCGACCTGGCCCGCCACTGGGACGAGTCGTCGGTCCTGGGCGACGTTGGCGTGGCGGCCGCATGGAGCGAGCGTGCGGCGGGCGCCGCCGAGCGCCAGCTGGCCTGGGAAGAGGCGGCCCGCCTCTACGACCGGGCGGCCGCCCTCGCCGGGCCGGTCACCGACCCGGTCGACCGGCACCGGCGCCTGGTCGGCGCGGCCCGGGCCCGCCTCCACAGCGACGAGATCGGATCCGCCGTCGCCCGCTGCATCGACGCCGGCCGGGCCGCGCGTGAGGCCGGGCGCGGCGACCTGCTGGCCGAGGCCGTCCTCGTCATGGAGGGTCGCGGCGGCAGCGGCGGCCCGGAGGTCCCGGCCTTGATCGCCCTCGCCGAGGAGGCACTCACCGCGATCGAGGCGGACGACCATGCCCGGCGGGCCCGGATTCTGGGCCTGCTTGCCGTGCTGCACTTCTACGCCGGCTCCGGTCGAGGCCCGGAGCTCACCGACGCGGCCGAGGAGGAAGCGGGTCGCACCGACGACCCGCTGGCCGCCGCGGCCGCGGTCCGGGCCAGGCAGATGACCCGCTTCGGGCCGGAGCACGCCGAGGAGAGGCTGCTCCTGGCCGACCGGATCGGCGAGGCGGGACGGGCTGCCGGCGACCCCTCGATCACTCAATGGGAGGCGCTGTGGCGGGTCGACGCCCTGCTCGAGCTGGGCCGAATCCCCGAGGCCCTGGCCACCATGCCCCTCCTCCGCCAGCAGGTGGGTGCGGTGGGCCATCCGATCTCCCGGTGGCACCTGGCCAGATCGGAGGCCGTCCTGGCCGCCGCTGCGGGCCGGTGGGAGGACGCCAACCGCTTCGGACGCAGGGCCCAGGAGCTCTACGCCATGCAGGAGGGGCACGAGGGAGCCGTCGCGCTCGAGCTGGCCCTCCAGGTGTCGATCGGCATCCACACCGGCTTCGCTCCCACAGTGCTCGCCGACTACGACCGGCTCGACGTCGGGCGGGCGCCGGCCTACGTCAACGACATCCCGATCCTCTTGCCCCTCCTCCCCCTGGTGGCGCTGGGCCGCCACGATGAAGCCCGGAGCCTGTACGCCCGCACCATGCCCGTGACTCGATGGGAACCGCCGCCGTTCCTGTGGCTGCCCATCCATGTCTTCCGCCTCCTGGCGGCGATCGCCGTCGGCCGGCTCGACGACGTGGAGCCGCTCGTGGACCGGCTGCGGTCGAGCCGAGGCTTCCACGTGGCCGGCGGCGGGGGGCCGATCGCCTATTTCGGCTGCGTCGAGCTCCACCTGGGGGAGGCCGCCATCGCCCTCGGTCGCTGGGAGGATGCGGCGACCGAGCTGCGGTTCGCCGTAGCGGAAGGGCAGCGGACAGGGACTCCGCCGTTCGAGGTCCGCGCCGCCGCCCTCCTGGCGGAAGCGCTTGTGGCCCGTCGGCAGGGAGGCGACGCCGCCGAGGCGGCGGGCCTGGCCCGGCGCTACCTGCCGGCGGCCGGCAGCTTCGGCATGCAACCGTGGGTCGCCCGACTGGGGCGCCTGACCGCCGGCGCCCCGCCCCGCCCGACCGGGCCGCTCTCCGAGCGCGAGCTCGAGGTCGCCGGCCTGGTGGCCCGCGGGCTGAGCAACAAGGCCATCGCCGCCGAGCTCCACATCTCCACGCGCACGGCGCAGAACCACGTCCAGCACATCCTCACCAAGCTCGGGGTCTCGAACCGGACGCAGGTGGCGTCGTGGTTCACGGGCGACCGGCGGTGAATGCCTGGCGACCGCCGCCCCGTCACCTCGACGCTTCACCGCCGACCCGGAGCAGCCGGCGGTTCACTCGACTCGGTTCGCCGCTTCCGTGGAGGGCGGCGCCTGTCCGACAGCGGGAGGTGACCCGTCCCAGACCGTGGCGTCATTGCCAAAGCCGAGCCAAGCGAGGACGGCGGCCTCCCCGTCGGTCCGGCGTCCCTCGACGATCGCGGCCGTACGGTCGCGCTCGTCGGTGGTGAGACCGGCCAGCAGGCGTCGCCGATCCGAGCGGGCGAGGAGCTGATCGACAACGAGCGGGTCGATCGCCCTGCCGCCGGCGGCGACACGTGAGGCTGCCGCGGCGAAGAGGCCCACGTCGACCACGCGGTCCTCGAGCAGGAACCCGACGCCGCCCGGCCCCCGGGCCAGCAAGCGCTCGGCGAGCGCCACCTCGGCGTAGGGCGTCAGGACGAGCACACCGACGTGGGGCCACTGCGACCGGATGGCCTCGGCGATGCGCAGTCCCTCGTCGGTGCCGGTGGGAGGAAGGCAGAGGTCGACGATGGCCACGTCCGGGCGCTCACGGGCGAGGCTGGTCATGAGCGCCTCCCCGTCGCCGCACGACGTCAGGACCCGGAAGCCCGCATCGGCGAGGACGCAGGTGATGCCGTCACGGCGGCTCGCCCCGATCGCGGCAACCATGATGCGTTGCGCAGCTGCCTCCGCCGGCCGACGGGCCGGCGGAGGCTGCGCCACTGGCGGGGTCGGCCCGGTCAGTTTGCGGTGTAGGTCGCGTAGAGGGTGAATTTCAGCTTCTCGCCTCCGAGACAGCTGGCCTCCCGGGTGAGGTTGAAGGAGTGGATGCCCACCCTCAGGTCCTTCCCCGCCAGCAGTCCAGGATTGACGCCTCCGGGCCCAGTGCCGAAGTCGGGGAGGCGCACCTCGCAGTCGATCAGCTTGGCGTCGCCCTCCCACTCCTGGATGTAGCCGTAGAACCGGAGCTGCTCGAACACCGCGTCCGTGGTCGACACGCTCCCGAAGGTCGCCCGGCCGCTGACGGGCAGGCTCGTGCCGTCGCCGAGCCGGACGTAGCGCTCGAGGCCGTCGGCCGGCGGATCCGGATCACGGCACAGCACGTCCACCGGGAAGCCGAAGACCGGCTCGCAGTTCTCGAGGTCGAGCGACGCACTGTTGACGAGGAGTTCACTGCCCCCGCCCGGCGACCGCTGGACGCCGAACTGGAACCGGAACTCCCCGGGCAGGTCGCCGCCGTCCTCCTCGATCAGCAGCCTCGACACGTCGACGGTGACCGCCAAGTCCGCGACCAGGACCCGGCGGCTCGACTTCGCCTCCGCGTAGTCGTCCCGGCCGTCACCGTCAGTGTCGAACTTCGAAGGGTCGGCCGGCTGCTTGGCGTCGTTCCAGTCGAGTTCCTCGCCATCGACGAGCTGGTCGAGGTCCGTGTCTGGGTCGAGCGGGTGCGAGAACGCCTCGTACGGACCGAGGCCGGGCACCCGGACGATGAGACGGGCGCCCCGGCCCGCTTCGTCGCCGTCCTTGCGCTTGTCGTTGTCGGTGTCGGCGTCGAGCGGGTTGGTGAAGATGACGCCCAGGTCCCGCACGTGGTAACCCCGGACCTCCTCGAAGTCGGTGAGCCCGTCATTGTCGGTGTCCTTCTTCATCGGATGGGTCTTGAGCTGGAACTCCTCGAGGTCGGTCAGCCCGTCGTCGTCGGAGTCACGGTCGTTCTTCATGGACGTGGCCTGGACCGGCGTGCCGGCCACACCCTCGGCACAGACCGACCTGCACAGTGCGCTCTTGTCGGTGACGGGCACGACGTCGACGAACGTCACCTCCCAGCCCGTGGTCTCCTGCACGTCGACCAGCCCGTCGCCGTCGGAGTCGCCGAAGGTTGCGAAGTCACCCTTGTCGAGGGGGTTGCCGCCGAGCACGCGCTCGATCCCGTCGGAGGCGGTGTCGCCGTCGGTGTCGAGGTGCTCGGGGCTCGACCGGAAGGTCTGGGTTACGCCGGTTGCCCGCACCTTCACCGGGTACCCGGCGATCTCGGTGCCGTCGGCGATCCCGTCCCCGTCGGAGTCGCGGCTGGCGGGGTCGGTGATCGGGTCGTGAAGGGCCATGGCCACGCTGTCGTCGAGACCCGAGATCGGCGTCCAGAACTCGTCGCGGCGAGGCTTGTTCGGCCCGTCGATGATGATGAGCTCGTCGGGCCCGAGGTCGCGGAACCCGGGCGCCTCCTTGTCGTCGGCCAGCCCGTCACCGTCGGTGTCCACCGACGCGCAGCTCGAGAACACCCGCCGGATGCCGCGGATATCGACGTCCCATCCCACGTACACCTCGTAGCGGTCGTCGAGGGTGTCGCCGTCGGTGTCGCGGGCCTGGTCGGAGCACCGGTTGAGCGCCTCCAGGTGGGCAGGGACGCGGTCGCGGTCGAGGTCCTGGAGGAAGCTGAGGTTCACGCTCGTCCCGGGCTGGAGGATGTAGCTGTCGAGGTTCAGTGATCGGTCGACACCAGTCTCCGTGAGTATCTCCCAGCGCCTCGGCGTATTGATGATGATCTTGGTGCTGCGCACCCGGAACACGACCTCGCGCCCGTTCCCGTCGATCATCGTGGAGTAGCTGGTGTTGATCTGCTGCTGCGACAGGCTCGACGTGGGGTTGGCGGTCTCGTCATAGGCGGTGAGACCGATCGCCGCCAGCGCCTCCCGCAAGGTGATTCCCACCTGCTGGCCGTTGGCGTCGAACACCCGCTTGCGATCGTTGTGGTCGACGACGCCGTCGCCGTTGCTGTCGAAGCGGCTCCCGATGCCGGTCGCGACCCGGTGGATCTCGGTGAGGTCGCCCGTGCCGTCCCCGTCGGTGTCCACACCGCCGAAGTCGAGGACGAGGGCGGCCGTGCGGTCGTTGATCTCCTGGGACGTGAAGGCGAAGTTGCGGCCCAGCTCGTCGGTGATGTCGTAGTTGGAGAACTTCAGCACGACGCCCCGCGGGTCTCGCATGAGGCCCTCCACGAGGCTCGGGAACACCTGCTGGCTTCGGAAGGTGATCGGGCCCCGCTGCGGGACGAGGGGGCCGAGGGTGTACCCCGTGGAGGGTTCGGCCTCGGGCAACAGCGTGGCGACGGCGGTGAGGACGGCGGGGTCGGTCGGGTGCGGCATGAGCGCCGTCACCTGGAGGTTGCGGATGGTGAAGGCGATGTCGCCCTCGCTCTCGAGCACCACCCCGGCGGTGATGGCGGCGCCCTGCACCTCGCGGCTCACCGTGGCGCCCTGGGTCGTCTCGGCCGTCGTGTCCAGGGACTTCTCGAAGGTCGAGGCCGTCTCCCGGGTGGAGGTGTCGGTGAAGCTGGTGAGGTATGTCGAGTTGAAGCTCTGCTCGGCCGTGAACTTGGTCTCGAAGGTGTTCGTCACCCCGGCTTCGTGGCCGAGCTTGACCTCGAGCGTGTAGCCGGCCTCCTCGGTGAACTTGCCGCCCGCCTCTAGGGTGCGCGAGGTCACGTTGGCGAACTCCTCCTTGGCCGACTGCACGAGGGTCGCCTTCTCCGAGCGGGCCTCGATTTCCTTCGACTCCGTGGCCGTGTTCTCGGTGAACCGCACGTCGAGGAAGAGGTTCATCTCGCCGATCTCGAGGGCGGGCTTGGGCAGGTCCGCCACCCGGACGTTGCGCTTGGCCAGGGACGTCTCGACGCCGTCCGGCAGCTGGTCGCCGTCGGTGTCGGCGAGGATCGCGGAGCTGTTGTAGAAGGTCACCTCCAGCCCGTCGGCGAGCGTGTCCCCGTCGGTGTCCTGGATGGCCGGATCGGAGAAGATCTCGTTGAACTCCTCGGCGTCGGTGAGCCCGTCGTCGTCGGTGTCGGCGTCCCGGGGATCGATGGCCAGGCCCTTCTCCACGAAGTCGTCGAGGCCGTCGCCATCGGTGTCGGCCTTCTGGGGGTCGCTCGTGACCTGCACCCTGCGGACCTCGCCTGTGGCCAGGCGGACGACGACCTCGCGCGACGTCGTCTCCTCATGGTCGTACAGGCGGTCGCCGTCGGTATCCACGAGGCTGTCGCCCGACGGCGCCGTGCCGAGGAACGGCGCCGCCGTCGGGTCGATGGCGACGCCGCCGGAGGCGCCACGGTCGGCCATGGGGTTGCCGAGGAGGTCGGTGACGTCGGCCACGCTGGCGCGGTAGTTGACCTCCGATTGCGACCCCGTGGTCAGCTCCACGGCGACCCGCTCCGAGTCCACGAAGGCGGCGCCGGTGATCGCGACGCTCCCGACGCCCGGGCTCTGCTGGTCGATCCTCCATCGTGCCGGGTTCGCCGTGTTGTCCGCCATCGGCTTGCTGAACTGCACGACGACCTTGGTGTTCCCGGTTGACGTGGCGCTCACGACCCGGGGCCGCTCGGTGTTGACCGCCCGGCTGCCGGTGAAGGTGGCGCTGCGAGCGCTCGAGCTGACGGCCGTGCCTCCTGCGTCGACGACGTCGGCCGTCACCGTGTACGTGACTGCGAACTGCACGCCGGTGCCCAAGACGACTTCGCGGTTGCTGTTCTGGAGCGACGCGCCCTGGATGAACAGGTTGGGCGTCGAGGCGTAGCGCGCCGGGTCGGCGGCGTTGTGGTGCAGCGGCTTGTCGAAGGCCAGCACGAGGGTGCGCTCGTCGCGTGGCGTGGCGCTGACCAGCCGGGGCGGCGTCGTGTCCACCGGCGGCAGGCCGGCGAATCGGGCCGAGTTGGCGGTCGGATCGACGTACTCGCCCGACTGGCCCTTGACGTCGCCGACCCTGACGTCGTAGTCGCGAGCCGACTGCTGGGTGGTGGTGAGCGTCACCCGGGCGGGGTTCTGGGCATCGACCGTCGCGGCCGTCACGGTGACTGCGCCTCCACCCGACGCGGGCGACGTCAGGCCGGGGAGGAGCCCGACGACCCCCTGGACCAGACCGCCGAGGGCTCCGAGCCCCCCGAGCAGGCTCCCGCCGGAGGGTGGCGGCGGTGTGGTGCTGCCCTGCTGTGCGACCTCGGTGATCTGGTACCGGGCGGCCTCGCCGGCGCCGGCGCCCATAGCCTCACTGAAGGTCAGGAGAACCCGGGTGGAGCTCTGGCTCTCGGCTCGCAGGAGCTTCGGCTCGAGATCGGTCGAGCCCGTAAAGGCCCGCGGCGGCGATGATGCCTCCGGGCCCTTGATCTGGTACGGCACCGCCTGCTGCGCCGCCGTCGAGACCAGGGCTTGCTTGTTCCCCAGGGCCGACAGCGCGAGGACGGCAAGGCTGGATCCGTTCGGGCCGGTGATGGTGTAGTTCGTCGCCTTCAGGGCCACGGCGTTCGGCTCCTGGTCGAACGTCGCAAGCAGGCGGTGGGCGCTGATCGCCTCGACCGCGACGAGGCCGGGCTCCGCCGCCAAGGCGGCCGGTGCCGCCGCCACCAGCGCGACGACCATGGAGACGGCGACGAGAAGCGCGCCACCGGCACGCCCCCGGGACGTGCGCGTCAAACGGCCAGCGTCCAGACTCACTCCGAATCCTCCCTCTGCGCGCGGCCCGCAGAACGCGGTCCGCCCCCGGAGCGGACGCTGACATGCCACCGAAGTGAAAACCATCGAGGCTGCACCCGTCTTGAGATTCGTTCTAGCGAACGGTGAGGGTGCGGCCAGCCGCACCCTGGCGACTCAGCCCATTCGCCGGAGGTAGGCCAGCACGGCGAGGACCCGCCGGTGCGCGTCCGCCGTCGCGGCGATGCCCAGCTTGTCGAAGATGGCCGTCACGTGCTTCTCGACCGCCCGGACGGTCACCACCAGCCGGTTGGCGATGGCCTGGTTCGACAGGCCCTGGGCCATGAACCCGAGCACTTCCAGCTCGCGTACCGTGAGGCGGCGGATCTCATCCGCGTCGTGGCGGCGGGCAAGCAGCTGCGACACCACCATCGGATCGAGTGACGACCCACCGCACGCGACGCGGCGGATGGCGGCAACGAACTCGGCCACATCAGCCACCCGGTCCTTGAGGAGGTAGCCGACCCTCTCGGCACCGGAGGCGATCAGCTCCGAGGCCAGCCGGACCTCGACGTACTGCGAGAGCACGACGACGGCCACGCCCGGCCACCGCGCCCGGATGAGGTGCGCGGCACGAAGGCCCTCATCCGTGTGGGTAGGCGGCATCCTGACGTCGATGAGGGCCAGATCGGGCTGGGTTCGCTCGACAGTGGCCAGCAGGCTCGGGGCGTCGTCGCATGATCCCACGACCACCAACCCGGCGTCGCCCAACAGGTGGGCGAGCCCCTCGCGGAGCAGGACCGAGTCCTCGGCGATGACTACCCGAACGGGATCGTCGCCCGAACGCACGTCCCGCGTCCCCGCTGGCTCGTCACGCTGAACCGCCCGTCGAGGGACTCGACTCGGTCGGCGAGCCCACGAAGGCCGGAGCCCTGCACCGTCCGGGCACCGCCCACCCCATCATCCGCGACCTCCAAGGTCAGCCGTGCGCTGGTTTGGCGGACCTGGACCGAGATCCTCGTCGCACAGGCGTGCTTCGCCGCGTTGGCCAGGGCCTCGCAGAGGATGTAATAGGCCGCGACCTCGACCGGTTGCGGAAGACGCCCGTCGAGCTCCATGTGGAGGTCGACGGGAACGGGTGCGCGGGCGGCGAGGCCCTCGGCTGCGACCGCCAACCCGTGGTTGCTCAGGACCGCGGGATGGAGGCCCTGGGCCAGCTCCCGCAGCTCCTCCAGCGAGCGGCTCAGCTCGTCGGACGCGGCTCCGAGTAGCTCCTGCGCGACCGGGTCGCTGCTCACTCGTGACCGGGCCCGAGCCAGGGCGAGCGAGGCCGACAGGAGGCGCTGCTGGGCTCCGTCGTGAAGGTCCCGTTCGAGACTGCGCCGGTCTCGGTCGCCGGCCGCAGCGACCCGGCCACGCGCCAGCGCACGCCGCTGGGATGTCGCAAGCTGGAAGACCAGCCGCGACACGAGCGTCGTGAACATGAGACCTGCGGCGCCGGCCAACGCTGCGGGTAGTGGCAGGCCGCGCCCGCCCAGCGACCCGTTCAGGATGATCCGCCAGCGTCGCCCATGGAACGTGAAGTCGCTGGATTCGCTGCCCAGCAGCGGCACTGGGGCGTCCCGACGGCCATTGGTGTCGAACACCAGGCTCTCGGCGTCCTCGGCTCCCATCTCAACATCCACTGAGCCGGTGTCGTACACCTCGAAGTCGATCCTGAGGCCCCGCTCCACTGCAGCCAGCACATCGTCGGCGCGATACACCACGATCATCAGCCCGTCGCATCGCTCTCGCCGATCAGTTGCGCCCGTCGGCACATCACCCCCGTCGTACACCGGCGACACCACGACCAGTCCGGGTGATGTCGCCTGCTCCTGCACCAGACGTACCGGTGTGGTCGCCCTTGGTGTCGCATCGACGCATGCCTGCTCGATGGCTGCCCGCCGGCTCGGCTCGGCGCTCAGATCGATTCCGAGCGCCGCTTCGTTCCCGACTACTGGCTCCACAAACTCGACGACCCAGCCGTTGTTACCAGGTCCGTCGATGACCGGTTGGTCGGTGCCGACGGCCGGCGTGGCCGGCCCGCTGGGCTCTTCGAGCCGGGTGGCGATGCCCGACCGGTCTGGCACCCTTCGTCGGCGAGCGAACTCCAGCGCTTGGGCGCCGGGATGTTGCTCGAGCAGCCGCCCGACCGTGACGAACTCGTGGAACTCCGGCCCGGAGAGTGGATCGCTGACATGATGCAGGCTTCGCAGCGCCGAGAGCAGAGCGGTGTGAGACTGAACCACGGCGTCCAACCCGCTCGTTAGCCGCAACGCATCGATGGCCACGCTCCGCCGGCGTGTCTCAGCGGACGCGCGGGCGGCACCGTGGGACACCAAGACCGTGAGCAGAACGCCCCCTGCGAAGACCGCAAGCGTCGGCCGCCATGCCCGCCGAGCCCGAGCTCCCGCACCGAACACGGCGGCAGCGTAGCTGCCTGGACAAATCGGACTGGTGGTGCATGGCGCACCGATGACCTCATCAGGGCCGACGCTGCACACCCCGCAGCATCCTGGCCCCGGCACCCCAAGCCTCGACCCAGATGGTAGCGGTCGCCGGTTCTGTTGCGCGCCATGGTGCTAACAACCCGTTCCTTGCATTCGGTCGTTGTGGATCGGTCCCGGAACCGGGTTCCACCCTGACCGCGCGATCGCTGCCGGGCCCGAAGGCCCGGCAGCGAAAGGACTACGTCGGAAGCGTCGAACTAGTTCTTGCGCACCGAAGCGGTGACCGGGACGTCACGGCGGCGGGCCTGACGGACGAAGGCGACGAAGCCAGCGCCGAACAGGGCCAGGCCGAGGGCGCCGAGGCCGACGGTCAGGGCGATGATGCCGGAGGACGACGGCGAGGACGCCACCGTGCTACCAGCGGAGGAGACCGCCGGGGTCACGACCGACTGGCCGTTGGCACCGAGGATCTGGAACGAAGCACGGGCAGGGGTGCCGTAGGCGTCAACACCGGCAGCGCTCTTCTGGGTGGCCACGATGACGTAGTAGCCCGGCTGGCCCTGGGGGACGGTGAAGGTGGCCGAGATGTTGCCGGCCTTGTCGGGGGTTACGGAGGCGAGCTCGGTCCCCTCGACGCCGTTCCAGCGCAGGACGACGGCGCCGGGGTCGGCCTGGCCCGACCTGGCCACCCGGAACGAGGAGCCGGTCACGGTGAGCTGGTCGCCCGCCTTCCCGGCCGTGCTCGAGAGATTGAGAGTGGCCAGATTGGTGCAGGCGAAGGCCGCCGCTCCAGCGATGACGCTCGCGGCCGCCGCCGCCGCGAACACGGTCGTTACCTTCTTGCGGACGTTCATGTGAAGTCGTACCACCTTTGGTCGAACGATGGCGAGGGAAGGCCCGCCTGACGATCATTTCGTCAGACGGAGTATGCGCGCCCCCCGTACGTCGCTTCAATGGCTTGGGAAGGACTGTCGTGAAACTGCAACATCGTCGGCGTGAACAGGCAGTAGATGCGACTTCGCTATGCTAGAAACGCGCTTCACAATCGCGTATGTGCGAATACCGGGTGGTTCAGGACCAGCCCAGATTGCCCTCCGCTGCTACCACGAGGTTGGAGAGCGATCACCGTTCAGCGGCGGTTCTTCTCCCAGATGGCCGACAGGATCACGACGAACGCGGCCAGGCGAATGGCGTACAGGGCGATCCGAGTCTCGGCGTTCGGGTCACTCAGTCCGAGAGCGACGCTGTTGATCGCGAGCAGCAAGAACGCGAGGGCGAACATGTCGAAGAACCGGTCGTTCGACCTCGTGGCCGACCGCTTGAAGGCCAGCGCGGCGACCAGCGACAGCGCGGCGAGCACGCCGGAAAGCAGCGCTCTCACTCACCCTCCCAGATGAGGCCGTAGACGAGGCACGCCATGCCGATCACGGCTGGGACGAGGCGGACGGTCGAGAGGTCGACGTCCTTGACGAGGAGGCGGTCCACGACGAGGAGCGCGTTGTTGGTGGCCAGTCCGATGAATGCGAGTGAGCTCCACAGCAGCAGGCGCGACCTCGAACGGCGGTAGCCCCGGACAAGGAGGACGGCACAGAGCAGACTCGTGGCCGCGCACAGCAGGTAGACCAGCGGCGCCATCAGTCCTCAGGATCCTCGTCGTGCGGGCGCAGCCGGAACGCTTCGGCGAAATCCGAGAAGGCGTCCCGAGGCTTGGCCAGAAGGAGGTTCATGATGCGGACGCGGTAGGTCTGGTAGATGTCCGCGAGATCCACCGCCGCCCGCCTGTCTCGTGCACGCAGCGGAGCGAACTCATACCCGCCGTCGCTCGCACGTACCAGCCCGTTCTGAACGAGAGCGTCCAAGAGCATGGCCGCGTAGTCCTCGGCGACCACGAACTCGCGTGCAACCTCTGCGGCGGTCCACTGGCGCCCGCTGCGGACAAGTAGGACGAGCGTCTCCACCTCCGAGACCGACCCGAAACGTCGGTCGAGGAGACTGCGCACGTGCGGTGGAATTGGGTCTCCCTCCGTGGCGGCTCCTTCGGGCGCACAGGACCTCGTGGTAGCACGAGGACGAACGACAGCTTCAAAGCCCTGCCCGCCGAGAACCGTCGACGGCGCGGGGTCACCCGCCTCAGCGCACCGCCTTGTACCCGAGGCCGCGGACGGTCACCACATGCTGAGGATTGGCGGGATCCTCCTCGATCTTGGCACGCAGTCGGTGGATGTGGGCATCGACGAGCTTGCTGTCGCCGATGTACTCGTATCCCCACACCGATTCCAGCAGCGCCTCACGGGAGAACAGGCGCCCCGGAGCGGCCGCCAGCTCGCAGAGGAGACGGAACTCGGTGCGGGTGAGGTGAACCTCGGCTCCGTCGCGGCGCACCACGCCTTCCTCGGGGACGATCTCCACCCGGCCGCCGAGCTCGATCCGGGTTGGCCCCGACTCCTGGACGCGGGCTCGTCGTAGCATGGCGCGGATTCGAGCAGCCAGCTCTTTCATCTGAAAGGGCTTGGTCACGTAATCGTCGGCGCCGGCCTCGAGCCCGGCGACGACGTCGTAGGTATCCGCTCGCGCCGTCACCATGATGATGGGAACGTCGCTCCGGCTCCGAAGGGCCCGGCACGTGTCGAACCCGTTGCCGTCCGGGAGCATGACGTCCAGAAGCACGCAGTCGGCAGGCCGGCGCTCGAACCGGGCGATCGCCTCGGCACTGGTGGTGGCTTGGTCGACCTCGTAGCCCTCGTCCTGCAGGAGCACCGAGGTCTGGGTGCGAATGCTTTCGTCGTCATCGACCATGAGGATGCGGTCGGGCATGCAGCCATTGTCACTCCTCGGAGCGGCCACCGGCGCACGCGGCACGGATCAGGCCATCAGTGTGCTGTAGTCGTCGCGGGCCACAGGTGACGTGACCAGCGAGCCGTCGCCCTTGGGGACGGGAAGCCGGGCGCCGTCCAGGGTGAACGACACCTGGCCCACGCCCGGGCGGCCGGTGAGCGTGCAGACGATCTGGGCGACCGCCAGGAGCTGCTCCTCCGTGGGCAAGGCCGACACGCCGGCTACGAGGTCGACCCGAGCGATCCCACCCACGAGCCGGACGTCGCTCACCAACGACGGCTCGGTCAGCGCGGTGCGCAGCGGGCCGGCACCCTGCGGCGGGCCGGTGAGCGCAGCCACTGCGTCCCGGAGCGTGATCGGAGGTGCCAGCTCCTGCGTCACGACGACGAGGCGTCCCTCCCGGACGAAGCACAGGGCAAGCTGCTCGGAGGTCAGGCTCGTCGACGGGGGGACCAGCGGAGGCGCGGACGGGTCGAGGAGGTCGAAGGGGACGGCGGCGTCGCGTACCGTCCGAGCGCGCTCCTGTGCCGGCACGCTGCACCCGTGGAGCGCGACGGCAAGCAGGGCCGTCGCGGCGAGCGACGGGCGGGTCATGAGAGCTCCACCGGGAGCTCCACAACGAAGCGAGCCCCGCCGCCACCCGCATCCTCCACCCGGACCCGACCCCCGTGGAGTCGCACGTGCTCGGCGGTCAACGCCAGACCGAGGCCGGTGCCGCTGTCGGAGCCGGCCGCCGTACCGGCAGCCCCTCGAGCGAACCGGCCGAAGATCGCATCCCGCTCCTCCTCGCTGATCCCGGGCCCGCAATCGTCGATCTCGATGCGGATCCATCCCGCCTGGGGCGCTGTGACGGCGAGCCGCGTCACGCCGCCGGCGTAGCGGTTGGCGTTCTGGAAGATGTTGCCCAGCGCCTGGGCCAGCCGGCGACGGTCGCCCATGACATGCGTGGGCACCCGCGCATCGATCTCGATCACAGCCGTATGCGCGGCGTGCAGGTCGACCAGTCGCTCGAGCAGGTGGCGGAGGTCGATGGGATCGTGCTCGAGCACTGCGGTCCCGCCGTCCAACCTCGATATCTCGAGCAGGTCGAGGACCATTCGTTGGAAGAGGGCCACCTTGGCCGACAGCACCGCGAACGCCTCGGTGACCTGTGGCGGCAGCTGATCGCGCCGTCGGTGGATGATCTCGACGGCGGCCGAGACCGCGGCGAGCGGGGTGCGGAGCTCGTGGCTGACGTCGGCGGCGAAACGCGTCTCGCGCTCGATACGGGCCTCGAGGGCGGCCGCCATCTTGTTGAACGCCTCAGTGAGCCGGCGGAGGTCGGCGTCGCTCGGATCCTCTAGGCGGGTATCGAGCGCCCCGCTCGCGATCCGTTCCGCGGCGTCGGCGACCGGCCGCATCGGCCGGAGCAGCCGGTTTGCTGCCGCCCAGCCAATCAGTGCGGCCACGACACCGGCACCACCGCCGCCGATGGCGAGCGCCCGAGCCAGCAGCTCCAGCGTGCTGTCGAGCTCGGCCAGGGAGAACAGCTCGTAGTAGTCGGCCTCGACGGCGGCGACCGGGATGCCGACCGCCAAGTGGAGGACGCCCCTGGGGTCCCGGAAGCGCTGATGTGCGACTCGGCCCTGGCCGACCACCCTCTCGAGGTCGCCGGGAATCCGGTCCGGGCCGATGGCCACCGACGTCACGAACGATTCACCTCGGTACCGGAGGACGCTCTCGGAAGCCGTGCCCCCGCCCAGGGAGGACATGAACGCACGGACGTCCGGCTCGGGGGATCGGAGGATGTTCCGAGCCAAGCGTGCATTGACGTACGCCTGGTGGATCGCCGTGTCTTCGCGCTGCTGCAAGAGGTAACGGCGAGCCGCGACATAGGTCAGGCTGCCGGCGGCCACCGCCACGATCAACCCCGTGACGCCGAACCCGACTGTGGCGCGGACCCGTAACCCGCTCCAGAACCGGATCCGCGAGTTCACCGGACCAGTGTGGCCCGGGGCGGGGGGCTTCACGGCAGCAGGGGAACTCGTCACCAGATCGCAATCTCTTCGAGAGCGGTCCGTGGAGGATGTCGCCGATACTGGCTCGATGTCACCAGTCGCACAGCAGCTCGGCTTCAGCGTGATGATCGACGAGCAAGCCGAGCCCAACGTCATCTATGCCCGCGGCGACCTGGATTCCTTGAGCGCCGGCCAGCTACGGGAGGCGTTCGTCGGCGTCGTCGGACGCCCCGGCGTCATCGTGGACATCTGTGAGGTTCCCTTCCTCGACTCGGCCGGCCTCGGCGCCCTCGTGGGCGGCATCCGGCGCCTGCGGGAGTCCGGCACCACCGTGGCTCTCTGTTGTACGACCCCGCGGGTGCTCCGGCTCCTCGACGTCACCGGACTCGACCGGCTCGTCGCCGTCGTCAGCTCACACGGGGCGGCGCGTGACGCGATCGCCGAGGAGCAGCTGGCGATCTCCTGACGGGCGGTCCGCCCGAGCTGACGGCCTGGCGGCCATGGCCATCGAACGATCCAACGTCGAGACCGTCGCTGCATGCACCCAGTCCCCCTCGGCGATACCGCGCCGGGCTGCGGCATGGCCTCGTCCCAGTTGATGCGCTGCCAGCCCGGGTCGGAGGCGCACCCCCTCCGTGCCTGCCTCCACGTGGCCCCACCGACGCGGCGACCCGTCGGTCACGACGATTCAACGCCCACGGACGTCAGCGCCCGCCCCGAGCCGCCAACCGGGTGATGGCTCGGCGTGACAGCATGGCGCCGTCCACCGAGAATGGTGACAGGGAGGCCCGAAGGAGGAAGATGATCGGGTTCATCGTGTTCGGCCTCGTCGTGGGTGGGTTGGCCAGGCTGCTGGTGCCCGGCCGCCAGCACCTCAGCATCCTCATGACCTTGGGCCTCGGCCTCGTCGGATCGGTGGTGGGCGGCGTGGTTGCCAACGCCTTGGGCACGGGCGACGTCTTCGAGCTGAACATCCTCGGTTCGGTCGTCGCCATCGCCGCCGCCATCGTGCTCATCGTCGTCGGGGAACGGGTGGGCGCTCTGTCCAAGCGTGGATCGAAGTAAGGGCTCGGCGGGCTGCACGACGGGTCGGACCCCCGATCGAAGAAGAAACGGCCGTAGGGCGGTGACCACACATCACCTCATGGTTCTCCATGTGACCTTGCCCGCCCGCTCGCTGCTGACCAGCGCTCGCCCCCTTGCTCGACGTGCGGGACGGCGCGACGATCGACGGGTCGCCAGTCGCCTTCTCGCACTCCGCTCGTAACGCCGACTGACGCGGGGGTGAGGATGATGTTCTCCGTTCCCGTTCGGGCTCGAGGTGCTGTCGCGATCGCCGTGGCCGTGCTCCTTCTGCTGGCACCGGCCGCCGGGGCGGACCATGCCGCCGGTCCGAGCCACACTGGCCCGGCGACTGCAGGCGTCCACTCGCTGCGCATCCGCAGTGGGGTCGACCCGAGCACGCCCGCGTGGCCGGTGGTCACGCCGCACTCCGCGTACGCCCCGGCCCTGCCGGGTACGGCCTGGATCGGCCCCAATCCCTCGTTGCTGTGCAACGGCGCCGCGCCTCCAACCGGGTTCCTCACGACGGTGACGACTACCTTCGACCTGCCCGCCAGCGCCCTGGACCCGGGCATCGTCGTCTTCGTACAGGCCGACGACAGCGTCGCCGTGCGCCTCAACGGTCAGCTCGTCGGCGGGCAGCACCCAGCCGTCAACTCGGCCAACTACACGGGCTCGCCGGAGGCCTACACGGATGCCGACTACGCACCGGGGGGACCGTTCGTCGCCGGCACCAACACCCTGCAGTTCGAGCATCGGAACTACGGCGGCGTCTGCGGCCTCAACTACCTCGCGGTGGTGACCTTCGGCTTCTTCTCCTGCCCTCGGAACAACCCCGGCGGCATCATCGCAGGGGGCCCGGGGAACGACGTCCTGACCGGGACGCCAGGCGACGACCTGATCGTCGGCGGGGACGGCGACGATGTGCTCAACGGCGGCGGCGGGGACGACATCATCGTGGGTGGTGCCGGGAACGACACGATCCTCGGTGGACCGGGGGACGACTGCATCCTCGGCGAGGACGGTGCCGACCTGCTCCTGGGCGGCGACGGGAACGACACCCTGTTCGGACTTGCGGGTGACGACTCCATGTCGGGTGGGTCGGGGGACGACCTCCTCGACGGGGGCACCGGTGCCGACTCCCTGCGTGGGGACGACGGCATCGACGTGCTCTTCGGCTCCGACGGCACTGACACGCTCCAGGGCGACGCAGGGAACGATCTGGTCTTCGGCGGGCCCGGCGACGACGTCATGGCGGGCGGCGACGGAAGCGACGGGTTGATCGGCGGTCCCGGGGCCGACTCGGTCGCCGACCCGAGCGGGGGAGACGTCGACGCGCTCAACGGCGGTGACGGCGCCGACAGCCTCAACACCTCCGACGGGGACGGGCAGGACACGATCTGGGGCCCCCTGACCGGCGGCTTCTTCGGCCTCCTCGATCCCAGCGACACCTGCCTCCGCGACGGCGCCGACTACGCCTTCGGCTGCCCGTAGCAGGCCCTCGGCCATCCGCCCGACCCGTCGCGCAGGCACCATGGAGCGATGCGGCGCGCGCCCTGCGGCGGATCACCCCCGCCCGGGAGACCCATCCGTTCGAGGCGCACGGGTCGCCCGACGGCCGCCGGTTCGTGTTCACCCCCGCCTGCCCCCGCTGAGCACGGGCCCCGGGCACGTCGCTGCGGTGGGCGACTCGTCGCCGGCTGTCGCCGCTGGAAGCAGGCCCCCCACCTTGGTTGCCGTAGCACGCACGCGCGAAACCCAAGGTCAGCGGCGATGCGAATCAGGTAAAGCCGATCGGCCAGTATATGCGATCCGGGTCTAGCTTGGGTTTCTCTATTGCGCCCAGGTCCTGTACCAGGGAGACTCGTCGTTGGTGGGCAACCGACTGGCGTATATACGCCGAACCCAAAGGTAGGTAGTTCAGGAATGAACGTCCGCAAGAAGGTAATGACCGTCTTCTCGGCTGCGGCGGCTGCATCCGTCATCGCCGGGGCGGCGGCCTTCGCTTGCACCAACCTGGCCACGCTGAACCTCTCGAGCACGGCCGGCAAGGGCGGCGACTCCGTCACCGTCACCGGGTCGTCCTTCCGGGTGGCGTCGGCGACGTCGAACCCGGGCGACGTGGTGCTCCGGTGGAACGGCGTCGAGGGCACCGAGCTCGCTCGCGTGGTTCCCGACAAGGCCGGCAACATCTCCGCCACCTTCGCCATCCCGCAGGGCCAGCCGGGCTACTACGTGATCGTGGCCACCCAGAAGAGCGCTGCCGGTGTCGACGCCTACGGCACCCCGGCCCGTGCTTCGTTCCAGATCCTCGGTGCCAACGGCCAGTCGGTCGTGACCCCGGCGGTCTCCTCCGCTGGTAGCACGGTGGCGTCCTCGCCGTCGTCCTCCGGCATCATCGCCCTGACCGTCGGCCTCGGCGCCCTCGGCCTGGCCCTGTTCGGCGCTGGCTTCGTCGCCTTCGTCCGTCAGGCCCGCCGCCGTGACGTCCCGGTCACCGCTTCGGTGCGCAAGTAACACCTCGCATCACCGAGTAGTTCCCACCACTGCCGGGCCCTCGGGCCCGGCAGTGGCGCGTCCGGGGCAAAGAAGAAGCGATCCTCTCTTCCCGAGAAAGCGACCTTGGGTGGGCACAAACAAAGAAGCCTGGTGGGAAAGGAGGATCGCTTCCGGCAGCGTATTGACGGGTCACCACCGGCGGACACCCGGGATCGGATTCTGTAACGCAACTGCAACACAACCGACGGAGAACTGTCGCATTCGGGCTCGGGCGGGCATGTCATAGAGGTCGAGCCAGGCCGACCGCGGCCACTCAGCGACGCACGTCGACCTCCTCCCCGGCCCCGGGGACCGACAGCCGCGGGCGACGTGCCACCATGGATGCCCGCCACTTCCCCGCGTGGAGGACCTCTCTCGCATGCGCGCTCCCTCGATCCGCCCGTCGCTCGGCGCCGTCCGCCGCCTGTACGCCCGGATGGTCACCGCCGCTGCCGCCACCACCCTGATGGCCACCGGCGTCGTGGCGGTACCGGCCCAGATGTCCTCCGACGTTCGGGCCCGGGTGGAGGACAGGGTCCAGACGCTGATCGCCGGCCGGGCCGAGGCCGGGTTCTTCCGCACGGCGGACACGGGCCACCCCACCCAGCTGGTCGGCTTCGAATGGGACGGCCTCGAGCCGGGCGCGGTGGAGGTGCGGGCCAGGACCGACGACGGCTGGGGCGACTGGCAGCTGGTGGAGGGCGACCCGGCCGAGGGCCCCGACGCCGACTCCCCCGAGCGCCGCCGGCACACCACGGCCGGCCCGGTCTGGGTGGGCCGGGACGTCACCCAGGTGCAGGTGCGGGTGGCCGAAGGGTCGCTCCCCGACCTGAAGCTTCACGCCCTCCGGTCGGAAGAGCCCCCGCCCAGCAGGGGCGGTGGCACCGGCATCGGCGGGGCCAAGCCGGCCGGGGCGGCACCGGCCCAGCCGGGCATCGTCACCCGGGCCGGCTGGGGCGCCGACGAGTCGTACCGGACGATCAACGCCGGCTGCGGGCAGCCGTCGTACGCGTCCACCCTGCGCTTCGCCATCGCCCACCACACGGCCGGGACCAACAACTACACGGCGGCCGACTCGGCGTCGATCGTCCGGGCGATCTACCACTTCCACACCCACACCAACCGGTGGTGCGACATCGGCTACAACTTCCTCGTCGACCGGTTCGGCACCGTGTTCGAGGGCCGGTACGGCGGCGTGGGCCAGGCGGTGATCGGCGCCCACGCCGAGGGCTTCAACACCGGGAGCACCGGGGTGTCGATCATGGGCACGTTCACCTCGGACCCGGTCCCCTCGGCCGCGTACAACGCGGTGCGCAGCCTCCTCGCCTGGAAGCTGGCCCTGCACGGCGTCGACCCCTACGGCACGATCACCGCCGGGGGCATCCCCGTGCGCACGATCACCAGCCACCGGAACGTCAACGCCACCGCCTGCCCGGGCAACATGGCCGAGGCCCTCCTGCCGCAGCTCCGCGCCGACGTGGCCGGGTCCATGGGCGTGACCTTCGGCTCGGGCTACACCCCCCTCTCGCCGGCCCGGCTGCTCGACACCCGTACGGGCACCGGGGTCCCCGCCGGCAAGCTGGGCCCGGACGGGACGATCAACCTCAAGGTCACGGGCGTGGGCGGGGTCCCGGCCGCGGGCGTGACCGCGGTGGCGCTCAACATGACCGTCACCGGCGCCAGCGGCCCCGACAGCTTCCTCACCGTGTGGCCCAGGGGCTCGCCCCGGCCCCTGGCCTCCAACCTGAACTTCTCGGCCGGCGTCTCGGTGCCCAACCTGGTGAAGGCCGCGGTGGGGCCCGACGGGAACGTCTCCATCTACAACTCCCGGGGGACGGTGGACGTGGTGGCCGACGTCCAGGGGTGGTACTCGAACACCGGCGGGGGCTCGGCGTTCGTCCCGACCAACCCCACCCGCGTGCTGGACACCCGCACGGGGACCGGCGCCCCGGTCGGCCAGGTGGGCCCGGGCGGCACCATCCAGCTGGGCGTGACCGGCGTGGGTGGCGTGCCGGCCTCCGGGGTCACCGCCGTCGTCCTCAACATGACCGTCGACCGGGCCACCGGGCCGGAGAGCTTCCTCACCGTGTGGCCGGCGGGCGGGCCCCGCCCCAACGCGTCGAACCTGAACTTCACCAGCGGCCCGGCCAGCACCAACCTGGTCGTCGCCCAGGTCGGGGCCGACGGCAAGGTCGCCATCTACAACAACACCGGGGCCACCGACGTCATCGCGGACGTCGCCGGGTGGTTCGGGCCGGTGGGGTCCAGGTACTTCTCGATCAGCCCCACGCGCATCCTCGACACCCGGAACGGCACCGGGACCGGGACCACGGTCCGGCTCGGCCCCGGTGGCACCATCGACCTCCCCGTGGCCGGGGTGGGCGGCGTCCCGCCGTCGGGCGTGGCCTCCGTCGTCCTCAACGTGACCGTGACCGATCCCACGGGCCCCGAGAGCTTCCTCACCATCTTCCCCTCCGGCACCGCCCGCCCGCTGGCGTCGAACCTGAACTTCGTGGCTGGCGAGACCGTGCCCAACCTGGTGGTGGTGCGGGTCCAGAACGGCAGGGTGTCGATCTTCAACAACCTGGGGGCGACCCACGTGGTCGCCGACGTGCAGGGCTGGTTCGCGTCCTGAGCGCGGCCACGGCGGCCCGCCTGGCCGCCGCCGGGTGCGTGGCCGCGGCCGAGGAGGCGGCCGAGCTGGTGGCCGCCTCGGCGGGCGACCCGGAGCGGCTGGAGGCGCTCGTCGCCAGGCGCACCTCGGGCGAGCCCCTGGCCTGGCTGGTCGGGTCCATGGCGTTCTGCGGTGTCCGGGTCGCCGTCCATCCCGGGGTCTACGTCCCCCGCATCCAGTCGGAGGCGCTGGCCCACCGGGCCGCCGGGCTGCTGCCCGCCGGGGGGATCGCCGTCGACCTGTGCACGGGCGCCGGCGCCATCGCCTCCGTCCTCGGTTCCTCGGCCCCGGCAACCACGGTCGTGGCCACCGACGTGGACCCCGCGGCGGTGGCCTGCGCCCGGGCCAACGGTGTCGACGCCCGGCTCGGCCACCTCGACGAGCCGCTGCCGCCGGCGCTCGAGGGCACCGTCGACGTCATGACAGCCGTCGTCCCGTACGTGCCCACCGAGGCGCTTCCCCTCCTGCCGCGCGACGTGGTGGCGTTCGAGCCCCGGCGGGCGCTCGACGGTGGGTCCGGGGGCCTGGCCCTCCTGTGCGAGGTCGTCGCCCGCAGCCGCCGGTGGCTCAGGCCGGGAGGCTGGCTGCTCCTCGAGCTGGGCGGCGACCAGGCCGGGCCGGTGGGGACCCGGATGGAAGCGGCCGGGTTCGTCCACGTCACGGTCCTGCACGACGAGGAGGGCGACGACCGGGGCATCGAGGGTCGGGTGGGCGAGTGAGCTGGCCCGTACCCTTTTGGCCGGAAGTGGCGTTCTCATGAACAAGGTGGAGTGGCACGTCGGGAGCCAACGCGTGAGGAACCAGGGCGCGGGCCGCGGCCCGGTCCAGTTCGGCGCCGCCTTCGAGTCGGTCCTGCTGGCCGCCCAGTCGGGCGCCCCGTGGGCACTCGAGCGCCTGTACCAGGCCCTTTCCCCCGCCGTCCTGGGGTACCTGCGGGTCCAGGGGGCGGTGGACCCCGAGGACCTGACCAACGACGTCTTCCTCGGCGTGCTCCGCAAGGTCGGCGACTTCCGGGGCGGCGAGGAGAAGTTCCGGTCCTGGGTGTTCACCATCGCCCACTCGCGCGTCGTCGACCAGCGCCGCCAGGCTCTCCGCCGCCCCCAGATGGCCGGGAACGGCCCATCTCCGGATCGGGCCGGGGGCGACGCCGAGGACGACGCCCTGGAGCGCCTAAGCCGCCAGCGGGTCCAGGCCCTGTGCGAGCAGCTGGTCCCCGACCAGCGCGACGTCCTGCTCCTGCGCCTCCTCGCCGGCCTCACCGTCGACGGTGCGGCCGAGGCGCTGGGGAAGTCGACCGGAGCGGTGAAGGCGCTGCAGCGCCGCGGCCTGGCCAACCTCCGCAAGATCCTCGAGCACGACCCCGTACCCCTATGAGCCCCGGCGGCGGTGACAGGCACGAGATGCCCTCCCCCACCCTCGACGAGCGAGCCCTCGATGCCCTCCTGAGCGGATCTCGCTCCGCTCCGGCCGGCTTCGACTGGCTCGTCCCGTTCGTCGAGGATCTGGGGGAGGCCTCCAGTCAGCCAGCGCCGGTCATCCGACCGGCGCTGGCCCTGCTTCTCGCCGAGGGCTTCGGTCCTCCGGCGGCGCCGGCTCCCGAGCGGCGGGCCCGCCGCTCGAGGCTGGCGGCCAGGGTCGCCGCCGGCCTCGGCCTGGCCCTGGCCGGCACGACCGCGGCCGGCGCCGCGGGCGTGCTACCCGATCCGGCCCAGCACGCGGTCGCCAGCGTGGTCCAGGCGGCCACCCCCTTCACCTTCCCCGACGGCGGCGGCGAGGCCGGCTCGGGCGCCACCGTCGCCCCCGACGCGGGCGGACGGCCGGGCGCCGCCGGGGTGGGCGACAGCCGGGCGGTCGGACCGTGGGGGGACGACGGCCCCGCGGCCAGGCCCGACGGTCCCCAGGGCCAGGCCGTCGGCCCCAACACCGGCGCCACCGGCCTGGACCGGGCCAGCGAGACGCCGGCCGCCGGCCATGCGCCCACGTCGGCACCGCCCGCAACCGCGCCCGCCGCGGCCGGCGGGCCCCCCGCCGGCGCCGGATCGCCAGCCGCCAACGGGCTGGATACGGCGGCCACGACCCCGGCCGGCGACCACGTGCCCGCCACGGTGCCGGCGGTGACCCGCCCGAGCATGCCGCCGCAGGGCGGCGGCGAGACCCCGGCCGCCACCCGGCCGTCGGTCACCACACCCGCCCGCCGCTGACCCGGCGCCGGGCCGGCCCCGGCAGCGCCGCAGGTCAGCGGGCAGTTTCCCGCCGGGCGTGACACAGAGCAGGGCACGGGGCACCCTCTTGAGGTGACCAACGGCACGCCAAGGGTTGGGCAACTGTTGGGCAAACACCTCAAGGGACGCCCAACTGGCACCGATCTATGTCCTATGGACGCGAGTCGCCGCCGGTTCCACCCGCTGTGGTTCGCCATCGCCGGCCTGCTGGGGATCGCGGCGACCACCGCCGTGCCCATGGCCGCCAACTCCTCGGACTCGGCCCTGCCGGCGGTGGCGACGGGGATCGCCACCATCGCCGCGGTGGAGGCGCCCGCCGCCGTGCCCGCTCCCCCCGCCGCGACGGCCCCGGTGGCGCCGGCCGCCCTCGCCACGCCCACGGTGGCCGAGCGCTGCCAGCAGGCCCGCGCCACGGTGGCCGGGCCGATCAGGGCCATGTTGATGGCGATGAACCCGCTGTCCGGGCAGGGGCCCCAGTCGTAGC
>Ga0247704_1000019_pt1 | contig 45980 bp, 75 predicted proteins | sample 41W_NmetaG_FD_189042 | JGI IMG/M metagenome (GOLD analysis project Ga0247704, IMG submission 189042) | Soil microbial communities from hillslope of Landscape Evolution Observatory, University of Arizona, Oracle, AZ, United States - 4-1-W_N | ecosystem: Engineered > Artificial ecosystem >...
GCCCTAGGGCTTCGTCCCGCTCGAGGCCGTCGTCGTCGTGAAGGGCCTCGCGCCCGACGGCACGCTCGGTGTCTTCCAGTGCGCGACCGACGGCCTCACCTCGTGGGAAGCGCTCGACATGGTGATCGCGTGCGCCGACGCGTTCCGCGCGGCGATCCGCAACGCCGAGTGACAGGAGCACAGGGCGAATGGCGAAGGGCGGTGCACGCGCTCGCTCCGGCCCGGCGCCCGACCCCGACGCGCTCCGGCGCGACCGCAAGGACGACGCCGCCTGGCTGACGCTGCCGCTCGCCGGCCGCCCCGGCTCCCCGCCCGACTGGCCGCTCGAGCAGGTCACCGACCGCGAGCTCGCGGTGTGGGAGCGCGAGTGGCGCCGGCCGCAGGCCATCATCTGGGAGCGCAACGGCCAGGAGCTCGAGGTCGCGATGTACGTGCGCACCCTCGTGACGGCTGAGAACCCGAAGTGCCCGGCGGCGCTGCGCGCGCTCGTCGTCCGGCAGCAGGAGACGCTCGGCCTGTCGCTCACTGGCCTGGCGCGCAACCGCTGGCGCATCGAGACCAAGAGCGAGCAGGCGCAGACCAGCCGGGGCACCCGCCGTCGCGCCGAGCCGCGCAAGGCGTCGTCGTCGCGAAGCCGGCTGCGGGTCGTGAAGTCCAGTGGCGACGTCGAAGGCTGACGACCGCGTCGTCGACTTCCCGACGCTGGGGCTGCTGGTCAGCGACTGGGGCGAGCAGCACTGCGTCGTGCCGGACAGCTTCGACAAGGGCGAGCCGTTCGTCCAGTGGGACTGGCAGCTCTGGAACACCGTCAAGTTCTACGAGCTGCGGCCGAACGCGAAGGTCGGGCAGCTGGCGACGGCGTTCCGCTACCGCCGCATGCAGTGCGTCCGGCCGCAGAAGGCCGGCAAGAGCCCGTGGGCCGCGTTCCACATCTGCTGCCAGTCCGTCGGCCCGGTGTTGTTCGCCGGGTGGGCGCTCGGCGGCGAGGTGTACGACTGCCGCGACTACGGCTGCGGCTGCGGCTGGACCTACGACTACGAGCCCGGCGAGCCGATGGGCATGCCGTGGCCGACGCCGCTGATCCAGGTCACCGCCACCTCCGAGGACCAGACCGACAACATCTACCGCGCGCTGCGGCCGATGATCGACAACGGTCCTCTGTCGGTGCTGATCCCGAAGACCGGCGAGGAGTTCATCCGCCTGCCCAACGGCGGCCGCATCGACGTCGTCACGAGCAACGCCAAGTCGCGGCTCGGTGCGCCGGTCACGTTCGTGCCGTGGGACGAGACCGGGATCTACCTGCCGAGCAACGGCATGGTCGACGTGTTCGACACCCAGTCGCGAGGCCTGGCCGGCATGGGTGGCCGCGGCATGGAGCTCACGAACGCGTGGGACCCGTCGCAGCGTTCGGTGGCTCAGCGAACGGCGGAGTCGAAGGTCGCGGACATCTACCGCGACATGCCGCAAGCCCCCGAGCACCTGAAGTACTCCGTCAAGGCCGACCGCCGGAAGATCCACGCGCACGTGTACGCCGGCTCGCCGAAGGTCGACCTCGACGGCATCGAGGCCGAGGCCGCCGAGAAGCTCGAGACCGACCCGCCGCAGGCGGAGCGGTTCTTCGGCAACCGGCTCGTCGCCGGCGCGTCGGTGTGGATGGACCCCGAGACGTGGAAGGCCAACGAGCGCACCGACATCCGCGTGCAGCCCGGCGACCTCATCACCCTCGGCTTCGACGGCTCGTCCGGCACCGAGCGCAGCGATGCCACGGCCGACTCAACGGTGCTGCGCGGCTGCCGCGTCTCCGACGGCTTCCGCTGGACCGTCGGCGCATGGGAGGCACCGGGCCCCGGCCCGTGGCGGCCGCCCCGCGCCGGCGTCATGCGCGCGATCCGGGCGGCGTTCAAGCGCTACGACGTGTGGCGCATGTACGCCGACCCGCCCGGCTGGCAGACCGAGCTCGACCAGCTGCGCGCCGAGTACGGCGAGGACCGTGTCATCGACTGGTGGACCAACCGCGACACCCCGATGGCCCGGGCGCTCGAGCGGCTGCACACCGACGTCAGCCGCGGCGAGACGTTCCACGACGCCGACCCGGTCGCGCGCAAGCACGTCGAGAACGCCCGCCGTCGCGTCAAGCGCGCGCTGAACGACGACGACGGGACCCGCGAGCGGGTGCTGGTGGTCAAGGACCACCCGATGAGCCCTCGCAAGATCGACGCCGTGCCGGCGGATGCGCTGGCCTACGAGGCGCGTGGCGACGCTCTGGCCGCGGGAGTGCTCAAGGACGACGCCGGCGGCGAGCACGCCGAGTACTACGGCCGACGCTGACGGGAGGCGCCATGCTCAGCGCGCTGCGCCTGCTGTTCACCGGCCAGCGCCGGCCCCGCCGGCTGTCGCAACGCGGCGTCGCCCGTGCGGTCGAGCTCGGCTGGCGCCCGTGACGCGCGTCGTCGACGTCCAGGCTGTGCACGCCGCGGCGGACGACGACCCGGACGGGCCGCTGAACGACCCGACCGACGAGCAGTGGATCGCCCGGCTCGGCAAGGCCCTGCGGCGACAGCGCAAGCACGCCAAGCGCTACGACGAGTACTACAAGGGCGAGCGCGAGCTGGCGATCGTCAAGCGCGACTTCGAGGAGGTGTTCGGCAGCGCCGACCGGGGGCAGCGCATCCTCGACCAACTGCTGCCGCAGCTGCCCACGCCGCGCGCCAACGTCTCCCGCGTCGGCGTCGACGCCTACGCCGAGAAGCTCCGCCTCGTCGGGTTCCTCGCCGGCGGCGCCGAGCCAAACCCGGACGCCGCACGCGCGCTGGCCGACGTGCTCGAGCGCAACGACTTCGACGAGCTCGGCCCGACCGCGCACCGCGAGGCGTGCATCAAGGGTCTGTCGTTCGCCCTCGTCTGGCCCGACGGCGACGGCCGGCCGGTCGTCACCATCGAGGACGCGACGCAGGTCGCGATCGCGCGCCGCGCGACTCCGCCGTACGACGCCGTCGCAGGCATCAAGGTCTACAAGGACGAGTGGACCGACCGCGAGGTCACCGCGCTGTACCTCGACGACGGCGTTCGGACCTTCCGCCGGCACAAGGGCCGCGGCCTGGTCGAGGACGAGCGCGAGTTCGAGGCCGCGCCGTCCGTGTTCGGCGGGGCGCTTCCGCTGGTGGAGCTGAGCAACCGGCAGCGGCTGCTCGACCCGCCGACCAGCGAGCTCGTCGACGTCGCACCGCTGGCCGACAACCACGCGAAGCTGCTCGCGGACATGGTCATCGCCGCGTCGTTCGGCGCGATTCCGATCCGCACCGCGACCGGCATCAAGTTGCGGTTCGAGAACGGCCAGGTCGTCTCGCCGTTCGACATCCGAGCCGACCGGATCCTGGCGTCGGAGAACAAGGACGCCAAGTACGGCCAGCTCGAGGGCAGCAACCTCGCCGGGTACGTCTCCGGTCAGGACATGCTCCTGACGCTGCTGCGTCTGGTCACCCGCGTGCCGCAGCACTACTACGGCGTGGGCGCCTCCGCCGGGATGAGCGGCGAGACGCTGCGGGCGTCCGAGGCCAGCCTGAACGCCAAGGTCGGCGGGATGCTGCCGATGTTCGGCGGTGGTCACCGCCGCTGGGCCCGGCTGGCGCTGCTGCTGATCGACGCGGCGAAGTACTCGGGCATACCGCTGCGGCCGGAGTGGGCACCGGTCGAGACGCGCATCCCGTCGATGGAGACCGACGCGTTCCAGAAGGCTGTCGCCTCCAAGGTCCCGGTCGACATCGCCGCGCGTGAGTTCCTGCGCTGGCGGCCCGACCAGGTCGCCGAGCTCAAGCAGCGCATCGCCGATCAGCAGGCTGCTGAGGCGGCGCTGCTGTTCGCCGGCCAGCCTCCCGCGGCGTGACCGCACCGGTCGACGTCACAAGCGGCTACCGCGACCGGCTGCTCACGCACCGCGTCGTCATCGGCCAGTCGGTCTCTGCGGGCCTCGCCGACGTCGACCTCGACCTGGCACCCGAGCGACTCCGCCAGGCGATCGTCCGCTGGGCGACTGCCGCGGCAGCGCTCACCGCCGCCGGCCAGGCGATGGCGGCACAGCTGACCGCCACCTACCTCGCCGCCTACCTGTCGCTCACCGACGCCCAGCCTCCACCGCCGGTCGACCTCAACTCCCGCGTCGGCCGGGTCCCCGACGACGTGCCAGGTAGCAGCCTCGAGGACGCGCTGATGCGTGCCGGCGTCGCGGTCCTGTGGCGGCTCCGCTCCGCACCGCGCGCCGATGCCGTCCGGTACGGGCAGTACGCCGCCAGCCGTGTCACGTGGACGTCGGTGCAGGACAGCGCGACATCGGTGCTCGACGAGGTCATCGACGTGCACGCCGAGATCGTCGGGTGGCGGCGCATCGCGTCCGCGACGGCGTGCAAGCGATGCGTGCAGGCCGCCGAGCGCACGTACAGGTCGACCGAGCCGCTGCGCCGCCGGCACCCGTCGTGCCGCTGCTCGCAGGAGCCGATCGTCCGCCGCTGAGCAGTGGCCCCCGCTCGTCCGGACCGCCGGTCCGGCTGCAGGACCTCACGTCCCGAGACGGGGTGAGGCAGCTCGACCCGGGTGCTCGCGAGGAGACCCGGCACGGACAGCGAGAGGCGACCGTGACCGACACCGACACCGGCCAGCAGGGCAACGACCAGGGCGGCGGCCAGCAGGGCAGCCATGGCGACGGGCAGCAGCAGGGCACTGGCCAGCAGAGCACGCAGCAGAACGACGACCACGGCCGCCGCGGCGGCGACGACCAGCTCAAGGCCGACCTGGCCCGCGAGCGTGACGCCCGGCAGCAGGCGGAGCGGGAGCGCGAGGAGAAGGACCGCGAGCTCGCCGAGCTGCGCAAGCAGAACGAGACCGAGACGCAGCGGCAGATCCGCGAGGCCGTCGAGGCCGCGCGCAAGGAGGAGCGCGACCGGGCCGCCGAGCGCGACCGCGAGCAGCTCACCGAGCGGCTTCGCGACCGCGTCGAGGTCGCCGCGGCGGGCCGGTTCAACGACCCGACCGACGCCTACGCGCAGCTGCAGGCGACGGGCGCCCTGTCGGGGCTGACCAAGGACGGCCGGCCGGACAACGACGCCATCAAGGCGGCCGTCGACAAGCTGCTGACCGACAAGCCGTACCTGGCCAAGACCGGCACGGCCGACAGCGGCCGCGACTCCGACCGGCGCCGGCGCGAGGCCGGTGGCGGTGCCCACCAGGGCGCTGGCCGCGGCGGCGACGGGGGCGGCAAGAGCGACCGCGTGCAGCGGCAGCTCGAGCGTGCCCGCGCCCGTGAGGGCCGCCGCACCTAGACCCTCGTCGCGCGAGGCGACGAGCTGCTCCATCCCCACCCCATCACGACACCTGGAGACGAGATGCAACTCGCCCCTCGCACCGAGGACTTCCTCGACGAGGACCGCCGGTGGATCGGCGACAGCAAGAAGCTGCGCGCCGACCGCACCATCAACCTGGACCCCGCGCTGTTCGACGAGGACGACTTCCCCGACGGCGTCGTCAAGAGCGGCACCGTGCTCGCGCGCCGCACGTCCGGCACCCGCCTGTGGGGGCCGTACGACCAGGCCGCCGACACCGACGCCGTGACCGGCGGCGCTCAGCCCGACGGCCTCGACGTCGCCGTCGGGTTCCTCTACAGCACCGTGAAGCTGCGCGCCGACGGCGGCGTCGCCAGCGCGGCGCTGTACGACAACGGCGCGATCAACGTCGCCCACCTGCCCGTCAGCTCCGGTCCCGGCTCGCTCGACGCGGGCGCCCGGACGGACCTCGCCGGCCACTTCCGGTTCTACGAGTAGGGGGACCTGCAGCCATGCGCTACATCTACGACCTGATGGACTTCGCCGAGCTCACCGCGTACGCGCGGGAGCGGGTGAACGACAACCGCGGGCGCTCGCTCCTCGCGCAGTTCCTGCCCGACGAGTACCGCGCCTCGATCGAGTACCGCACGATCCAGGCGCGCCGCGCCAACCGCGCCGCGTCGATCCGAGCCTTCGACACCCCGGCGCAGATCGGCCGTCGCGGCACGCTCAAGGACGTCCGCGGCAAGCTGCCGCCGATCAGCCAGATCCTGCCGCTGTCCGAGAGCGAGCAGATCACGCTGCGGCAGATCTACGGCGGCCCGAACGCCGACGTCGCCGAGGTGCTCGAGGACGCCGTCTTCAACGACGTCGACAACGTCGTCACCTCGGTCTACAACCGCATCGAGCTGCTCCGCGGTGAGGTGCTGTCCACCGGGACGATCCTGATCCCGGAGCTGCAGCAGGAGGTCGACTACGGCGTCGACCCGCTCAACATCGTCGCCGCGGCGACGCCGTGGACCGACACGACCCCAGACATCTACGGGTTCCTCATGACGCTGCAGGACCGCTTCGTCGTCAGCAGCGACGGCGAGGAGGCCGGCATCATGCTCGCCAGCCGCAAGGCGATCCAGCACATGCTGCGCGACCCGCAGATCCGCGGCCTGGCCGGCTCCTCGCCCAACTCGCCGGCGGTCACGCCCGACCAGCTCAACGCCGCCCTCACCATCAACGGGCTGCCCCGGGTCGTCCGCTACGACCGGCGGGTGCAGGACGCCAACGGCGTCAGCCAGCGCGTCATCCCGGAGAACACGATCGTGTTCCTGCCGGCCGGTGGCGGCGAGGACGGCCAGGCCGGCAGTCCCATCGGCGAGACGCAGCACGGTCTCACCGCCGAGGCGGCCCGGTTCGTCCGCGACGGCGTCCTGGACGCCGACCAGGCCGCCGGCATGGTCGTCGGCCTCCTGGAGGAGGACAACCCGCCGACCGACTCCACCCTCGGCACCACCGTCGCGCTGCCGGTGCTGTCCCGTCCCGAGGCGCTCGTCGCCGCGACCGTCTTCTAGGAGGACCAGCCATGGCACAGCGCACGCTGGCGCGCACCGTCACGGTGCAGAAGTACAAGGGCGAGGGCCGCAACCGGGTCCCTGTCGGCGAGCCCCGCACCTTCGCCAAGGGCGACCAGCCCCCGGCCGAGTGGGCGGAGTTCATCACCAACCCGTCGGCGTGGGAGGGCGGCAGCGATCGCCCCACCGCGTCGCCGTCCACCGGCAGCGCGGCGGCGCCGCGCCCGGCCAAGCGCACCGCGCGCAAGGCCGCGGCCCGGACGGCCACCGCCGCCACCGGTGACGGCGACAGCGCCGGCGGCAACGGTGACGGTGACCTGAAGCCGCCGGACGGCGACGACGTCGCCGAGTGGCGGGAGTACGCCTCGAAGGTCGGCGTCACCGTGCCCGAGGACGCCGACCTCGAGCAGGTGAAGGCCGCGCTGGCCGACAAGGGCCTGCTCGACAGCTGACCCGCTCGGCCCGCCCGCCCGTGCCCATCTTCCCCGGGGCACGGTCGGGCGGGCCGCCGGCCAGCACGCCCTGACGTCGAAGGAGGCCGACGGTGACGACCCCCGACGACGTCCCGCCGCTGCTCAGCCTCGAGCAGCTGCAGGTCCGCAGCGGCAAGACCTTCACCGAGGAGCAGCGGCCGCGCGTCGAGGCGATCCTGCGCGGCGCGTCCGGGCTCGTCCGTGACGTCGCAGCGCTGCACGGCGTCGACTGGTCCACCGCCGACCACCTCTCGCCCGAGGTGCCCACGGCGGCACGCGAGCTCGTGTACGCCGCCACCATGCGCGAGCTCGACAACCCCAAGGGCCTGGTCACCTGGTCCAAGACCGTCGGCCGCTGGTCCAAGACCGAACGGCTGCCCGACGGCTCCCCGGTCGGAGTGCTGCTGTCCGCAGGGGAACGCACGGCGTTGCTCGCCGCGATCGGCGTCACCGACAGCGACGACCAGCCGTGGAGCGGGACCATCTCCGCCCGGGCCCGCCGGTGATCGACCTCGAGGACCTGCCCGAGCGGGTCACCGTCCAGGCGCTGACCGGCGCCGGGCCGTACGGGCCGCAGTACTCCGCGCCGCAGTCCGACGTGCCGGCGCTGGTAGAGGACGTGCACGACCTCGTGCGCACCTCGACCGGCGAGGAGGTGCTGGTCCGGTCGCAGGTGTTCCTGCCACCGACCGTGACGGTCACCGCCGGGTCGCTCATCACCGTCGACGGCGTCGAGCGCGCCGTCGTCACCGTAGAGCACCTGCGCGACGACGCCGGCCCGCACCACGTCGAGGTCCGGCTGCAGTGACCGGGAGGTGCTGATGGCACGCCGCGGCACCTACCAGGCACCCGGACGGCCGGTGCAGATCGTCGACCCGGCAGCGCTCGAGCGCGCCCTGACCCGCGCGGCCCGAGTGGTGCTCGACACCGCCTCGCCCAACGTGCCCTACGACACCGGCGAGCTGCTCGAGTCCGGCGACTACCGCCTCGAGCTCGACCAGCAGCGCGTCGTCGTCGGCTACAGCGACAGCAAGGCGATCGCCGTGCACGAGGACATGGAGTCCGACTTCAACGTCGGCGGCCCGAAGTTCCTTGAGAACGCGCTGCACGCCAGCCGCGGCCGGATCCGGCAGATCCTCGTCGACGAGCTGCGCCGCCGATGACGGTCATGATGGGCCGCGAGCCCTGGACGCAGGCGTTTCTGCACGGCGCCGCCGAGCGCCTCGCTGCCGCCGGCGCCGGCGCCTGGAAGCCCGACGGCAGCTACGCCGCCTCCGACGTCGGCGTGTACATGCAGGTGCTGCCGACCAAGCCAGACCGGGGCATCGCGATCGCGCACTACGACGTCGACCCCAGCCTGCACGGCCACGGAGTGCAGGGCCTGACGGTCCGCTGCCGCGGCACGAAGGACCCGACCGTCGTCGGCGACATCGCCGACTCCGTCTTCGACGCGCTGCACGGGCTGCGCGCCGTCATGTTCCGCAGCGTGTTCGTCGCGGTCGTCTGGCGGCAGTCACACAGCCCGCTCGGCGCTGACGGCACCGGCCGCTGGCAGACCACCAGCAACTTCTACGCCCTGACCACCCGCCAGTCCCCGCACGCGTCCGAGTGAGACCGGCCGTCCTCATGGCGGCCTCCCCCGCACCATCCGACCCTCCTGGAGGAGACCGCCGTGTCTGAGATGCTGCCCGAGGCCCTGCGGCCCACGGTCAACAGCAAGTACCGCGTCGACGTCAACGTCGGCACGGCCGAGACCCCCGACTGGGTGCAGGTCCGCGCGCTCAACAGCGTGCAGCCGGCCGTCGCGAACACCGTGCAGGACGCCACCGACTACGACAGCGTCGGATGGGGTGCTGACGCCGTCACGCTGCGCAAGTGGTCGCTGGCACTGGTCGCGATGCGCAAGCAGGCCACGACCGGGTACGACGAGGGCCAGGAGGCGCTGCGCGAGGCCGCTGAGGCCCTCGACCTGGTGCACATCCGCTGGTACGAGCGCGACGTCATCGACGGCGAGGCGTTCGAGGGCCACGCGCTCGTGCAGTGGGAGCCGCAGGGCGGCACCGCCGAGGGCCTGTCGACGGTGAACGTCACGCTGCTCGGCCAGGGCGCCCGCTCGGCGATCGCGAACCCGCACGTGTCGACCAACGCGCCGGTCGTCGCGAGCGCCTCGCCGGCCTCCGGACCCGCGGCCGGTGGCGACCTGGTCGTGCTCACCGGCTCCGGGTTCACCGGCGCGACCGCCGTCACCTTCGACGGCAGCGCGGCCGCTCAGTTCGAGGTCGTGTCCTCGACGAAGATCGCGGCGGAGACGCCGGGTGGTGTCGCCGGCGCGGCCGACGTCGTCGTCACGACGCCGGCCGGCGCGTCGGCGGCCGCGGCCGTCTACACCTACGTCTGATCGGCGGCGCCCCCGCGGCTGACCAGGCCGGGGCCGCGGGGGCGCTGCTGGCAGCACCGGCCTTCTCCCGGCCTGGAGACCTCGTGCCGTTCGACGACCTGTCCGAGATCCTCGACCCTCACCTGCGGCTGCCGATCGGCGGCAGGACCTACCTCGTGCCCGGCGTCAACGCCGCGATCGGGCTGCGGCTGCAGGCGCTGCAGGCGGTGGCGCAGCAGCGCCGGCTGTCCGGCAGCGAGCGCGAGAGCCTGCAGCTCGGCGACGACGACGAGCTCGACCTGGTCCGCGACTGCCTCGGCGCGGCCTACCAGCAGATGGTCGACGACGACGTGCCGTGGGACTGGATCAAGCACGCCGGCATGACCGCGTTCCTGCGCTGGACCACCGGCCAGGAGGCCGCCGAGCGGTTCTGGCGGTCCCCGCTGGGGGAAGCGCCGGGGACGCCCTCGCCGGGGCGTCCCCGAACCTCGACGACTACGGCCGCGGCGCCTTCGACGAGGCGACCGGCCTCTACGAGTGGTACGAGGTCCCGCAAGAAGTCCTCCGCCGCAACGCCGCGAAGCCGGGCCTGACCTGGGCGCAGCTGCTCGAGCAGTGGGGGGCGATCGAGGCCGACTTCCACGAGCGGTACGGCGTCGACCTCGACGGCCCGATCGACAGCCACCCGGTGATGACCGCCCGCACCTGGCGGTGGTTCGAGACGCGCGTGCTGCAGCTGCTGTACGTCGACTCGCGGCTGCGGCGGGTGCTGTTCCCGCCCAAGCCGAGCAGGAGGTGAGTGGTGGCGCTGGATCTCGGCGTGCTCACCGCCTTCATCGAGGTCGACGACCGGCAGGGTCAGCGGACGATCATGGGGATGCAGCAGAAGCTGCGCCAGTTCGCCTCGCAGACCGTCCCGGACGTCGAGATCGACGCCGACGCCGGCCCGCTCGAGCGCGCGGTCGACCAGGCGCTCGACGTGCTCAAGACCATCACCGACGCCGACACCGTCGCGCAGCTCGACGCCGACGTGTCCAAGGCCGAGGCGCAGGTGACCAAGCTGCGCGGTGAGCTCGCCGTGCTCGAGAAGCTCGACCCGGCCGTCGACGTCACCGTCACCGCCGACATCGAGAAGGCCCGCGCGAACCTGGACCGGGCCGAGGCGCGGCACAAGGCGCTCGCCGGCGCCCGCGCGGAGCTCGTCGTCACCGCCGACACCGGCCAAGCCGAGCGCGCGATCGACGACGTCGCCGAGCAGGCCGAGAGCGGCCTCGGCCGCGCCGGCGTCGAGGGCGGCCGCAAGCTGTCCGCCGGCGTCCTCACCGCCCTGACGGCTCTGCCGATCGCCGGGACCGTCGTCGGGATCGGCGCAGCACTCGGCGCGTCGATCCTGTCGGGGCTGCAGAACGAGGTCCGCGGTGACCTGCTCGCCGCCCGCACCGGGCTGGACGAGGCGACCGTCGCCCGGATCGGCCGCGCCGCCGGCGAGGCCTACGCCGCGAACTTCGGCACGTCGATCGCCGACAACATGGACGCCGCCCGAGTCGCGATCCAGGGCGGGCTGCTCGACCCAGCCGCGACCGAGCGCGACACCCAGGCCGTCATCGAGTCGCTGTCCGGCGTCGCCGACATCCTCGGCGAGGACATCCCCCGCGTGGCGACCGCCGCCGGCCAGCTCATCCGCACCGGCCTGGCACGCAACGCCGACGACGCGTTCGACGTCATCGTCCGCGGCACCCAGCGCGGCAACAACGCCTCCGAGGACTGGCTGGACACCCTCACCGAGTACCCGGCGCTGTTCCAGCGGCTCGGGCTCGACGGCGCGACCGCCACCGGCCTGATCAGCCAGGGGCTGGCCAACGGCGCGCGCAACAGCGACCTGGTCGCCGACGCGCTCAAGGAGTTCCAGATCCGCGCGACCGACGGCTCGACGCTGTCGGCCGAGGGCTTCAAGATGCTCGGCCTGGCCGCCGAGGAGACCACCGCCAAGATCGCGGCCGGCGGCGACTCGGCCCGCGAAGGCCTCGACCAGGTCCTCGACAAGCTCCGCGGCATCGAGGACCCGGTCAAGCGCAACGCCGCCGCCGTCGCGCTGTTCGGCACCCAGGCCGAGGACCTCGGCGCGGCGCTGTTCGCCCTCGACGTCTCCACCGCCGTGCAGGGGCTCGGGCAGGTCGAGGGCGCCGCGAAGGGCGCCGTCTCCGCGCTCGGCGACAACGCCGCCGGGCAGATCGCGTCCGCGCAGCGCAACATCGAGGTCGCCGCCGACGGCATCAAGGGCGCCCTGGCGTCCGCGTTCGGCCCGCAGATCGAGCAGTGGGCGACCGGGGTGCAGGAGAACCGCGCCGGCGTCGTGCGCTTCCTGCTCGACATGGCCAACGGCGCGATCGACGCCGGCCGCGCACTGGTGGACGCCGCAGCCGCCGGCACCGAGGCGTTCGGCACCTTCATCAGCGACGTCGGCCCGGCGATGCTCGACACCCTCGGCTACATCGTGGGTGCGCTCGACAAGATCCCCGGCGTCGACCTGTCCGACGCCGTCGAAGGCCTCGAGTCCGCCTCAGAGGCGCTCGACCGGCTCGGCCCGATGGCCGAGAGCGCCGCCGACACGATGCGCACCCAGCTCATCGAGAACGGCCTCGACCCGGCGCAGGACGCGCTCAACCGGATCGGGATCGACCAGGAGACGCAGGCGCGGTTCCACGACACCACCGTCGCGCTCGCGAACGACATCGCGCAGGTCGGCTACAACGCCGACGGCACCCGGCTGCAGCTGACCGACTTCGAGGCTGGCGTGAACACCTCGACCGAGGCCGGCCGGGCCCTCGACGAGCAGCTGCGCACCACCGTCACCAGCCTCGGTGAGCAGCTGCGCGCCGCGGCCGCCGCCGGCGAGGGCACCGACTCCCTCACCGCGACCTTCAACGCGAACCGTGACGCGCTCGTCCAGCAGCTCATCCAGCTCGGCTACAGCCGTGAGGCGGCGCTGCGTCTCGCGGAGCAGTACGGCGCTGTGCCGAAGCTCGTCCAGACCGCGATCGAGACGACCGGCACGCAGGCTGCGTACGCGGCGATCGAGTCGCACCTGCGACAGCTCGGCCGGATCCCGGCCAGCATCAGCACGACGGTGTTCATCAGCGAGCTGCGCCGCGACGCCGCGACTGCCGCCCGAGGCCCGGTGCAGCCCCGCGCCGCCGGCGGCGCCTACGCGCCGGGTGCGCTGCTCGTCGGTGAGGACGGCCCGGAGCTGCTGTTCCCCGACACCGGCGGGTTCGTCCTGCGCCACCGGGCGACGCTCGAGGCGCTGAACGCCGGCGCGGTCCGCCGCACGTTCCCGGCCGAGCTCGGCGCCGCGGCCGCCAGCCCCGTCACCACCGCCGCGGCGGCCGCGGCCGCGCAGCGCACCGCGCCGCTGGTGCACATCGAGCGGGTGTACGCCCGCGACGAGGCCGAGGTCGCCCGCCGGATCACCGCCTCGCAGCGGGCGGCGCTGGCAGTGGCCGGGGTGTACGACCTGTGACCGTCCTGCTCAGCGCGCCGGGCCCGGTGCCGGCGCCGCCGGCGAACCCGTGGCCGGGGGTGCTGCAGACCTGGGACGGCTGGGACGGCAGCCATTGGGTGATCTCGGGCGACCGCCGCTCCGGCGTGCGGCTCAAGTCCGGGGTCGTCGGGCTGCACCTGCCCGCCTGGAAGCGCTACACCCGCGACTCGCCGGCCGTGCCCGGGTCGCAGTTCCGCGGCGCCGTCGCGCTCGAGCGCGAGGTGTTCTGGTCGGTCGGCGTCTACCAGGCCGAGGGGTCGCAGGCGTGGCTCGAGTACGACCGTGCCTGGTCGCGCAGCCTGCACGTCGAGCACGAGGGCGTCTGGACCGTCCGGCTGCCGACCGGTGAGCGACGCAGTCTGCGACTGCGGATCGACAGCGACGGCACCCACGCCTTCGCCACCGACCCGTCACGGGTCGGCTGGGCGAACTACGCGATCGCGCTCGTCGCGTCGCAGCCGTTCTGGACCGGCCAGCCGGTAGTCCGCAGCTTTCAGGCCGCCGCGCCGGGCGGCTTCTTTGGCGCCGGTGCGCCGCCGTTCACGATCGGCAGCGGTTCGACGCTCGGTGCCGCGACGATCGACAACCCTGGTGACGAGCCGGCCTGGCTGACCTGGCGGGCGCACGGTCCGTTCGAGAGCGTGCAGGTCGGCGTCGGCGGCCGGGTGGTCGAGGTGCCGTTCGCGCTGGCCGCCGGCAAGCACTTGACCATCGCGACGTCGCCGACCGAGCAGACGGCGTTCGACAGCGACGGCGTCGAGCGGACTGGCGAGCTCGGTGAGGTCGACTTCGCCGCCGTGCCGCCCGGGGCGAAGGTCGAGCTGAGCCTGGCCATGGTCGGCACCGGCATCGTCGAGGCCGAGCTCGTCCCGCTGTACCACCGGGCGTGGTGATGGACTGCCCGTTCCGCATCTCGGTGTTCGACAAGACGTTCGCTCCCAAGGGCTGGGTCGGTGACCCGCTGGCGCTGACCGCCCGTCCGCAGCACAACGGCCTCGGCACCGTCGAGCTGACCGTCGCCAGCTCGCACCGGCGGCTCCCGAACCTGGTCGCCAAGGGCGCCCGGCTCGTCGTCGAGTACGACGGCGAGCACCTGCTGTCCGGGCCGGTGCGGCTCAAGTCCGGGCAGGGTCCGCTCATCGACGGCACCGTGACCGTCGTCGTGCAGGACGACTGGCGGGTGCTCGCCAACGTGCTGGGCTGGCCGGTCCCCAGCGCCGCGCTGACCGCCCAGAACGTCGCCTACGACACCCGTACCGCCCCCGCCGAAACCGTCGTCAAGCAGGTGTTGTCGGCGAACGCCGTCACCCGTCTCGGGCTGCCGATCACCGTCGCGCCGGACCTCGGACGCGGAGCGGCAGTCTCGGTGTCGTTCCGGATGCACCCGCTCGCCGACCGGCTGCTGCCCGCGGTCGACCAGGCCGGCATCGGCATCACCGTCCGGCAGCAAGACGCCGGGCTGCTCGTCGACGTGTACGAACCGGCCGACGCCGTCCGCCTGCTGTCCGAGGCCTCCGGCGTCGTGCAGAACTGGAAGTGGTCCGCTGCCGGCCCGACCGCCACGCGCGTCGTCGCCGGCGACCAGGGCGAGGCCGCGAGCCGCTCGTTCACCCAGACCATCGACGCCGCCCGCGAGGACGACTGGGGCGACGTCATCGAGGTCTTCCAGGACGCCCGCGACACCTCCGACCCCGCCATGGTCACCGCCCGCCGGCTCGAGCGCCTGGCCGACGGCGCCCCGAAGAACGGCCTGACCGTCACGCTCGCCGAAACCGGCACCTTCCGGTACGGCCGGGCTGTGCGCATCGGCGACCAGGTCGCGCTCGAGGTCGGTCCCGGTGTGCTCGTGCAGGACGTGCTTCGTGAGGCGGTCCTGAGCTGGACTCGCGACGACGGCCTGGTCGTCACCCCGGTCGTCGGCGATCGCAGCGACGACCCCGACAGCGTGCTCGCCCGCGCGGTCGCCCGGATCGCCCGCGGCCTACGCCGCCAGGACGCAGAGAGGTAGGTGGCAGGTGGCGTTCACCGTCAACGACGGCTTCGACGGCAGCATCACCGAGGTCGAGTTCGCCCAGCTCGCCCGGCTGCTCGGCGCGCCGTACGCCGCCGACGGCCCGGACGACTGCAAGGTGACCGTCGTCGCCGGTGCCGACCGCACCGTCCAGATAGCGCCGGGCACGATCTACGGCCACGGTGTTCGCAGCGTCAACGACGCCCCGATCACCGTGCAGCTTCCCGTCATCGCGTCCGGCACACGCTGGGACCTGATAGCCGCCCGTCGCGACTGGCAGCCGCCCAGTGGCACCTGCGTCGCGGTGTCAGTGCAGGGCACCGCGCAGACCACGCTTCCGGCCGGACGCGAGGCCGAGCCCGGTGTGCTCGACGACCAGCCGCTCGCGCTCGTGCAGGTCACCGCCGGGCAGACCCTCCCGACCAAGGTCGTGGACCTGCGCGCCTGGCCGAGCAAGGTCATCACCGCCGCCTCACTGCTCGCCGTGCCTGATGCGCCGCTCGGCGCCGAGGTCGTGATCGGCGGCCGTCGCTATCGCCGGGTGATCGACTCCACCCAGAACCTGGTGTGGGAAGAGGTTCTCGACACCAACCTGACCGCGACACAGCGCTGGACGTGGGGCGCCGGCGCGTACAGCTGGCAGATCACCGGCAACGGCGCGTGGGCCGACCCGGCCGGTGCCTCCAAGACGATCGCCTGCCGCGCCGGGCACGAGTACGACTTCTCCTCGGTCTTCACTGTGAGCCCAGCGAACAGCGGCAGCAGCGGGCCCTGGCGGGCCAGCCTCTGGGTCGGCAACACGATGCTGCGTGAGGTGTGGGGCCGCGCGACGAGCGGCCACCCGTCGTTCCCGACGACGTTGCGAGACACCTGGAAGTGCCCGACCACCGGCGACTACGTCTTCAAGACCCGCGCGGCGCGCGGCGCGCAGCAGTACATCGACAACCCCTTCGCCGCGCCGTTCTCCACCGTCGTCGACCTCGGCCTGCGGCCCTGACCCGAAGGAGCGTGCAGACCGATGGCTGACTACACCTACGCCCCGTTCCTGCTGATCGACGACGTCACTGGCGACGTCGTCCGCAACGCCGCCGGGGGGCAGCTGCTCGACCAGGCCGGCGGTGTCGTGCAGCCGGTGTACGACCTGCTCGACGCACCGGTGGCGAGCCTCACGACGAACGCCAAGGGCGTCGGCGCCGCGTTCAAGGCCGACGTTCCGTTCGGTGTCGTCTCGTTCGGCAGCATCGCACTGCCGGTCATCAGCGTCGAGGCGCAGCAGTCCGGGCTGGAGGCAGCCGCGGCACAGGCCGCGGCGGAGGCGGCCCAGGAGTCCGCCGCCGAGTCGGCGACCTCTGCCGCGGCCGCGCAGTCGTCGGCCCAGGCCGCGGCCGCGCTCGTCGACGCGCCCGCCGATGACGCCGTCGCAACGCTCGTGGCGAGCCCGTCGAGCGCCGCCCGGGCCGCTGTCCTGGCGGCCGGTAGTACCAGCTTTGTCGCGCAGAATGACATCGGCACGACCGTCCCGAGCCCAGCGCAGGTCGCAGGCAAGGTCGACAAGAACGCGCTCGTCTTCGACGCGCTCGACTACCCCGGTGCGACCGACACCGAGAAGGCCAACGCCGCGATCGTCGCCGCCAACGCAGCAGGTGGCGGCACTGTCCTGCTCAGTCCGACTCACGAGTGGGAGCTGGTTCGCCGGACCGTCGGCGTGCAGATGGGAGGCGGGCTCCGGCTCCTGCCTGGCGTGAACGTCGACGGCCAGGGGGCGACGCTCACTCTCGCGGACAACACGGAGTTCATCTACGGCGCAAGCACGATCACCACCATCGGCACCGTTACGGCCGACACGACCGAAAGCACCACTGTGCTCACGCTGGACACGACGGCCGGACTCGCCGTCGGGGACGACGTGTTCGTCCGGCTCGGCACAGCCGCCTACGACAGCGCGGAGCCGGCGCACTACCTGTTCGCCAAGGTCGCCGCAGTCGACGCCACGACGGTCACCCTGGACCGCCCGGTCGCCTACGCCATGACGGTTGCGTCGACCAGCACTGCCAATCGGCGGGTGCAGAAGGTCACCGACTTCATCCATGACGTGTCGATCACCGGCGTCCGGCTGGTCAACCCGATGACCGGCGACGCCAACGCCGAAGCCGGTGTGCACCTCCGTTACGCGCGCAATGTCCACGTCGAGCTGGTCGGCAAGGACTGCGGCGCCGGGGTGCTGTTGGCGCAGTTCTGCGAGAACATCACGGGCACGGTCCATGCCGAGTCCGCTGCCGCGCAGAACGGACAGGCCAGCAAGGGACGCATCGTCACGCTGTCGTCGTGCATCAGCACCGACCTTTGGCGTGTGTCGGGCGAGCGCGTCCAGAAGCAGGCGATCACCGCCGAGGCCGGGTGCGAGAACACCCGCGTGCGCAGCCTGCACGTCGTCAACAACTACCCGGGCCGGTCGACGACCACCGAGGCGCTGGTCTCGCAGCTCGAAGACGGTCACATGACCATCGACGCGATGACCGTCGAGGGGTACGGCACGCTGCTGCGTGACGTGTCGGGCACCTCCGGCTCAACCTTCCGCGTCGGCGAACTGATCGACCGGACCGGCGGGCAGCTCAACATTCAGGCGCTCTCGGACATCGACGCCATGCTCGTGGATGGCGTTTGGTACCGCGAGGTCCGGCGACACGCGATCCGCGCTCGGGTGATGCCATCTCAGGCCGAGAAGATCTTGACGCTGCCGCAAGGGCTGCTGCGACGGGTGAAGGTCTACGTGTCGGACAAGACCGGGATCACCGGCTTCTACGTCTCGCGCGACTCATCCTTCAACGGCAGCGATCTGAAGGCGTCGCTCGTCAACGCCACCGTCGTGGATCTCTCCTCGGGGCGGGCCGGTTACGGCCCGAGCTACCCGCTCAACAACACGACGGGCAAGCGCATCCTCTACGCCTCGGATGGCGCGGTGGTCGCTGGCGCCTTCCTCGTGGTCGAGGTCGAGTTCTTCGTCCCGGCGTCCGTGACGGGCACGGCTGGGGCCAACCCGATCACCTACCACGGCCAGGTGCCTATAAACGACCGGCCGACGATCTCGGGCTCGCGTGGGGGGAACGCGGCCCTGGCGAGCCTGCTCACCGCTCTCGCGGACATGAGCCTCATCACCGACAGCACAACGGCCTAGCCGGGCGGTAAGGCGGCTAGGGGCCGGTGTAGCCGCCGCACGAGGAGCACGTCGCCTTGCCGCTGCCACCGCAGACGTAGCAGGGCTGGCTGCCCGACCCCTGGCACCCGCGGCATCTCACGGTGGTGCCGTCCGGTAGCTCGATCACGAGGTTGCCGTTGCAGTCGCTGCACGTCAGCGACGTCTCACGCTTCGGGCAAGGCTGCCAGCCTCGACCGCCGCAGCCCCTGCACCCGGGCCGGCCCTTGAAGGTCTGCTCCGCTTCGGTCATGCGCCCTCCCGTTGTGGCCTGAGTTGCCGGCCGCAGAGTGGCACCCCGTCGCCCCTGCGTCCCGAGAACGCCCGAGTCCGTCTGGCGCCACAGCCGGCTCACCTTGACCCGCGCCAGGAGGTGCTGCGCGTGCTGTCCCGTCCTGGTCTGCTGCTCGCTGCGCTCAACGCCGGCATCGGCGCTGTCCTGCTCCTCGCCGGACCGACTCGGCACACCGGCCCGGCGTTCACCACCCCCCGCGAGCTCCTCGCGATCGAGATGTGGGGCCTGCTGTTTCTGATCGGCGGGCTCGTCTGCGCCCTGGCCGCCGACCACGGCCGGTTCGGCGCGGTCCTGGTCGGCGTCGGCGCCGGCGTCCACGCCTGCTGGGCCGTGGCGCTGCTCGACAGCGCATTGCGCGACCCGCGCGCCGCACTCACCGGCGTCGTCGTCTACAGCTGGTGCGCACTCGTGCACGTCCTGACCGCCCGGCGCCTCGCGGCAGGCAGCTGAGTGTGGCTGTCACGGTCATCGCCACCGCCGTCAGCGGACTCGGCCTCGTCGTCGCGGCCGCCGAGGCACCGGCGGCAACCTCCGGTGACCGGGCCGCGCTGTACGCCGCCGTCTCCGCAGTGCTCGTGGCGCTGATCGGCGGTGCCGTCGCAATCCTGACCCGCCGCCCCGAGCCGCCGGCGGTCCGGTACGTCGACCCGCCCACGAGCAACGCCCTGCCCGCCGAGCTCGCCGACCTGGCCGTCGCCGAACGCCGCCGCCTCGACGACGCCTTGACCGAGATCCGTGAGCTACGCGCCGAGGTCGACATGTGGCAGGACCGCGCCTACCAGGCCGGGTGGCGACCGTGAACCGCCGGCCCGTCATCGCACTCGTCGTCACGCAGGTCGGGCTGGCGCTCGCGCTGCTCGTCGTCGCGCTGCAGGTCTCGACCGTCGCCGAGCTGCGGCAGCAGGTCGGCGAGCTCCGTGCGGAGAACACCGACATGCGAGCGAGGCTCGAGCGGGCCGAGGCTGATCGGGTCGGGCTGCAGCGCCAGGTCGACCAGCTGACGGCGGCGCTGATCGCCCGTGGCGGCGACCCGGACGCGGTGATCGCCCCGTCGTCGACCGCCACGACCGCGCCCTCACCGTCTTCGGCACCAGGCGCCGCCGCGGCCGCGCAGTCGACGTCGAGCCGGCCGTCACCCGCGCCGACGCCGTCGCCCAGCAGCGTCCCCGCTCCTCCGGCGCCCAGCCCGTCACCGTCGCCGCCGGCGGACGACCCCGGCCCGCTGTGCGACCTGATCGGCCTGTGCCTGCCCTAGCCACGCCCCGTTCGCCGTCAAGACGACCTCGGGAGGTCCTCGTGCGAGTGATCGACTACCAGAACAGCCTGCGCCGCCTCGGCTGGGACACGCTCGCTGTCGACGGCAAGCCCGGCCCCCAGACCGAGCGGGCCGTGCACGACTTCCAGCGCGCCTTCGCCTGGTACGACATCGCCGTCGACGGCAAGCCCGGACCGCAGACCTTCGCCGCGCTCAACCACTGCCTGGCTCGCGGCGGCCGCGTCAGCGCGCACTTCACCTTCACCGAGTTCAGGTGCAAGTGCGGCGGCCGCTACCGCGACTGCCGACGCGTGCACCTGACCCGCGAGCTCGTCCGCGACCTCGAGGCGTACCGGGCCCGGATCGGCCGCGGTGTGCGGATCGTCAGCGGCTACCGCTGCCCCAGCCACAACAAGGCCGTCGGCGGTGCCAGTCGCTCTCGGCACCTGTACGGCGACGCCGCCGACATCGACCCGGTCGTGCACTGGACCCGCGTGGCCAACATGCGCCTGTTCGGCGGCCTGGGCTACCAGGGCAGCACCGGCCGCTGCCGCCACGTCGACGAGCGCCCCGTCTCCCCCGCCCACCCGACCGTGTGGAGGTACTGAACCCATGACCAGTCCCGACGACCTGAGCACCGCCGTTGAGCTCGACGCCCCGGTCGACGAGGTCACCGTCGAGCAGGCCGGCGAGTTCGGGGCCGACGACGCATGAGCGCCCCGGTGCTCGAGACCAAGGCGGTCGTCCCGCCTATCGCCGCACTCGGGCTGGGGACGCTCCTCACGTCCGCGTACAAGGTGGCAGCGGCCTTCGGCTGGCTCAGCCTGACCGCAGACCAGCAGACCGCCCTCGCCGGCCTCGGTGGGGCGCTGCTCGTCACGCTCAGCGCCGTGCTGGCCTACCTGCTGCCGCACACCGCCCGGCCCGACCTCGAGATCGAGGGCGAGCACCCGCCGCAGTAGCCCCGCACCGCCACAGGCGCCCCGCCGTCGCCCTCACCGGGCGGCGACGGGGCGTCCTTCGGCGTGCGTAGGGTGCGCCCGTGACCTTCGGAGACAACGGCAGCAGCGGCGCCCTCACCGCCCTGATCATCGTCGCGATCCTGTTCTGGCCGACGGTCGCCGTGCTCCACATCCTCGCGCTGCGCCGAGTCGCCCGCGAGCTCGCGAAGCTGCGCAAGGCCGTCGACAGCAAGCCCGGCCGGCTGCTCTAGCCTCGGCCTCGGAGGGTCGCCCGCTCGAGCTGGAGGCCCTCCCGTGCGCTTCGACCGCTGCCCCGTCCTGCCGTTCGTCGACGACGACGGCCAGGTCCGCGAGGCGCTCGTCCTCGCCCGCCGCGACGACCGGGTCTGCCTCAAGGTCACCCGCGACGTCGGCATGACCCACCTACTCTGGCGGCCGGACAAGCGGCTTGTGAAGAACCCGCCCACGCATGCCGCGATTGAGGCAGGCTCCAGTGGGCCGGCCGCGGCTCCGCCGCCACGCTCCTGAGCCCTACCGCCCGAGGGGGCGGCGGTGACGGTCCGAAGGCAGGGGCCGCGGCCGGCGCTCAGCCGAACCGCAGCTGTTCCACTTCCGGTTCCGGCGCTAGCCGGTCCAGGGCCGTGCCAAGGCTCGGCCTCGACGTGACCGCCGTGGCGCCCTGCTGCAGCAGGATCCGGTTCCCGGGCGGGGTGCTGTCGCCGAAGTCGAGCACAAAGACGGGCCGCCCGGCCCGCAACGCGTGCTGACCAGCCGCCAGCGTGCCGCCCTTGTCGCCGGCCTCGATGACGACCAGTGCCAGGCCCAGCCCGACGATGACCGCGTTGCGCGTCATGGCGGCGCCGGCGCTCCACGGCTGCGAAGGCGGGAACTGCGAGACCACGACGACCCGCTCGCGCGTGAAGAGCTCGCGCGGGAGCGCCTTCTTGATGCGGAAGTGGTTGATGCCCTCGGCGAGGACGATCACGGTCGTGCCGTCGTTGTTCAGCGCCGCGAGGTGTGTCTCCATGTCGACGCCGCGTGCGTAGCCCGACATGACGACCATGCCGTGGCGGGCGACCTCGTAGCCGCAGGCGGCAGCAGCCTGCAGTCCCTGCTCTGAGACGTTCCTTGAGCCGCACATGCTGATGCCTGGCTGCTCGAGCAGCTGCTCGTTGCCACGCACGAACAGGATCGGCGGCGCCCCTGGCGCGTTCAGCAGCTGGCGCGGGTAGCGGTCGTCGCCCCAGAACAGCACGTCGACGCCGTCGTCAAGCAGCCGCAGCACCTGCTCCTCGACGCGACGCATCTCTGGCCCGGGCAGCTGGCTGTAGATGCCGTCGAGTGCCGAGACGCCGTCCGTGCGGAGCAGCTCCATGATCCGGCCGGGAGTACGTGGGTGGCCGAAGGCAGTGAGCGCCCGCCGAAGCTGCTGCTCGGTGGTGTCACCCATCGCTAGGAGCCTCTCATCGTGCGGACCGGAGCAAGGCCAAGGACGCGCCGTGCACCTGCCTGGCGGGCGGCGAGGGCCATGTGCCGCATGGTGTTGCTGCTCCGGATGGCGTCGTCGATGACGATGACAGCGCGGTCTGACAAGGAGATCGGCATCGAAAACTGACCGGTCAGGTCGACCTTGGCGTCGCCCTTCGCCTGCTCGCGCTTTACGTAGGCGGTGTCGGTCATGACGAGTTCCTTCCCGACGGCAGCGGCCACGCGCTGGGCGAGGTCCTCGCCACACGAGATGACCGTGCGGTCACTGCCCGGCGTCGCGATGATGGCGCCTGCCGCCTTGTACAGCGGGTGCCGGTCGATGAACGCAGCCATGAGCTTCACCAGCCTGACCCGGGCGTCCTCCATCATGCCCGGTGAGTTGACGTAGAACTTCGCCGTCTTCCTGGTGCGTCCCAGCGGCGTGTCTCGCCAGTAGTCGTGCTCTTCGTCGGGCGGGATCTTGTACCAGTCGAACGCCACGGTGACGTCGGTGTCCGTGATCCGGATGCTCAGCACCTTGCTGAGCAGGTCGAGCAAGGCCTCGAGCTCGATGCCGGGTCCGTCGGGGAAGTAGATCCGGTGGCTGTACTCGCCGGTGAGCTCGGACGGCACCGTCTGCGGCAGGCATCTGCCGGGCGCGGTCAGCTTGATCTGGTCGACGATGTCGTCGCTCGTGCAGAGGTCGACGATCCGCGCGGGGCCGTCGGCCCGGCCGACGACGCGGTAGACCTGCGACTTTGTGATCTTGTTACCGCGCCACTCGTCCTCGTAGGGAGACAGCGTCCACGGCCACACCGCCACGGCGCTCACCTCCGCTCACATCGGCGGCCGGCGCAGGGGCTCTGCCTCACATCTGCCTCACGCCCCTCGAAGACTCTGGGCGCCCTCTCGGAGAGAACGCCCAGCTCAGAAGGGGTGGAGCTGAGGGGACTCGAACCCCTGCCCCCCCACACTGCCAGTGTGGCACGGCCACCACCGCAGTGTCCGCACCACCGCGTGTCCGCCAGCGTCGGCAACAACTCCGACGTGGTTCCGAGCGGTGCGGCTGGATTTATGTGCGTGGGGACGCCGACACAAACGTGTCCGCTACCCCACTCACACTGCTCAGCGTAGGCGGCGCCGATCTGGTTCACCCGCTCGCGAGAGGCACGCTACGCGCGGCATCGACCCTGGGTCGAGCCGTCGCCGGCCTGCAGATCTGCACCGGTCGCAACCGCGCCGCTTCACGGCCGCCTCACACGCTGTGGTCTAGGGTCCGGCCTGTGACCCGGGACCGGTGGGCGTGACCGGGGTGCTCCCCGAGTACTCCAACCCGCCCGTTGTGCAGATGTCGCTCGGCATCCACTTCGACGAGCTGCCCGACGTCCGCGCCGCTCACCTCGGCGTCTTCGCCGAGGACCTCGCGACGGCCGGCCGCTTCGCCTGGGACGACATCGAAGAGGACTGGCCGGCACCCATCGTCATCGAGCAGTTCGCCGCCGACTCAACCCGCCCGCCGTTCAGGCTGCAGATCGCTGACGAGCTGCCGCCGCCGCGCACCATCCTGCGCGACGCTTCGGCTCACCGCAGCCTCGCGATGCAGCGTGACAGCCTTGAGTACTCCTGGTGGAAGGACGCCAGCCACGGCACCTACCCCCGCTACTCGGCGCTCGTCGAGGAGTTCCTGCCGCTCATGGCCGAGCACAGCAGCTTCATGGCCGCCAAGCAGCTCGGCCAGGTTCGGATCCGCCAGGTCGAGGTCGTCTACCGCAACGCGCTGCAGCGCGGCGTCGACTGGCCGGCCGAGGGCAGCGCCGCCCAGATCCTGCGGACGTGGACGCCCGTGATCGACGCGACGCTGCCGGACGTCGAGGACGCCCACTTCGCCCAGACGCACGTGCTGCGCGACGACGAGGGCCAGCCCCACGCCCGGCTCTACATCAGTCTCGACACCATGATGCCGCCGCCGTTCCGTCGGGCGCCGGACACTGACTGGGCGTCTCTGACGTTGACCTACCGGGGGCTGGCGCCGGCAGGAGTCACCCCGGAGAGCGTCAAGCCGCTCCTAGGAGCGGGTCGAGAAGCTATCGTCCGGTCGTTCACCTCGGTGACGACTCCCGACGCGCACGAACGGTGGAGGAGGACAAGGTGACCGCACCGCACTACCTGGCGCGCCGGCGAGCCCACACCTGGGACCAGCCGCGCCCGGTCCGACACCTGGTCTCAGTGCCGACCGTCGTCGACCTCAGCGCGAACAGCCGGCTCGCCCGTGAGCGCCGCCCCGGTCACAACGGCCGGCACGTGGTCGCGCGACTCAACCAGCTCATCGCTCTGCAGCCAGGCTGGGACGGCAGCAACGCCCAGCCCATCACCGAGGACGCGGTGATGGCCGCGCTCGAGGTCCTGAACGACATCGCCCTCGAGCGGGCGCCTCTGCCGGACATCAGCCCCGGCATCGACGGCGGCCTGCTCTTCGAGTGGCGCCGCGACGGCTTCGAGCTCGAGGTGTGGGTCGACGCAGCCGGTGCTGTCACTGTGACCTACGAGCACGGCGACAGCTCCTGGGAGGGCTCCTGGAGCGACTGCGGTCTGGGCGCACGTCAGGTGCTGGACCACCTGGCCGACTCGCTGCCGGTGGAGTGACATCGGCCTCTAGCGAGGCCGCAGCAGAGATCGCTCTGTGCTGCCCTCTGCACGACGACCCGGACGTCCCCGCGGACGCCGTCCTCTACCGCCGACTCCCACCGTGGCACCTGCACCCGGCGCCCGGGACGCCGACGGGTCACCGTCCTAGCAGCAACGCCTTCCAGGACTGCGACCCGCAGGGCGTCAGCATCTACGTCGCCGAGCTGCTCGAGCGTCTCAAGCTTGGCGCCAGCGACGTCGTGGCCGACAAGGAAGCCGGCTGGGGCGTCGCGCAGTTCTTGGCTGGCGACGCGCGCACCGCCGGCTTCGGTGTCCGCCTCCGGCCCGATCCGGCCGCCGACGACGATCCCCGGAACGAGGCGCACGGCGAGCTCACTGGGCTCCAGCGCGGCAACCCTGGCGGGCGGCAGTCGAAGGCGCTGAGCAAGAAGTCGCTGGTGATCTACCTGCGCTGACCACCCCCCTGCAGGGTTCCCGGTCAGCCCAGTCGACGGCCCGCATGGTCGAGCACGAGGACGCGTTCCTCAAGCGGCTGCCGCGGCCGCGTAGCGCGCAGCAGTCTGACCTGCCCGACGAACGGTTGCAGCGCTGCCCGCCTCTCCCCCGGCTGCATGCGGTGCCACACCACGGCGAGCCGCTCAGCCGCTGACGCGAGCTGCTCGGGCTCCGGCCCGCCGGCCACTGTCTCCACCACGGCCAGCCGCTGCTGCACCGCCGTCTTCGCGGCCTCGAGCTCGGCGACCGCCGCGGCGTACTGGCTCTCCGTGTACACCTCGCGAGCGAGCAGCGCGGCGGCCTTCCCGATCGCCTTCTCGGTGCTGGCGAGCTCGGCCCGCAGCGCGGTGGCGTCGGCGCCGGCCCGGGCCCGGGCGGAGCGCTGCGCGGCGAGCGCCGCTGCGTCGTCACGCAGCTGCCGGGTGTGCCGCAGAACCGCGGCCAGGACCAGGTCCTCGATCGGCTCGAGCAGCGGCGTGCCGATCCCTGGGCAGGCGCCGGGCTGGATCCGCTTGGTCTTGCAGGTGACCCGGGCGTCGCTGTCGTTGCGGCCGTTCGCTCTGCGTCGGCGCCACACCGCCCGGTCGCACTCGTCACACACCAGGAGCCCGGCAAGCGCGTGCGGCGTGCTCGTCGCCACCCGTGGCTGGCCGGCCGCGGCGGTCAGCCGCTGCTGTGCGCGGTCCCAGGTGGCCTGGTCGACCAGCGGCTCGTGCAGCCCCGGCCGTGTCTGGCCGTGCAGCTCGACCAGCCCTAGGTACACCGGCGACCGCAGCAGGTGCCCGGCGGTCTGCGGCCACACCGTGCTGCCCCGCGCCTGGCTCAGCCGCCGCGCCACCACGCTCAGGCTCGCCGCGCCGGCGGCCACGTCGACGAACGCCTCCCGCACCACCCCGGCCATCCCGGGATCCGGTACGAGCTGCCGGTTCTGCCACACGTACCCCAGCGGCGCGACGCCGTGATGCTGCCCGCGTTCGAACCGGGCCTGGATCGTCGACTTCCACGCCCGCGACGCCTCATCACGGCGCAGCTGGTTCGCCGCGAGCTGCACGGTCGTGGAGAACCGGCCCCCCGGAGTCTTCAGGTCGATGTGCTCGCCGGCGCTGATGACCTGCCCGCCGATCGCCGCGACCGCCTCGAGCTCCCGCAGCCCCGACACCGTCTCCCGCGACCAGCGCGACAGGTCGTGCACAGCCACACCGTCGAGCGCACCCGCCCGCACCAGCTCGAGCGCCGCGCCCAGCCCCGGCCGGTCCGACGGCGCGATCGCGCCGGACACGTCGAGGTCGAAGAACACCCCGGCCTGGCCGACGCTCTCCTCGACAACCCCGCCGACCTGCGCGACCGCGCGCCGGGCCGAGGCCTCCTGCACCTCCGGTGACAGGAACGCATCACCCGACCGGCCCATGACGCGCGACACCCGCACCGCGATGCCGAACCGGGCCGGCCGGTCCTGGTCGACGACCCGTAGCCGCCGGGCCGCGCTCATCGGCTCAGCCGATGCGACTCCGACGCACACCGCCACGACGGGCGCGCAGCTCCTGCAGCCGCCGCACGACCATCGGGTCGTGCGCGAGCGCCTCCGGCCGGTCGATCAGCGCGTTCAGCAGCTGGTAGTACCGGGTCGGGGTGATGCCGAACAGGTCGCGGATCACCTGGTCCTTCGACCCGGGGCGCTTCCACCAGTTCTTCTCGAGCGCCAGCATCTCGCGCTCGCCCTCGCTCAGGCCGTCTCGCATCGGGCGGACGGTAGCCGCCACCTCGGACAACACCTGGTGTCAATCGAACGGGTCCTTGCCGAAGACCAGCGCGACGGCGTAGACGAGACCGAGCACCCCAAGCAGCAGTCCGGCGATCGCCAGCCGGCGGCCTCCCCCGCCGCGGTTAGCGGTCTGCAGCCCGACCGCCGAGAAGATGATCCCGGCGACGCTTCCGAGGCCGAAAAGCCACAGCACGGAGCACACCAGCCCGACGACCGCGAACGCGTTCGTCCCCGCGGCCGGTGCCGGGCTCGATGGGTCGCGACTGGTGTCGCTCGGCGTGCTCACGACAGGCACTCCGGTCGCAGCACCTCGTCGCGCAGGTGCTTGGCGATCTCCTTGGTGTCGATGTTCATGCCGGTGGCCTTGCGCAGCTCCCTACGCAGAGCGTCGAGCACCACTGGCGACTGCAGCGCCGTCCCGATGCTCTTGGGCGACGTCGCCGCCTTCGCCTTCCACAGCTCGTCGAGCTGCCGCCGCTTGAGCGACTCGCGGCTGATGTAGAAGAGCTTGTTGGCCTTGGCCGCCGGCGTCTCGTCGCCGAGCAGGTCCACTTCGAAGGCCAGGTCGATGACGATCGGCAGGCCGCCCGTGACGTGAAAGACCTGCCACGACGAGCCGTTGGTCAGGATGAGCCACTCGACGCCCTCGTTCACGGCGTACATCTCGACCTGCCGCAGGTGCTTGCCGTTGAGCTTGGTCGCGACGCGCTTCACCTCGATGAAGGCTGTGAGCTGCCGGTCGATGCGCACGCCGTAGTCGGCGAAGTCGCCCTTGACGTTGTACTCGGTGGTGAGGTCCTCGTACTTGTCGTAGCCGAGACCGTCGCAGAGGAAGTCGGTGACCAGCAGGCGGGTGTCGCCCTCGTTGGCGTCGCGTGCGAGCAGGTCCGCGAGCGGCTTGCTGTACTTCCTCACGGCGGCGCGCACCCGCTCGCGCGCCTCGGTCTCCCACTTCGGCGCGCCGCGCGGCGTGCTGCTCTTGGGCTCAGCGGCCTGGGTGGCCTCCTGGACGACGACGGCGGGCGCCGTCATCGTTGCCGTCTCCGGTGGTCGTTCGGACGTCTCGCTCATTGCGCCTCCTGTTGGGGTTCGACGGCTCTCGACGTCACGGCGTCATGGCCCCCGTCACGATCAGCGAGCAGAGCGCCGCCGCGTTGGAGAAGCTGACGCCCGGCAATCGTGGGTCACGGGCGTGCGCGGGTATGCACTCCAGAACCCTCATCTCGTCCGAGCCGTTCTCGCGCCGGAGCGCGACCAGGGTGCTGCCGGCGCGGCTGTAGTTCTCCGCTGTGGCGAGCTCGCCTGTTGCCGAGAGCGCGGCGTCCATGGCCCGCTTGACGTCCGAGCTCGAGGGTGAGGCCAGGAAGGCGATGCTCGCCTGCTCGAGCGGGTCGAGCTCGGCTACTTCCGAGGCGACGTCGTCGTCCGACTCGTCATCGTTGCCGGACTGGCTGGCCACGCCGATGACCAGCGCCAGCACGGCGACGGCCGCGATCACGCCGACGATGATGGCGTTGGTCCGACGGTCCTCGGGTGACTCCGCAGGGTCGGAGACACTCGCCGGCACCGGGTGCAAGTTCTGGACGCGACCAGGCTCGGCGATGCCGCAGCGAGGGCAGGTCGCGGCTTGGTCGCTCACCGGCTGCGAGCACTCGCGGCACGTGGTCATGGCCATCAGGCCGCGCCCCACTGCTCAGCCTCAGCGCGGCGCCGGTCGATCTCGTCCCGCTCGTGCGGGCGCAGGTTGTTGTAGTCGCACCGTGCGCGCAGAAGCTCGACGTCGACGCCGAGTTCGTGTGCGAGCTCGTGCTCGTCCCAGCCGAACTCCATGGCGGCCAGCAGCCGGTGGAACGGGATGAGCCGTCGGGCGGCCTCGACCTCGACGGCGCGCTCGACCTTGGCGTGCAGCACGTCGTTGTCGGCGCTGCACAGGTCGCCTCTGTCCAGGTGCACGAGCTCGTGCGCGACCGACGCGTCCCACCCCGCGCGGTCGAGCTGCTCGTCGACGAGGATCAGCTGCCGGCGGGGGAAGTACGCCGACCTCGCCAGCCGCAGCGCCGCCCGGCGGATCGTGATGTGCGGGTAGCGCTCGGCCGCGTCGGCTCCGGGGTCGTACACCTGCTAGCTCTCCTCGTCGTCCAGGGCCTCGACAGCAGCGCGAGCAGACGCTTCCGCGATGCGGCGCATCTGCTCCCGCCGGCGTGCCGACGTCCCGGGCTTCACGGGGAGCCGTAGCACGATTTCCTCATCCTGACCGTCGCCACCGACGGCAGACCCCGGACTCTCGACCTGGGGTTGAGCAAGTACATCGGCAGGGACAGGTAGACCTGCCTTCTCGAACGCGAGGCGCAGGTCGAGCCCGACTGCGGCCGCGACCCGCCGCAGCGTGCTGACCTTCGGGTTGGCCGGCACGAAGACATCCGACGCAACGCGCTGGTAGCCCATCTCGAGCTGGCGCCAGCGGCCCTCGCTGATGCCTGCCTTGATCGACGCCTGCCGCACGTTGAGCCCCAGGCGCTCGCGTGCCTCCTGCAGCGCACGACCGAACGGCGGCTGCGGCGGCGGCGGCTCGGCGGTGGCGGACATGCGCGCGAACGTAGTGCGTAGGTCCGCGAAGTCCAGTACGCCACAGCAACGCGGTTCTTCGCTCTTACACGCGTGTCGTATTCGAACACTGCAGGTCAGAGCGTAGTTTCGAGGTTTCTTCGGCGAAGTGCTTGCCCTTCGCGGTTCTCCGCTCTACGTTTCTACGCATGCCGCGAGCCCCACACCTCGTTGAGATCGACCCGGTCGCGCTGGTCGTCCTGCGCGAGAAGGACCGGGCGACCAAGACGCAGCTGGCGCAACGCGCCGGGATCTCGCTCGGCTACCTCGCCGATCTCGAGTCCGGCCGGCGCAAGGGCAACCCCGACGTGATCGGCAAGCTCGCCGACGCCCTCAACGTGCCGATCTCGATGCTCGAGAAGCGCCGGGTGACGGCATGAGCGCCCGCACCGCGGCCCCTGCCGCGCCGCCGCTGGACCCGTCGACGCCTGAGGGCGCGGCGGCGGAGCGGCAGTTGAACGAGGTCCTCGCCGGCGTCTTGACCCGCCTGGCGCGTGAGGAAGCACTGCCGGCCGCTCCCCCGGCCGTCCCGTCCCCTGCCCGTCCGAGATCCGCCTGACCGCACGTGCTCTGGGCTGGGCCACCGCAATGGCCGGCCCTGTCTCAGCCACGCCCGCGTCCTGCCTGGAGGCCTGCTTCATGACTGCCACGAGCACCCCGCCGCCGTTCAAGGTCGGCGACCTGGTCGACGTCGTCGACGCGACCGAGCGGGTCGGTCTGTACGGCCAGTACGTCGGCCGGACCGGCCGGGTCGTGCGGCTGCACCTCGGCGGTAGCGAGCCGCTGTTCGACGTCGAGGTGCCGCCGCTGGTGCCGCTGCCGTTCACCGCCGACGAGCTCCGCCCAGCCGCGGCCGCGCCGGTCGGCCCTGTCCCGCGGCTGATCGACTGCGAGATCTGCACCCGCGGGGTGATGGTCGCCCGTCCGGTGACGGACCTGTCCGGCCCGGGTGTGGTCGTGCTGTGCCCGCGCTGCGAGGGCCGCGGCGCGTTCCTCGAGCTCGTCGAGGACGTCCTGCCGGACCTGGCTGCCTGGAGCGGGTCGTGACCGCGCTGTCGGTCGAGGACGTCATCGCCTCGGCCGTCGCGACCCCGGTCACCGCTGTCCCCGCCGGTGATGAGCCCGCCGTCCCGGGTGGCGGCGCTCGCGAGCGCATGCAGACCCTGGCCGAGGCGGTCCGGCTCGGCGTGCACGACTGGATGCTCACCGACCGGCGCTGCGGCCGACGGTTCACCGTCGGTGCGTTCGTGCGGCACTGCGCCGACGTCGAGCACACCGTCCGGGAAGTCGACGTCGACGAGCCGGAGGTCAACGAGCGCGAGCTCGGCCGGCAGGGCGAGTCCCGCACGGCGGTGGCCGGATGGTGAGCATCCCCCGGCCGGGTCCGCACCTGACGCCGATCTGCCGCCTCCCCGCGATCGGGGTGTGGACGGCCTACCGGCACCTGGCGGTCGCGCGTGACGGTCAGGAGCAGGCCGAGCACGCGTTCTGCCGCGCGCACGAGGTCACCGCGAAGAACCTGGCCGAGATCGCGGCCCGGTCGTTCGGTGAGCTCGGCCGGGTCCACCGCACCGACCTGCCGTCCCGGCAGCTGACCGTCGGCTGCACGTGCCCGGCGCTGGCTCCGGAGCAGCTCGCGGCGTGCGACCGGGAGCGGATCGCCGGCCGTCGGCACGGCGCGATCGCCGCGGTGCACGGGCTGGTGTACCTGGTCGCGACCAGCCGCACCGGCGCCAGCGACGGTCGGGCGCTCGGGAACGAGCAGCAGGTCCTCGACGCGATCGCCGAGGTCGAGCAGTACTGCCGCGACGCCCGCGCCGCGCTGCAGCCGGTCGTTGACCTGCGTCGCGGGCAGGTCAGCGCATGACCGCGACCGGCCCGACGGCGCAGCGGATCGCGCGCGTCGCGAACCTCGCCTACGGGCAGCAGGAGCCGCGCGCGCTCGACGAGCTTGCCGCGATCGGCAGTCAGCTCGGGATCGACGAGCTGTTCACCGTCATGTACTCGCTCGGCCACGCCGTGATGGTGAAGGCCTTCGACGTCGGCCCGGACGACCAGCTGGTCCTCGACACCCGCGGCGGCGACATCGACGACGTCGAGCTCGGCCGCCGCACCGCGATGCGTTTCCTCGTCTGCTGCGGCCACGGCGACGTCCCGACCGCGCACGCCCTGTTCGTCGCGCTGCCTGACGCGCACAGCAGCGAGACGTTCGTCCGCTCCTACCTCGCGATGGTCGGGCACCTGCTGCGGCACCTCGCCGCCCTCCACACCAGCGGGCAGCAGTGACCGCCGCGGTGCTGCCGACGCTGGCCGCGGCCGCCGTCGACGGTGTCCTGGTCGCGCGCCCCCGCACCGCGGTGGTGCACCTCGCCAAGCCCGGCGGGGCCGGTCTGACCGCAACCGGCCGGCTCCGCCGCGGCCGCCGCCCGCTGTGCGGCGTCCGCGGCCGCACCTGGCGCGCCAGCGCCGACCCGACCCGCCGGCTGTGCGCCCGCTGCGCCGCGCACCTGCACCGCGCCGGGCTGGATCCGCGCGAGGTCGCACCCGAGCGGCTCACCGTCGAGCAGCTCGCCGCCCTGCTCGACACCGCCGCCACCGGCCGCGAGCTGCACCTGGCCGTGCTCGCGCTGTGCCGCTGCCAGATCCCCGGCGCCCTGCACGACCTGTCGCCGCGCGTCGCCGCCGCCCGCGCCCGCCTCAACCCCAAGACCCGGAGGTTCCCGTGACCCCGCTGCTCGCCACCCTCGGCCAGCTGATCGTCGGCGCGACCGTCTGCGCGATCGCCTTCACCCTCGGCGCCGCCTGGCAGTCCCGCTCCACCGCCCACTGGCGCCGCCGGTACATCCGCCTGCGCGCCAGGCACCTCGCCGTCATGTACCCGCCCGCCCCGGCCGGGCCCGGCGGTCGAGCGGACTACGGCGACAGCAGCCGGCCGCTGACCCGCGCGCAGCTGCGTGCCGTCCCTGCTGGCCCTGCCGGCCATGTCGACGTGCGGGAGGCCGGTCGTGCTTGAGCCCGACGAGATCGGCCGCTGGACCCGCCTGGCCCGCGCGCTCGGCCGCAAGGCCGATGACGCCGCTGGCCTCGCCCAGGTCCTCGCGCTGGTCGACCAGTTCGAGCACGAGGCGATGCGCGCCGTCGACCGGCTCCACCGGCAGGGCTTCTCCTACGGCGAGCTCGCTCGCGACCTCGGCTGCAGCAAGCAGGCCATCCGGCAGCGCCACACCCGCTGGCTCGACCGGCAGCCGTCCGACCCCGACGACGGCGACACCGGTCAGCCCGCCCGCCGGCCGTCACCGCCGCCCGGGCTGCGCCCCGGCGGCCTGCTCATGGCGGGAGCGACCGCGTGAACGACATGACCAGCGCGAGCCGCGCTCAGGTCGCCGCCGCCTACCGCCGCCTCGCCGAGCAGGCGCAGCGCGCCGCCGACACCTACGCCGACCGGCACGGCGGTCACCTGCCCGACGTCGCCGACCCGGTCCTCGGCGCGGTCGAGGGCGTCAAGAACGCCCGCGCCCTGTACGCCGCCCACCGGCACGCCACCCGACGGGAGGCCTCCGCATGACCGACAGCACCACCCGCCTGCCTGTCCGCGAGCTCATCGTCCAGGCGCTGCGCGCCGAGCCCGGAGACAAGCCCGACCGGGCGCTGCTGCACGCCGCCGACGCCGTCCTCGCCCGCCTGCACGCTGGCGGCTACACCGTCGTCGAGGACGACCCGCGGCACCTGCTGCAGTTCACCGACAGCGGCTGGACGCTGCAGCACTCGCTGACCTGCCGCCTCGACGGCCGGCTGTTCGACTGCCCGGTCAACACCGCCGTCAGCGCCTGGCTTCGTGACGATGGTGACCCGCGCATGCGCGGGCTGTTCCACGTCGACGTTGACGACCACGGCGATGTCGTCCTGCTCGGGCAGGTGAGCCCGTGACCGCCCTCGACGAGCTCGCCGCCTACCTCGGCCACCCCGATCGGCCGTTCGACGCGCGCGCGCTCGAACTCGTCACCGCCGCGCTCGCCGAACGGCAGGCCGAGCTGCCCGCTGCCGGGCACATGGGCGACGACCTCGACCTGCCGTTCAAGGCCGCGGCTCCTGGCTCGACGATCGACCTGAGCGACTGCGTCATCACCGGCGGCTGGGTCGTGTCCGCCGTCGCCGTCCCCGTCCCGCAGGCCGGCGTCTGCCCCGGCCTGCTGTTCCGGTTCTCCCGCTACGACGGGCACCTACTCCGCCCGGTGCTGCTCGTCACCAGTGAGCAGCAAATGCGCAAGACCGGCCCGCTCGTCACCAAGGCGACCGGCGCCGCGATCCGCGCCGCAAGGAACGCCGCATGACCCCGTCGCAGCGGATGACCGCCGCCGCCGACCTCGTCGACGACTGGCCGCAGCCGTACGCCGCCCCGCTCGCCGAGATCCTCCGACTCGAAGCCGAGCACGCGGCGCACCTCGCCGCGGAGGGGTTGAGCTGGGAGCGCTACCCGCCCGACACCGCGCTCGTGCTGGCCGTCGCCGACGGCGTGCTGCTCGACGCCGAGCGAGAGGCCGGCCGTGGCTGAGCAAACGGGGGCCGCCTCACCGCCCCGAGACCTGCGATCGCTCGCCGGTGAGGTGCTGCTCCGCCACGGGTTCAAGGTCGCCGCGGCGGACCAGCGGGTTCAGCAGTGCGAGGTCGGCGTGCGCAACGCCGCCGACTCCTACGACCGGCACCGCGGAGGCCGGCTGGCGAGCGCCCGGCTCGGCGACCGCGAACACGAACTGCGCCAGGCGAAGGAGACACGCGCCGCGCTCGACCGTGACCCGGCCAGGCTGCTCGCCCTGGCGGTACTCGCCGACACCGAGCCGTCATCCGGCACGACCGCGGCTGGGGCGACGCCGTGACCGCCGCCAACGTCGTGTCCGGGCAGGCTCTCATCGACGCCGAGCGCCGCCGACAGGTGCAGACGCTCGGCTACACCCCGGCGCACGACCGGCTGTTCAACACCGGCGGTGAGCTGCTCGCCGCCGCCCGCGTCTACGCCACCCCCGCCGCCGACCGGGTCATGCATCAGCCGCGGAAGCTGGTCCCGCCCACGCCGGTCGGGTGGCCGTGGGGCTGGATCGCATGGAAGCCCAAGACCGAGCTCGACGACCTCGTCCGCGCCGGCGCGCTGTTCCAGGCCGAGGCCGACCGCCTCCTGTCGCTGCGCCGCCGCGCCGCCGCCGAGGTGTGCCTGGAAGGCCGTGAGCGGTGCGCCGAGCAGATCGACCGGCTGACCGCAACGGCAGGTGCCCCGTGACCGGGCGCGCTGTCACCCAGGACTGGGTGCTCGACCTGCCGCTGATGCAGCAGACCGTGCTGCTGACCGCGGTCCGTGGCCCGGACGGCCTGCCGAAGTACCACCCGACGAAGTGGTTGTTGCGCTGGTACCGCCGCTGCGTCCTGCTCTCGGCTCTCGACCGGCGCGTCATCCCCGATCCGGGCGAGCAGAACGGCGGCTCCTTCACCGGCCCGTCGATCGTCGACTCGGCCGACATCCGCGCCTGGTGGCACGGCGAGCCGTGGCAGACCTTCCTCGACCGCCGCGTCGACGCCTACCTGCAGTCGCTCGACGAGGTGCCCCACCACTTCCAGCTGCACCTGATGCACGCCGTCGAGATCGTCGGCTACAAGCACCCGGACGAGGGCGAGATCCGCCCGTGGTGGCACGCCGTCTACCTCCGCCTGGTCCACGACATGCACCTGTGGCCCGAGACCGAAGTCCAGCTCGACATCCGCCTCGGCGACAGCCGTGACGGATGGCTCGACCGCGCTGACCCGGCGACGCGCGCATGACCGGCACCGACGCGCTGATGCTCGACGGGATGCCCGAGACGCCGCCGGCCTGGCAGCGTCCGGAGCAGGGCGTGCGGCTGGCCGCGCAGGACCTGTCGTGGATGCTCGCCGCCGCGCTGCCTCACACCCTGGCCGGTGGCGACGCCGAGGTGCTCCCGCAGCTCGACGCGGTGCACGTGTCCGTCGACGACGGGCTGCTCACCGTCCAGGCGACCGACCGGTACAGCAGCCTGCGTGAGCGCCGCCCGGTCAGCCAGACCTGCCCGTCGTTCACGTTCCTGCTCCGCGCCGGCGACGCGAAGGCGCTCCGCGTCCTGCTCCGCGGCGTTCTGCGCGGTCTCGAGCAGGAGGACAAGGACGTCGAGCCGGTCGACATCGCGCTCGAGCAGACCGACGACGGACCGACCCTGCGCGTGCTCGGCCGCGACCTCGACGTCCGCTTCACCGAGCAGGACGGCGACTTCCCCGACGTCGCCACGCAGGTCGAGCGTGCCCTGGCGCACGTCGCTGACCGGGAGCCGCGCGCGTTCCCGATCACGCTGAACCCGACGCTGCTCGCCCGGGTCGTCGCGGCGCAGAACGCCGGCCGCCGCGGCCGCCCGTTCCGGTACAGCTGGCCCTCCGACCCTGACGGCCGCACCCGTCCGGTGCTGATCGAGCCGCTGACCGATCCCGACAGCGACGACGACCTTGTCATCCTCGTCATGCCGGTGACGGTCGACCGCGACCGGGAGGCCGGCCGTGCCTGAGCCGACCTTCCCCGCGCCGCCGGAGGACGGCGTGCCGTGCCAGGCCAACCCGGACCTGTGGTGGCCGCAGACCAGCGAGGACCGCACCGCCGCCTGGGCCAAGGCCGCGTGCGCGTCCTGCCCGATCCTCGACGGCTGCCTCGAGTGGGCGGTGCACAACGAGTCGCACGGCATCTGGGGCGGCACGACCGCCGTTGAGCGCACGCGGATCCGCAAGGCCCGGCAGCTGCCGGCGCCACCCCTGTTCCCCCGCCGCATGTCGGGCGCCGCCTGATGGACCTCGCGATCCCGCCGACCCTGGCGGTCGGGCCGCTCAACGAGCAGGCGCAGATCGTCGCCGCGCACCACCGCCGCCAGGCCGTCCGGGTGCTCGCCGGCCTGCCGTGGACGACCTCGACCGACGTCGCCGAGCTGTGCGACCTGCTGGGTCTCGACCCGGCCGAGGGCCGAGCGGACCTCCCGCCGCTCGAGCTCACCGCCGTCCTGCCGCCGCCGCTCGACCGGCCGCCGCCGCGCAGCAGCATGCCGCCGGCGCTGCGCGACCTCGTCGTCACCGAGCAGCCGCGGCCCCGGCCGGTGAAGACGTACCGGTCGCTCGAGGACGAGCTCGCCGACCTCGAGCTCGGAGACCCCGCCGTCGCCGCGACCGCCGCCAGCTACGACGAGACCGCCGCCGGGATCCTGGCCCGGCCGCACGACCCTGAGCTCCCCACCGAGGGTGCGACCGACGACCGTCCGACCGTGCAGGGGCAGGTGAGCGGCGAGGCTGCCGCCACGACGGCTCACCGCGGCGCCAGCAGCCGAACTGCTGGGCGCGCCGGACGCGAGGTCACACCCGCCGCGAAGGAAGGCGGCCGGGCGGAGCAGCCCCGCCCGGCCGCACCCTGCACCAGGCCACGCCCGCCCCGGCCCTCACCTGCCGAGGTCGCGCAGGCCTACGACCAGGCCGCCGACGCCGTCGAGGCGCAGCAGCTGCCGACCCCGACGCCCGGGTACCGCGACCCGGGCCGGGTCCGGCTCGTGCCGGATGAGCAGAAGCCTCGCTGCGGCAAGAACGACTGCCCCAAGCACCGCGGTCACGTCGGCCGCTGCCGCCGTCCCGACCGGCCGCGCCCGACCGGTGAGTGCGGCTGCGGCAAGCCGATCCGGCACCTCGGCCGGTGCGTCACCGGCGACACCGAGCAGGTCGTCACCAAGGTCAGCCCCGCCGTCCGGGACGCGATGCTCGCCTGGGCCGCCGAGCTCGGCCAGACCCCCAGTGCCTACCTGCGGTCGCTGATCCTCGCCGACCTGCGCTGCCAGGGCCGCCTCGACGACGACGACGCAGACCCGGACCTCGACGGGCAGCGCCCGCCGCCCACCGAGCCGACCGTCGACCCTGCCGGGCAGGGACCCGACCCGACGGTCGAGGCGGGACCGGCCGACCAGGTGGTGCTGCCGGCCGGTCCAGCTCCCACCCGACGTCGCGCGCCGCGGCGTCCGACCGTCGACGTCGATCCGGCCGAGGCCGCCCGCCGCTACGCCGCCGGTGAGGGCCTGTTCGACCTCGCCCGCAGCCTCGGCATCGGCGCCGCCCGCCTCCGCAGCATCCTGGCCGGTCAGGGCGTCGAGCTCCGCAAGCGCGGTCAGGTCGTCGGGCAGCGCGGCACCGCTCCCCGCCCGCTCGACGAGGAAGAGTGCGTCCGGCTGTACGTGGACGAGCACCTCGAGGTCGCGCAGGTCGCCCGCCGCCTCGGCGTCAAGAACGACCGGGTCACCGCCGTCCTCCGCAACCGGGGCGTGCTGCGCCGACCCCTGCGCCAGGCCGTGCCGCTCGACGCCGAGCGCTGCCGCCAGCTGTACGCGACCGGCATGAGCACCGCCGCGGTCGCCCGCGAGCTCGGCGTCCGGGTCAACCGCGTCCAGGAGCAGCTCCGCGCTGACGGGCTGCTCCGCCCGCGCGGCCGGCCGAGGGCGGCGAGCGCATGACCGGGCAGACCCACGAGATCCGCGGCCCGATGGTGGCGTTCGGCGTCGCCGCGCTGCCGCCCGCCCCGGGTCGTGTCGACGTCATCTGCCGGCGCGAGCTCGCCGAGCACACCGCCGCGCTGTGCCGGCAGCTGCACGGCCACGGCCACCCGAGCGGCTGCCCGACCTGCCAGCACCTGCAGGCCGCGCCCCACCACCGCGCACGCCACGCCCGTCCACCCCGAGGAGCGCACAGCACATGACCACGGCGACCGCCAGCCCTGTCGACCTCACCGAGGTGATGCCGACGGCATCACCCCTGCGCGCCATCCCGATCGGGCTGCTCCACCCCAACCCTGACAACCCCCGCGCCGACCTCGGCGACGTCGACGAGCTCGCCCAGTCCATCCGCGAGAACGGCGGCAGGCTGCTGCAGCCACTCGTCGTCGTCCCGGCCGCGATCTACCGCGACACCCCCGCACCCACCGACGCCGACCGGTTCGTCGTCATCGCCGGGCACCGCCGGCTCGCCGCCTGCCAGCTCCTCGACCTGCCCGACGTCGACTGCATCGTCCGCGACGACCTCGTCGGCCCGGCCGCGCGCATCGCGATGCTGGTCGAGAACCTGCAGCGCGTCGACCTGACCGCGCTCGAGGAGGCGCAGGCCTTCGACGCCCTGCAGACCCTCGGCCTGTCCCAGCGCGACATCGCCGGCCGCGTCGGCCGCAACCAGAGCCACATCAGCAAGCGCCTCGGGCTGCTCCGGCTCAGCGACACCGGCCGCGACCTGCTCGCCGCCGGCACCCTCACCCTCGACCAGGCCGTCGACGTCGCGAAGATGCCCGAGACCGTCCAGACCAGCGTTCTGGCCGACATCGAGAAGGGCCCGGCCTACGGCGGCGTCGACGGCGTCATCCGCGCCGCCCAGGCCAAGCTGACCGAGCTCGCCGAACGCGGCAAGGCCATCGCCGGCGCCCGCGAGTCCGGTGTCGAGTGCCTCGTCGTCGACGACCCCAACATCACGATGCAGGCATGGCGCGATCTGCTCGCCGAGCGCAACGCCGTCAAGCTCGACAACCTCCGCTACGACGGCACCCCGGCGCACGTCGAGCTCCCCTGCCACCTGGTCGTCATCGGCTCCCGGAAGGAGTGGGTCCGCACAGCCGACGGCTACAGCGAGCGCTGGGCCGTCCCGTACTGCACCGACCCCGACTCGCACGCCACCGACGAGGCAGCCGACGCCGACCCGGGCGTCGATGCCGCCGAACGCGCCGCCGAGCGCGCCCGCTGGGAAGCCGAGAACGCTGCCCGCAGCGAACACCGCGAGCGCCTCGACGCGCTGCACCAGCGGCGCCTCGACTTCGCCCGCACCCTGCTCGCCGGCAAGCTCCCGTCCGGCGCCGTCGAGCACGTGCTGCGCGCCAGCGTCCTCGAGCGCGTCTGCGGCGTCGACCTGTACGACGCCAGCGAGCAGGTCAGCAAGGCCGGCCAGCTGCTCGACCTGCCCGAGCACGACCGCGAGCGCGCCGCGTCCAAGACGCTGCTGGCCGTCCTCGACCGGCTCCGCCGTAGCAAGGACGATGCCCTGCGCCTGGCCCTCGCCGTCCGGCTCGTCGCCGACGAGCAGGAGCTCCACAGCCTGCTGCTGCACGGCGACCACCCGCAGGCCGCCGCCGCCCAGGCGCACCTGGAATTCCTCAAGCACGCCGGCTATCAGCCCGACGAGCTCGAGACCCTCCCGGACGACCTGCACCCGATCGAGCACCACCTCGACGACTTCGGGCTCGTCGACCTCCCGCCCGCCGACGATGACATCGACGGTCAGGGCGACGAGCCGTGACCTCTGCCGGCCCGTCCTGGGTGCCCCGCCTGCGTCACCTCCGCCGCGACGCAGGCGTGAGCACGCCGTACTGGTCCCCGCACGGATGGGTGATGGAGCAGCACCGGGCCAGCCTCCGTGAGCGGGCGCAGATGTTCGTCACCCTGACGCACGTAGCCCTCAAGTGGGGTCGCGGCTGGACCCGGTGGCGCCTGCTCGGCAAGGCGGCCCGGATGGTCCTGCGGCCGTCCTGCCAGGCCGCCTACTACGACACGTCGGGCACGGTCTCAGGGTCACCTACCGAGCAGGTGACCGAAGCGTGACCGCACCGGACGTCCGCCTCATCACCGTCCGCCCGCCGTGGTCGTTCGCGATCGCGCACCTCGACAAGAGGGTGGAGAACCGCGTCCGCCCGACGTCGTACCGCGGCCCGGTGTTCATCCACACCGGCCGCTCCCGCGACCACGACGCCCTCGGCAGCCAGGTCTTCATGGCAGCGCTGCGCGCCTGGGGCGGTCCGACAGCGGTCGCGTGGTTCGAGCGCGACGGGGCACCCGAGGCGACCCGGCCCGGTCACGTCGTCGCGACTGCCAGGCTCGTGGACTGTCATCCCGACGCCGGCGACTGCTGCGGCCCGTGGGCGAACCGCTCGCACACCGTGCCCGGCGTCGGGTTCACCGTCGTGCACCACCTGGTCCTGGCCGACGTCGCCGCAATCGTCGAGGCAATCCCCGCGCGCGGTCAGCTCGGCCTCCCGTGGCGCGCTGACGCCTCTCTCGCGGCCCGCCTGTCCCCGTACCTCCCGGAGCAGATCGACCGGCAACACGGCGTTGCCGCCGAACGCGCTGGGCCGGGCGACTACGACGTCGACCTCCGAGCCCGAGTCGCGACCGCCCTGCGGCGAGGGCACGGCGCGGACTGTGAAGAGCCGGACGACGAGTCGCCGGGCCGGTGCGTGTGCGAGCACGCCGACCTGGCCCGGGAGCTGGAGGTCGCCGGCCGCTACGCCGAGCCGGGCTACGTCGAGCCGACGGGTGCCGACGCTGACGGCGGCATGGAGTACCTGCCGTGACCGCCGCCGCTCTCTTTTTTTGCCCAAGATCGAATGACAGCCGGGTAGTTCCCGAACGCCTGTTCGCAGGTGTCCGATGAGGCCGCAGGGCACCCGGGTGTGGCGCAAGACCGCCCGCGCCGCGCTCCGTCGCGTCGCTCGCGGCCGCCGCAGCACGCACCAGGTCGACTGCCAGCAGCACCGGTCCGGCTCAACCTGGCACCGCCGTCACCCCGGCCAGTTCCCGTGCGACTGCACACGCCGCCGCCCTGGGGCCGCCTGATGGCGTGGGGACGCTTCGGGGACACCTCGCACTCGCACCGCAAGCTCATGCGCGCGATGGCCCGCGACCCGGTCCGCGGCGCCGCGGTGTGGGGCGCCGTCACGCTGTGCCTGTCCTGGTCGACACAGGAATCGCAGGACTGGTGGGTGTCCGAGTCGTTCGTCCTGGCCAAGTGGGGCGACAAGGGGCCCGAGCTGATGCGCGACGCGCAGGCCTGCGGGCTGGTCAAGCGCGGCCGCACCCGCCGGCACGGAGAGAACGGCTGGCTGATCGACGACAGCGACCCCGAGCTGCTTCACATCCGCACCAAGGAGGAGGTCGATCGGGACCGGGAGAAGTCCCGCGCCACGCGCCAGAAGGACGCCACCCGCGAGGTCCGGCTTCGCGACGGCGACCAGTGCCGCTACTGCGGCAAGACCGTCGACTGGACCGACCGGGTCTCCGCACGCCGCGGCACCTACGACCACCCCGACCCCGCCACCCGCGACGTGTTCGTCGTCGCCTGCGGCGAGTGCAACAACGCCAAGTACAACCGCACCGCCGAGCAGTGGGCCGCCGACGGCGGCCGCAAGCTCCTGCCCCCGCCCGACGAGCCCTACATCGGCAAGGTCACCGCCCAGCGCTACAACGTCCAGCCCACCGCTCCCGCCGACCGCGCGCACCCCGACCACTCGGATGACGCAGCGACCCAGCGACCCGGCAGCCAGCCGGACACCGCCACCCCGGAACCCGCAGCCGTAGGCGCGACCGGGGACCTCGACGGGCAGCACCTGGACCTGGACCTACCTAGCGCGAGGGTCGCAGACCTACCGGCGTCGGGTCGGGACGGGCAGGTCCGGGACGGGCCAGGTCAGGCAGGGACGGGTGCCGCAGGTACCCGCACCGCACGTGACGGTCCTCGCGGACGCAGGGGTCGACGGCAAGCCCGCCCCCCACCGGCCTGACCACAGCCACACCACCACCAACGCCAGCTCACGCCTGCCTGCCCGCACGCCCCTGCTCGCTCCGAGGGAGCACCGCCATGCACGACGAGCTCCGCGACACCTACCGCACCGACACTGCTCCGACCCGGGCCGGCTGCCTGCTGCTGCTCGGCTACCTGTTCGGCGTCGCCGGCGTGATCGTCGTCGTCGGCACCCTGCTGGTCGTCCTGTGACCGGCGCGGCCGCCGCTGCGCTCAGCCTGCTGCTCGACCACCCCGCCCTGGTGCTCGGCACCGCCGCCGGGGTCGTCGGCGTCGCCCTGGCCGTCGCCGCCGTCGCCGACGCGAACCTGCGCCTCGACGCCGCCCTGCCGCCCGGGCTGCCCCGGTGACCCGGCCGGCCTACCGGGGCGACCGGCATCAGACCTTCGACCAGGCCGTCGGTGTTCTCGCCGAGGGCATGCCACCGCGCCGGCGGGTCCAGTTGCGCCCGGCCCAGGCGGTCGTGCACCTGGCCGGTCGCCGCTGGTCGCTTCCGTACCTGCGACTCGAGGTGCGCCGTGGTTGACGTCCGCATCACCCTCCCGACCGGCCAGGTCGACCAGTGGCCCGGCGTCAACGTCGAGCTGCTCTCGGACCAGTCCATCGCCGGGACCGTCCGCGTCGACGACGGCAACGGTCACGTCCTCGCCTACTACGCCCCCGGCGGCTGGACCAAGGTCACCCTCGGCCACCGCGACGACGACACCTCGCGAGAGGACCACCCGTGACCCTCCGGCCAACCTCACCGGCCGGCGTGCCCCGATGGGCCTGCCACCGCCCCGGCTGCGACTGGACCCCGGCCGAGCCCGAGGCCGTGTTCGGCCCGGCCCGCACGCAGCTGCTCGAGCACGCCGACCACACCGGCCACCCGCTGTGCCAGCTCTGCCGGCACAGCCTTGACGGCAGCGAGCACCACACCTGCGAGCGCTGCCTGACCCGCACCCGCCGCACCGTGCAGCGCATCGCCGACCTGTACGCGCTGCTGCCCGCCCAGATCGAACTGGGCCAGTTCCGCGGCCGCGGCGCCGACCTCGCCGGCGGCCGCGGACACCACAGCGACACCACCATCCCCGGCGGCACCGCCCTGGTCCTGCTCGTCACCGGCACCCACGGCGGCGTCCCCCGCGAGCTCACCGACAGCGAACGAGCCGCCGCCCGCGAGCCCGTCCGCTGGTGGCTGCGTGAGGCCGTCGGCCCGCTCACCCGCACCGAGTACCTCCGGCTCGAGCGCACCGCCCAAGGCCTCGAGCACGCCGCCGACGAACGACGCGACGACTCCGTCAGCGTCGTCGGCTCCCTGCTGTCCTGGGCCAACGACTGGCGCGAGCAGCGCGACGAACTCCCGCTCCCGCCCGACGCCCGGCTCACCACCGTCACCGGCTACCTCGAGACCCACATGCGTTGGGCCGCCACCGGTCGCGACCGCCACCTCGAGCGACTGGTCGGCCGGCCCGCCGAGGCCTTTACCGACTTCGCTCAGGAGCTGCGCGACCTGCTCACCAAGCTCGAGGACACCCACGGCCTGCTCAACCGGCCGCAGCGCAACGACACCAGCTGCCTGCAGTGCGGCTCCAAGCTCGTCCGCCCGTACCGGCCCGCCGACCCGTGCGACCACCGCCCACCCGAGTTCCCGCCCGCCGAAGTGCCGATCGTGCCGCTCGGCCTGACCTACCTCGTGCCGATCGCCGAGCGCCGGCGCATCTACGAGCGGCGCCTCGAGAACTACGAGCTCGCGCACAAGGCATGCGACCAGGGCGGCGTCGGCGAGGACGAGTGGACCTGCCCCAGCTGCGACACCACCTACCGGCCGGAGAACTACATGATCGCACGTCGTCAGATGCTCGAGGACACCCGCCGCGACAAGCAGGCCAGCCGTGGCTGAGTACGACCGCGAGGTCCTGACGACCGTGCTCATCTACCACCAGCGCACGGACACCAGCGGTTGCCACTGCGGCTGGGCGGTTCTCGGAGCCTCCTACGCCGAGCACGTCGTCGACGTGTACGAGGCGTGCATGGCCGCTCGGGCCGACGGAGGCGGACGCTCCCGTGGCTGACCCGGCGAATGCGCAGGCTGCGGTCGCCTGCTTCGACGAGCCGGACGAGTTCGGGCGGCTGCAGCCGGTCTGGATGCAAGGCCGCTGGTCAGAGCGCCCGTTGTTCGCGCTCGACGCCGACGTCACCGTCTACTGGCCGGACGTGCGGCCCTGCTGGGAGGACGAGAAGGCCGGCAAGGGAGTGCTCGGCCGGTGAGGCGCGAGACCGACAGCACGGTCGCGCTCGACCAGGCCTCCGACCGGTACGTCAAGCCCGACGTCGCTGCCCAGCTCGTCGGCCGCTCGGAGCGCACGATCCGCAACTGGCGGGCCGCCGGCCTGCTGCGCAGCCGCGTCGTCGACGGCGACATCTACGTCGACCTCGACGACGTGCTCGACCACAACCGCGACCGCCCTCGTCGTCGACGCACGCGCGCGACACGCGCGCGTGGAGCCTGACGTCGTTGACTCCTCGTGCCCGCTGCGCTTAAGTCACGTCGGCGGTATTCGTGCTGCCCTCAGACGCCCGACGGTCTCCGGATCGGCGGGCGTTCGTCGTTCCCGGACCGGAGGCGACTGTGGTCGCTGACACCGACAGCGAAGTCGCCGAGCGCGAGGCCTGGCAGGACCTGGCCGACAGCTGCGTCGAGCACGACGCCGGCCATGAGGCGCGAGCCCTGGCCGAGCTGGTGCGTCTGGGCCTGCTGCCGCCGCTGCCCGAGCCACGCCGCGGCCGCGACGGCTGATGGCCTCGAAGGTCTGCTCCGAACCCGGGTGCCCCACGATCCTCATCGGCGGCCCAACGCGCTGCGAGCGGCACAGCCGACGCCGGCCGGACGAGCGTCCGTCGGCTGCAGCTCGCGGGTACGACGCGAAGTGGCGGCGCAACGCCGGCCGGTTCGTCAAGGCGCACCCGGTGTGCGTCGACTGCGGCGGTCAGTCCGAGGTCGCCGACCACGACCCGGTCGAGCGGCGCGATCTCATCGCCGCGGGCGACCCGCATCCCGACGCGTGGCATCACCTCGTGCCGCGCTGCATCGACTGCCACAACCGCAGGACGGCTCGCACCTCCCGGCGCCTCGCCCGGGCAGGGGGTGGGGGCCCCAAACGATCATGAGAGGGCCCGGGGACCGCTGGGGTCGGCGTCCGCGGGGTCTGTCAGGTTCAGAAGTCCTGGGTGGGGAGGTGCGTCCGTGGACGCCACCGCCTTCGGCCAGCCGCTCGTCATCGACCACCTGCCCGAGGGCTTCGTCCCGCTCGAGGCCGTCGTCGTCGTGAAGGGCCTCGCGCCCGACGGCACGCTCGGTGTCTTCCAGTGCGCGACCGACGGCCTCACCTCGTGGGAAGCGCTCGACATGGTGATCGCGT
>Ga0247704_1000020_pt1 | contig 43437 bp, 48 predicted proteins | sample 41W_NmetaG_FD_189042 | JGI IMG/M metagenome (GOLD analysis project Ga0247704, IMG submission 189042) | Soil microbial communities from hillslope of Landscape Evolution Observatory, University of Arizona, Oracle, AZ, United States - 4-1-W_N | ecosystem: Engineered > Artificial ecosystem >...
CCTTGCAGCCCCAACGGGGTTCGAACCCGTGTCTCCACCTTGAGAGGGTGGTGTCCTCGGCCACTAGACGATGGGGCCGTGACCGGAGTAGGACCCTACTCCGGTTGGCTCGGGGGGGAGGACTCGAACCCCCAATGACAGGGCCAGAACCTGTTGTGTTGCCGATTACACCACCCCCGATCGGCCGTACCAGCCTACAGCAGCCGAGGCGTGGGCCTTCACCACGCTTTCGATCCGGGCCTGCCGGCGGAAGCCGATCACCCGGCCCACGGCCACGGCGACGGTCTCCCGGACCATGTAGCGGGCCTCGGTGAGCCCCCGGATGGGACTGGTCTTCGTCGGCGACGAGTGGCCGTCCAATCCGAGCTCGTCGGCCATGGCGCGGATCCGGAAGGAGTGGAATGGGTCGGAGACCAGCAGCACCTCGCGGATCTGCCGGTCGTCCAGGAAGTTGGCCGCGGCCGCCAGCGACTGCCACGACGACGTCCCCGACACCTCCCGCAGCACGTCCTCGTCGGGCACGCCCCGCTCGATCAGGTAGTTGGCCGAGGCCGTGGCCTCGGTGAACTCGTCGCCGGGCTGGTTGCCGCCGGTCACCACGATCACCGGGGCCAGGTCCCGGCGGTACAGCTGGATGGCGTGATCGAGTCTTGCCGCGAGCACGGGCGAGGGCACCCCGTTGTACTGGGCCGTGCCGAACACCACGATGGCCTCGGCCGGCCGCGCCTCGTCGTGGCGCGCCGCTCGCCAGACCTGGGCGAACGTCACGCCCAGGTAGAGGAGCACGGCCCCGACGAGGGCGGCGGTGACCTTCAGAGCCAGCTTTACGAGGAAGAAGACAGACGGTCCTTTGCTCGAACCAACCGCTCCAGCGTGCGCTCCCGACCCAGGACATGCAAGGACTCGAACAGCGGCGGGCCCACCGACCGTCCGGTGACCGCCACCCGGATGGGCCCCTGGGCCTTGGCCAGCTTGAGCCCATGGCGGTCGGCCAGGGCGGCGGTGACCCTGTGGAGCTCGCCCGTCTCCCAGTGGACGCCGCCGTAGAGGGCCAGGGCCTCCTCCAGCAGGCCGGCGGCCGCCGGCGACCTGACCATGACCTTGTCCCAGGCGACCTCGTCGACGACCGGCTCGTCGAGGAAGAAGAAGTCGACCAGCGCCGGCACCTCTGACAGGGTCTTCACCCGCTCCTGGACGAACGGCGCCACCGCCTCGAAGACGGCGAGCTGGAAGTTCTCCGGCGGCCACGGCGGGTCGGTCTCCAGCCAGGGCAGGGACTCCCGCACGAAGGTCGCCACCGGCAGGGCTCGGATGTACTCGGCGTTGACGGCCTGGAGCTTCTGGACGTCGAAGAAGGCGGCCGACGGTTTCACGTCGTCGATGTCGAACTCGGCGACCATCTCGTCGATCGGAACGATCTCCCGGTCGTCGGACGGCGCCCAGCCGAGCAGGGCCAGGTAGTTGCGCATGGCCTCGGGCAGGTAGCCCCGCTCCCGGTACTCCTCGACGGCCACGTCGTCGCGCCGCTTGGACAGCTTCTGGCGCTTCTCGTTGACGATCAGCGGCAGGTGGGCGAAGACGGGCGGCTCGCTGTCGGTCAGCGCCTGGCGGATGAGCAGGGCCTTGGGGGTCGAGGCCAGCAGGTCCTCGCCCCGGATCACGTGGCTGACCGCCATGTCCAGGTCGTCGACCGCGTTGGCCAGGAGGAAGACCGACGAGCCATCGGTGCGGAGGATGACGAAGTCCTCCAGGTCGGCGTTCTCGAAGGTGACGTCGCCCCGGATGAGGTCGCGGACGACGGTCTGGCCATCGTGCGGCGTGCGGAAGCGCAGGACGCCCTCGGTCAGGCCGCGGTCGCGGCAGAAGCCGTCGTAGCCGGCCGAGGGGTGGTCCTTGGTGCGGGCCTGGACCTCCTCCCGGGTGCACGAGCAGTAGTAGGCGTGGCCCGTCTCGTGCAGGCGGGCAGCCGCCTCCCGGTAGTGGCCGGCCCGCTCCGACTGGCGGTACGGGCCCTCGTCCCAGTCGACGCCGAGCCAGCGCAGCGTTCGCTCGATGCCATCGATCAGCTCGTGGCGGGACAGGGCGGGATCGGTGTCCTCGATGCGCAGGATGAACGTCCCCCCGTGGTGGCGGGCGTAGAGCCAGTTGAACAGGGCCGTGCGGGCGCCGCCGACGTGGAGGAAGCCGGTCGGCGCGGGCGAGAAACGGACCCTGGGTGGCACGCCGGTCACGGTAGCCTCGGCCTGCCATGGCCAAAGCGGTATTGACCTCCAAGCGCGACGACTTCCCCAAGTGGTACCAGGACGTGGTGGCCAAGGCCGAGCTGGCCGACAACGGCCCGGTCCGGGGCACCATGGTCATCCGGCCCTACGGCTACGCCATCTGGGAGCGGATGCAGGCCGAGCTCGACCGCCGGATCAAGGCGGCCGGCGCCCAGAACGCCTACTTCCCCCTGTTCATCCCCGAGTCGTACCTGAAGCGGGAGGCCGAGCACGTCGAGGGCTTCAGCCCCGAGCTGGCCGTCGTCACCCACGCCGGCGGCAAGGAGCTGGAGGAGGCGGCCGTCGTCCGCCCCACCAGCGAGACGATCATCAACGTCTTCTTCTCCAAGTGGGTCCAGAGCCACCGCGACCTGCCCCTCCTGATCAACCAGTGGGCCAACGTCGTGCGCTGGGAGCTGCGGCCCCGCATCTTCCTGCGGACGACGGAGTTCCTGTGGCAGGAGGGTCACACGGCCCACGCGTCGCAGGCCGACGCCCGGGACTACGCGCTGCGCATCCTCCACGAGGTCTACGAGGACTTCGCCCTGAACGTCATGGCCCTGCCCGTGCTGGTCGGCCGCAAGACCGAGCGGGAGCGGTTCGCCGGCGCCGACGCCACCTACACCATCGAGGGGATGATGGGCGACGGCAAGGCCCTGCAGATGGGCACCAGCCACGAGCTGGGCCAGAACTTCGCCAAGGCCTTCGACATCACCTTCCAGTCGCCGTCCGGTGCCTCCGAGTACGCGTGGCAGACGTCGTGGGGGGTGTCGACCCGCCTGGTGGGGGCGCTGATCATGGGCCACGGCGACGACGCCGGCCTGCGCATCCCGCCGGCGCTGGCCCCCGTGCAGGCGGTCGTCGTGCTTGTACGGGACGAGGACGGGGCCGGCGAGCGGGCCGCCGCCCTGGCCGCCGAGCTGGCCGGCGCCGGCGTGCGGGTCCAGCTCGACGACCGGGTGGACACGGGGTTCGGCCGGCGGGCCGTCGAGTGGGAGCTCAAGGGCGTGCCCGTGCGGGTGGAGGTCGGGCCCCGCGACCTGGCCTCGGGTTCGGTGACGCTGGTGCGGCGCGATCGCGCCGGCGACAAGGCCACCGTCCCCCTGGAGGGCCTGGGCCGGCGGGTCGCCGACCTGCTGGGCGACATCCAGTCCGCGCTGTTCGACCAGGCGCTCGCCATCCGGGAGGCGAACACGGCCGAGGCCGAGACGATGGACGGCGCCCGGGAGGCGGCCCAGACCGGCTTCGTCCGGGTGCCCTGGGACCGCTTCCGCGACCTGGAGACCGACCTGGCCGCCGAGGCCCTCACCATCCGCTGCCTCCAGCGCGACGACGGCGGCATCGCCGCGTCGTCCGCCGACGACGGCCTGGTCGCCACCGTGGGGCGCGCCTACTGAGCCTTCAGGTGCTCGATGAGGAGCCGGGTCAGGACGTCCGGCACCTCCTCGGGGATCCAGTGGCTCACCCCGTCCAGGATCTCGAACCGGTACGGGCCGTCCACGTGGCGGGCCGTGGCCTCGGCGCCCTCCCGTCCCAGTGCCACGTCGTCCGTGCTCCAGACGTACAGCGTGGGGACGGTGATGCTGCCCACGCCGCGGACGAGGTCGAAGCCGGCAGCCCGGTACCAGTTGAGGACGGCGGTCAGGGCGCCCGGCTCGGACAGTGCTTGGACCCGCTCGGGGATGTCGCCCGGGTAACCCGAGGCCATGAGCATCGCCGTCAGCCCCCCTGCGAGGAGGAGCTCCTCGGCCAGGTCCTCCGTGCGGAAGAAGCTGATGTAGGCCGACCGCTGGCGCTGGTCGCCGCTCGGTGAGGCGAGGGCGGTGGCGAAGGCCAGTGGGTGGGGCACGGAGATGGCGGTGAGGGTGCGGATCCGGTCGGGGTGCTTGGCCGCCAGGTGCCAGGCCACCATGGCGCCGAAGTCGTGCCCGACCACGTGGAACGGCTCGTCGCCGGCCACGGCCAGGGCGTCCTCCACCAGCCGGTCGATCTTGTAGTCCTTCACTTCGGGCGGCCGGGCCCGGGGCGAATACCCCCGCTGGTCGAACGCCACCGCCCGGTACCCCGTCCCGGCCAGCGCCTCCAGCTGCGGGCGCCACATGGTCGCCGACTGCGGGAACCCGTGCAGGAGCAGCACGACCTCCCCGTCCTCCGGACCGGCCGTGAGGACGTCGAAGCGCATGTGTCAGTCCCCGCCGTAGGCGTCGAACATCCGGGCGATCCACACGATGAAGCCACCGACGACGGCGAGCGAGAGCACGACGGTCGCCACCAGCGACATGGGGAGCAACGTCGTCGAGCCCGCGAACCTCAGCGCAAGGCGCCGGCCGGCGACGGCCAAGACGGGGAGACCGCCCAGGCCGGCGAGGAACAGGTAGGCGGTCGGCCAGGTCGGCGCCGCGGCGGAGACGCCGAGGCACACCAGGAAGACGAAGAGAGCTCCCGCGACGCCCGCGACATGCACCGCGGCCCGGGAGCCCGGTTCGGCCCGGCCCGCCCGCTCGTCGTCCACCCACCACGTCGCCAGGTCGTACCCGAGGGGACCACCGGCGGCCGCCAGGGCCGGGGCGAGGGCCACGCCGGCGATGGCCGGGCCGGCCAGGTCGAACGCCAACAGGCCGGCGCCGAGTGCAAACCCGGCGGCGCCGACGATCTCCGCGCCGAGGAACCCGCTCGCGACCACCGCGAACCGGCTCCCGCTCATCGGGTGTGGACGAATCGGTGCGGTAGAGCGCCGCGAATCGTCCAATCTCGGCTCAGGTGGAGAGCAGGGAGCGCCACTCGCGCAGGCGCTGGCGGACGGCGGCGGGGGTGAGGCGCAGGGTGGACTCGGGCACGACGTCGACGATGGCCCGCTGGTCCCAGTAGTGGTGGGAGGCGCCGGCGAAGAGCGGCTTGCGGAACTCGACCAGGTCGGCCGGGGGCGGGTCCAGATACCCGAACAGGCCGTAGGCCAGCTCGAGGTCGTGGATCACCGGCGCCCGCCCGAAGATCGAGGCCCGGGCCAGGCCCACGCCGAGGCAGCCGGCCATGACGTCGTGCGCGTCCTCCGCTTCGGTGAGGAGCAGGCGGCCGTGGAAGCGCTCGGCCAGGACCAGCCCGTAGCCCTGGTCCGGGCCCTGGTTGCCGAACAGCCGGCCGGACGGCTGGCGGTCGTTGAGGTCGCCCGGACGGGTGGCGGTCCAGCCGCCGTGCCCGGGCGTCCCGAGGGACCGGCGGGGGCGGTCGCCGGGGGCGACGGGCACGTAGTCGGGCGCTGCCATGGGCTTCTCCTAGTCCTGGGCCTCGGCGTGCAACAGGCCGTAGACGATGGAGTCTGCCAGGGCCTGCCACGACGCTTCGATGATGTTCTCCGAGACGCCGATGGTCGACCACGTCCGCTCGCCGTCGGTGCTGTCGATCAGCACCCGGGTGACGGCCGCCGTGCCCCTCGCCGTGTCGAGCACCCGCACCTTGTAGTCGGTGAGGTGGAGGTTGGCGACGGCCGGATGGCGGGCGCCGATGGCCTGGCGGAGGGCGGCGTCGAGGGCGTTGACCGGCCCGTTGCCCTCGGCGGTGGCGACGATGCGCTCCGTCCCGCCGCCTTTGGTGTGGAGGTGGATCTTGATCGTGGCCTCGGTGACGAACCGGCCGTCCTCCCGCTGCTCGGTGATGACCCGGAACGACTCCAGCCGGAAGAACGCCTGCTCCCAGCCCTGGGCGCCCCGCATGAGGAGCTCGAGCGACCCGTCGGCCACCTCGAAGTGGAACCCCTTGTACTCCAGCTCCTTCAGGCGGGACAGCACGTCGGCCAGGGCGACGGCGTCCATGTCGAGCCCCAGCTCCTGGGCCTTGAGCTGGACGGTGGAGCGCCCGGACAGCTCGCTGACCATCACCCGGCTGGCGTTGCCGACGGTCTCGGGCGGCTCGTGCTCGTACAGGTCGCGGCCCCGGGCCAGGCCGGACGTGTGGAGGCCGGCCTTGGTGGCGAACGCCGACTGGCCCACGTAGGGCTGCTGGGGGTTGGGGGCGACGTTCACCAGCTCGGCGATGTGGTGGGCGACGGGCGCCAGCCGGCCGAGGCGTTCCCGCTCGATGGTGCGCACGCCCATCTTCAGGGTCAGGTCGGGGACGACCGCGCAGAGGTCGGCGTTGCCCGTCCGCTCGCCGTAGCCGTTGATGCAGCCCTGGACCTGGGTGGCGCCCATGCGCACGCCCATGAGCGTGTTGGCCACGCCGCAGCCCCCGTCGTTGTGGAAATGGAGGCCGAGCTGGGCCGACGTCCGCTGGCGGACCTCGCCCACGATCTCCTCGACCTCGTGGGGCAGGGTGCCGCCGTTGGTGTCGCAGAGCACGAGGGTCTCGGCGCCCGCGGCCTCCGCCGCCTCCAGCACCCGCAGAGAGAACCCGGGGTTCGACTTGTAGCCGTCGAAGAAGTGCTCGGCGTCGAGGAAGACCCGCAGGCCGGCGTGGCGCAGGAACTCCACCGAGTCGAGGGCCATGGCCACGGCCTCGTCGAGGTCGGTACGCAGGGCCTCGGTGACGTGGCGGTCCCAGGACTTGGCCACGATGCACACCGCGGACGTGCCGGCCTTCAGCAGGTGGCGGAGGGTCTCGTCGCCGTCCGCGGCACGGCCGGGGCGGCGGGTCGACCCGAAGGCCACGAGCGTCGCCGTCGACAGCTTCAGCTCGGCCGGGGCCCGCTGGAAGAACTCGTCGTCCTTGGGGTTGGCGCCCGGCCAGCCGCCCTCGATGTAGGCCACGCCGAGCTCGTCGAGCTGGGCCGCCACCTTCAGCTTGTCGTCGACGGTGAGCGACAGCCCCTCCTGCTGGCTGCCGTCGCGCAGCGTGGTGTCGTAGATGTCGACCGATTCCGGCAGGGCCGGCGGGATGTCACCCCGAGACATACTCCAGCCAGTCCTTGTACTGGTCGACCTCGCCGTTGACGGTCGCGAAGTACATCTCCTGGATGGCCTTGGTGATGGGACCGGGCTCGCCGATGACCCGGTCGTCGACCGAGCGGATGGGGACGACCTCGGCCGCGGTGCCGGTGAGGAACGCCTCGTCGGCCAGGTAGAGGTCGGTGCGCAGCAGGTTCTCCTCGACCACCTCGTAGCCGAGGTCGCGGGCGATGGTGACGACCGAGTTCTGGGTGAGCCCCTCCAGGGCCCCGGCCGCGTTGGGGATCTTGATGATCCGCCCGTTCTTCACGATCAGCAGGTTCTCGCCGGTGCACTCGCTCACGTAGCCCTGGGGCGACAGGAGGATGGCCTCGTCGTAGCCGGCCTTGAGCGCCTCCACCTTGGCCATCGACGAGTTGGCGTACATGCCGGTGCCCTTGGCCGCCACCGGCATGGCGTTGGGGTCGTGGCGGGTCCAGCTCGAGATCTTGGTGCGGACGCCGTGGCGCAGGCCCTCGTCGCCCAGGTAGGTACCCCACGGCCACACGGCGATGGACACGTTGACCGGGCACGGCAGCGGGTTGAGCCCCATCTCGCCGTAGCCGAGGTAGACCAGCGGCCGGATGTAGCAGGACTCCAGCCCGTTGACCCGGACCGTCTCCTTGACCGCGTCGACCAGCTCCTCCTCGGTGAAGGGGATGTCGATCAGGTACACCTTGGCGCTGTTGAACAGCCGGTGGATGTGGTCGGAGAGCCGGAAGATGGCCGGGCCCCGGGCGGTGGCGTAGGCGCGGATGCCCTCGAAGACCCCGCTGCCGTAGTGGAGCGTGTGGGTGAGGATGTGGACCTTGGCGTCGTCCCAGTTGACGAGCTCGCCGTCCATCCAGATCTTCTCGACCTTCTGCAGTGGCATTACCCGCTGACCCTTTCTGCGACGGCGTCGCCGATTTCAACAGTTGTACCGGCCCGGCCGGCGGTGGCCGCGCAGGCTGCCTCGATCCGCGTGGCAGCGTCGCCCTCACCGAGGAACTCCAGCATCATGGCCGCTGAGCGGATGGCGGCGAGGGGATTGGCCCTGCCGGTGCCCACGATGTCGGGCGCGGAACCGTGGACGGGCTCGAACAGCGACGGCCCGGTGCGCTCGGGGTTCAGGTTCCCCGACGCGGCGAGACCGATGCCCCCGCAGACGGCGCCCGCCAGGTCGGTGAGGATGTCGCCGAAGAGGTTGTCGGTGACGATGACGTCAAACCGCTCCTTGTGCTCGACCAGGTGGATGCAGGCGGCGTCCACGTGGCAGTAGTCGGTGGTCACCTCGGGGTGCTCGGCGGCCACGTGGGCGAAGGTCCGCTGCCACAGGTCGCCGGAGAAGGTGAGGACGTTGGTCTTGTGCACCAGGGTCAGGTGGCGGCGGGGCCGGGAGCGGGCCAGGTCGAAGGCGTAGCGGACGCAGCGCTCGACGCCCATGCGGGTGTTGACCGAGCCCTGGGTGGCCACCTCGGCCGGCGTGCCCTTGCGGAGGAACCCGCCCTCACCGCTGTAGGACCCCTCGGTGTTCTCCCGCACCACGGTGAACCCGTCGAAGGGGCGCAGGTTGATGTAGAGGTCGAGGGCGAAGCGCATGCCGAGGAGCAGGCCGCGCTCGATGATGCCGGGCGGGACCTGCGGGTCGCCCACCGCGCCGAGCAGGATGGCGTCGAGGTCGCGCAGCTCGTCGAGGACGCGGTCGGGCAGGATCGCCCCGTCGCGCAGGTAGCGGGCGCCGCCCAGCTCGTAGTCGACGGTGTCGAGGTCGACGCCCGCGGCCCGCACGGCCTTGAGGGCCTCGGCCACGACCTCCGGCCCGATGCCGTCGCCGCCGATGACGCCGATCTTGTGGCCCACGGGTTCCTTTGCTGCTCGGTCGACTGGAAAAAAAAGACCGCCCTCAATGGGCGGTCGAGAGCACACGCCGAAGGGCGTGCGCTCAGGGAATTACGGAAATGGCGGACGGGAACATGTCTCCTCCCAGTGTGCCCTGCGCCACACCGGGGCGCAATCGCATACCGGGCCCAGCGATCGGGGCGCAATCGCAGGGGGGTACCCTCGCGTCATGTCCGAGACCCATCTGTCGCGAGAGGCCTACGAGCGGCTCCAGGCCGAGCTTGAAGACCTGACCACCCGTGGTCGGGTGGACATCGCCCAGGCCATCGAGACGGCCCGCGAGCTCGGCGACCTCAAGGAGAACGCCGACTACCACGCGGCGCGCGAGGACCAGGGCCGGATGGAGGCCCGTATCCGCCAGCTGCAGTCGCTGGTGGACAACGCCATCATCGTCGAGGGCACCGAGGCGTCGGACACGGTGAACCCGGGAAGCATTGTCGCCTTGCGCTACGAGGGCGACGACGACGCCGACCGGTACCTGGTCGGCTCCATCGAGGAGCGGAGGGACGACGTGGCCGTCGTGTCCCCGGCCTCGCCGCTGGGCCAGGCCCTGCTCGGGCGCCGGAAGGGCGACACGGTGGAGTACGAGGCCCCGCGCGGCAACCTCAAGGTGGAGATTCTCGATATCGAGGCATAACAGGAAATCATGAGATAGCCTGAAGGGATGCGACGGACCCCCTTCCTTCTCGCCCTGCTCGCCGTGCTCCTCACCGCCTGCTCCGGGGGCTCCCCGCCCGGGCCCTCCGCGGCGGCCGCGCCCGACGGCGAGGAAGCCACCGTCAACGGCGTCCTGGCCGGCCTCGACTCGGTCATGGGCGACCTGCAGCGCATCCTGGTCCGCGAGCGCCGGATCACCCCCGAGGTCACCGACCGCCTGCAGGCCATCTACACGGGGCCGGAGCTCCTGAACCAGATCGATGCCTTCCGGGCCGACCTGGCCGACGGCCTCACCGGGTACAGGGCCACGCCCGGGAACCGGGTGACCACCGTCGCCCGGTTGATCACCGTGAGCCCGATCTGCGTGTTCGCCGAGGTCAGCCGGGACTACTCGCCGCTGACCGAGGGGGCGGCCCCCCGGCCCCGGTCGCTCTACGTGATCCTGGTCACCAAGCACGAGGCCGACGATCCCCGCCGGCTCAACCCGACCCCGTGGGCCATGCTCTACGACGGCGTCCAGGCCGACGGCACCGAGCCGGAGGACGTCTGCCGCTGAAGGGTGGCGGATATCGCCGCCGCCGCCTCCCGGACCGCGCCGGCGTAGCGGTCGCCCGGGTTGCGGGACGTCCGCTCGATGGGGCCGGAGACGGAGACGGCGGCCACCACCTCCCCGGCCGGGTTGCGGACCGGCGCGCTGACCGAGGCCACCCCGCGCTCGCGCTCCTCCACGCTCTGGGCCCAGTCGCCGGCGTCGCCCCGCAGGACCTTGCCCGCCGAGCCCACGGCGAGCGGGAGGGTGGCGCCGACCGGGACGATCGTGCGCAGGCCGTGGGGCGACTCCAGCGAGGCGACGCACAGCCGCTGGTCGCCCCGGCGGACGTAGAGCTGGGCGCTCTCCCCCGTGCGGTCCCGGAGCTCTTTGAGGGCGGGCCGGGCCAGGGCGGGCAGCTCCAGGCCGGCCAGGCGGGGACCGAGCGTGAACCGGCCGCCTCCGTCGCGGGCCAGGAGGCCGTGGACCTCCAGGGCCACGGCCAGGCGGTGGGCGGTGGCCCGGCTGAGGCCGGTGGCCTGCACCAGCCCGGCCAGGGTCAGCGGGCCGCGCTCGACGGCGTCGAGGACGGAAACCGCCTTGTCGAGCACGCCGATCCCGCTTACAGTGTCCATATGGAGAGACTAGCGTCTCAGCATGTGAGACAGCCACCCCGTACCCTGGCCGACCCCATGACCCTGGCCGACAAGGTGTGGGAGGCCCACCTCGTGCACCGGGGCGAGGGAGAGCCGGACCTCCTGTACATCGACATGCACCTGGTCCACGAGGTGACGTCGCCCCAGGCGTTCGAGGGCCTGCGCCTGGCCGGGCGCCGGGTCCGCCGGCCCGACCTCACCGTGGCCACCATGGACCACAACACCCCCACCATCGGGCTCGACCAGCCGCTGGCCGACCCCGTCTCGGCCACCCAGATCGAGACCCTGGCCGCCAACTGCGCCGAGTTCGGCGTGACCCTCTATCCCATGGGCCACGCCAACCAGGGCATCGTCCACGTGATCGGGCCCGAGCAGGGCCTGACCCAGCCGGGCATGACGATCGTGTGCGGCGACAGCCACACGTCGACCCACGGGGCCTTCGGCGCCCTGGCCTTCGGCATCGGCACCAGCGAGGTCGAGCACGTGCTGGCCACCCAGACCCTCCCCCAGCGCCGGGCGGCCAACATGGCCGTCACCATCGAGGGCGACCTGCCCCCGGGCGTGACGGCCAAGGACGTCATCCTCGCCCTCATCGGCCAGATCGGCACCGGCGGCGGGGTGGGCCACGTGATCGAGTACCGGGGGTCCACCATCCGGTCGCTCTCCATGGAGGGCCGGATGACGATCTGCAACATGTCGATCGAGGCCGGGGCCCGGGCCGGGATGGTCGCCCCCGACGACACCACCTTCGCCTGGGTCGAGGGCCGGCCCCACGCCCCCAAGGGCGCCGACTGGGAGCGGGCCCTGGACCACTGGCGCGGCCTGCCCACCGACGAGGGCGCCACCTTCGACACGGAGGTGGTGCTCGACGCCACCGCGCTGCGCCCCCACGTGTCGTGGGGCACCAACCCGTCCCAGGTGGTGCCCATCGACGGCGACGTGCCCGACCCCGAGAGCTTCGCCGATCCGGGCGAGGCGGAGGCGGCCCGGCGGGCGCTGGCCTACATGGGGCTGCGGCCCGGCGTGGCCATGCGGGAGGTCCCAGTCGACACCGTCTTCATCGGGTCATGCACCAACTCGCGGATCGAGGATCTGCGGGCCGCGGCCGCCGTGGTCGGCGGGCGGCGGGTCCACGCCGGGATGCGGGCCATGGTCGTCCCCGGGTCGATGAAGGTGAAGCTCGACGCCGAGGCCGAGGGCCTCGACCGGGTGTTCACCGCCGCCGGCTTCGAATGGCGCTCGGCCGGGTGCTCGATGTGCCTGGGCATGAACCCGGACAAGCTGGCCCCCCAGGAGCGGTGCGCGTCGACGTCGAACCGGAACTTCGAGGGCCGCCAGGGCCGGGGCGGCCGCACCCACCTGGTCTCCCCCGCCGTCGCCGCCGCCACTGCCGTCGCCGGCCACTTCGCCACCCCTGAGGATCTGTGATGGAACCCGTCCGCACCATCACCGGCACGGCCGTCCCCCTCCGGCGGTCCGACGTCGACACCGACCAGATCATCCCGTCCGACTGGCTGAAGCGGGTGGCGCGCACCGGCTTCGGCCAGGGGCTGTTCTCGGAGTGGCGCTCCGACCCCGACTTCGTGCTCAACCAGCCCCGGTACGAGGGGGCCACCGTGCTCGTCACCGGGGCCAACTTCGGCACCGGCTCGTCGCGGGAGCACGCCGTGTGGGCCCTGCAGGACTACGGCTTCCGGGCCGTCGTCTCCCCCCGCTTCGCCGACATCTTCCGCACCAACTGCACCAAGGCCGGCCTCCTGCCCGTCCAGGTCGACGCCGCGGTGGGCGAGGCGCTCATGGCCGCGGTGGAGGCCGACCCGGCCACGGTCATCACCATCGACGTGGAGTCCCGGACCCTCGTGGCCGCCGCCGCGGCGGGGGTCTCGACCACCTTCCCCCTCGACGACTTCACCCGGATGCGGTTCCTCGAGGGGCTCGACGACATCGGGCTCAGCCTGCGCTACGCCGAGGAGATCGCCGCCTACGAGGCGGCCCGGCCCACCTGGCTGCCCGGCGCAGCCGCGCCCTGATCCGCCCGGTCACCGTCGAGGAGGTCCGGCCCCTGCGGCACTCGGTCCTCCGGCCGTCCCGGGCTTTCGAGGAGACGGTCTACCCCGGCGACGACGCCCCGGACACCGTCCATATCGGCGCCTTCGACGGCGACCGGCTGGTGGGCATCGCCTCGCTCTACCGGGAGGACCGGCCCGGCGGGCCGCCCGGCGGGTGGCGGCTGCGGGGGATGGCCACCGAGCCCGAGGTGCGGGGCGCCGGCTTCGGGGCCGCCCTGGCCGCGGCATGCGTCGAGCACGCGGCGGCGGCCGGCGCGGCCGAGGTCTGGTGCAACGCCCGCATGGTGGCCGTCGACTTCTACCGGCGGGTGGGGTTCCAGGTGGTCAGCGAGGAGTTCGACATCCCGGGCATCGGCGCCCACGTGGTCATGGCTCGAAGCTGAGGTCGAAGGCGACGGGGAGCGCGGTCCGGCCCCAGTGCTCGAGGTCATGGCTGCCGGGCGCCTGGTACTTGGCGAGGACCAGCCGCCGGGCCAGGGCGTCCTCGTCGGTGCCGGGCGCCAGCACCCGGGCCGTCGCAGGGCTCTCCCGGTCGCCGATCCGCACCGTCACCGAAGGGTCGGCAATCGCGTTGCGGACGAAGTCGGCCCGCTCCCGGCCCCCGGCCAGCACGTAGACGGTGCGGGCCCCCGGCTCGCCCGCGAACCAGATCTCGATCCGGTGAGGCCGCCCGGTCCGCCGGCCCGTGGTGGTGACGTAGCAGAAGGCCTCCTCGATGCCCGAAAGCTAGCCCTCAGCGGTACGCTCCCAAGCCAATGGAAGACAGCCAGGTCATCAACGCGTTCGTGCACGAGGCGGCCCGGACGGCCTTCGGTCCGAGCCTGCACCTGGAGGGTGACTGCCTCTTCTTCGACGGCTGGTGGCAGGCCTGCTTCCGCATCTCGCCCCAGGCCTTCGCCCTCCGCAACGAGGACCCGCCCCGGGAGACCGACGCCCTGAAGTTGCTGGCCGCCGAGCTGTCGGCGACGGGGATGGAGCCGGTCGACGTGAACCCGGACCTGCTCTACGCCATCACCTACACCGAGATCGCCCTCGGCCTCGTGCAGTGGCAGGTGTGGTCGGCCGACGCGCAGACCGCCAAGGCCGCCCTCGCCGCCCGGGCCGGCGCCGACGCCTTCCTCGGCGACTACACCGACGAGTTCAAGGAGGCCGACTACTCGGCCGAGATCGGGGGCGCCCGGCGCACGGCCGGCCTGCCGCCGTCGATCATCCTCACCGTGGGGTTGGAGGACGACGACACCCGGGCCCTCCAGGGCCACCTGAGCGACTGCCGGTTCGAGACCCGGTCCTTCGACGCCATCACCCCGGAGATGTGCGGGTCGATCATCCCCACCGTCGTCCTCATCGACGCCACCGGCCAGACGGGCAAGGACTTCGTCATGGAGCTGCGGGCCGCGGCCTGCGGCCGGTTCCTCCCCGTCGCCGCGGTGACCACGGACACCCAGGTCCCCCTGGGCGCCGACGTGGCCCTGGAGCCGGCCAACCCGGCCGGCTGGGTCGACACCATCCGCCGCCTATTGCCGTAGCGTGCGGCCTTGAGCCGCCAGACAAACATCTCAGTAGTCTGCGGCGATGCGCCTCGGCATCTCCGGCAAGGGCGGGGTGGGCAAGACCACCACCTCCGCCGTCCTCTCCCGCACCCTGGCCCGGCGGGGCCACCGGGTGATCGCCATCGACTGCGACTCCGACCCCAACCTGGGCGCCAACATCGGCCTCGGCGAGGAGGGGGCGGCCAAGCTACGCCCGTTCCTCGACCAGTCCGGGCCCCGCCGGCGGGTGCCGGAGGGGCTCTCGCCCACCGAGCTGCTGGAGCAGTACGGCACCCCCGGTCCCGACGGCACCACCATCCTGCTGGGGGCGATGGCCGAGAAGGCGGGCTCCGGCTGAACGGGCACCGCCCATGTCACCGTGCGTGACTTCATCGAGCGAATCGAGAAGGACCTCCCCGGCACGATCGTCGTGGCCGACATGGAGGCAGGGCTGGAGCACCTGTCGTGGGCCGGCGGGACCCTGCGCTACGTGGACCTGCTCCTCGTCGTCGTCCAGCCCACGGCCAAGGTCATGATGACGGCCGACCGCACCCACAAGCTGGCCCTGGAGCTGGGCATCCCCCGGATCGCCTTCATCGGCAACCGGGCCACCAGCGCCGACGACGTGGCCCGCATGGAGGCCTTCGCCGCCGAGCGGGACTGCGAGCTGCTGATCGCCATCCCCGAGGACCCCGCGGTCCCCGCCGCCGACCGGGCGGCCCGCTGCGTGCTCGACACCGCCCCGGGCTGCGAGGCGGTGGTCGCCATCGGCCGCCTGGCCGACCGCCTCGAGGCCGAACTGGTGACCTGATCGGGGCCTGGAGCCCCCATATCTGTCACCAGTTCGGCGCGTTCGTCAGGCCGAGACCTTCGGCGTCTTCGTCGAGGTCGCGGGGGCCCGCCAGCCGTCGCGCGCCAGTGCGGGCGTGGGGCCGGCGGCCCGGTCGGCAAAGCCCTCCAGCAGCTCGACCAGGGCCTCGCCCGAGGTCCGGGTTGGCCTCCACCCGAGCTCGGTGCGGGCCCGGGTGGTGTCCAGGGCGGGTGCGTCGACGGCCAGGTCGACCCAGCCGGGCGGCGTGGGCTGGAGGTGGGCCTTCCACGTCAGATTGGCGCCCACCCGCAGGGCCCTGGCCGGCACCGGCACCGGGCGGGCCCGGAGGATGCGCCCCAGCTCCCCGGGGTCGAGCACGGGGTCGGCGGCGATGTTGAACGGCCCCCGGGCGTCGCCCGTGACGGCCAGGCGGTAGGCCTCGGCCACGTCGTCGGTGTGGACGGCCTGGAAGACCAGGCGATCCGTACGGGGCACGACGGGGATCCGCGCCGGGCGCAGCGCCGCCGGCGGCACCAGCCGCCCGAAGAACAGCCGGCGGATGCCCGACGCCGCCTCCCGCTTGAAGATGAGGCCCGGCCGCATCCGCACCACCCGCACCTCGGGGTGGTCGGCCTCGAACCGGTCGAGCAGGCGCTCGGTGGCCGCCTTGTGGCGGGAGTAGAAGCTGGTCGGGATGCCCTCGGTGGGCCAGCCCTCGTCGACCGGGGGGTCCTTCGGCCCCGGCGAGTAGGCGCCCACGGAGGAGGCGTACACCACGGCGCCGGCGCCGGCCCGGGCCGCGGCCTCGACCACCCGCTTGGTGCCGGTCACGTTGGTGGCCTCCAGCACGTCGAGCCGGTGCGAAGGCTGGATGAGCCAGGCCAGGTGGACGACCACGTCGGCTCCGCGGAACGGGACGTCGAGGTCGTCGCCGCTCACGTCGGCCCGCGCCCACTCCACCTTGGGCACGTCCCAGTCGGGGAGGCGCCGGGCCAGGCCGACCACCGACGTCACCCCCGGGTCGGCGGACAGGGCCCGCAGCAGGCTGGTTCCGACGTTCCCCGTAGCTCCGGTGACCACGACGCGCATGGCTCACCCCTTCCCCGTTTGCCGGCCGCGCAAGAGGGGTAGCGGGCGGAAATGCGAGTCCTCGGTGTCAACGCGGTCTTCCACGATCCGGCCGCGGCACTGGTGGTGGACGGCGAGATCGTCGCCGCCGCCGAGGAGGAACGGTTCAGCCGGCGCAAGCACGGCAAGGACCCGGTCCCGTTCTCGACGTGGGAGCTGCCGGCGCAGTCGGCGGCCTGGTGCCTGGCCGAGGCCGGGATCTCCCCCGACGAGCTCGACGCCGTCGCATACTCCTACGATCCGTCGCTGGCCGCCCCGTGCGACGCCTCGGATCTGGCCGCCGACGGGTGGGAGGGGCTGCGCACCCTCTACGCCCAGCGGGCGCCGATGTTCCTGCGGACCGCGCTGCCGGGGCTCGACCCGGCCTGCGTGCGCTTCGTCCCCCACCACCTGGCCCACGCCGCCTCCGCCCACCTGGCCGCGCCCTACCCGTCCTCGGCCGTGCTGGTGCTCGACGGCCGGGGCGAGCGGGCCTCCCACCTGGCCGGGCACTCTGTCGACGGCGACCTGGGCGTGCTGGCCTCCCAGCCCCTCCCCCACTCCCTCGGCCTCATGTACGAGGAGGTCACCGAGCACCTCGGCTTCCGGCGCTCCTCCGACGAGTACAAGGTCATGGCGTTGGCTGCCTACGGCAGCCCGACCTTCCTCCCCGAGCTGCGGGAGTGGGTCCGGGCCACCGGCGACGGCGGCTTCCTGGTCGAGCCGATCGACTGGGGCGCCCTGGTCAAGCGCCGCCGCGGCGGGGCCGAATGGGGCCCCGAGCACGCCGACCTGGCGTCCAGCGTCCAGGTACGCCTGCAGGAGGTGCTCCTCGACCTCTGCCGCTGGCTGCACGCCCAGACGGGCGAGAAGGCGCTGACCCTGGCCGGAGGTGTCGCCCTCAACTGCGTGGCCAACGCCTTCCTGGCCGAGCAGGGCCCGTTCGAGCGGCTCTGGGTCCAGCCGGCGGCCGGCGACTCGGGCACCGCCCTGGGCGCCGCCCTCCACGTGGCCCACGGCATGGGCGACCGCATCGCCCCCATGGCCACCGCCGCCCTGGGCCGGGGCTGGGACGACGCCGACCTCGAGGCCTGGCTGGTGGAGGCCGACGTGGCCTACGAGCGCCCGGCCGACGTGGCCGAGGCCGCGGCCGAGGTGCTGGCCGCCGACGGGGTCGTCGCCTGGTTCCAGGGCCGCAGCGAGTACGGCCCCCGGGCCCTGGGCCACCGCAGCCTGCTGGCCAACCCCGCCTTCGCCGACAACCTGGAGCGCCTCAACCGGGTCAAGGGCCGGGAGGAGTTCCGGCCGGTGGCCCCCATGGTGCTGGCCGACCGGGCCGCCGAGATCTTCGAGGGCGTCATGCCCAGCCCGTTCATGCTCTTCACCCACCGGGTCAACCCGGCCTGGGCCGAGCGCATACCCGCCGCCCTCCACGTGGATAAGACGGCCCGCATCCAGACCGTCGACCCCGCCGAGGAGCCGCTGGTGGCCCGCATGCTCGACGCCTTCGCCCGCCGGACCGGCCTGCCCGTCGTGATCAACACCAGCCTGAACACCGCGGGCCGGCCGATGGTCGACGACCCCCGCGACGCCCTGGAGTGCTTCGGCTCGGCCCCGGTCGACGCCCTGGCCATCGGCCCGTTCCTCGTGCGCCGCCCCCGCCGGCGCTGAGCCGCGCTACAAGAGGGTCAGGGCGGTCACCGGCCAGACCCGTACGAAGGCCCGGCCGACGATCAACGACTCCGGGATGGCGCCGAAGTAGCGGCTGTCCCGGGAGTTGGGGCGGTTGTCGCCCATCACGAAGACGTGCTTGGGCGGGACGGTGGTCTTCTCCATCGGCCCGGTGACCACGTCGGGCCCCAGATAGGGCTCGTCGAGGATCTGGCCGTTGATGACGATGTGCCCGTCCTTGGACTCCACCGTCTCGCCGGGGAGGCCGATCACCCGTTTGATCAGGTCCTTGGTCTCGGTGCCCTCGTTGGGCGGGCTCTCGAAGACGACCAGATCACCCCGGTTGACGTCGTGCAGGTCGTAGCTGAGCTTGTTGACCAGCACCCGGTCGTTGACCTCGAGCGTGGGCGCCATGGACAGCGACGGGATGTAGAACGCCTGCAGCAGGAAGGTCTTGATCAGGAAGGCGACGAGGAGGGCGCCCCCGGCGATCACGACCCATTCGACGGCGTTGCGGAAGCCGGACCGCTTGGAGGTTTCGACCTCGGCGAGTGCGGTGTCGGTGGACGCCGGCCGTGCCGCCTCGGAGAGGACGGGATCGTCTTCGATGGACATTCCTTCCGACGTTACCCCTGGTAGCGCGCGAGCACTCGGCGTGCGGCCCGGCCGGCGGCGCCGGCGTCGCCCTCCACGACGGTCGCCCTGGGGCCCAGGCGGAGCAGCAGCCGCTCCAGCCACGCCGGCTCGCTGGCGGTGAGGGTGACCCGCAGCCGGCCCCCGTCGACCTCCTCGACCTTCTCCACCGGGTACTGCTCGGCCACCCAGCGGGCGGCGGGCTCCAGGTCGAGGGTCACCCGGGGGTCGTCGGGCCGGGGCCGGTAGGCGGCCAGCTCGGGCGGCTTCTTCGGGGGGCGGAACGCCCAGTCCAGGACGGTGGCCGAGGAGATGCGGTCGAGGCGGAAGAGGCGTTCGTCGTCGACCTTGTGGCACCAGGCCGACACGTACCACTGACCGCCGGCCGAGAACACGGTGTAGGGGTCGACGACCCGCCGGGCCCGCTCGTCGCGGCCGAAGGAGTAGTAGTCGATCTCGACCTGGCGGTGGTCGGCCGCCGCCTGCCGCAGCGAGCGCAGGACCCCTTCGGCCACCGGCGTGAGCTCGATCTCGACCGCCTCCCCGGCGTCCACGCCCAGGGCGGCGGCCAGCTTGTCCAGGCCCCGTTCGAGGGGGCCCCCGTCGTCGCCGCCGGCGGTAGCGAGCACGGTGCGGCCGGCGGCCAGCAGGGCCAGCCCCTCGGCCGGGGTCAGGCGAAGGGGCCGGGAGAAGTAGTCGGCGTAGCGGATCCACACCCGGCCGTCGTCGATGTCGACCTCGATGAGGACGTCGGGCGTGTAGGGGTGCAGGCCGCACAGGAAGAGCAGCTCCAGGTCGTCGACCAGCTCGGCCTGGGTGCAGCCGAAGCGGGCGCACACCTCGTCGACCCGCGGGCCGTCGCGCGACGCCACCCAGGGGATGAGGGCCAGCAGGCGCTGGAGCCGCTCGTCGGCGCTCAGCTTCGGCATCAGGTCGCCGTCCCGGCCAGCCGCTGCAGCCAGCCCACCAGGTCGGCCCGGAGCTCGGGCGGGTCGAGGACCTCGGCGTGCTCCAGGAAGCCGAGGACGAACGAGCGGAAGGCGTCGCGGTTGGTGACCCGCACGGCGAGCACCACCGCCCCGTCGGGCCGCCACTCCTCGACCGCCTCGGGGCCGACGTGGCTGGCCGCCCAGGCCGCCTGCTCGGCGTCGACCAGCAGGCGGGCGGTCAGGGCCTCGTCACCGCCCAGCTCCCACGGCGGCGGCTGGGCGCCCAGGTGGGCCGGCGGGGTGAAAGCGCCGTCGTCGCCCGCCGGCTCCACCTCGGACTCGACCCGGTCGAGACGGAACATGCGCTCCTCCCCGGCGTCGTGGTCGAAGCCGGCCAGGTACCAGTGCCCGTTGCGGAACGACAGCCGCCACGGGTCGACCTGCCGGGCCCGGCCCCGGTAGGTGAAGCCGATCCGCCGGCGGGCCGAGATGGCGGCGAAGGCCGGGGCCAGGTGGGCGGTGCCCGGGAGGGCGGCGATAGCGGCCGACGGGCCCTGCTCCTTCACCTCGCCCCCGAGCTTCCACAGCGCCTCCACGCCGCTGGCCCCTTCCAGCCGCACCGCGGAGGCGGCCAGGTGAAGGGCGGCCAGCTCGTCGGCCGCCAGGCCGGGATCCCGCAGGTAGTAGGCCTCCTTGGGGATGCGGTAGCCGACGACGCCGGCCTGGGACGCGTCGTCGACCGGCTCGACGACGACGGGGATGCCCAGGTCGCGCAGCGCCTCCTTGTCGCGCTCGAAGGCCCGCCGGAAGGCGCCGTGGTCCTCGGCGTAGCCGGGCAGGCGGTGGCGGAGCTCGTCTGTGGTCAGCGGCCGGTCGGCGTGCAGCAGGGCCGCCACCAGGTTGATCAGCCGCTCGAGCCGGTGCACGACGCGATGCTACGGGGGCCCGCCTGCGCCGGGGCGCGTCACCCTCCGGTAACCTTCGGGCTGGTGAGCTCAAGGCACCAGCTCCTGCTCCTGCTTCGAAAGCACCCGGGAGCCACGGTCGCGGAGCTGGCTCGCGAGCTGGCCATCTCCGGGATGGGCGTCCGGCGCCACCTCGCCAGCCTCTCCGCCGAGGGCCTGGTCGAGCAGTCGGCGTGCACCCGGGAGGGGCCCGGGCGGCCCCCGGCCGGGTGGCGGCTGAGCGGTTCCGGCATGGAGCTGTTCCCCCGCCGCTACGACGCCCTGGCCCTCGACCTCCTGGAGGACCTGTCGGCCGAGGAGGTGGCCGGTGCCCTGGAACGGCGCACCGACAAGCAGGTGGCCCAGTACCAGGCCGTCCTGGCCGGGTGCTCGTCCCTGGAGGACAAGGTGGCCGCCCTCGCCAGCCTGCGCGACCAGGCCGGCTACCTGGCCGAGTGGTCGATGGTCGCCGGCGACGAGTTCGTCCTCACCGAGAACAACTGCGCCGTCCACCGGGTGGCCGAGCACCACCCGGGCGTCTGCGCCATGGAGCTGTCGCTGCTGCGGCGGGTGCTGGGGCCCGAGGTGGAGGTCACCCGCCAGTCCCACGCCATGACGGGCGACGCCGTCTGCTCGTACTGCATCCGGCCCTCCACCCCTGGCTAGCTGCGACCTGGTCGACGCGGCCCGCCGCGTCGCCGCCGACCTCCTCGCCCCCGCGGCCGAGGCCACCGACCAGGCCGAGGTGGTCCCCGCTGGGCACCTGGACGCCCTCGCCGAGGCCGGGCTCTACGGCCTGCACGGGCCGGGCGGGGTGGGGGCCGCGGCCGGCCGGGAGGCCTTCGAGGTCCTGGCCGGCGCCTGCGGCGTGACCTTCTTCGTATGGGTCCAGCACCATGCGCCGGTCAAGCTGCTGATGCAGTCGGCCAACCAGTCGCTCCGGGAGCGGTACCTGGCCGGCCTCTGCTCGGGCCGGGTGCGCGGTGGCGTGGCCTTCGCCTACCTGCGCCGGCCCGGGCCGCCGGCCGTGGTCGCCCGCCGGGTGGCGGGCGGCTACCGGATCGACGGCGAGGCGCCGTGGGTGACGTCGTGGGGCCTGGCCCAGGTGTACGCGGTCGCCGCCCGCCTCGGCGACGACGTGCTGTTCGTGCTGGTCGACGGCTCGTCGCCCGCGCTGCGGGTCTCGGCGCCCCTGCGCCTGGCCGCCATGGGGGCGTCGTCCACCGTCCGGCTGGCCTTCGACGGCCTCCTCGTGCCCGACGACGACGTCCTGTCGACCGTCCCGCTCTGGCAGTGGCAGGCCGAGGACCGGGTCATCACGGCCCAGCCGAACCCGGCCGCCTTCGGCATCGCCGCCACCTGCGTCCGCCTGCTGGGCGACACCCCACTGGCCGCGGAGCTCGACGGCCTGCGCCGGCGGTCCTACGCCCTGGCCGACTCGCCCGAGCCGGACCTCGCCGCGCTGGTCGAGGCGAGGGGCCACAGCCTCGAGCTGGCCGTGCGGGCCGCCACCGCCCTGGTGGTCTCGACCGGCGGGAAGGCGATGTCGAGCGACCACCCGGCCCAGCGCCTCCTGCGGGAGGCGGCGTTCTTCACCATCCAGGCCCAGACTCCCGCGGTGCGGCGAGCCACGCTGGATCAGCTCAGGCGCTGAGCGGCGGCCAGGCCGGCCGCCGCCGCCCACCGGAAGAACTCGGGATCATCGGCCTGGGTACGGCCCATGGTGGTCACGCCAGCCACGTCGGGGCCGGCCCAGCCCTGGGGCGGGACGGGCGCCAGCGCGGGATGCGACGCCAGCTCCAGGGCGGTCGCGGTGTGGTGGCTCCGGCCCTGGTGGCGGGGGCGGGGGTCGGCCTCCGAGTAGCGCACGGCCACGATCGGGTGGCCGCCCAGCGTGGCCGCGGCGTCGACCACCTGGGCCACCTCCAGGCCGCCGTAGCCGAGGCGGGAGCCGGTGCCGACGACGCCCGGGCCCGGGGCGACGACGATGGCGTCGCCCCCGGCCAGGACGAGGGCCGAGTGCAGGTTCACCGCCTCCCGCCCGCCCCCGAAGGCCTGGCCGCACGTGATGGTCTCGGCCAGGAGGCCCCGCTCGACCAGGTCAGCCACCAGGTCGGACACGGCCAGGGGCAGGGCGGCGGAGTCGGTCATCACGTAGCTGAGCCGGCGGCCGGGCGCGGCCTCGGCGAAGGCGGCGGCCACCGGGGCCAGCTGGCTGTGCAGGTCGCAGGCGACGACCGGCGTGCCGTCGAGGCGGTCCCTGGCCTCGGCCGAGACGCCCGTGTCGACCTGCAGGCTGGTGTAGCGCAGCTTCAGCACGTGGCCGCCCCCGGGCGCCGACCACGCCTCCCGCGACAGGTTCCAGTGGACGACGTCCCACCCGCCCGTGCCCAGCCCCAGGTCCACGGCCGTGGTGTTGACGACCACCCGGTCGCCGGCCGCCACCGGCCCGGTGAGCTGGGTCAGCACGTAGGCCCGCCGGCCGTTGTCGAGGTCCACCCGCTGCAGCCCGGCCCGCTCGGCGGTGATCGCGGCGACGGCGGCCGTCGCGAACGCCACCACTACAGGCTGGCGATGAGCTTCTCGACCCGCTCGTCGCGGGACTTGAAGGGGTCCTTGCACAGGACGGTGCGCTGGGCCTGGTCGTTGAGCTTCAGGTGCACCCAGTCGACGGTGTAGTCCCGCTTGCGCTCCTTGGCCTTGCGGATGAACTCGCCCCGCAGCCGGGCCCGGGTGGTCTGGGGCGGGGTGGTGACGGCCCGGTCGATGGCCTCGTCGTCGACCACCCGCTCCACCATGCCCCGGTCCTGCAGCAGGTAGTACAGGCCCCGCTTGCGGTTGACGTCGTGGTACTGGAGGTCGAGGAGGGCGACCTTGGGGCTGGTGAGGGTCAGCCCGTGCTTCTCCCGGTAGGCCTCGATCATCTTGTACTTGATGACCCAGTCGCACTCCCGGTCCAGGGCCAGCGGGTCGACCTGGATCTTGGTGAGGCAGTGCTCCCACATCTTGAGCGCCTGCTCCTCCAGGGGGCTGAGGCCCCGGGTCTCGGAGTAGCGCAGGGCCCGGTTGAGGTACTCGGCCTGGATCTCGAAGGCCGACAGCTCCCGCCCGTTCTCGAGCCGCACCCGCCGCTTGCAGGTGATGTCGTGGCTGATCTCCCGGATGGCCCGGATGGGGTTGTCGAGGGTCATGTCCCGCAGGACGACGCCGGGGTCCTCCAGCATGCGCAGGAGGATGCTGGTCGTCCCCATCTTCACGAACGTGGCGTACTCGCTCATGTTGGAGTCCCCCACGATCACGTGGAGGCGGCGGAACCGCTCGGCATCGGCGTGGGGCTCGTCTCGCGTGTTGATGATCGGCCGGCTCCGGGTGGTGGCCGACGACACGCCCTCCCAGATGTGCTCGGCCCGCTGGCTGATGCAGTAGGTCGCCCCCCGAGCGGTGTTCAGCACCTTGCCGGCCCCGGCGAAGATCTGCCGGCTGACGAAGAACGGGATCAGGACCTCGGCGTAGTGGCCGAAGTCGTCCCGCCGGCTGGTGAGGTAGTTCTCGTGGCAGCCGTAGGAGTTGCCGGCCGAGTCGGTGTTGTTCTTGAACAGGTAGACGACGCCCCGGATGCCCTCCTCCCGCAGCCGCTGCTCGGCGCTGGAGAGGAGGCTCTCCAGGATGCGCTCCCCCGCCTTGTCGTGGGCCACCAGGTCCTCGATGGAGTCGCACTCCGGGGTGGCGTACTCGGGGTGGCTGCCCACGTCGAGGTACAGGCGGGCGCCGTTCTCCAGGAAGACGTTGGAGCTGCGGCCCCAGCTGACCACCCGCCGGAACAGGTAGCGGGCGACCTCGTCGGGGCTGAGCCGGCGCTGGCCGCGGAGCGTGCACGTGACCCCGTACTCGTTCTCGAGCCCGAAGATCCGTCGCTCCATATCGCGCCAAGCTACCGTTGCATCTGATGCAACAGGCGCGCATGGTGCGTTTGGCGACGGTGAGCAGCTCCTTCCACGCCCGCGTCATCGCCGCCCGCCTGGGGTCCGAGGGCATCGTCACCGACCTGCGCGGCAACGTCGACGGCGTCTACCCCGTCGGCGACGTGCACGTCTACGTCGACCAGGAGGATCTGGCCGAGGCCCAGGAGGTGCTCATGGTCGACGAGGTGGAGTCGGCCTTCGACGACCCCGACGAGGGCGCCGAGCTGGGCCCCCCCAAGGAGCTGTGGCTGGTGCTCGGGGCCGTCCTCTGCATCGCCGCCGCGCTGTTCTCCCGCACGTTCTAGGCCTTGGCCGAGGTCGACCTCCGGGCCGGGGTCTACGACGGGTCCTCCTTCGAGCAGTTGCGGCTCTGGGGCGACGACATCCTGCTGCGGGTGGTCGACGCCGGGGAGGTCCAGGTCGTCGAGTTCCGGTCGGAGGACCGTGAGGGGCCCCCGCCACACGTCCACCCCTGGCACGAGGTGGAGTACGTGATCGAGGGCGAGGTGGAGTTCCTTGTGGGCGGGGCGTGGGTGCGGGGCGGGCCGGGCACCGTCCAGCTGCTGCCGGCGGGCGAGGCCCACTCGGTCCGGGTGCCCGAGGGGGCGGCCCGGGTGCTGATGGTCACCGTGGGCCCGCCGTACGACGGCTTCGCCCGCGACTCCGCCGCCCTGGACGCGGCGGCCGAGGGCTACCCCTCCCCCGCCGACCTGCTCGCCGTGGCCGCCCGCCACGGCCTGCGGCTGGCCTAGCCGGCGCTGAGCAGCGGGGTCAGCTCGGGGTCCACGATCCGGCGGAAGGCCCGGCGGGCCGCGGTCCGCGACAGGACGGCCACCTCCAGGTTGCCCGCCTCCAGCACCCGCTCGGGGCCGGCCAGGGCGCCCACCGCTGCTCGCAGGGCGGCGCCCATGTCCAGGCTGCCGTCGCCGAGGTTGGCCTTCAACCGCTCCCGGACGGTCTCTGCGTCGCCGCCGAGCACGGTGGAGCCCTCCTCGTCGACGATCGTGCCCTCGTAGGAGATGCGGAACAGCTGGTCGCCGGTCGGGTCGGCGCCGACCTCGGCCACCAGGATCTCGACCTCCATGGGCTTCATCTCGTGGGTGAAGACCTGGCCGAGGAGCTGGGCGTAGGCGTTGGCCAGCGACCGGGCGTCGACGTCCTCCCGAGAGTACGTGTAGCCCTTGACGTCGGCCAACCGGACGCCCGAGGTGCGCAGGGAATCGAACTCGCTGAACTTCCCCACCCCGGCGAAGGCGATCCGGTCGTAGATCTCGGCCACCTTGTGCAGGGTGCGGGACGGGTTCTCGGCGCAGATCAGGATGCCCTGGTCGTAGCTGAGGGCCACCAGGCTGCGGCCCCGGGCGATGCCCTTGCGGGCGTAGTCGGCCCGATCCTTCATGACCTGCTCGGGCGCCACGTAGAACGGCATGCTCATCGGGTCAGCCCTCCGAGCCGTCGAGAGTGGTCACTTCGCGGTCATAGACCGATCCGAATCGTCCACTCTCGCTCATCGTGGGTGCCCCTCGCTGGTCTTGCGCTGCAGGAGCTCGCCGAAGCGCTGGGCGACCTCTTCGTCGCTCACCCGCTCGAACCCGGTGGCGGTGATGGTGGCGACGGTGGGGTAGATGCCCCGGACGACGTCGGGCCCGCCGGTGGCCGAGTCCTCGTCGGCCGCCTGGTAGAGCCCCTCGACGGCCAGCTGGATCGCCGCCGCCCGGTCGAGGCCGTCGCGAAAGCCCAGCTTGATGGTGGTGCGGGCGTCGCGGCCACCGGAGCCGGTGGCGTGGAAGTCGCCCTCCTCGTAGCGGCCGCCGGTGAGGTCGTACTTGAAGATGCGGCCGATGCGCCGGCGCAGGTCGTAGCCGGCGTAGATGGGGACCACGGCCAGGCCCTCCATGGCCATGGGGAGGTTGCGCCGGATCATGCCGCCCAGCTGGTTGGCCTTCCCCTCCAGGCTCAGGGCAACGCCCTCCACCTTCTCGTAGTGCTCCAGCTCGGTCTGGAACAGCCGCACCATCTCGACCGCGGGACCGGCGGCGCCGGCGATGGCCACGCCCGAGTGCCCGTCGGCCGGGAAGACCTTGTCGATGGCCCGGCTGGCGATGCTGTAGCCCTCCGTGGCCCGCCGGTCGCCGGCCATGACCACGCCCTCGGCGTAGCGGAGGGCCACGATGGTCGTGCCGTGGGTGATCTCCACCGCGCCGGTGTTCCGGAGCAGCGGCTGATCGCCGTTCATCCGGCGGAGCAGCTCGGAGAAGCTGGGGCCGGGGTCCTGGCCGGAGGAGAAGATGGGGAGGGTCATCGCCGAGCGAGGCTAGTCAAGTGCGGCCGGTATGCTCCGCGGCCGTGACCGAACGGGTGGGCGAGGCGGTCGGCGCCGGGATGCCGCTCACCGTGGCCGGCCGGCGCCTCGAGCCGGGCGAGGCGGCCCCCGACTTCGTCCTCGACCACTTCGACGGCTCGTCGATGCGATTCCTCACGCTGGCCGATCTGGCTGGCTCCGTGGCCGTGCTCAACGTGGTCAACTCCGTCGACACGCCCGTGTGCGACGTCCAGACCCGCCGGGTCGATGCGCTGTTCCCCGAGGCCACCGTGCTGACGGTCAGCATGGACCTCCCCTTCGCCCTGGCCCGCTGGACGGCCGCCGCCGGCCTTTCACACCCCGCCGTGTCCTCTCACCGCACCGAGGACTTCGGGCGTGACTACGGGGTGCTGATCAAGGAGTGGCGGGAGCTCCAGCGCTCGCTGTTCGTGATCGACCGGGACGGGCGGATCGCCCACACCCAGTACGTCGCCGACCAGGACGACCAGCCCGACTACGACGCCGCGGTGGCCGCCGTCAGCCGGCTCGCAGGCTCAGCGCCCGGGCCCTAGCCCGCGCCATCTCCTCCTGCACCTGGGCGTCGTGAGCGGCCAGGTAGGTCACCGCCTTGCCCAGGAGCGCGGGATCCTCCTGAAAATCAGCCAGGGCGTTGTTGCAGCAGAAGCACAAAATGCCCCGGACGGCTCCCGTGGAATGATCGTGATCCACGTGGAGGGAGATGTCGTCTCGCGGCGGCCGGCCACAGATGAAACAGCCCCCTCCCTGGGCCGCGAGCATGGCGTCGTACTGCTCTATCGTGAGCCCGTACTTGCGCTTCAGGTAGCTCTTGCGGTCGGCGAGTCGCTTGCCGCCGGACGCCACGAACGCCTGCTGGTTCGCAGCAAACCGCTCGAGGTTCGCCTCACGCCATCGCCGGGTGCGTTCACGCGCCGGACCAGGGTTCTCCCGGTGTCGCGCCGCCTTGGCCGCCAGATTGCAGGGAATGCAGTCGCCGCGTAATCCGCCACGGGAGTTGCCTCCGGCACGGTAGTAGCTCGAGAACGGCTTGAGCTCGCCACATTTGGAGCATTGCTTCATGCCTCCATTGTACCGAACATCCGTTCGTATTGCAAGTCTTTATTTGAACAAACTACTGCCCACCCTTTTGAACATACGATCTGACGAACTCCTCGGCGTTGTCTTCGAGGACCTCGTCGATTTCGTCCAAAAGCTCGTCGAGTTCGGCCTTCAATTTGTCGCCCTGCTTGGTGGTCGGGGGGACAGCCTCGACCACCTCGTCACTGCGAGTCGTCGACTGCTTCCTCTTCTGCTCTCGTTCTGCCATGGCTGGCTGCCTCCTACGCTGACCCCAGCGCGGCGAGAAGCTCGCTCGGGGTCTCACATGCTTGTAACAACCTATCGACGTGCGCGGCTGTTCCTCTTAGCGGTTCCATCATCGGGACGCGACGAAGTGGGTCCGAGCCCAGGTCGAAGACAAGGGAATCCCAGTTGGCAGCGGCGATGGAGCCGGCCCACTTCTGCAGGCAGCGGCCCCGGAAGTAGGCCCGGGTGGTGGTCGGGGGGTCGGTGACGGCCGCGACCACGGCCTCCTCGCTGACCAGCCGCTCCACGCCGCACTTGGCGAACAGGGAGCGGCCGGGGCGCACGTCGTGGTACTGCAGGTCGAGGGCGGCCAGCTTGTGGTCGCTCCACGACAGGCCGTGGCGGTCGCGGTAGCCCGACACCAGCTGGTACTTGGCCACCCAGTCCAGCGTGCCGGCCAGGCGCAGGTAGTCGGTCTCCAGGGCGTGGAGCACCGCCTCCCAGCGGTCGAGGACCTGGGCCCCCACCTCGGGGCCCACGGCCTCCAGACCCCGGCTCTCGGCGTACTTGCGGGCCCGGTCGAGCAGCTCCCACTGGATCTCCAGGGCGGTCATCTGCCGGCCGCCGGCCAGCTCCAAGGGGTGGGCCAGCGTGAGGTCGTAGGAGACGGCCCGGTGGGCCTGGACCGGGTTGGCCAGCGTCAGATCCAGCCCGGCCAGATCGTCGTCCTCGATCATGGCCAGGACGAGGGCGGTGACGCCCACCTTGAGGAAGGTGGAGACCTCGGCCAGGTTGGCGTCGCCCACGATCACGTGCAGGCGGCGGTACTTCTGGGAGTCCGAGTGGGGCTCGTCGCGCGTGTTCACCAGCGGCCGCTTCAGGGTGGTCTCGAGCCCGACCTCCTCCTCGAAGAACTCGGCCCGCTGGGTCAGCTGGAAGGGGACCCGGTCCGAGCCCAGGCCCGCAGCTTCGGTGCCCACCTTGCCGGCGCCGGTGTAGATCTGGCGGGACACGAAGTGGGGGGTGATCTGGGCGGCCAGGCGGGCGAAGGGCACCCCCCTGTCCATGAGGTAGTTCTCATGGCACCCGTAGGAGTTGCCCTTGCGGTCCGAGTTGTTCTTGTAGACCACGATCTCCTGCCCCGGGGGCAGGACCTCGACCGCGGCCTCGATCGACCGGGCCAGGATCCGCTCCCCGGCCTTGTCCCAGCGGACGACCTCCAGGGCGTCGGAGCACTCCGGCGTGGAGTACTCCGGATGGGCGTGGTCGACGTAGTACCGGGCCCCGTTGGTGAGGACGGCGTTGACCAGGTGGGTCTCCACCTCCGGGGCCATGGCCCCCTCACGGGCGAAGCCCCGGGCGTCACGCCCGGGCGACTCGTCCTCGAAGTCCCAACCGACCTTGTTGGCCGACCCCGACGGTCCCTGGGCCCCGGGTTGGCGGGCCAGGCGGGACACGTACGCGTTGATCAGGAGGGAGGAGACGGTGATCGGGTTGGAGTCGGCCCCCCGCAGGATGATGCCGTACTCCGTCTCGATCCCACAGACCTTCCTGATGGCCACCGCGGGACCCTACCCCTTCCCAGGGGCGCCATCCCCGCAGTTCCGGGTTTCCGCCGGCGGCTGCCGGCGGAGCCGAAACCTAGAGATACTGACCAGTCCCGACACGCTCGATGGCCCGCCCGCCGGTGGCCTCCTTGCCCTCGGACATGAGCGTGCGCACGTAGACGATGCGCTCGCCCTTCTTGCCCGAGATCTTGGCCCAGTCGTCGGGGTTGGTGGTGTTGGGGAGATCCTCGTGCTCCTTGTACTCCTGCTTGATGGACGCCAGCAGGTCGGCCACCCGGATCCCCCGGCCCTCGCCGGCGATCGTGCGCTTGATGGCCAGCTTCTTGGCCCGGCGCACGATGTTCTCGATCATGGCCCCGGAGGAGAAGTCCTTGTAGTACAGGATCTCCTTGTCGCCGTTCTGGTAGGTGACCTCCAGGAACCGGTTGTCGTCGTCGTTCTTGTACATCTCGGCGACGGTGCGCTCGATCATGACGGCGACGGTCTTGGCCCGGTCGCCCCCGCCCAGGCTGGCCACCTCGGAGGAGTCCAAGGGCAGGTCCTCGGTGAGGTACCGGCTGAAGATCTGGCTGGCCGCCACCTCGTTCGGCCGCTCGATCTTGATCTTCACGTCGAGGCGGCCCGGGCGCAGGATGGCCGGGTCGATGAGGTCCTCCCGGTTGGACGCCCCGATCACGATGACGTTCTTCAGCGTCTCCACGCCGTCGATCTCGGCCAGCAGCTGGGGAACGATCGTGGCCTCCATGTCGGAGGAGATGCCGGTGCCCCGGGTACGGAACAGGGAGTCCATCTCGTCGAAGAAGACGATGACCGGCACGCCCTCCTCGGACTTCTCCCGGGCCCGCTGGAAGACCAGGCGGATCTGGCGCTCGGTCTCGCCCACGTACTTGTTGAGCAGCTCGGGGCCCTTGATGTTGAGGAAGTAGCTGCGCGACGCCTTGTCGCCGGTGACCTCGCTCACCTTCTTGGCCAGGGAGTTGGCGACCGCCTTGGCGATGAGCGTCTTGCCGCAGCCTGGGGGCCCGTAGAGCAGGATGCCCTTGGGCGCCGGCAGCTTGTGCTCGACGAAGAGCTCGCGGTGCAGGAACGGGAGCTCGACCGCGTCGGTGATCTGCTCGATCTGGGTGTCGAGGCCGCCCACGTCGTCGTAGGAGATGTCGGGCACCTCCTCGAGGATGAGCTCCTCGACCTCCGGCCGGGGCAGGCGCTCCAGCAGCAGCCCGGTGCGGGTGTCCATGAGGATGCTGTCGCCGGCCCGCAGCTTCTCGCCCAGGATGGACTCGGCCAGCTCGACCACCCGTTCCTCGTCGGCCCGGCCGAGCACGATGGCCCGCCGCCCGTCCTCCATGAGCTCCTTGAGGGTGACGACCTCGCCGTTCATCTCGGCCGAGCGGGCCAGGACCACGTTGAGCGACTCGTTCAGCACGACCTCCTGGCCGCGCGTCAGCTCGACGTCTTCCAGCTCGGGGTGGAGGGCGACGCGCATCTTGCGGCCGCCGGAGAACACGTCGACCGTGCCGTCCTCGTTGCGGGCCAGCAGGGTGCCGTAGGCGGAGGGCGGCTGGGTGAGCTTCTCCACCTCGCGGCGCAGCTCGGCGATGTGGTCGCGGGCCTCCCGCAGGGTGTAGGAGAGCTTCTCGTTCTGGGAGGTGGCCTGGGCCAGCTGGCCCTTGGTCTCGAGCAGGCGCTCTTCGAGCGTGCGGACCCGCTTCGGGGCGTCCTGCAGCTTGCGGCGAAGGCCGATGACCTCCTCCTCCAATGACTTGACCTGCTCGAGCAGGTTCTCGACCTGCTGCTCGTAGGCTGACAACCGACGTTCGTACTCGGAACTGGACGCCGGACTCACCTCCTCGGGTCGCCCCTCGATGGGACCACGGTACACCGGCCTTCTCCGCAACCACGGTACCCGCAGGTCGATTGGTTTTCCTGGCCAATTCCGGGTAAATTGGTCGTGCGGCCCTTCACAAGGGCATCCGATCGAAGAGGAGAGCCTCCCATGGTCATGAAGGTCTGGATCGACCAGGATCTGTGCACCGGCGACGGCCTGTGCGAGGAGATCGCGCCCGACGTGTTCACGCTCCTCGACGACGGGCTGGCCTACGTCAAGGAGGGCAGCAAGGTCTTCAGCGACCCCGGTGGCGTCGCCGGCCTGGCCGTGGTCCCCGCGGGCCAGGAGGACGGCACCATCGAGTCCGCCGAGGAGTGCCCCGGCGAGTGCATCTACATCGAGATCGACTGATCGCCCTGTCCTAGGTCGATCGCCCTGTCCTAGGTCGATCGCGAGGTAGGAGCGGCCGGCGGTCAAGGGCCGGCCCGGGGATGCCGAGAGAAGGGCCGTGGCCCTCCGGCGTCGCCCCCGTTCGATACTGCTGCTGTGCCTGGCCCTGCTGGCGGGGCCGGCCGCCCTGCTGGCGCCCACGCCGGCGTCGGCGGTCCCCGATCCGGTCGAGAACCCGGCCAAGGGCCTCGTCTACCAGGGCCTCGAGCGCGGACGCGACGGCGGCCCCTGCAGCGGCAAGTTCGAGATCAAGGCCGCGGCCAAGGCGCGCGGCGGCCCCGCCCGCTGCACCCACGGGCCCGACGCCGCCCCCGAGGGGCTCGACGTCCGGGTCGCCCGCGAGCCGGAGACGCCCTCGGAGACCGCGGCCCTGCGCCCCGAGCTGGCCGCGGCGACCGCCGGACCGGTCTGCGTGGGCGACGGCACGAGCGGCGCGCGCGTCCAGCTGATCTACGCCAACGTCACCGGGAGGCCCGACCGCTTCGCCACCTACGCCGCCTCCTTCCAGGTCTGGGCCGCGGCCATGGACAACGTCTTCAGCACCAGCGCGGCGGCGACGGGTGGGAGCCGCCACGTCCGGTTCGTGCACGACGCGGCCTGCAAGCCGGTCGTGAGCAAGGCCACGCTGTCGGCGGCGGCCGAGGCCGACTTCGACACCACCATCGACGAGCTGTACGCCAAGGGGTTCAACCGCAACGACCGCAAGTACCTGGTCTGGATGGACGTCAACGTGTACTGCGGCATCGGCGAGGTGTTCAACGACGACCGGGCCGGCCAGAACAACTACAACAACGTCTACGGCCTGTTCTCGCGGGTCGACAACGGCTGCTGGGGCGCGGCCGGGCAGTCGGTCGAGGCCCACGAGCTCATGCACAACATCGGCGGGGTGCAGGCCTCGGCCCCCCACTCGACCCCGTACTACCACTGCACCGACGAGCGCGACCGCATGTGCTACGCCGACGGGTCCGGCAAGCCCATGACCCAGGTGTGCGCCGCCTCCCACGAGAACCTCTTCGACTGCAACCACGACGACTACTTCCACACCTCCCCGCCCGCCGGCAGCTACCTGGCCACCCACTGGAACACCGCCAACAGCGCCTGGCTGACCACGGGGGCACCGGTGGTGACCGTCCCAGGCGCCCCCACAGGGGTCACAGCCGTCCCCGGCGACGGGGCGGCCACCCTGACCTGGGCCGCCCCGGCCTCCGACGGCGGCGCGTCGATCACCGGGTACGTGGTCACGCCGTTCGAGGGTGCCACCGCCAAGGCGGCCCAGGCCTTCGCGTCGGCAGCCACCACCCAGACCGTCACCGGGCTGACCAACGGCGCCGGCTACACGTTCAAGGTCGCGGCGGTGAACAGCATCGGGACCGGCCCCCAGTCGACGGCGTCGACGCCCGTGCTCCTCGACCCGGGCGCCCGCTTCAACGCCCTGCCACCCGCCCGCCTCCTCGACACCCGCACCGGCACCGGTGCCCCGGTCTCCAAGGTCGCATCACGCGGCACCCTGGAGCTCCAGGTCACCGGGCGGGGCGGGGTGCCCGCGTCCGGGGTGTCCGCCGTGGTCCTCAACGTGACGGTGACCGAGCCCAGCGCGGGCGGCTACCTCACCGTGTGGCCGTCCGGCGAGGCCATGCCGCTGGCCTCCAACCTGAACTTCACCGTGGGCCAGACCGTGCCCAACCTGGTCGTGGCCAAGGTGGGCGCCGGCGGCAGGGTCAGCCTGTACAACGGCGGTGGCGGGGCCCACTTCATCGCCGACGTCTCCGGCTGGTACGGCGCGACCGGCGCCGCGGCCGGGTCCCGGTACCACCCGGTCACCCCGAGCCGGGTCCTCGACACCCGGTTCGGGCTGGGCTGGCTGCTGCAGAAGCTCCCCCTGGGCGGCTCCCTGCAGTTCCAGGTCACGGGGAACGGGGGCGTCCCGGCGTCGGGCGTCACCGCGGTCGTGCTCAACGTCACCGTCACCGATCCCCTCGCCGGCGGGTACCTCACCGCCTCGCCGGCCGGTGAGGCCCTGCCCCTCGCGTCCAACCTCAACTTCCTCGCCGGCCAGACCGTGCCCAACCTGGTGGTCGTCAAGGTGGGGGCGGGCGGGGCGGTCAGCCTGTTCAACGGCGGCGGCCCGCTCGACGTCATCGCCGACGTGGCCGGCTGGTTCGGCCCCGACGGGGAGGCCACCGGGGCCCGCTACCACGCCCTCGCCCCGGCCCGGCTCCTCGACACCCGGACCGGCAACGGGGCGCCGGCGGCGTACGTGGCGCCGGGCGGCACCGTCGACCTCCAGGTCACTGGGCGGGGCGGCGTCCCGGCGGCGGGCGTGAGCGCCGTCGTACTCAACGTGACCGTCGTCGACCCCACGGCCGGCGGCTTCCTGACCGTCTGGCCCACCGGCGAGGCCCGCCCGCTGGCGTCGAACCTGAACTTCGCCGGCGGCCAGACCGTGCCGAACCTGGTGGTGGCCAAGCTCGGCGCCGGGGGCAAGGCCAGCCTCTACACCAACGGCGGCGCCGTCCACCTGGTGGCCGACGTCGCCGGGTGGTACGGGCTCGACTAGTCGCCGGCGGTCGGGTCCAGCTCCAGCGACACCGAGTTGATGCAGTAGCGCATCCCCGTGGGGCCGGGGCCGTCGGGGAACACGTGGCCGAGGTGGCCGCCGCAGGCCTTGCACGTCACCTCGGTGCGGCGCATGCCGTGGCTGCGGTCCTCGTGGAGCTCCACCGCGTCGGCCACCGCCGGCTCGGTAAAGCTCGGCCAGCCCGTCCCCGAGTCGAACTTGGCGTCCGAGCTGAACAGGGGGGCGCCGCAGCCGGCGCAGCGGTACATCCCGTCGTCCTTGGTGAAGGCGTACTTGCCGGTGAAGGCGGGCTCGGTGCCCTTGCGGCGCAGCACCTCGTACTGCTCGGGGGTGAGCTCCTGGCGCCACTCCTCGTCGGTCTTCGACACGTCGCTCATGACTGCGAGGTTACGCAAGGCGCCGCCCGTTCGCGCCGGCGCCACGACCCCCGCCCACCGGCTGGTTCAGATGCAGGGGCCCGTGCTGGCGGGCGACTCGCGCACGGCCTCCAGGACCGGGCGCAGCTCCGAGACGGCGAGGGCGTAGGCCGTGCTGTCGTCGTCGGGCGAGATGGCGAAGGCCACGCCCACCACCTCACCCTCGGCGTTGACCAGGGCGCCGCCGGAGTCGCCGGGCGCCAGGTCGGCGGCCAGCACGTACACGGTGCGCCGGGTGAGGCCCACGTTGTACAGGTCGTGGCCGAGGGCGTTGACCTGCTGGCGGATGGAGGCGGGCGAGACCTCCAGCGGCGCCTGGCCGGCCGGGTGGCCGAAGACGGCGGCCGAGGTGCCGACCTTGCCGTTGGCCAGCGGCAGCGGCGCCTGCCCGAGGCCGGGGACCTGGAGGAGGGCGAGATCGCGCGCCGGGTCGAAGACCGTCACCTGGGCCCGCAAGCGGCGGCCGTCGGGGCGCACCACCGTGGTCCGCTGCTGGCCGGCGACCACGTGGGCGTTGGTGACCACCAGGTCGGGGGCGACGGTGAACCCGCTGCCGTCGCGCTCGTAGCGGCAGGCCACGCCTTCGACCTTGACCGTGCTGGCCGCCACCCGGGCGATGGTGGACGCGCTGAGCCCGGAGTCCTCCGGCGGGGGGCCGGTCTCCAGGGCCGGGATCAGCCCGTCGAAGACGTGGGGCGCCCCGGCCGGTCCGGCCAGGCGCTTGAGCGCCTGGGACGTCTCGGGCGCCTCGGGCAGGGCGGCGTCGATGGCGCGGGCCAGGGCCGACTCACGTGTCAGGCCGGCGAGGGACCCCGCCACCCCGCCCAGCGGCGGGAGCACGAGCAGCCAGAGCCCGAGCACGACGGCGAGGGGCGCGGCCACCGCCCCGGCGGTCTTGTCCCAACGGCGCGACGGTCCCTCCTCGGGCAGCATGGCCCGGCGGAAGTGCCGGCCGAGGATCAGGCCCACCCGCTGGCCGCCGAAGCCGGCGCCGACGAACAGCAGGGCGCCCACCAGCAGGCGCAGGCCCGGAGCGTCGCCGCCGAGGACCGTCACCACCGGCGGCAGCACCAGGGTGGCCACCACCAGGGCCTGGAGCAGCAGCACCCACGACGTGGCCCCGGCCAGCAGCCCGAGCCGCCAGCCGCCCCCCACCGACGTCACCAGCAGGACGGCGATGACCAGGTCGAGGACGTTCACGGGCGCTCAGGCAAGGGCGGGATCGGCGGCCCGGCGGGCCGCGGTCAGGAAGCCGGTGTGGGCCACCATCCGGTGGTCGGGCCGCACCGACTGGCCCTCCACGTGCCAGGAGCGCTGGAGCACCTCGCAGGTCTCCTCCAGCACGAAGGGGCCGGCGTCGAGCGCCTCCCGCAGCTGGGCCACCTGCACGATGCTCGGCAGGTAGGAGACGAGGATGCCGCCCGGGCGCAGGGCGGTGGCCGCGTGCTTCACCACCCGCCACGGCTCGGGCAGGTCGAGGACGATCCGGTCGAGGCCCGTCTCGTCGATCCCGTCGTAGACGTCGCGCAGCTCGACCCGGTAGGGCTGGTCGGGGCCCAGGAACGACGCCACGTTGGCCTGGGCCTTGGCTGCGAAGTCCTCCCGCAGCTCGTAGCCGACCACCTCGGCGCCGGCCCGCAGCAGCGTCATCGACAGCGCCCCCGAGCCCACGCCGGCCTCCAGGATGCGGGCGCCGGGGAAGACGTCGGCCAGCAGCAGCAGCGGGCCGAGGTCCTTGGGGTAGATCACCTGGGCGCCGCGGGGCATGGAAAGCACGAAGTCGGCCAGCGTCGGCCGCAGGGCGAGGTAGCGGGCGCCCGACGTGGACCGCACCGTCGACCCCTCGGGGGCGCCGATGACCAGCTCGTGGGGCGTCACGCCGGCGTGGGTGTGGAACTGGCCGCCCTCGCGCAGGGTCACCAGGTAGCGACGGCCCTTGCCGTCGATGAGCAGGGCCTTGTCGCCGGGCGCGAATGACGGATCCACCGGCCCATCATCGCGTTCGGGCCGGGCTACTTCTGCCGCGGGATGTGCTGGACGACCAGCGACTGGCCCGGGCGCAGCTCCTCGCAGTACACGACGTCGGCCTGGCGCTTGAGCGCCCGGCGCACCAGGCGAAGGCCGCCGGCGGTGACCCCGACCGCCAGCCACGCCCTGGACCCCCCGATGCCACGGGCCAAACCGATGCGGACGAGGTTCTTGAGCACCTAGTACCCCATCAGGCAACGTTTGCCGCGCTCAGGCCGGCCAGGGCCACCGCTGGCAGCGTTCTCGTCCTCGACGCACGCGAATGGGTGCGCCGCCGTCCTGCGGCCTTGCCAGCGGCGCCCCTGACTCGCCCTGAGCATCGCCAACGTCACCTGATGGGGCACCTAGACCCTTCTGATCTCGACGACGGTGGACTTGCGCCGGCCCCGGCGCTTCCCGAGCAGGAAGGCGAGGACCACGACGGCCGCGGCGACACCGCCGGCGACGGCTATGAGCGGGGCCTTGGCCGCCTCCGCCGTCTGCTCGACCTCGCCCCGCATCTCCCGCAGCTTGGCCTCGATGTCGCCCCGGGTGATCCGGCCCTCGTTGTTCGGCACGGTGCTCATCTGGCGTCCCTTCTCTGGCCGCGGTTGCGGGCCTTCATCGCCCCCGCCGCCAGGGCGCCGCTCACGAAGAGCACGATGAGGTAGGGGATCCACGTGCGCCGCCCGTCGAACGCCGAACCCGTCTCGGTCTGGAGCAGGCGCAGGCCGCCCAGGAGCAGCAGGACGGTGCCCAGGCTCCCCAGAAGGGCGCCGGCCAGGCCGAAGCCGACGTAGCGGCCCAGGTTCTTGACCGGCCCCAGCGTCTCCTGCTTGGCGTAGCCGACGACGAGCTGGAAGAGCTCCTGGGCCTCCCCCGGGAGGCTCTTGTCGTCGTCCCGCTTCTTCGGGTCTTCCCGCCTGGCCATGATGTGCTTCCTATCCCCCGGCCAACCGTTGCGCAAGCACGGCGGCCTCCTCGTCGAGCATCGACAGCACCAGCGAAAGCCGTTCGGCGCTGCCGTCGGTCTCCAGGACCCGCTGCGCGTCCATGGGTCCCAGGCCGGCCAGCCGGACCGCCTGCCAGGTGGCGGCCTCCACGTCGGGGCTCATGACGAAGGTGAGATCGGCGCCCGGTTCTCCCACCTCGGCCTTCATGGCCAGCACCCGGCGCAGCACCCGCTCCAGGTGGTCGCGGCGGGCCACCGTCTCCTTCCCCGGCGGCCGGTCCTCGCAGACCACCACCTCGGCCCGGGGGTAGGGGTCGTCGGGCAGCCAGCGCTGCACCCGGACCCGGTCCTCGCCGACGACGGCCATGACCCACCGGCCGTCGTCGAGCTCGAGGGCCTCGGCGATCCATCCCCGGGTGGCCACGTCGAAGCGGAGGTCGCCCCCGCCCACCTCGCTCCCCCGCTCGATGAGCACGACGCCCAGCCGCCGGTCACCGCTCATGCAGTGGCGGGCGAGAGCCCGGTAGCGCTCCTCGAAGATGTGCAGGGAGATCGCCGTCGAGGGCAGCAGCACCGTCCCCAGTGGGAACATCGGCAGCTCGACCGCCCGACCGACATCGGGCGGGTTCATGCCGCCGGCGGCTTGGGGCCGAGCTCCTCGGGCGTGGGCGCCCGGGGGTACCCCGACATCACGTTGGCCACCCGGTCCTGGAGGCCGGCGCCCACCGCCATGCTGGGCAGGTCGTTGGCCAGGAGGGAGAAGGCGAGGGTGCGCCCGGCCTGGGCGCTGACGAAGCCGCTCAGGCCCACCACGCCCTCCAGGGAGCCGGTCTTGGCTCGCACCTTCCCCGCGGCGGGGGTGCCGAGGAAGCGGCGGAAGAGGGTGCCGTTGCGGCCGGCCTGGGGCAGCCCCTGGGCCAGGGGGCCGGATTCGCCGGCCGTGGCCAGGACGCGTTGGAGCAGGCCGCAGGTGAGCCGGTCGCCCCGGTCGAGGCCGGACCCGTCGACGGCCACCATCTCCTCGGGGCCCGCCCCCACCACCTGGCGGAGCCGCTCGGTGACCGCGGCCAGCCCGGCGGTGGTGGTCCCGGGGACGCCCGGCTTGGCGCTCATCTCCTTGACGAGCATCTCGGCGGCCATGTTGTCGCTGTTCTCGAGGATCTCGGCGACGATGTCGCGCAGCGGTGCCGACTCGATCGACGTGACCAGCGGCGCCCCGCCCGGCGCCTTGCCCGTCCCCGTGCTGCCCACCGTCACCCCCCGGGCCCGCAGGAGCCCGGCCAGCACGTCGGCCGCGTGGGCCGGCGGGGAGAGGGCGACGGCGGGCGGGGCGGTGCTGGTGAACGCCTTGTTGACAACCAGGGCGGAGAGGGGGCTGATGTCGAAGTTGGCGATGTAGCGGGGGTTCCAGCTGGGCACGAGGCGTTCGGCGTCGTAGCGGCTCTCGTCGCCCAGGATGCGCCCCACCCGGCGGATGCCGGCCCCCGCCACCTTGTCGGCCAGGGCCTCCATCGACGTCGACCGCCGGGGCTGGCCCATGTACCCGCCGTCGGCGGCGAAGTCGGCGGTCGACAGCAGCGGATCACCGCCACCGACCAAATAGAGGTCGTTGACCGCACCGTCGGAGGGGGCGGCGGCGGCCCGGACCTCGGTGGTGAACCGGGTCTCGGCCCCCAGCTGGGCCAGGGCGGCCGCGGTCGTGAGGAGCTTGAGGGTGGACGCCGGGATCAGGGGCACCGAGTCGCGCCGGGCGTAGTGCACCCGGCCGCCGCCGGGGTCGCTCACCACGAGGCACGACCGCTCCCGGGCCGCCCCGTAGACCGGGTCGGTCAGCACCCGGTCGAGGTCGGCCTCCAGGTGGCTGTCGGCCACCACCCGGGACAGCAGCGGCGCCACCCGGCGCATGCTGAACACGGGCGTGCCCAGGGCCGGCGCGCTCGCCGGCTCGGCCGGCGGCTCCTGGGCGACCGCGGCGGCGGGCGCGGCCAGCAGGGCGACGGCGACGAGGACCGGCCGGAGGGTCATACCTGCGAGCGCTGCCCGTCCCAATGTTGGGCGCGGAGCACCCGCTTCAGCAGCTTGCCGCTCTCGGTGCGGGGCAGCTCGGGGCGCACCTCCCACGAACGGGGCCGCTTGAACCCGGCCAGGCGGCTGGCGAGGAACGCCTCCAGGTCTGCCGGGTCCACGGTGCGGCCGGGCCTGGGCACGACCACGGCGTGGACCCGCTCGCCCCACTCGTCGTCGGGCAGGCCGATGACGGCCACGTCGGCCACGCCGGGGTGGCCGTGCAGGGCGGCCTCCACCTCGGCGGGGTAGACGTTCATGCCGCCGGTGATGACCAGGTCGGTCTTGCGGTCGCAGATGTGCAGGTAGCCCTCGTCGTCGAGCCAGGCCACGTCGCCGACCGACTTCCAGCCCTCGCCGCCCGGCAGCTCGGGCATCTGCTCGGCCGCGCGGTGGTAGCCGTCGATGGCCAGGGTGGTGCGAACGAACAGCTCCCCCGCATCGCCGGGCGGCAGCTCCGACCCGTCGTCGCCCACCACCTTGAGCTCGATGCCCCCGTAGGGGCGGCCGCACGAGCCGGGTTTGCGGAGCTGGTCCTCGGGGCGCAGGACGGTGGCGATGCCCAGCTCGGTGGAGCCGTAGACCTCGTACAGGAACCCCTCCCCCAGCTTCGAGATCACCTCCTGCTTCAGGGCGTAGGGGACGGGGGCGGCGTTGGCGATCACCGTCCGCAGCGACGTCACGTCGGCCGCGGCCAGGGCGAGATCGGGCAGGGACACGATGCGCTTGAGGTGGGTGGGCGTCACGAAGGCCGACGTCACCCGGTGCTCGGCCACGAGGGTGAGCCACTCGGCGGGGTCGAACGAGCGCATGACGACGAGCGTCCCGCCGGTGATGTGGGTGAGGAGGGCGAAGGCGTTGGGGCCGGCGTGGTACAGCGGCCCAGTGACCAGGTGGACCTCTCCGGAACCGAAGTTGAGCTCGGCCATCATGGCCGCCAGCAGGGCCCGGTCCGAGCGGCTGCGGATGGCCCCCTTGGGCCGGCCGGTGGTGCCCGAGGTGTACATCATCGCCGTGCCGTAGCCGGCGGGCGGCGGCGGCTCGTCCGGCGAACCGAGGGCCTTGACCTCCTCGACCGGGCGCAGCCCGGGATGGGCGCCCCGGAACGACACCGCGTGGCGCAGCGCCGGCAGGCGGGGCAGGAGGCCGGCGACGGTGGGCGCGTACGCGGCGTCGACCATCACCAGCGACGCCTCGCTGTCGGACAGCACGTGGTGGCTCTCCTCGGCGGTGAACCGGTACGGCAGCGGCACGGCGACCAGGCCCAGCTTGCGGCAGGCGTGCATGAACACCACGACCTCGGTGCTGTTCGGGCCGCACCACACCCCCCGCTCGCCCGCCTGCACGCCCAGGGCGGCCAGCCCGCTCGTCATCCGGTTGACCTCGGCGTTGAGCTCGGCCCGGGTGGTGACCCGCGTGCCCTCGACGACGGCGACGGCGCCCGGGTCGTGGGCGGCCCAGGCCGCGATCGGATCCGCAGGCGTCTCCGGCATGGCCACGAATGGTAATTGCCCGCCACCGAGCCGCCGGGGTCGCCGTACGCTCGCTGGATGTCCCCGGGCTGGATCCGCCGGCTGTGGCCGTACTTCATGGCCCACCGCCGCGACGTGGTCCTCTCGTTCGGGTCGGCCCTGCTCGGGCTGGCCGTCTCCGCCTTCACCCCGGTGATCCAGAAGGTGATCATCGACGACGTGGTGCTGGCCAAGCGCCGGCCGCTGGCCCCCTGGCTCACCCTCCTCGTCGTCGCCTGCCTGTTCCGGTTCGGGGTGGCCCACGTGCGGCGCTGGACCGCCGGGCGGCTGGCCCTGAGCGTGCAGTTCGACCTCCGCAACGCCATCTACGAGCGGCTGCAGCGCCTCGACTTCGCCCGCCACGACGACTTCCAGACCGGCCAGCTGGTGTCCCGGGCCGGCTCCGACGTCGGCCTGATCCACTCCCTGCTGGCCTTCCTGCCCCTGGCCACCGGCGGCGCCCTCATGGTCGCCCTCTCGCTGGTGATCATGGCCGTGCTGTCGCCCCTGCTGACCCTCGTCAGCCTGGTCGTGGTCCCGGCCATCCTCTGGATCGCCGTCCGCCTGCGCGACCGCCTGTTCCCGGCCGCGTGGCACGCCCAGCAGCGGGCGGCCGAGGTGGCTGGCGTGGTCGACGAGGCCGTCTCCGGCGTGCGGGTGGTCAAGGGGTTCGGCCAGGAGCAGCGGGAGCTGGCCCGGCTGGCCGGGACGGCCGAGGAGCTGTTCGCCTCCCGCCTCCGGGCCCTGAAGATCCAGGCCCGGTACGGCTCGGCCCTGCAGGCCGCGCCGGCGCTGGGCCAGGTGGCCGTGCTGGCCTTCGGCGGCTGGCTGGCCCTCGAGGGCCGGATCAGCATCGGCACGTTCCTGGCCTTCTCCACCTACCTGTTCCAGATGGTCGGGCCGGTCCGCATGCTGTCGGTGCTCACCGTCATCGCCCAGCAGGCCCGGGCCGGGGCCGAGCGCATCTTCGAGCTGCTCGACTCCACGCCCGTCGTCGTCGAGCGCCCGGGCGCGGTGGCCCTCCCGCCGGTCACCGGCGAGATCGTCTTCGACGACGTCACCTTCGGCTACCTGCGCTCGGAGCCCGTCCTGCGGGGGTTCTCGCTCACGGTGGCCCCGGGCGAGACCCTCGCCCTGGTCGGGCCGTCAGGCTCGGGCAAGTCCACCGTCTCCCTGCTCCTCCCCCGCTTCTACGAGGTCCAGGCCGGCGCCGTGCGCCTGGACGGCGTGGACGTCCGCGACGTCACCCTCGACTCGCTCCGCCGCCAGATCGGCGTGGTCTTCGAGGAGTCGTTCCTGTTCTCCGACACCGTCCGGGCCAACATCGCCTACGGCCGGCCGGACGCCACCGACGAGGAGGTGGTGGCCGCGGCCCGGGCCGCCGAGGCCCACGAGTTCGTCACCGCCCTGCCCGAGGGCTACGACACCCGCCTGGGCGAGGGCGGGCTCAGCCTCTCGGGCGGCCAGCGCCAGCGGCTGGCCCTGGCCCGGGCCCTGCTCACCGACCCCCGGGTCCTGGTCCTCGACGACGCCACCTCCGCGGTCGACGCCCGGGTGGAGGAGGAGATCCACGCCACCCTGCGCCGGCTGCTGCGGGGCCGCACGACCCTGCTGGTGGCCCACCGGCGGTCGACGCTGCGGCTGGCCGACCGCATCGCCGTGGTCGACAAGGGGGCGGTCGTCGACACCGGCACCCACGACGAGCTGCTCGGACGCTGCAAGCTGTACCGGCTCCTGCTGGCCGGCCCGGGCGCGGGGATCGACGAGGTCGTGGCCGAGGAGTCGGAGGACGCGGCGCCGGCCGGCGGCGGGGTCACGCCAACCGCGTGGCCCGCCCGTGACGGCCGCGGCGCGCCGCGGGCCCGGGCCGAGGTGGGCGA
>Ga0247704_1000021_pt1 | contig 43308 bp, 39 predicted proteins | sample 41W_NmetaG_FD_189042 | JGI IMG/M metagenome (GOLD analysis project Ga0247704, IMG submission 189042) | Soil microbial communities from hillslope of Landscape Evolution Observatory, University of Arizona, Oracle, AZ, United States - 4-1-W_N | ecosystem: Engineered > Artificial ecosystem >...
ACATGGTGTGGCACGGCGACCGGCGCCGGCCACGTCCTGGTAGGCGACCGGCCGGGCCAGCCGTGCCTCGCCGCCGCCCAGGCCGACCAGCAGGTCGCCCCTGGCGTCGAGGCGCAGGGAGGCGGCGCCGTCGACGTCGACGGCCACCACCGCGGGGTCGGCGCCCGGGGCGACCACGAAGTCGTGCTCGAGCCGGCGCCGGTCGCCGTGCCACACCATGTCGACCCCGGGCCAGACCTGCGGGGCTTCGACCCGGGCGTAGGCGCGGCCTTGGAACACCTGGTCGCCGGCCAGGCGGGTGACGGTGGTGCCGGTCGGCCCGGCGCCCACCAGCGCCCCGCCGGTGGCGCCGGCGGCGGGGCGGAGCCGGAAGGCCCCGTCGCCGACCCGCAGGTCGGCGCCCGCCGTGGTCAGCCGCAGGGAATATCCCGGACCCCGGGAGACGAAGCTGCCGTCGCCCACCGGCTCGAAGGAGACCGGCAGGGCGGTCAGGGCGTCGCGGGCCTCAACGACCGGCGCCACCATCGGCCGCGGGAGGGTGGAGGTAATGACCAGGCCTGTCGCCAGGACCAGTCCGAGGAGGGCCAACGCGGCGGCGACGCCGGGTTGCCACGGTCGGCGAGCCGCCGCCCAGGTGCCCAGTCGCATCCCCTGATCCTGTCGCATCCGGGGGGGCCGGCGGCGAACCCGAGGTCTCAGCGGCGTGGCTTCGTGTACGGAGCGGGGGTCTGCTTGACCGGGACAAGCTCCCGGCGGTACTGCCGGTGGGTCCGCTCGACGGCCTCCCGGGCCTCGGCGATCACCTCGTTCAGCTGGCGCCGGAGCCGGGCGACCTCGTCCTCCAGCTCCATCACCGCCTTGACCCCGGCCAGGTTCAGGCCGGCCTCGGTGAGCTCGTGGATGCGCCGCAGCCGGTCGATGTCGCGCTGGCTGTACCGGCGGCTCCCGCCGCCGGTGCGGGCGGGGTCGAGCAGGCCCCGCCGCTCGTAGATGCGCAACGTCTGGGGGTGCACGCCGGCCAGCTCGGCGGCGACGGAGATGACGTAGACGCCTCGGTCGGCGCCGCTCAGGGACCCGGTGGTCTTGGGAGCCATCTCACACTCCTAGATGGGTGCGGGGCGATTCGGTGGACGCGGAGGCCAGGGCCTCGATGGCCTCCCGCTGGGCGGGGGAGAGCTTGGTGGGCACCGCCACCTCGACGGTGACCAGCAGGTCGCCCGAGCCCTTGTCGTCGACCATGCCGCGGCCCTTGACCCGGAAGGTGCGGCCCGACCGGGTGCCCGGCGGCACCCGCAGGACGACCGTGCCGTCGAGGGTGGGCACGGTGACCTCGGCGCCCAGGGCGGCCTCGGCGAAGGTGATGGGGACGGTGAGGGTGAGGTTCCGGCCCTTGCGGCCGAACACTTCGTGGGGGGCGACCCGGACGTTGACCCACAGGTCGCCCGGGGGGCCGCCGCCCCGGCCCGAACCGCCGCGGCCCTTGACCCGGATGCGCTGGCCGTCGTCGACCCCCGCGGGGATGCGGACCTTCACCTGCCGGGGCCTGACCTCGCTGCCGCTGCCCCGGCACACGGGGCAGGGGGTCTCCACCGTCATGCCCCGACCGGCGCACTGCGGGCAGGCCCGGCTGAAGGAGAACAGCCCCTGGTTGTCGGAGACGACGCCCCGCCCGCCGCAGCGCGAGCAGACCACGGGCGTGGTGCCCGGCGCCGCCCCGCTGCCGTGGCAGGTGGAGCAGGTGGCCTCGCTGGTGACGTTGACCGTGGTGGTGACGCCGTTGAGGGCGTCGACGAAGGACAGGTGGAGCTCGGCCTCCAGGTCCTCGCCCCGCTGCCCGGTGGCGGCCCGGCCCCGGCCGCCGGGACCGCCGGCGCCGCCCGCGCCGCCCGCGCCGAAGCGGCCCAGGATGTCGCCGAAGATGTCGCCCAGGTTGTCGGTGCGGAAGTTGAACGTGGCACCAGGCCCGCCGGGCCCGCCCGGGCCGCCGGCGCCCCCGGGGAAGCCGCCGGACGCGGCCATCGGGCCGAGCCGGCGGATCTCGTCGTACTCCTTGCGCTTGGTGGCATCGGAGAGGACGTCGTAGGCGGCGGAGATCTCCTTGAACCGCTCCTCCTTGCCGGGGTTGGCGTCGGGGTGGTTCTGCTTGGCCAGCTTCCGGTAGGCGCGGCGGATCTCGTTCTCGGTGGCCGACTGCGGCACCCCGAGCACCTTGTAGTAGTCCTTGTCGAACCACTCCCGCTGCGGGGCCATCGGTTATCGCCCCCTACCCGCGGACCTTCACCATGGCGGGCCGGAGGACCCGCCCCTTCCAGCGGTAGCCGGGGCGGAGCACCTCGGCCACGACCGGCCCGCCGTCGCCGTCCTCGTGGGCCACGGCGTCGGCCTCGTTGGGGTCGAACTGCTCACCGGCGGGGTCGATGCGCTCGAGCCCCTCCTTGGTCAGGGTGTGCACCAGCACGTCGCGGACCTGCTCGTAGCCCTGGCCGTGGGCCACGGCCATGTCGAAGGTGTCGAGGACGTCGAGCAGCTTCTCGACCAGCAGCTCGGCCGCCCGCTCCTGGGCGTCGGTCTGCTGCTTGATGATGCGCTTGCGGTAGTTGTCGAAGTCGGCCCGGGTGCGCAAGAGCTGGTCGAGGTAGTCGTTGCGCTCGGACTGGAGGCGGTCCATGTCCTCGAGCAGGCGGGCCTCCATCTCGGAGAGCTCCAGCTCCTCCTGCTCGATGTCCTCCATCTCGTGGGCCAGCGTCTCGGCGGTGGGCTCCTGCGAGTCGGCCGACGCCTCCTCGGGCGGGCCCGAAGCCGCGGGAGCCGCCGGCTCCTGCAGCTCCGGCTCCCCGGAGACCTCAGTCGGGTCGGGCATCGGCTATCGCTCCTCGTCGACGATCTCGGCGTCGACCACTTCGTCGTCTGCGCTGTAGTCGCCCCCGCCGCCGGAGCTGTCCGAGGCCGCCTCCGAGTACAGGCGGGTGGTGATGCCCTGGTTCACCGTCATCAGCGCCTCGGTGTCGGCCCGGATGCCCCCCAGGTCGTTGCCCTTGAGCGACTGCTTGAGGTTCTTCACCGCGGTCTGCAGCTTGTCCTTCTCGTCCTCGGACATGCGCTCGCCGTGCTCGCGGATCATGCGCTCGGTCTGGTAGACGAGGGTGTCGCCCTGGTTGCGGGTCTCGGCCTCCTCCCGCCGCTCCCGGTCCTCCTCGGCGTGGGCTTCGGCGTCGCGGATCATGCGGTTGATCTCGTCCTTGTTGAGCGCCGACTGACCGGTGATGGTCATCGACTGCTCCTTGTTGGTGGCCCGGTCCTTGGCCGAGACGTGGACGATGCCGTTGGCGTCGATGTCGAAGGTGACCTCGATCTGGGGGATGCCCCGGGGGGCCGGCGGCAGGCCGACCAGCTGGAACTTGCCCAGCGTCTTGTTGAACGAGGCCATCTCCCGCTCGCCTTGGAGGACGTGGATCTCCACCGACGGCTGCATGTCCTCGGCGGTGGTGAAGACCTCGGTGCGGCGGGTGGGGATGGTGGTGTTGCGCTCGATGAGCTTGGTCATGATCCCGCCCCGGGTCTCGATGCCCAGCGACAGGGGGGTGACGTCGAGCAGCAGGACGTCCTTCACGTCGCCCTTCAGCACGCCGGCCTGGATGGCGGCGCCCACGGCCACCACCTCGTCGGGATTGACGCCCTTGTGGGGCTCCTTGCCGGTCATCTTCTTGACCAGGTCCTGGATGGCGGGCATCCGGCTGGAGCCGCCGACCAGGATGACGTGCTGGATGTCGGCCCCGGTGAAGCCGGCGTCCTTCATGGCCTGCTCGAACGGGCCCCGGCAGGCCTGGACCAGGTCGGCGGTGAGCTCCTGGAAGTGGGCCCGGGTGAGCTTGTAGTCCAGGTGCAGGGGGCCGGCGTCGGAGGCGGTGATGAACGGCAGGTTGATCTGCGTCTCCTGCACCGTGGACAGCTCGATCTTGGCCTTCTCCGCCGCCTCCTTGAGGCGCTGGAGGGCCATCTTGTCCTTGCCCAGGTCGACCCCGTGGTCGCCCTTGAACTCGTCGACCAGCCAGTCGATGACCTTCTGGTCCCAGTCGTCGCCGCCCAGGTGGGTGTTGCCGCTGGTGGCCTTGACCTCGAAGACGCCCTCGCCGATCTCCAGGATCGAGACGTCGAACGTGCCGCCGCCGAGGTCGAACACCACGATCGTCTGCTCGGCGCCCTCCTTGTCGAGCCCGTAGGCCAGGGCGGCCGCCGTGGGCTCGTTGATGATGCGCATCACGTCGAGGCCGGCGATGGCGCCCGCCTCCTTGGTGGCCTGGCGCTGGGCGTCGTCGAAGTAGGCGGGGACGGTGATGACCGCCTCGGTGACCGTGTCGCCCAGGTAGGCCTCGGCGTCGCGCTTGAGCTTCTGGAGGATGCGGGCGCTGATCTCCTGGGCCTTGTACTTCTTCTTGTCGATGGTGACGGTCCAGTTGGTGCCCATGTGCCGCTTGACCGACCGGATCGTGCGGTCCGGGTTGGTGATGGCCTGGCGCTTGGCCACCTCGCCGACGAGGACCTCGCCGGTCTTGGAGAAGCCGACGACCGAGGGCGTGGTGCGGCCACCTTCGGCGTTGGGGATGACGGTGGGCTCACCCGCCTCCAGCACGGAGACGACCGAGTTGGTGGTACCGAGGTCGATACCTACGGCCTTGGGCATGGGGTAATCCTCCCGAGACGTGTCATGTGAACATCAGCGATCTGGACGGTTGCTCATCCTAGGTACACAAAGCGTAGCAAAGTTGAGTCTGTATCTATCAAGTCGCCTGGGCGACATGGTATTCCTCTCTACGGCGCTGGACGCCGGCCCGGTTGTCGGCGCATGCTTGCGACCCGTGACGAGCCTCCGGGTCAAGCTCACCTTCCCCGAGCACCTGATCAAGCAGCCCCTCATGGGCCGCCTGGTGCGGGAGTTCGACGTCCTGCCCAACATCCGTCGGGCCAACATCGAGGACGAGGTCGGCTGGATCGTCTGCGAGCTGGCCGGCGAGCCGGCTTCGGTCGAGAAGGCCCTGGCCTGGCTGGCCGACGCCGGCGTCCAGGTCGACCGCCTGGGCGACGTGGTCGAGAGCTAGCTCTCGCCATGTCGATCGTGGAGAGCTAAGGGTTCCTGCGCAAGCTCCTCCTCCTCGGGATCATCGTCGGTCTGCTGGTGGCGGCCGACCTGGCCGTACGGTCGGTGGCCGAGTCCCAGCTCCGGGACCGGGTGCAGGCCGCGGCCTCGCCCACCGGCGACAGCAAGGCCCGCATCGACTCCTTCCCCTTCACCCTGCGCCTCCTCGGCTCGGGCGAGGTGTCGCGCATCCGGGCCTCGGCCGCCGGCGTCACCGTCGAGGGGCTGACCTTCGCCCGCGTCGCCGTCGACCTCGAAGGCGTGACCTTGGACCGCGACCGGCTCCTCAACGAGCGCAAGGTGGTGCTCTCCTCGCTCGAGCGGGGCACGGCCACCGCCGAGGTGACCGCCGAGCAGCTGTCGGACCGCCTCGGCATCCCCGTCACCCTGGAGGCAGGGCGGGCCCGGGTGCGGGTGGCCGGCCAGACCGCCACCGCCACCGCCTCGGTCTCGAACAACACGCTGCGCCTGTCGGTCTCCGGCCTCTCGGTGCCGGCGCTGCGCATCCCGAAGCTGCCGCTCGTCCCCTGCGTGGCCAACGCCGAGATCCTCCCGGGGCGCGTGCGACTGACCTGCAGCGTCGACACTGTCCCGCCCGAGCTGGTCGGCCGGCCCCTCGGCGAGCTGTAACCCTCACGGCGGCGGCCCCCGCCGGTGGCGCAGGCGGTTGTGGAAGCCGCAGGCCGGCCGCCCGTTGTCGTCGGTGGTGGGCCCCCCTTCCGACCACGGCCGCACGTGGTCGATCTCGCACTCCTCGGCCGGCACGTCGCAGAACTCGTGGAAGCACTCCTGGTCGCGTACCTCGACCGCCCGGCGGGTGGCTCCGGCGAAGACCCGCCGGCGCACGCCGACGTTCTTGACCCGGTCCGGCCCGTCGAAGACCACCCGCTCGACCGACGCCTCGCCCAGCCAGGGCGCCAGGGACGCGGGCGTGACCACCGTGCCGTCGCCCAGCTGGCAGATGCGGTCCCGGAAGGTCTCGTAGCCCACCAGCACGGTGAACAACGGCTCGGGCACGCGGGCGCCGGCCGGCATGGCCTGGGCCCGCCGGGCCATCTCCACCAGGGCGTCGGCCCGGCGCTGGGCCGGCGTGCGGGCCAGGTCTGCCACCCGGACCTCCCGCCCGTCACCGAGGCGCGCCTTGGCCCCGGACCAGTCGGCGAGGAACAGCTCGTGCTCGATGTCGCCCAGCGCCTTGGCCACGATGCCGCCACTGATCGGGTCGAGCATCCCGTCGAGCACCCAGCTACCGCCGAAGGTCTGCGACAGGTGCACCCGGCGGGCCCGGTGCTGCGCCTCGGCGTCGGCGTCGGCGCCCTCGGGATCGGCCAGCTGGCGCCAGTAGGCCAGCAGGCGCACGAACTGGGCGAACCCGAGCTCCCTGGCCTTGGCGACGAGAAAGGCCTCGTCGCGCCCGAACGCCTCCTCGGTGGCCGGCGTGCGGGCGGCCGCCAGCAGGCCCACGTGGGCCTCGCCGATGGCGCCGGCCAGCCACGCCGCCTCGACCGCCGGCAGGTGGCGCAGGGCCCGCCCCAGGCGGACCTCCCGCCGGGCCGACTCCGCGGGCAGGCCACAGCGCACCCCGACCCAGGCCGCCGCCGAGCGGGCGCCCTCGGCCTCCCAGGCCCGGGAGGCGTCGAAGGCGGCCGTGGCCCGCGTGGTGACCGCCCGCAGGCGCTCCACCGCCCGGTGCAGGGCTTGAACCGTCTCCCCGCCGGCCAGCAGCACGGGATCGGCACGGCACAGCGCGTCGAGCGCGGCGGCCAGCAGATCGGTTGTCATTCGACTCCCTCACACGCGAGGAGGCCTGACGAGCGGGGAAGCGCCGGCGCGCAGCCTACACGAACATACGTTCCCCGTCAACCCGCGGGCCGCAAGCAACCAGGCCTACCAGCCCATGCTGCCCGGCTCGCCCTTGAAGGGGCCGGCCACCTTCGACGTGATCCAGCCGCCGTAGAAGCCGCCCGGCTGGGGCAGGACCAGCTCGGTGTCGACCAGGCAGGCCTCCATGAGGGCCGGGTAGAAGGCGACGTAGCCGGCCAGCGACTCGTAGCCCGGCAGCGGGTCGAGGTAGGTCCACGCCGCGTCGGCCACGGCCTTGCCCCGGTGGACGACCGAGTAGTAGCGGGCCTGGCCCTTCCACTCGCACCAGCTGGTCTTGGCCGACCCCCGCAGGACCCCGGGGATCACGCTGTCCGGCGGGAAGTAGTAGTTCGGCGGGTGGCTGGTCTCCAGCACCCGCAGCGACGCCAGCGTCACCGCGATCGTCACCCCGGCGAAGACCACCTCCACCTGGCTGCGGCAGGGCTCCACCCGCGGGGGTCGGGGGTAGTCCCAGACCGACTCCTGGCCCGGGCCGGGGGGAACGGGCTGCGGGCGGGAGGCGGGCATGCTCGGCGGGCTCCGTACGATGGTCGGGTGGAGGAGCATGCTACGGCGCTGGCCGACGCCATCGTCGTCGCCCTGCCCGGCTGGGTGGAGCGGTGCGTGGCCGGCCGGCTCCCCACCCCCGACCCCGCGGCGATGGCCGCGGCGGCCGAGGCCGGCCGGCGGGCCGCGGTCGAGGTGGGCGCCGGCGTCCGGGCCCTGCTCGCCCTCGACATCGACGAGCAGCGCACCACGCCCCTCTCCCTCCTCCGTGCCGCGGTGCGCTACCCGACCGAGGTGTTGCAGGCGGCCGGCGTCCCGCCCGTCGACCGTGATCCCATCCAGGCCCGGCTGCTCCCCGACGACCCCTACGATCTGAACCCGGCCCGCTTCGCCGACGTCGACCCCGCCCTGGCCGAGCCCGGCATGATGTGGGGCGCGGCCAAGGCCCTCGCCCACCGCAGGAGGCACGCCCCGTGAGCCGCATCGCCGCCTACGTCCCCGACCTGATGGACCGGTCCAAGGTGGCCGCGGCCGGCGACGCCACCTTCGCCGCCCGCCCGGCCGACCTGGCCGCCCTCAGCGAGGAGGCCGACGTGGTGGTCGTCGACCTCACCCGCCCGGGGGTGGTCGACGTCCTCCCCGACCTGCAGGGGACGGTGATCGCCTTCGCCAACCACACGGCGCGCGACGCCATGGCCGCGGCCCGCGCCGCAGGCGTCGAGCAGGTCATGCCCCGCTCGGAGTTCTTCGCCCGGATCGACGAGCTGCTGGGCTAGCGGAGGGCTAGCGAGGATCTCCCGGGGGCCGATGCCAGCCGGCGTCGCTCAGGGGACGGGGCTCGAAGAAGAGGCACTGCTCCGGGCAGGCGAACGGCATGGTGTCGGCCACGTCGAGCCGGCAGCGGTCGACGGTGTCGCCCGTAGGGAGCGACCGGCTCGAGTAGTGGCGGCAATCCGCTCTCACGCCCACCCGCCCATTGTCCCAGATGCCGGGGCTACCGTTTCACGGAGTGACCGCACCTCCTGATCTGCTGCGATGGAGCGAAGCGCTGGCCGGGATCGCCCGCACGGGGCTGGCCTTCAGCGACAACCTCTACGAGCGCGAGCGGTTCCAGGAGGTGCTGCACGTGGCCGCCGACATCAGGGCCGCGGCCGCCGAGGAGGTCGACGCCGGCCCGCTCGTCGAGGAGTGGATGCGCCACGTCGGCGCCGGCGTGGCCGGGTACGTGACCCCGAAGGTGGCGGTGGGCGCGGTGGTCGGCAACGACCGCGACGAGCTGCTCCTGGTCAAGCGGGCCGACAACGGCGTGTGGCTGTACCCGACCGGGTGGGCCGACGTGGGGTACTCGGCCTCCGAAGTGGCGGTGAAAGAGGTCTTCGAGGAGACGGGCATGGAGGTGGAGCCGGTCCGCCTCATCGCGGTGCTCGACGGGCTCCGGCTGGGGTTCACGACGGTGCCCCTCTACTCCCTGGTGTTCCACTGCCGGGTGGTGGGCGGGGCGCTGCGCCGGCACCCGCTGGAGTGCACCGACGTGGGGTGGTTCCCGGAGGGCGGGCTACCGTCACCCCTGGCCGGCGCCTCCCGCTGGAGCGTTCCTGCCTTCCGGGCCATCCGGGGCGAAGCCGTCGACGTGGTCTTCGACCAGCCCCGTCAACCGCCGTGGCGCCGCCACGACGAACTACCTTCCTCCTGAGGAGGTACGCATGACGCTGATGAAACGCAAGAGGGCCGGCCTGGACGAGGCCATGTCGGTGGTGACCAGGTTCGTCAACGCCTGCAACCGCCACGACGCCGACGCGGTGTACGCGTGCCTCCACCCGGACTTCGACAGCATCCAGCCCATGTTCCCCAACCGGAACTTCCGCGGCGCCGACCAGGTGCGGAGGAACTGGCAGGCCATCTTCGACGCCGAGCCGGGCTTCCGGCTCACCGTGCTGCGCTCGGCCGCGGTCGACGACACCGTGTGGCTCGAGCTGCACGGCGCCGGCCAGGACGCCGAGGTGGCCGGCGTGTTCGTCATGGGCATCCAGGGCGACCGCATCCGCTGGGCCCGCATCTACAGCGGCCTGGTCGAGCCCGTGCCCGCCGGTGCGACCCCCCCGGCCACCGCGGCCCAGGCCGCCGCCGCGCCCCAGCGCCAGCCGGCGGCTCCCGGCGACGGGGAGGTGGCCGAGGAGGCGCTGATCGCGCCGGTGGTCGACATCGAGCAGTCCGGCCGCCGCCGCCGGGGGGGCTGGCGCTCCGGCGAGGGAGACGAGGCCGAGGCCGAGGCGGGGGAGATCGACACCGAGACCGCCGAGACCGCCGACGCGGCTGCCGCTCCGGCCGCGGCGCCCGAGCCCGAGCCCGTGCCGACCCCCGAGGCCGACTCGGAGCCGGTGGTGACCGAGATGATCGGCGCCGGCCAGTCCGAGACCCAGGTCGTGGTCGAGCCCGAGGCCGAGGAGGCTGTGCACACCGAGTCGCCGGCCGAGGCCACGGCGGCCCACGACATGCTGGCCGAGTTCGAGACCGAGCCCGAGCCCAAGACCCAGCCCGAGCCCGAAGAGCCGCAGGCCACCTCCGAGGAGCCGCCTCCGGGCGACCAGCCCAAGTGGCGGTTCGGGAAGAGGAAGTAGCGCTACCCGAGCTGGTCGAGGAGGGCGGCGACGATCGACGTGGCGCCTCCTGAGCGTTCCCACTGGTCGCCGATGAGGTCGTGGTCGGCCAGGCCCGACGCGTCGGGAGCCCGGCCCAGCGCCTCGGCGCAGGCCGCGGCCAGCGGCGCCGGCTCGACCTCCTCGTCGTAGGCCACGAACGCCTCCAGCCCGTCCCACAGCCGGTCGAGGGGCGCCGGCGGCTCGGCGCCGGCGGCCAAGGCGGCAGTGACGGCGTCGAAGACCTCCTCGGTGGCGAGCCCCGGTGGGCGCCGGTAGCCGGCCACGGGGTGGAGGCGCCACTCGATGGTGACCCCGCCCGGCCCGTCGTCGCGCAGCCAGACCTGGGAGCCGTTGACGTAGGTGTCGACCGGCTCGCCGAAGCGGTCGTCGAGGGCGAGTAGCAGCTCGGGCGACGACCTCCAGACGCAGGTGGGGACGAGGCGCGGCACGCAGGAACCTTACGGCTGGCACGATGGTCCGAGGAATGAGGGTCGCGACGATCAGGCGTGCTGCGCCACTGGCCCTCGCCCTGATCCTCGCCGCCTGCGCCACCGGCGACTCCGTCCGGGGCGAGCGTGGGCAGGCCGCGGTCACGACCACCGCTGCGGCCCCGGCCACCACCTCGACCCTTGGCACGGCGACCGCCCCGGCCTGCCCGTCCATCCCTGCCCGGGTCGAACCCGACCCGGCCCGGCCCAAGTACACCCTCACCCTCGACGTGCGACCGCTGGAGGGAACCGTCGACGGGCAGCTTCGGGTCCTCTTCACCCCCGACATGGACACCGACCGCCTGGTCTTCCGGCTCTGGCCCAACGGCCTCCGCACCGGCGGGGCCGCCTCCAAGCTCGAGACCGGGCCGGTCACCGTGGGCAACCGCCCGGCCACGAGCACCCTCGACGACCCCACGATGCTCGTCGTGCGCACCGGCGCCACCTTCCGGGCCCACCAGGCGGTGGAGGTGAGCATGCCCTGGCGCCTCCAGGTGCCGGGGCCGGCCAACGACCGGGTGTCCCGCAACGGCGACGCCATGCGGCTCGGCTCGTTCTTCCCGATCCTGTCGTGGGAGCCCGGCCTCGGATGGGCCACCGAGGCGCCGGCCGGAGGGTTCGCCGAGGCCTCCTCGGCCCCGACCGCCGACTTCGACCTCACGGTGACCGTGCCCGAGGGGTTCAACGTGCTGGCCAGCGGGACACCCGACCCGGCCCGGCCCGGCCACTACACGGCGGCGGCCATGCGCGACGTCGCCGTCTCCGTCGGCCGCTTCCAGATGCTGTCCGCCGTGGCCATGGCCCCCAACCCGGTCCAGGTCACCATCGGCGTCCACCGGGGCATCAGCGATTCCCCGGCCGGCTACCTGGACATCGCCGTACGGTCGTTGCAGGACTTCGGCCGGCGGTTCGGCCCCTACCCGTGGTCGACGTTCACCCTCGCGGTCACCCCCGAGCTCGGCGGCGGCATCGAGTACCCGACCCACGTCCTGCAGGGGCCGGGCACGACGGGGATCGTCTCCCATGAGGTGGGCCACCAGTGGTTCTACGGGCTGGTGGGCAACAACCAGGGCCGCGATCCTTGGCTCGACGAAGGGCTCGCCTCCTGGGCCGACGCCCGCTTCGAGGGGCGGCTGGAGCGGTACAAGACCCGGGTCATACCCCCGGCAGCCAAGAACTTCGTCGGCGAACCGATGACCTTCTGGGCCGACAAGGCGCGGGCGTACAACGACGGCGTGTACGTGCAGGGGGCGCAGGCCCTCGCCGCCCTCGGCGACCCCGACCTCGTCGACTGCGCCCTGCGGGTGTACGTGGCCGTCAACGCCCACCGCATCGCCCGCCAACCGGACCTGGTCAAGGCCGCGGCCGCCGTGTTCCCGGACGCGGCGGCCACGCTGCGGGCCTACGGCGTCAAGGGCTGACCGTGGTGTCCCACCAGAGGGTCACGGCCACGCTGTCCCCCGGCGGCCCGGCGACCCACTGACCGTCCCGCCGGTGCAGGCGCTCGCCGAGGGCGGCCTCCAGCTCGGCGTCCCGCTCGGGCGGCAGGCACAGACGCGTGCGGACCTCGGCGACGACCTGCTCCCGCGTCGGGAGTCCGCCGACCGGCGGCAGGGTCTCGTCCTCCCGCTGCACCGGCACGCCGAGCTCGCGGAGGGCGGCCACGGCGTCGGCGGCCGTCGCCGCCGGCGGGCGGGAAACCCCGTGGAACCGCGCCCACAGGTCGTCCTGCCACGCCAGCCACTGACGGTCGGGAATGAGCAGCACGACCCGCCGGCGGGCGTGCGACGACAGGGCGCCGACGAACGGCGCCAGGTGGGCGACGCCGTAGAGCACGCTGTGGCAGACGGCGACGTCGACCTCCGGGACGAGGGGCGCCACCTCGGGCCAGGGGCCGAGGACGGTCTCGACGGCCACGCCCACCGACGCCGCGATCCGCCGGAACTCACGGAGCATGCCCTCGTCGATGTCGACGCCCACGATCCGGCCGGCCCGGGGCACGAGCGGCAGCGACGCCGAGCCGGTGCCCACCCCCACGTCGAGCACGTGCCCGCCCTCGGGAAGCGCCTCCAGCGCCCGCCGGCCCGGGAGCCGCAGCTCCCGCCCGATCAGGGCCTCGGTCCGGCGGGCGAACGCCTCGGGCGAGAAGCCGTAGGGCGAGACCGGCGCCGCGGCCACGATCTCCGCGGGGATCGCCCGGGCCTCGAGGAGGCGGCTCCAGGCGGCGGTGGCAGTGGCGGCGGCGGCGCCCACGGCTAGAAGCCGGTCCGCTTGGTGGTCTGGAACACCAGCTTGTTGAGGTGGCCGGGGTACAGCGGGCCCCAGCCCTTCATGAAGAACCAGTTGTCCATGACGGACTTGTCGAACACCAGCGACCGGTTGGCGACGTAGAGCGGCACGGTCGGCACGTCGTCGGCGATGATCCGCTGCATCTCGATGCCGGTGCGGGTGCGCTCGGCCACGTCGAGCTGGGCGGCCTGCCTCTCGGCCAGGTCCTCGAAGCGGGGGTTGACCCACCCGTGGACCTTGGCGAAGCTCGACGTCGCCGTGCTCGAGGCCACGAACAGGTGGAGCCACTCGGGATCGTTGGACATGCCGTAGTTGATGAGGGCCATCTCGTAGCGGGCCTCGGTGGTCGCCGACTGGAAGCTGCGGTTGTCGACGGTCTCCACCCGCACCTCGATGCCGACCTCCAGCAGGTACTCCTTCACCAGGTCGGTGACCTTGGCGTTCATGGTGGAGCTGGTCAGCATCTGCGGCCGGTAGGTCTCGCCGCTGGGCAGCTCGCGGAGCCCGTCGCCGTCGAGATCGCGGATGCCCGCCTGGTCCAGCAGGGATCGCGCCCTGGCCAGGTCCCGGGGGTAGGTGGGCAGGTTGGGGGCGAACCACTGCGAGTCCGACGGCTGGAGCATGCCCATGCTGGCCGGCTCGCCCCGCCCGTAGAGGATGCGGCGGACGATGTCCTGGCGGTCGAGCGCGTAGGCCATGGCCTGGCGGAAGCGCTTGTCGTCGTAGGGCGCGCCCCGCTTGATGTTGAAGTGGAAGGTGACGCCGATGAGGCCGGCGGCGTTGATCTGCCCGTAGCGCTGGGTGTCCTCGAAGGGCTTGAACGCCTCCTCCGGGAGCGGGTTGTCGCCGGGGTTGGCGGCGTCGATCTCACCCCGCTGGAGGGCGAGCAGCTCGTTCTGGGCGGGCACCGCCTCGATCCGCTTGACGTGCGGTGGGCCCATGAAGTGGTCGTCGTTGGCGACGAAGAGGTAGCTGTTCGTGGCCTCGGTCCAGGACTCCAACCGGTAGGGTCCGGAGCCGACCAGGGCCTTCGGGTCGCGGTACTTGACCGGGTCGGCGACCTCGGACCAGATGTGCCTGGGGAAGATCGGGATGCGGATCCCGATGTCCTTGACGAACGTGGCGTAGGGCGTCGCCGTCCGCAGCACGACGATGTTCGGCGCCTCCACCGCCACCTCGGTGACGGGGACCCGCACGGCGAACCGGGACGCAGTTTTCCCGGCGCCGTTGGTGATGTAGTCGAAGGAGAAGGCGACGTCCTCGGCGGTGACGGGTCGGCCGTCGTGCCACCTGGCGTTGTCGCGCATGGTGAAGCGCCACTCCCTCCCGTCGGCCGACGTCTTCCACTCCCTGGCCAGCCAGGGGATGGTGTTGCCGGCCGCGTCCTGGTAGAGGAGGGCGTCGAACACCAGGCTGTTGGCGACGACGCTGGGACCGGTCTGGTTCCCGCCGAAGGGCGACGGGTAGCCCCAGTCACCGCCGGCGATGCGTACCCGCTCGACGCGAGCTGGCTCGCCGGGCTCCAGGGCCGTAGGCGTGGTCTTGGTGGACGTCTCGCACGCGGTGGCGAAGAGCGCGAGCGCTGCCAGTGCCGCGAAGAGCCGGTGTCCCGTGGTCCGGTTCATGCAGGTACCCCCTGCGTCTGCCGCTGATTCGGCGCCATTCCGACCTATGCAGCGTGTGCCCGTATCGACCGTCTCACCTAGGGCCGAAGGTCACGACCGGACGCGAGAAAGTGGAGCGGCCGGTGACGACCGCTCCCCCCTGGACATCGCTCAGCTGGCGGCGATGGAGTCGCCGATCTGGTCGAACTTGCTCGAGGCCTCGTCGCCGAGCGCAGACAGGGCGACGATGCAGACCACGGCGATCAGGGCCAGGAGCAGCGCGTACTCCACGAGCGCGGCGCCGCGCTCGCTCCGACCGAACCGGGCCCGGACGTACGACGGCACGTGGTCGTTCCAAAAGCTGACGATGATCATGGTTTCCGCTCCTCTCCGGTATCCCCGCCAGTCCCGGGGATCGTGAACAACACGGTGACTGACCTTGGTCAACATGAGGTCAGCGCGACCCCAACAGCGGACCAACTGTCGCCGAAAGCTGTAAGGGACGGGCCGGCGCTCGCCTCCTACCGGTGTGCCGCTCATCCGGGTGGCACACGACAGAGGAGGTCGAGATGAAGGTTCTGCGCAAGGCGATCGTGGCCGCAGCCGCTGCCGGCATGCTGTTCGTCCCGGGGCCGGCGGGCGCCGCGGTGGAGAAGGAGCCCGACTGCACGTGGACGAACGACAACATCGCCGTCTGCAAGTTCAAGGACGGGTCGTCGGTCTGCTACGACCACTACGGCAAGAAGATCGACTGCCCGGCCGAGAGGACGCCGGTCGGCGGCCTGAGCCTGGTCAGCCGCTGACGGCCCACCCCGATGCCGCGCGCCGCCAACGTCGCCGGCGCGCGGCAGCCGGGGTGGCCCGTCAGTCGCCGGCCTGCTCCCGGAGGAAGCGCTCGAGCTCGTCGGCCAGGGCGTCGCCGCTGACCATCTCCATCTCGGCCATGTCGTCGTCGTCGGCCGAGGCCTCCAGCCGCCGGACGTAGGCGGCCACGTCGTCGTCGGCGGCCACCACCTCGCTGACCTGGCGGTCGTAGTCGGCTGCAGCCAGGTGGAGCTCGTCGGCGGCGACGGTGGTCGAGAGAAGGTGGGCGGTGCGCTCGACGAGCGCGAGCGCGGCCTTCGGCGACGGCGTGGCCGCCACGTAGTGCGGGACGGCCGCCCACAGCGAGGCGGACGGGAGGTGGGCCCGGCTGAAGGCGTCGTGGAGCACGCCGACGATGCCGGTCGGGCCCTCGTAGGTCGAGCGCCCGAGCTTGAGCCGGCGGACCAGCTCGGTGTCGGCCGCCGTGCCCGAGACCCGGACGGGCCGGGTGTGGGCCACGTCGGCGAGGAGGGCGCCCAGGATCACGATCAGCTCCACGCCGAGCTCCCTGGCCACCCCGACCACCTGGTCGGAGAACGTCCGCCACTTCAGCTGCGGCTCGTGGCCCAGCACGACGACGACGTCGTGCGACGTGCCGGGGAGGGCGGCGGCGGACAGCTCGACCTCGGGCCAGTCGATCCGGCGGGTGATCCCCTGGGCCAGGCGGACCTGGGGCCGGGTGGCCGTGAAGTCGTAGAACTCCTCGGGGTCGATGGTGGCGAACGGCGTGGCCGACCACAGGTCGCGCAGGTAGCGGACGGCGGTGGAGGCCGAGTCGGCCGCGTCGTTCCATCCCTCGAAGGCGGCGATGAGCACCGGCCGGCGGAGCCGGGGCCGGTCCTGCCAGCGCACGTGGTCCATCCGACCACGGTACCGGCGCCTTCTGGGCCAACTTGTCTCACGCCGGTCGTAGCCTGTGCTGCGATGGCGTCGCTGGAGCGCTTCTCCCCGGTCGCCCGGGCCTGGTTCGAGGCCGCCTTCGCCGCGCCCACCGCGGCCCAGGAGCAGGGCTGGGAGGCGATCAGCAAGGGCGAGCACGCGCTGATCCTCGCCCCCACCGGCTCGGGCAAGACGCTGGCGGCCTTCCTCTGGACGCTGGACCGGCTCATCACCGAGCCGGCGGTCGACACCTGCCGGGTGCTGTACGTCTCGCCGCTGAAGGCCCTGACCTACGACGTGGAGCGCAACCTCCGGGCCCCGCTGGCCGGGATGGCCCTGGAGGCCGAACGGCGAGGGCTCCCGGTCCCGAGCGTGCGGGTCGGCACCCGCACGGGCGACACGCCGGCGTCGGACCGGCGCGACCTCGTCCGCCACCCGCCCGACGTCCTCATCACCACGCCGGAGTCGCTCTACCTGCTGCTCACGTCGCAGGCCCGGGAGGCGCTGCGGACGGTCGAGCACGTCATCGTCGACGAGATCCACTCGGTGGCCGGCACCAAGCGGGGGGCCCACCTGGCCCTGTCGCTGGAGCGGCTGGAGCGGCTGACCGAGCGGCCGCCGCAGCGCATCGGCCTGTCGGCCACCCAGCGCCCCCTCGACGAGGTGGCCCGCTTCCTGGGCGGCCGGGCCGGCGGGCGGCCCCGGCCGGTCACCGTGGTCGACGCCGGGGTGCGCAAGCCGCTGGAGCTGCAGGTGGTCGTGCCGGTCGAGGACATGAGCGAGCTGGGCCGGCCGATCGACGACGGCCAGGGCGACGTGGTGCTGTCGGGCCCGGCGGCCGGCAACCCCGAGGCCCGCCACTCCATCTGGCCGGCGATGCACCCGGTCCTGCTCGACCTCATCCGGGCCCACCGGTCGACGCTCATCTTCGTGAACTCCCGCCGGCTGGCCGAGCGGCTGGCCAACCGGCTGAACGAGCTGGCTGGCGAAGACCTGGTCAAGGCCCACCACGGGTCGGTGGCCCGGGAGCAGCGGCTGGAGATCGAGGACGCCCTGAAGGCGGGCAAGCTGCCGGGCCTGGTCGCCACCAGCAGCCTGGAGCTGGGGATCGACATGGGGGCCATCGACCTGGTCATCCAGGTGGAGTCGCCCACGTCGGTGGCCAGCGGCCTCCAGCGCATCGGGCGGGCCGGCCACCAGGTGGGGGAGCCGTCCCGCGGCCGCATCTTCCCCAAGTTCCGGGGCGACCTGGTCGAGTCGGCGGTCGTCGCCAAGCGCATGGCGGCCGGGCTGATCGAGGAGACCCGCGTCCCCCGGAACCCCCTCGACGTGCTGGCCCAGCAGATCGTGGCCATGTGCGCGGTCGAGGACCTGACCGTCGAGGAGGTGGCCGAGGTGGTGGCCGGGGCCCACCCCTTCGCCGACACCACGCCCGCCCTCCTCGAGAGCGTGCTCGACATGCTGGCCGGCCGTTACCCCTCCGACGAGTTCGCCGGGCTGCGGCCCCGCATCGTCTGGGACCGGGCCGAGGGCACGCTGCGGGCCCGCGCCGGCGCCCGCATGCTGGCCGTGGTGAGCGGCGGCACCATCCCCGACCGGGGCCTGTTCGGCGTGTTTACCCCCGGCCCCGCCGGCAGCGGCGGCAGCCAGTACGGCAGCCGCGTCGGCGAGCTCGACGAGGAGATGGTCTACGAGAGCCGGGTGGGGGAGACGTTCGTCCTCGGCGCCTCCACCTGGCGGATCGAGGAGATCACGCGCGACCGGGTGGTGGTCACCCCCGCGCCGGGCATGCCGGGAAAGATGCCGTTCTGGCACGGCGACGGGCTGGGCCGGCCGGCCGAGCTGGGCAAGGCGGTCGGCGCCTTCCTGCGGGAGGTCGACCGCTGGTCGGACGAGCGGCTGGCCGAGGAGTGCTTCCTCGACCCCCTGGCCCTGCGCAACCTGCGGGCCTACCTGGCCGAGGAGCGCCAGGCCACCGGCGGCGCCCTGCCGACCGACCGCCAGATCGTCGTCGAGCGTTTCCGCGACGACCTGGGCGACTGGCGCATCTGCGTGCTCTCACCCCTGGGCGGGCGGGTCCACGCCCCCTGGGCGCTGGCCATCGAGGCCCGGGCCCGCGACCGCCTGGGCGTCGAGGTCCAGACCATGTGGAGCGACGAGGGGGTGGTCGTCCGCCTGCCGGAGGCCGACGAGTCACCGCCGGTCGACTCGGTCCTGCTGGAACCGGAGGAGATCGAGGGGTTCGTCGTGGGCGAGCTGGCCAACTCGGCCCTGTTCGCGTCCCGCTTCCGGGAGAACGCGGCCCGCGCCCTCCTGCTGCCCCGCCGCCGGCCGGGTTCCCGCACCCCGCTGTGGCAGCAGCGCCAGCGGGCGGCCGATCTGCTGGCCGTGGCGTCGAAGCACGGCGACTTCCCGATCCTGCTGGAGACCTACCGGGAGTGCCTGCGCGATGTCTTCGACCTGCCGGCCCTCACCGAGCTGATGACCGCCATCCGGGCCCGCACCGTGCGGGTCGTCTCCGTCGACACCGCGTCGCCGTCGCCCTTCGCCCAGTCGCTGGCCTTCCAGTACGTGGCCAACTTCCTGTACGAGGGCGACGCCCCGCTCGCCGAGCGGCGGGCCCAGGCCCTCACGCTGGACCGGGAGATGCTGGCCGAGCTGCTGGGCGCCGAGGAGCTGCGGGAGCTGATCCACCCCGACGCCCTGGAGGCGTTGGAGGCCAACCTCCAGGCCCTCGACGAGCGGTGGTGGGCGCGCGACGCCGACGAGGCCCACGACCTGCTGCGCCGGCTGGGCGACCTGACCGCCGAGGAGCTGCGGGCCCGGTCGACGGGCGACTTCGCCGGCAGGCTGCTGGCCGACCGGCGGGCGGTGGAGGTGCGGCTGGCGGGCGAGACCCGGCTGATCGCCGCCGACGACGCCGGCCGCTACCGCGACGCCCTGGGCGTCCACCCGCCGCCCGGGCTGCCCGAGCCGTTCCTGGCCCCGGTCGACGACCCGCTGGGGTCGCTGCTCGGGCGCTTCGCCCGGACCCACGGCCCCTTCCGCACCGAGGAGCCGGCGGCCCGCTTCGGGCTGCCCAACGGCGTGGTGGAGGCGCTGCTGTCGGCGAGGGCCGACGCCGGCGCCCTGCTCCGGGGGGAGTTCCGGCCAGGGGCATCAGGGAGGGAGTGGTGCGATCCCGAGGTGCTGCGGTCGCTGCGGCAGCGGTCGCTGGCCGCCCTCCGCAAGGAGGTCGAGCCGGTCGACGCCGGGGCCCTGGCCGGCTTCCTGCCCGCCTGGCAGGGAGTGGGGAGCGAGGCCCCTGGCTCCGTGCAACGAAGTGGAGGCGTGGACCGGCTCTTCGAGGTCGTCCGCCAGCTCCAGGGCGTGGCCGTGCCCGCCTCGGTGCTGGAGCGCGACGTCCTCCCCGCCCGCATGGCCGACTACTCGGCCCGCCTGCTCGACGAGCTGACGGCCGCCGGTGAGGTGGTCTGGGTGGGGGCCGGCCCGCTGGGGCGCGACGACGGCAAGGTCATGCTGTTCCTCCGGGCCCAGGCGCCCCTGCTCCGGCCCGCGCCCGTGGGCGACCGGCCCGACGGCGCCGAGCACGACCGCATCCGGGAGGTCCTGGCCCGGCGGGGCGCCTGCTTCTTCCGGGAGCTGGCCGGCGGGGACGACAAGATGTCGCTCGACGCACTGTGGGACCTGGTCTGGGCCGGCGAGGTGACCAACGACTCCTTCGCCGCCCTCCGCGCGTTCGCCGGCCGGGGCCCGTCGAAGCGGTCGGGCGGCCGCCCCCGGCTCGGCTCGCTCACCGTGCTCGGCCCGCCCAAGGCCCAGGGCCGGTGGTCGCTGGTGGACGCGGACCTGCCGGTGGCCGACGTCACGCCCACACAGCGGGCCCACGCCCTGGCCACCACCCTGCTCGACCGCCACGGGATCCTCACCCGGGAGGCGGTGCGGGGCGAGGGCCACCCGGGCGGCTTCGCCGGCGTCTACCCGGTGCTGCGGGCCATGGAGGAGTCGGGCCGCTGCCGCCGGGGCTACTTCGTGGCCGGCCTCGGCGGTGCCCAGTTCGCCCTTCCCGGGGCGGTCGACCGCCTCCGCGCCGACCGCCGCACGCGCTCCGGGCCCGGCGAGGCGCTGGTCCTCGCCGCCACCGATCCCGCCAACGCCTACGGGCTGAGCCTCCCCTGGCCCCAGCGGCCGGGACCTCCCACCGAACTGGTGACAGATGTGGGGGCCATGACCCCCACATCTGTCACCAGTTCGGCGGGAACACGGCCGGTGGGCGGCCCGCGCCGGGTGGCGGGCGCCTACGTCGTCCTCCTCGGCGGCGAGCCGTGCCTGTACGTGGAGAAGGGGGCCAAGGGGCTGGTGGCCCTGCGCCCGCTCGACGGCACATGGGAGGATGCGGCGGTGGCGGCTCTGGGCACCCTCGTGACGAGCGGCCGGGTTCGGCGGCTCGGCGTCGAGCGCTACGACGGCGCCCTGGAGCCCGTGCTGCGGGCGGCCGGCTTCGTGCCCTCACCCAAGGGGCTGGTCCGGTACGCCTGAAGGCGACGTCCTCTTCCGCACGGCGGTGACGCTCCAGCGGTGGCTGGCGGGGCGGGAGGTAACCGACGCCACGGCCGCGGCGGCGCCGATGGTGGGCCACACCGTCCAGAAGGTCGAGGCCAACGGCAAGCACCTGCTCATCCGCTTCGACAGCGGCCACGTGCTGCACACCCACCTGCGCATGACCGGGTCGTGGCACGTCTACAGCGCGGGGGAGCGGTGGCAACGCCCGGCCAGCCAGGCAAGGGTCACCCTCACCTGCGGCGGGCGGGTGGCGGTCTGCTTCAACGCCCCCGTGGTCGAGCTGCTGCCGCCCGGCGCGGAGTCCAACCACCCGTCCCTGTCGGGGCTCGGCCCCGACGTCCTGGCCGAGAACCTCGACGCGGCGGAGGTCCGGCGGCGGGCCCGGCACTGGCCCCCGGACACACCGCTCGGCGAGCTCCTCCTCGACCAGCGCGTCGTCGCCGGCATCGGCAACATCTGGCGGTGCGAGGCCCTGTTCCTGGAGGGCCGCAGCCCGTGGGCGCCCGTGTCGAGCCTGAAGGACGACGAGCTCGAAGCGCTCGTCGCCACCGCCAGCCGGATCATGAAGGAGTCTGTCGCGGGCCCCTTCACCGGCCGGGCCGATCGCTGGGTGTACCGGCGCACCGGCCGCCCGTGCCACAAGTGCGGCACCGCCATCACGTCCCGCCCGCAGGGCGAGCAGGCCCGCACCGCCTACTGGTGCCCCACCTGCCAGCCCTAGGGGCCGGGGACGAACTCCTTGAACCGGGCGGCCAGGGCCGGGTCGCCGTCGACGTGGAGGTCGTCCAGCCCCCGGCGGCCGAGGGCGAAGAGGCAGAGCTCGCCGTCGGGGCCCGAGATGGTCACCGTGCGTCCGGCGCCGTCGCCCGAGGACCACTCCAGCTCGAAGCTCGGCGCCCGCAGGACGTAGCGCACCGGCTCGGCGGGGCGGTCGCCCGCGGCGGCCAGCACGGGAAGGAAGGCGGCCAGGAAGGCGGCGGTGGCCCGGGCGACGTCGGCCCCCAGGTCGTCGGGCAGGCCGAGGGCGGCGCGCAGGTCACTGTGGTGCACGCCCACCTCCATGGCGACCACCTGGAGGAACAGGCCCAGGGGCACCGGCCCGTACGGCATGGCGGCCGGGCGGTCCAGGTCGTCGGCCGTCCGGGCCTCGAGGGCGGCCCACAGCTCCTCGTGGGCGGCGTGGAGCTGCATGGGCAGCGTGCCCGGATCGGCGGCGCTGACGTCCGGCACGTCGAGGGCCTCCGTGCGCCCGGTGGCGATGGCGGCCACCCCCTGGGCTTCCAGGCGCTGGCCCCAGACCAGGTGGGCGACCAGGTCGGCGACGGTCCACTCCTGGCACCGGGTGGGTCGGGCCCAGGCCTCGCCGTCGAGGGCGTCAAGCTCGTCGAGGGCGACCAGCACCTCGCGGCGGATGGCCCGGCGGGCCTGCTCAAGGGAGAGCATCGAGCGCCCTGTCACTGCGGGCGACCAGCAGCGGCGCCTGGAGGGCGACGTGCAGCGCCCGGCCCCGGAGGAGGAGCTCCCGCGACCCGGTGAGCAGGCCCAGGTAGTGGTCGGCCGCGCCCATGCAGCCCGCCCCGGCCCCGACCACCAGCGCCTGCCCGGACCACGGTGCGAGTAGCGCCGCCAGCCGGTCGCCGGCGGCGGCGTCGCCGGTGATCGAGGCGGTGTCGGCCAGCAGGGCCAGCAGTGCGGTCCGCGACTGGTCGTCCGGCAGCGAGGCGAACCCGTCGCCCCCCAGCACGCCGAGGCGCCGGCGAGCGTCGTCGAGCCGGCCGGTCTCGGCCGCCAGCGCGGCCTGCAGCACCGGCCACCGGGGCGCCCCCGTGCGGTCGAGGCCGGCCAGCCGGTCGAGCAGGGCCTCGATCCCCGCGGCCCGGCCCCGCTCCCGCAGGATGAGCAGCATGAAGAAGACGTAGACGCTGTCGACGTCGCCGTAGCGGACGCCCCGGCCCTGCCGGCGGAACTCCTCGGCCGCTCGCTCGGCCAGGTCGAGGTCGCCGTCGAGCAGGGCCTGCTGGACCCGCCACATCCCCAGGTACCAGAGGTGGAACGGCTGGCGCTGGGCGAGGATCCGCGCCGCCAGCCGCTCGAGGACGGCATCGGCCTCCGCCCGCCGGCCGGCGGCGAGGAGGTCGACGAACAGCGCCCGCCCGGCCTCGACCCACAGCTCGCCGTCGCCGGCCCGCTCGGCCGCCTCCAGGGCCTCGCCGGCGAGGGGCAGCCGCTCGGACAGGCACTCGGGGCCGAGCCGGTCGGTGCGCCAGGCCAGGAGGGCGTAGGCCGCGGCGCTGGGGTCGCCGACGGCCCGGGCCAGCTCCACCGCTTCGGCCGCCGCGGCCGACCCCTCGGCGGAGCGCCCGGAGTAGGAGAGCGCCCGTCCGAGGGCGGCCAGGACGCGGACGCGGCGGGCGCTCGTCTCCTCGCCGAGGCCCCGGGCCGCCGCCTCCAGCTGGGGGATGGTCGGGTCGGTGGCCGATCGGGGGGCGCGGGTGGCGAAGAGGGTGTCCTCGTAGCCGAGGGCGGAGGTGGCCAGCGCGCCCACGTCGCCCGAGCGGGCGGCGACCCCGTGGGCCTGCTGGTAGGCCTCGAGGGCGGGGCGCAGCAGCCCGGCCCGCCGGCGGGCGTGGGCGAGGGCCAGCAGGAGGTCGCTCCGTTCGGCGCCGGCCTGCCCGGCCCCCTCCACGGCCATGGCGTAGTGCTGGGCCGCCTCCTCGAAGAACCGCTGGCCTTCGGCGTCGGCCGCGGCCCGTTCGGCCAGGGCGGCGGCCACCGCCGCCTCCCCTGCTTCCCACCAGTGCCGGGCCAGCTCGGCCGCCGCCTGCGGGTCGCGGGCGGACAGTACCTCGGCCACCCGCCGGTGCATGTCGCGGCGGGCCTTCCTGAGGAGGCAGCTGTAGGCGGCGTCGTGGACGACCTGGTGGGTGAACCGCCAGCGGTCGTCGCCCCGCTCGACCAGGCCCAGGCTGGCCAGCTCCTTCAGCATGACGGTGGTCTCGCCCTCGTCCCGGTCGGCCACCGCGGCGAGGAGGGCGACGTCGAACGTCCGGCCGATCACCGACGCGCTCTCCAGCAGGTCGCGGGCCGCAGGGTCCAACCGGTCCAGCCGCTCGAGGACCACCCGCTCGAGGGTGGGCGGGACGGTGAAGGCCACGGACGGGTCGTGCTCCCAGCCGTGCGGCCCCCGCACGAGGGCGCCCGAGTCGATCAGCGCCCGCACCAGCTCCTCCAGGAAGTACGGGTTGCCCTCGGCGGTGTCCAGCAGCGAGCGTTCCAGGTCGACGGGCAGGGTGCCCTCGCCCACGTAGGCGGCCATCAGGGCCTCGGCGGCGGCCGGGGGGAGCGGGCCCAGGCGCAGCAGGGTCGCCCGCTCCCGCAGGCCGCTGGCCGCCAGCTCGGCCCACCGCAGCAGGGGGTGGCCCTCGACCGGCCGGCCGGTGAGGACGAGCAGGCAGGGGAGGGCGTCGTCCCGTGCCACCAGGTGGTCGATCAGGTCGAGGGTGGCCCGGTCGGCCCACTGCAGGTCCTCGATGACGACCACCACCGGCCGGCGGGCGGCCAGCCCGCCGAGGATCTCCTCCACGGCCGTCGCCACCCGGAAAGGCGCCAGCTCGCCCGCGCTCTCCGGCGACGGGGGCAGCGTCTCGCTCGGGGGCAGGCCGAGGACGAGCTCCACGGCCAGGTCGAGCTCCGGGTCGCCGGTGTCGAGGACGCCGGCGAACCCGGTCCTGACCAGCTCGGCCGCGGTGGCGGGGTCGGTGCGGGCCCGGATGCCCAGCCAGCGCTCGAACAGCCGGCGCAGGGGGGCGAACGGGACCCGCTGCTCGTAGGAGGCGCAGCGGAGGGTGATCCAGCTCAGCGCGTCGGTGCTGGCCTCGGCCACCTTCCTGGCCTCGTGGAGCAGCCGGCCCTTGCCCACGCCGCCGTCGCCGAGGAGGACGGCGAGGCCGTCGCCGCCTTCCAGGGCGCGGTCGACCGCCGCCCCCAGGCCGGCCAGCTCCCGCTCCCGACCGACGAGGGGGGCGGCCAGCCGGGCCCCCGCGTGCCGGGTGACGGCGGCCCGCGCCGGCCAGGCGGTCACGGGCTCGGCCTTGCCCTTGAGCGACAGCTCCCGCCCGGGGCCCCACCGGAACCGGCCCTCGGCCAGCCGCCGGGCGGTGGGGCCGACCAGGACCGTGCCCGGCTCGGCCGCGGCCTGCAGGCGGGCGGCCGTGTTCACCGTGTCCCCGGTGGCTCCGTACTCCACGTGGGACCCGGCGCCCACCGGGCCCAGCACCACGAGGCCGGTCTCCACGCCGACCCGCACGTCGACGGCGGGGACGTCGGACGCGGCCGCGGCCCGCTCCTTGTCGAACAGGGCGGCGATGCGCAGGCCGGCGTGGATGGCCCGCTCCACGTCGTCTTCGTGGGCGATCGGCGCGCCGAACAGGGCCAGCACCCCGTCGCCGGCCAGGTCCTTGACCGTCCCGCCCAGATCCTCGATCAGCAGGACGATCTGGGAGATCGCCCCCCCGAGCAGCTCCATGGCGTCCTCGGGGTCGAGCGACTCGGTGAGCGCGGTCGACCCCACGAGGTCGGCGAACAGGGCGGTGACGACCCGCCGCTCGCGTCGGATCGCCGCCCCGGCCATGGGTTCGAGGGTATCGACGCATGGCCCGCTATCCGGACACCCGGGCTCCGGGGTCCTGCAAGGATGCCGGGCATGGCGTTCGACCCGCACCGGATTGCTGCGGTCTTCGGGCGGGCCGCGTCCAGCTACGACTCGGTCGTCCCCTTCTTCACCCACTTCGGCGCCCGCCTGGTCGACGTCGCCGGCCTCGGCCCCGGCGAGTCGGTGCTCGACGTGGGCTGCGGGCGGGGGGCGACGCTGCTCCCCGCCGCCGAGCGGGTGGGGCCGGCGGGCCGGGTGGTGGGCGTCGACCTGGCGCCCGAGATGGTGGCCCTCCTCAAGGCCGACATCGACCGGCGCGGCCTGGCCCAGGCCTCGGTCCGGCTGGGCGACGCCGGGGCGCTCGACGTCGAGCCCGGAAGCTTCGACGTGGTGATCTGCAGCTTCGTGCTCCACCTCCTGCCCGACCCCGAGGCGACGGCGGTCGGCATGGCCGCCGCCCTGCGCCCGGGCGGCAGGTGCGTGGCGGCCGCCCCGGCCGGCTCGGGCCCCGACTGGGACTTCCTGCTGCGCGTCTTCGGGGCCTACGCCGACCGGGCCGGCCCTCCGGAGGTCCCCTTCCGCCCCGACTTCGACCTGGGGATGACCCTGCGCGGCGCCGGTCTCGAGGTGACGAGCACGGCGATCGAGGCGACCGAGTTCCACTTCGCCGACGAGCAGGCCTGGTGGGCGTGGGCCTGGACCCAGGGCATGCGGAGCTTCCTCGAGTCGCTGGCCCCTGCCGACCTGGAAGCGATGCAGCGGGAGCTGCTGGCCGAGGTGGCCGCCCGCAGGACCGCAGCCGGGATCGCCATGCCCCAGCGGGCGGTGTTCGTCGTGGCGGAGAAGCCCGCTGGCTGATCCCCGGCCGGCGGGCCCGGCCCGGCCCCGGCTGCTCGTCGACCTCACCCCGCTGCGGACCTCCCGCGACTTCCGCCTGCTGTTCGCGGGCAACGCCGTGTCCCAGCTCGGCCGGCAGCTCACGGTGGTGGCCGTGCCGTACCAGGTGTTCGTCATCACCGGCTCGTCGCTGGCCGTGGGCATGGTGGGCCTGGTCACCGTCGTGCCCCTCGTCACCCTGACCCTGGCCGGCGGGGCGATCGCCGACGCCGTGGACCGCCGCAAGCTGCTGCTCGTCACCCAGCTCCTGTCGGCGGCGACGAGCGCCGGCCTGGCCCTCAACGCCATGTCCCCGTCGCCGAGGCTGTGGCCGATCTACGCGCTGGCGGGTCTCTCGGCCGGCCTGGCCGGCGTCGACCACCCGGCCCGCAACGCCATCATCCCCGGTCTGGTCGGGCGCCGGCTCTTCCCCTCGGCGGCGGCCCTCGGCCAGATCCAGTTCCAGGTCGCCCACGTGGCCGGGCCGGCCCTGGCCGGGGTCATCATCAGCCGGTTCGACCTGTCGGCCGCCTACTGGATCGACGTGGCCAGCTTCGGCGCCGCGGTGGCCGCCATCGCCGCCATCCGGCCCCAGCCGCCGGAGGGTGGCGGCACCCGCCCGGGCCTGTCGTCGATCAAGGAAGGGCTGCGGTACGTCAAGGGCCGGCGGCTGCTGGTCGGCACCTTCCTGATCGACATCAACGCCATGGTCTTCGGGATGCCCCGGGCCCTGTTCCCGGCCCTGGGCACCGGCATCTTCGGCGGCGGGGCGCTCGCCGTCGGCCTGCTCTACGCCGCGCCCGGCGCGGGGGCGCTCGTCGGCGCCCTGCTGACCGGCTGGGTCGGCGGGGTACGCCGCCAAGGCCGGGCGGTCATCGTCGCCGTGACCGTCTGGGGCGCGGCCATCGCCGCCTTCGGCCTGGTGCCCTGGCTACCCCTTGCCCTCGCGCTGCTGGCCCTGGCCGGCGCGGCCGACGTGGTGTCGGCGGTGTTCCGCAACACGATCCTGCAGCTCTCGGTGCCGGACAACATGCGGGGACGCCTCTCCTCGGTCCACATCGCCGTGGTCACCGGTGGCCCGCAGATCGGCGACGCGGAGGCCGGCGCGGTGGCCGCACTCACCTCGCCGCGCTTCTCGGTGGTGTCGGGCGGCGTGGCCTGCATCGTCGGCGTGCTGGCCCTTCTGCGGCTGGTGCCCGAACTGGCCCGGTACGATGCCGAAGCTGAGACGAGGAGGTCGGATGGCTGACGGAGCCAAGGTGCGCACGGTGGCGGATGTCATGACCCGGGACGTCCTGACGACATCGGCGTCCGAGGCCCTGGCCAAAGCGTCCGCCCGGATGATCGAGCGCGGCGTCGGGTCGATCGTCGTGATCGACCCCGGCCAACCCGTCGGCATTCTGACCGAGCGCGACCTGGTCCGGGCCACCGCGGCGGGCGCCGATCTGTCGTCGTCCACCGTCGCCGAGTGGATGACCCCCGAGGCCGACACCGTGGCGCCGGCCGACGAGGTGCAGGCCGCCTTCGAGAGCCTGAACAGGCACGGCTACCGCCACTTCCCGGTCACCGAGGACGGCACGGTGGTCGGCATCGTGTCCATCCGGGACATGCTCAAGCTGGGCCAGGTCCTCAAGGTGGAGCACCCGGGCGCCATCGAGGCCAGGCGGGGGCTCGAAGGCGTGGTCGTGGCCGAGACCGAGGTCGGCGACGTCCGGGGCCAGGAGGGCTTCTACCACTACCGCCAGTACAACGCGGTGGAGCTGGCCGAGAAGCGGTCGCTGGAGGACGTGTGGCACCTGCTCTACCAGGGCCACCTGCCGTCGCCGGAGGAGCGGGAGGCCTTCGCCGAGGAGATCCGCTCGCTGCGAGAGATCCCCCCGTCGGTCAAGGGCCTGCTGCCCGCCATCGCCAAGGCCGGCGAGCACTTCGTGCCCCTCGACGCCCTGCGCACCGCCTACTCCCTGCTGGCCTACGCCCTCGACTTCAAGTCGTGGCTCGACATCAGCAAGGAGGAGCTGCGGGCCAACGCCATGCAGACCAGCGCGGTCATGCCGACGCTGATCATGGCCCTCTACCGCCTCAGCCAGGACGAGGAGCCGATCGACCCCCGTCCCGACCTCGGCTACGCGGCCAACTACCTGTACATGCTCACGGGCGAGGTGCCCGATCCCGGTCACGCCCGGGCCATCGAGCAGTACCTGATCTCGACCACCGACCACGGGTTCAACTCCTCCACCTTCACCGGGCGGGTCATCACGTCCACCGGCGCCGACCTCGGATCCGCGGTCGTGGGCGCCATCGGCGCCCTGTCCGGGCCGCTGCACGGCGGGGCGCCCAGCCGGGCCCTGGACATGCTCGACGCCATCGGCACGCCCGACAAGGCGGAGGCCTGGATCCGCGACTCGGTGATGAAGGGCGAGCGGATCATGGGCTTCGGCCACCGCATCTACAAGACCGACGACCCCCGCTCGCTGATGCTGCGGGGCGTGGCCGAGCGCCTGGGCGGCGACATGGTGGACTTCGCCAAGAAGGTCGAGAGGACCGTGGTCGACGTCCTGGCCGAGCTCAAGCCGGGCCGCAACCTGTACGCCAACGTCGAGTTCTACGCCGGCGTCGTCATGGACAAGGTCGGCATCCCCCGCACCCTGTTCACCCCCACGTTCACCTCCAGCCGGGTCATCGGCTGGACGGCCCACATCCTCGAGCAGGCCGCCGACAACCGGCTCATCCGGCCGAGCGCCAACTACGCCGGCCCGCCGCCGCCGCAGCCCGTCCCCGACCTGTAAGCCACGCAGTGCCCGTACTCGTCGAGGAGGCCAAGGCGGTCACCCCCGAGCTGGTCGCCGCGTTCCGCAAGCTCACGCCGCAGCTGTCGAAGACGTCGCCCGTCCCGGGCGGGGCCGAGCTGGCCGAGATGGTCCGCTCGCCGGCCACCATCCTGCTCCTGGCGCGGGACTCCGAGAAGGGAATCGTCGGCAGCATGACGCTCGTGCTGTTCCGCATCCCCACCGGCATCCGGGCCTGGATCGAGGACGTGGTGGTCGACGAGGGATCGCGGGGCCACGGGGTGGCCGAGATCCTCTGCCGGGAGGCGCTGAACCGGGCGTCGGCCGCCGGCGCCCGCACCGTCGACCTCACCTCCCGCCCGTCGCGGGAGGCGGCCAACCGGCTCTACCGCCGCCTGGGCTTCGTCCAGCGCGACACCAACGTCTACCGCTGGTCGGGCTAGGGGCGAGGAGCGGGGCCACCACCCACCTGCTGCCGATCGCACCGGCCGGCGTCGCGGAGCGGTGGCGGGCGCGCTCAGCTCTCGGCCAGGTAGCGGTGGACCAGCTGGACGGCCACCGAGCCGTCGCCCACCGCCGAGGCCACCCGCTTCACCGAGGCGTGACGCACGTCGCCAGCGGCGAAGACACCGGGCGCACTCGTCTCGAGCAGCATGGGCGGGCGGTCGAGGGGCCAGTGGGCGACGTCGGGGCCGGTGAGCAAGAAGCCCCACTCGTCCCGCTCGATCGCCGCCGGCAGCCAGGCCGTGCGGGGCTCGCCGCCGATGAGGACGAAGAGGGCGGCGGCGGCCACCTCGGCCTCCGTCCCCGCCGCCGAGTCGGCGATCGTGAGCCCCTCCAGCTGCCCGCGACCCCGCCCGGCGACGACGCTCGCGTTGTAGCGCACGTCGATGTTCGGCGCGGCTGCGATCTCGTCGATGAGGTAGCTCGACATGGTCGTGGCCAGGCTGGCCGACCTGACGAGCATGGTGACCTGCGCCGCGTACTTGGCCAGGTGGACCGCGGCCTGGCCCGCCGAGTTGCCGCCGCCGGCCACGAAGACGTGCTGCCCGGCCATGGCCTGGGCCTCCGACACGGCGGCGCCGTAGTACACCCCCGTGCCGACAAGCGCATCGAGGCTCGGGATGCCCAGGCGCCGGTAGGACACGCCGGTGGCGACCACCACGCTGCGGGCCCGCACGTCGGGTGCTTCCTCGACCTCCACCACGAAGGCGTCCCCGTCCCGGCGAAGGCCCACCACCGACCGGACCATGTACGGCCGGGCCCCGAACAGCCACGCCTGCTCGAAGGCCCGGAACGCCAGCTCGGCGCCACCGATGCCCCGGGGGAAGCCGAGGTAGTTGCGGATGCGCGAGCTGCTCCCGGCCTGGCCACCGATGGCCTCCCGGTCGAGCATCACCGTCGACAGGCCCTCGGAGGCGGCATACACGGCGGCGGCGAGCCCGGCCGGCCCGGCGCCCACGACGGCCACGTCGACCGTCCCCGCCGGCGGCTGGGCGACACCGAAGGCCTCGGCCAGCCGCTCGTTGGGCGGGTCGACGAGCACCTCGCCGGTGTAGAGCTCCACCACCGGCTGGCGGGCGGGATCGACGCCCGCCCGGGCCAGCACGCCCCGGCCCTCGGCCGAGTCGATGCTGCAGAACTCGAAGGAGACGCCGTTGCGGCTCAGGAGGTCGCGCAGCTCGGCGCACCGGGCGTCCCACTGCTCGCCCACCAGCCGGAGGGCCACGAACGGCGGCCCCTGGCTGCGGTTCCACTCCTCCAGGTACTCGGTGACCAGGCGGTGGAACTGCTCGTCGGGGCGCCGGGCCGGGTGGGGGAGGTACCCGTCGATTTGGCCGAGGGCGGTCGCTCGGATGATCGGCTCCCGCGCCGACCAGTCCCCCCGGGCGACGAGCAGGCCCCGCTTGGCCAGCGGGTAGCGGGCCCGGACGGCGGCCAGCACGTCGATCCCCGTCCCGCCCGCCAACCACAGGTCGGCCAGGACCAGCGCCACCGCCGCGCCCGCCGCCTCCAGCTCGGCCAGCCGGCGGCCGGCGGCCTCGGCGCTCCCGGCGCACACGACCTCGTAGTCGGCCTCGTAGCGCGACCGGAGGACGGCCTCCAGCTCGCCGAGCGACGCAGGATCGTCGTCGACGGCGAGGATCACCGCTCGGGAGCCGTCCATGCTGCCCGCCACGGTAACCCCGGGCCCCCGGACGGTTGCCGCTGTGATCGGTGGTCGGCGGCGGACCTCAGCGGGGCAGGGAGTCGATGGTCACGACCGCGCCCTCGAGAGGTCGGCGGGGCCGGTTGTTCCCGGAGTAGGCATCGCTGAAGGCCTTGATCTGCGCGTTGCCCAGCGTCAACGGTTCCTGCGCCACCAGCCACTGCACGCCCTCCGTACAGGGTGGAGTGGTCAGGCTGCCGGCGTAGCGGATGGTGGTGGCGGTGGCGGGGACCAACCTGGGCCAGTCGAGCTGGATGGTGGCGCGGTCACCCTCGCGAGTGCGCAGGGCGTCGACGAACGGCTGCCACGCCGGGTGGGTCGGACCGGCCTGGACCAGGAAGCCGAGCACGGCAAGCGTGCCGGACGCGCCGCGATGGACGAAGTGCAGCTCCACGGGGCCGGACCTCCCGGCGAAGGCATGCTCGCCGGGGCTGTGGAAGTGGGCCTGGAGCAACTCGTAGTCGGCGCCGTCCAACTTCAGGGAGAGCCCGCTCGGCGGGTTGGCCTGCACGGTGTGCCCGTTGTTGACGATCTCCGTTGCGCCGGCCCGGTAGGCGACGGTGGGTGGGGCCTTCCCACTCGGGACCGGGTTGACGATGTCGATAGGCGACTGCGCCTTGCCTGCCGAGCAGGCCATGTAGGCCGGGTCCAGCTCGCCCCAGTGGGCGGGGCCCTCTTCGCCTTCGTAGCGCCAGTGGGCGGGGAGCACGGTCGTCGCCGGCCCCGACGAGGACCCGCCCCCGTTGCCGCGGCGACCGCAGCCGGCCAGGAGCGCGCCGGTAGCCACCACGGCGGCGAGGAACGTGCGACGGTCCATGCCGGCTGGCCGGCCGAGGGACACCTCACGGTCGGCATCGCGCTGGTGCTGCTCGCGGTCCGCGATGGCCCTCTCCTCTCCCAACGGACCGCACGGAGCGGTCCGCAGGCCAAGGATAAGGCTCCGCCGGTTGTTCTGCGGGTGGACGGGGACCAGTCGTCGCAGTCGACGGCCACGGCGAGAGCCCGGCACGTGGTCTACCTTGACGCCATGGGCGAGGCGGGCATCGAGGCGGAGATGGGGGCGATCTTCGCCCGGCACATGGACGCAGAGCTGGCCGGCGACCTGGACCTGACGCTGGCCACGATGACCGCCAACCCGCATCTGGTCAACGTCCCCACCATGGTCGGGGGAGCCGGGCCTGAGGGAGTACGGGACTTCTATGCCAACCGCCTGATCGGGCAGTTCTTTCCTCCCGACGTCGAGTTCGTCTCCGTGTCGCGCACCTACGGTGCCAACCGTCTCATCGACGAGCTGGTCATCTCCTTCACCCACACCACGAAGATCGATTGGATGCTTCCCGGCGTGGAGCCGACGGGCCGGCCTGTCTCCGTGGCGTTCGTGGTCATCGTCGGTGTCGAAGACGGGAAGATCGCCTACGAGCACATCTACTGGGACCAAGCCACGGTGCTGGTCCAGCTCGGCCTCCTCGACCCGACCGGCCTGCCTGTCGCCGGTCGGGAGGCGGCCGCGAAGGTGCTGGACCCCACGATCCCCGGGCCGCACTTCTAGGTCGACCCTGGCGACCTCCACGGTGCCAGAGTGATGCCCCGCAGGTCGGACGGGCCCCCTACCCGACCGGCACATCATCGCCCAACCGAGCGTCTGGCTGAAGGAGCCGTATGCGCTCATCGACCCGGAGGCAGCCCTCTCTGCAAGTCGCGGTCGATTCGTGCGAGCTCGGCCGTCGCTCGACGACGCCGATGGTCGCGATCGTTGTAGGTGGACTCCATGAGCGCCTCGAGCTCGCTCCGTAGGAGTCTCAACCATGGATTCCCGTGAACGGAGCCGACTCGGTACTGAAGCAGACCCGCGTCAATCGCAGACTCGATCTCGCCCTGGTCAGCCCGAACTCCTTGCGGGCCGTCTTGTCGCTCAGCGTTGCGCCCTTCCGACGCCACTCCTCTTCCACCGGCCCCTCCTCCTGCACTGCGCCGCGTGCAAGGTAACGCTCGCCGACCGATGTCGGATTACCACAGGATGTGTCTTGTTGTTTCGCGTGGAAGTCCGTGAGCGCGTGCTCGAGACAGCACCGGCGAGCTGGTCGCGGTACCGACCCGGACGTGGTGGGGAGCCGGCTGGTCGGGCGACGACCGCCGCCGATGTGGCGCGCTGCCGGCGTACGGGCGTCCCTGCGGTCTCGCTACGCTCGTCGTCAGGGGCGCCTTGGAGGAGCGGAGGATGCCCGTGATCGACGCTCTGGTGGCGTCGGCCTTCACCGCCGGCATGGTCGCAGCCTTCAGTGGGGGTTCGCCCGAGCGCCCGGCGTACGTCGCATTCGGGTGTCGACGGGCGGGCGCCGGCGCGAGGTGCAAGCGGAGCCGCCCGTCCGGGGCGTGGGCCTTGGGGCGGCCGTCACCGCGGCTTCGTCGATGGCGCCAGCAGAGCGTCTGGGTGGAAGCCCTCGACCTGAGTACCGGCAGCAACAGGTAAGGCTCAGCGAGTCGGCGGATGTCAGGGAGCTGCAGGATCGCTGCGAAGCACGCGAACCTGAGTGACCTTCCGTCCCTGCATCTTCTCGACGGTGAGGACATAACCCTTGAACTCCACGGTCGTCCCGACGTCGGGGACGGCCCCGTGTTCGGCCAGGATGACCCCGGCGAGGGTGACGACATCCGCATGGACGAACTCGATGCCGTGGCCGTCTCGGAACTCGGCGAGCGTGGTCTCCCCGTCGAGGCTGAGAGAGCCGTCGTCATTGCGGATCGCTCGGGCTGATCCCTCGTAGAGCTCGTCCTCCATCACTTCGGCGATGATGTCGTCCAGCGTGACGACGCCGAGCGTGGCGCCGAACTCGTCCACGACCAGGCTGGCGTGTGTCCGATCTCGCTTGAAGCGCTCGAGGAGCATCTCGGCCGTGGCTGTGGCCGCCACACTCGGCAGGGGCCGGACGAGCCGCCGGAGATCGAGCGTCTCTTCTTGCTGGCGCGCCCGTATGAAATCCTTGATGTGGAGAACGCCGAGGACCTGGTCGAGGTCACCGTCGATGACGGGGTACCGGCTGCGGGGTGACGCACTGATCCGGGCCGCAATGGCCTCCGACGTCGCCGACAGCTCCAGCGCCTCGATCCGGCTGCGAGGGGTCATCAGTTCCTCGGCTGTACGCTCGTCGAGGTCGAGAATGTTCCGGATGAGCTCGCGCTGCATCTCCCCCAACTGGCCGCTGTCGGCCGCCTCGTCGGTAACGATGGCCAACTCCTCGCTGGTATAGAGGGCCGAACGTTGATCGGGCTCGGGGATGCGCAGAAGCCGCATCAGGGCGAACGCCGTCGCGTTCAATACGTGCACCATCGGCCGGAACAGGAGCCCGAACACGCCCATGACCGGATTGACCCGAATGATCACCTTCTCCGGCGATTGCAGGGCCAGCGCCTTGGGGATCATCTCGCCGAACACTACGTGCATGTAGGTGATGCCGCTCAGGGCGACGATGAACCCGACGGTGTGCGCCGCCGTGTTCGATAGGCCCCAGTCCTCGAACGGGCCATAGAGCCAGCCCGCCACCGCCGGCTCGCCGTACATTCCCAGTCCAATGCTCGCCAGGGTGATGCCGAGCTGGGCGATGGCGATATAGCCGTCCTTGCCGGCCGGCCGGTCGAACACGCCTAGCAACCATCTGGCAGCGCGATTCCCTCCATCGGCAATCGTCTGGATCCGGCTGCGCCGAGCACCGACAAGGGAGAACTCGGCGGCTACGAACACGCCGTTGATAACGACGAGCGTCAGGATCACGACGATTGGAAGAACGACGGTTTGGATCATCGGGCCTCGCCGGGCAGTTCAAAGCTGGCACGCTCGACGGCGCGGCCATCGATGGCGTCAACCCGGACCAGTATCCCGCCGGGCTCGACCCGCACCTCGTCGCCGACGGTCGGGAGCCGGCCCAGCTTGTGCCATAGCAGGCCACCCACGGTGTCCACCCCGTCGGAACGGAGATCGGCGCCGAACCGTTCGCTCAACACCGCGAGCAGGACGTCACCACGCACCGACACCCGGCCCTTGGCGACGCTGATCGGCTCCTCGCCCAAGTCGAACTCGTCGTGGACCTCGCCGAAGATCTCCTCGATCGCGTCCTCCAGGGTGACCACCCCGGACACGGATCCGTACTCGTTCACGACGATCGCGCAATGTTGCGCGTCCTCGCGCAAGGTCCGCCACAGCTTCGGCACCGTCAGGACCTCGCCGACGGCAGTGACGGGCCGGGCGATGGACGCAACCGTGGTCGACGGATCCGCCTGGGCTCGGATGAACAGGTCGCGCAGATGCACGATCCCGACCACGTCGTCATCGGGGCCACCGGTGACGGGGAATCGCGTGTGTGCGCTGTCAGCCAGCTGCGACAGGGCTTCGCCGACGCTGGCGCTCCCGGGCACGGCCTCCACTCGCCGGCGCGGCGTCATGATCTCGCGCACGAGCCGGCGCTCGACGTTCAACACGCCGGCCAGCATGTCGCGCTCAGCCGTGTCGATCAGCCCACCGCCGGCGCTGGCCCGGTACAGCCCGGCCAGCTCCTCCGGCGAGTGCACGTGCGCGTGGCTGTGGTCGACGTTGATCCCCCACAGCCTCATGAGCCCGAACGCCGAGCCGTTGAACAGCAGTACGAGCGGCCGGAACAGCCACAGGCTCACCTGCATGGGCCGCAGCGTCGCCATGGCCAGCCGTTCGGGGTACCGCAACGCCACGGTCTTCGGCAGCAGCTCGCCGAGCACGACCTGTACCGCCGTGACCGCGACAAGCACGACTACGATAGCCACTGTCCGCCCCGCGGCGCCGAACAATGGCTCAAGCAGGGGTGTCAGTCGGGCCTGGCCATAGGCGCCGGCGACCAGGCTGCTGAGGGTGATCCCGATCTGGCAGGCGGCGACATAGTTGTCGAGGCGCTTCGGATCGCGCAGGATCGCCAGCAACCGCGTCGCCGCCGCTCCTCCCGACTCCGCCGCATCCTGGACACGAGAGCGCCGCGCGCCCACTGTCGCGAACTCGGCGGCGACGTAGAGGGCGTTCAGGGCCACCATCAGTGCGATCAGAACGAAAGGGATGAGCCCGCTCATTCGCGCTCAGCCACCAGGCGGGGATCGGTCACCGGCTGCGCAGGCGAGCGACACGCTCGGCGGTGGGCGGGTGGGTCAGGAAGAGCTTGGCGAAGCTGACCCGGCGGCCGGTGAGGGGGTTGACGATGTACTTGGTGGCCTGGGCCGGCTGGACGTCCATGGGCACCGCCCGGGCGCCCTGCTCCAGCTTCTCCAGTGCCCTGGCCAGCGGCTCGCCGTTGCCGATGAGCGCGGCGCCGGTCCGGTCGGCCTCGAACTCACGGCTGCGCGACAGCGCCATCTGCAGCAGCCCGGCGGCGAGTGGCGCGAGCATGGCGGTGGCTATGAGTGCAATGGGATTCGGGCCGTGGTCGTCGTCGCGGGAGCCGCCGAACATCGCCCCCCACATCGCCATGTTGGCCACGAAGCTGATACCCGTTGCGACCGCAGCGGCGACGGAGCCGATGAGGATGTCGCGGTTGCCGACATGCGACAGCTCATGGGCCAGCACACCTCTCAGCTCCTCCCAGGTCAGGATGTCAAGGATGCCGGCGGTCACCGCCACTGCCGCGTGCTTGGGATTTCGCCCGGTGGCGAAGGCGTTTGGCTGGCGATCGGGGGTGACGTAGAGCCTCGGCATGGGCATGCCCGCTTGGGTGCTGAGCTCGCGCACGATACGGAAGTATTCCGGCATCTGTGCCTCGTCGGCCGGCACCGCCCGCGCCGATCGGATGGCCAGGGTGTCGGATTTCCAGTGCGAGAAGCCGACGATGGCCAGGCCCAAGCCGAGGCCGAGGATGGCCCCGCCCCGGCCGAGCAGCGAGCCGATGGCGACCATGAGGCCGCCCAGCCCGGCGAGCAGCACGAAGGTCTTGAAGGTGTTGGCGGTCGAATGCATGCAATTAGTCCTCTCTGCCGGCAGGCGCCGGCTGGTGACGGCCGCTGGGTGTCCTCCCGGGACGGCGGCTCAGGCGGAGACGGGTGATGGCGTGGTGGTCGACGGCGAGGACCGTGGCGGTCCATCCGTCGATGGCGACCACGTCGCCGGGTCGCTCGGGGATGCGCCCGAGGGCGGTGAGCACCAGGCCGGCGACTGTGGCGTAGTCGCCTTCGGGCAGCTCGACGCCGAGATCGGCGAGATCGTGGACCGGGAAGCTACCCGCCAGCACCAGCGAGCCGTCCGGCTCGTGCTCGACGCCGGCGATGTCACGATCGGTCTCGTCGTAGATCTCCCCGACGAGTTCCTCGAGCAGATCCTCGACGGTGACGATGCCGGCCCCGCCGCCGTGCTCGTCGACGACGACGGCAAGCTGCTGGCGAGCCTTCTGCATCTCCCGCAGCGCGTGAAGAACCTGGGCCGACTCAGGGATGAAGACCGCAGGGGCGGCGCGCTCGCCCACCGGGGTGTCCCCGGCGCCGACAAGGTCGCGCAGGTGCACCACCCCGACCACGTGGTCGAGGTCGCCGCCCTCGGCCACGGGAGCCCGGGAGTGACCGCTGGTCACCAGCACCTCGAGCGCGTCGTTCGAGCTGGACGCCGCGGTGAGCACGACCACGTCACGGCGGGCGCGCAACACCTGGGCGAGGGTGCGCTCGCTGATCTCGAAGGCCCCCGACAGGATGGCGCGCTGGTCGGGGCTGAAGGCACGGTGGGCCCCGACGAGATCCCGGAGCTCCTCCTCGCTCACCTCTTCGCGCTGGCGCTGGGGGTCGCCGCCCATGAGCCGCACGGCGAGGTTCGTCGAGTGCGACAGCATCCACACCGCCGGTCGGGTGAGCGCCGACAGGAAGGCCAGGGGCCTCGCCGCCAGCAGCCCCCAACGCTCGGCGCGCTGCATCGCGACCCGTTTGGGAGCGAGCTCGCCGAAGACCAGCGTGACGTACGCCAGCAAGAGGGTGACCACGACGATGGCGACAGGACGGGAAGCCTCACCGAGGAACCTCAGCGGAGTCTCCAGCGGCTCGGCCAGAGAGACCGCGGCGGTGGCCGAGGCCAGGAAGCCGGCCAGGGTGATACCGATCTGGATGGTGGCCAGGAACCGGTTGGGCTCCCGGGCCAAGCGCGCCAGGACCTGCCCCGAACCCCCCCGGGCCTCGAGGCGCCGCAGCTGCCCCTCGCGCAGGGAGACGAGGGCCAGCTCGCTGCCGGCGAAGGCGGCGTTGAACAGAACGAGTGCGGCCACCAGCGCCAGCTGGGGCAAGGTGCCTTCCACGGCTAGTCCTCCTCAGGGGGCGACGGATAAGGCGCAGCCAGCCGCGAGAATTGCGGCTTCCTGACAGATCAGGGAAGGAAAGGGAGTGGCGGCCCGCGCCCGTACCTCGTCGGGTGCCGACGCTGCAGTACGGCCTCGAACGGCCCCGACTCAAGGCGGTAGAGGGCCGGCAGGGCGAAAGCGACGAGCATTGCGGCCACCACCACGGCGGTTGGCATCTGCTGCGGGCGACGGGGTATGTCGCTTCGGCGGTAGGCGTCGACGGTCGTCATGGGCCCGCCCACATCGGTGGCGGACATCCACCGGTCGCCGACAAACTCGCCGGCGTACACAACGGTGCCCGGTGCCCCGCCGGACACGAACATCAGCGCGCCCAGCAATCCGAGGACTGCGGCCGCGGCCGTCACCCGGCGGGGACTTGGAGGGTCGGTGAGGGAGCGCATCGAGGGTGGCCGTCTGCACGTTCGACGACAGCTCCACCCTACCGGACTCGGAATCTCGGCGAGGGCACTCGCAGCCAGGGCCGAAGGCCAGTTCGGGCGAGATGGCGGCCCGGCCGCCTCGAGAGGGACGACCCGCACTCCGGCCCCGGTCGCTTCCCGTAGGTTTTGTCCATGGCGGAGTTCTCGATTGTCAACGCCCACTTGCTCGACCCGGTGGCCGGTGAGATCCGGCCGGGGGCGTCGGTCAGGGTGGAGGGCGACCGGATCCTCGAGGTCGCCGAGGACGGTGCCGCCCTGTCGACCGGCGCTTCGGAGGTGATCGACGCCGGCGGGCGGACGCTGATGCCCGGGCTGATCGACGCCCACGTCCACGCGGCCATCACCACGCTCGACCTGGCGGCCATGGCCCGCCGGTCGCCGACGCGGGTCGGCATCGAGGCCAAGGCGATCCTCGAGGGGATGCTCCAGCGGGGCTTCACGACGGTGCGCGACGCGGGCGGGCTCGACGTCGGGATCCAGGAGGCGCTCAAGGTGGGCCTGATCCGGGGGCCCCGGCTGTTCCGGTCGGGGCGGGTGCTGTCCCAGACCGGCGGCCACGGCGACACCAACCCGGCGACGAACGACCCCCACATCGGCCCGTGCTCGATCAGCAGCACGAGCTTCGCCCACATCGCCGACGGGCCCGATGCGGTGCGCCGGGCCGCCCGGGAGGAGCTGAAGGGCGGGGCCGACCAGATCAAGGTCATGGCCGGCGGCGGGGTGGCGACCCCGACCGATCCCATCGACATGGTGCAGTACACCGAGGAGGAGATCCGGGTGGCGGTGGAGGAGGCGGCCTCCCGGCGGACCTACGCCTTCGCCCACGCCTACATCCCCGAGGCCATCGTCCGGGCCGTCCGGGCCGGCGTCCGGTCGATCGAGCACGGGAACCTGATCGACGGCATGGCCGCCGCCGTGATGGCCGAGCACCGCTGCTACCTGGTTCCCACCCTCGTCGTCTTCGACCAGCTGGCCGAGTTCGGCAAGGCCATGAACTTTCCCGCCGAGAGCCTGGCCAAGCTGGGGCTGGTCATCCGGGCCGGGCAGGCGGCGATCGCCACCGCGGTGTCGGCGGGCGTCGAGCTGGGCTTCGGCACCGACCTGCTGGGCGAGATCCACCCGGCCCAGTCGCGGGAGCTGGTCCTGCGGGCCCAGGTGCAGTCGACGGCCGACGTGCTGCGCTCGGCGACGGTGGTCAACGCCGCCCTGCTCGGCCGGTCCGGCCAGCTCGGCGTGATCGCGCCGGGCGCCTACGCCGACCTGCTGCTGGTCGACGGCGACCCGCTGGCCGACATCAGCGTCCTGGGCGGCCAGGGCGACCACCTGGACCTGATCGTCAGGGCCGGGGAGATCGTGCGACGTCGAAGCTGAACATCATCCCGGTCTGGTTGTGCTCGGCGATGTGGCAGTGGGCCATCCAGCGGCCGGGGTTGGTGACGTCGAGGAGGATGTCGACGGTGTGGCCGGCGGGCACCAGGACGGTGTCCTTCCACACCAGGTTCTCCTCCGGCACGCCCTGGCGGGCGAGCACGAGGAACCGCCCGCAGCCGTGGATGTGGAAGGGGTGGTGCATCGGGTGCTCCGACCCCTCCATCTCGTTGACCAGGTGGATCTTCACCCGGTCGCCCACCGTGAAGGCCCAGTCGATGGCGGTGTTCTCGGCGCCCGTCTGGCGGTCGACGATCTTCCAGACCATGTTGTGGGCGTCGGTCTGCCGGTTGATGTCCGGCATGAGGTCTTCCCACTCGATGCTGCCGTCCGACTCGTCTTCGCCGTGGCCGCCGCCGTGGTGGTGGTCGCCGCCGTGGGCCGCGACCGCGGTCGCCGGGACCAGCTTCATCCCGCACTTCGGGCAGGTCGCCGGCTCCGTGGCGGTGACCTCGGGATGCATCGGGCACACGTAGGAGTCGGCGGCCGTCTCCCCGCCGCCGTAGAGGATCGGCATGAGCGCGGTGAAGCCCAGGACCTTGTCCGGCCCCCTCGCGAGGTCGTGGGCCAGGCGCCCCCGCTCCGCCGTGAGCTCGGGGTCGGTGCGCAGCTGCTCGAAGGCGGCCGCCGCCGGGCCGCCCGAGCCCGCGGCGCCGGTCACGGTGAACGTCCCCAGGTCGTGGGCGCTCCCCGGGGCCCGGTGCTGGAAGGGGACCGCACCTGCCATGTCGAAGCGCACGTCGACCACCGCCCGCTCCGAGGGGGCCAGCATGACCTCGTCGACGAACGTCTCGTGCTCGTAGCGGCCGCTGTCGCCCCCGACCAGCTTCATCCGCGCCCCGGGCAGCCGCACCTTGAAGATCCGGGTGTTGGCCGTGTTCACCAGGTTGAGGCGCACGACCTCGTCCACGGTGACCTGCTCGGCGAACGCGGTCTGCCCGTTGACCAGCATGACGTTGCCGAACCGGCCCATGGCCGTGTAGCTCAGGGCGTCGCGGCGGAAGGGGGCGATGCGGCCGTCCTCGACCAGCACGTCGTCGAGGGTGATGCTCAGCTGGCGGTCGGCGGGCGGCCAGTACGACGGGTCCTCCGGCTCCACGATGATCGTGCCGTACAGGCCCATCTCGATCCCGTAGTCCTCCCGGACGTGCGGGTGGTACCAGTAGAACCCCGGGTCGGAGAACTGGAGCCGGTAGGTGAACGTCTCGCCCACGGGGATGGGCGCCTGGGTCTCGTGGGGCACGCCGTCGTAGCGGTTCTCCAGCCGCAGGCCGTGCCAGTGCACCGTGGTCTCGTGGTCGCCGTCGTTGCGGGCGGTGAGCACGATCTCCGACCCCTGGTCGACGTGGAGCACGGGCCCCGGGATCGACCCCCCGTAGGCGAGCATCCGCACGGGTCCGTCGCCGAGACGGTTGGCCACCGGCCCGATGCGCAGGTCGAAACGGTCGCCGTCGGCCAGACGGACGGTGGTGGTGGGGGACGCCTCGGGCAGGCCGGCGACGTCGACCGGGAAGCCGCCCGCGCCCGCTGTGTCCGTCCCACCGGTCACGGCGCGATTGTACGACCCTCGCAGACGCTTTCGAAGAGGGGGACCACCGGCCCGGCGCCGTAAAGGGCCGCGGTGGCGAGGGTGACCGCGGCCGCGCTGTAGGTCGACCGCTCGCCGGCCGGGAAGAGGTCGCCCTGGGGGTGGACCATGCCCGTGAAGTAGCTGCCGTCGTGGTGGCGCAGGTGCTGGGCCCAGGCCAGGAGGTCACCGGCGATGCCCGCCTCGCCGGCGGCCAGGTGGGCCAGCGCGCACTCGGCGGTCTCGGCCGCGGTGACCCAGTCCTTGTCGGCCACGCAGCGCACGCCGCGGCCGGGGAGCACGAACCGGCGCCGGCCGGCGGCCAGGCGGTCGCGGGCGGCGTCGCCCGTCACCACGCCGGCCAGCACCGGGTAGTACCAGTCCATGGCCCACCGGTCCTTGGGCAGGAAGGCACCCGGCTCCTCGGCGATCACCCGGCCGAGGGCGTCGGCCGCCAGCTCCCACTCCGGCCGCTCGTGGCCGAGCCGCCGGGCGACGGCCAGGGCGCAGCGCAGGCTGGCGTAGGTGCTGGACGAGGCGGTGAGGAGGGCGAACGACCAGGGCGTGCCGTCGGCGTGGCGGGCCCAGATGACCTCGCCCCGCGGCGTCTGGAGGTCGAGGACGAACCCGATAGCGCCCTCCACCACCGGCCACATGGCCTCCAGGAAGCCGTTGTCGGCGGTTGCGAGGAAGTGGTGCCACACGCCGGTGGCGACGTAGGCGGTGACGTTGGCGTCGAGGGTAGGTTCCTCCACCCGGCCGGCCCGGTAGTACTGGTGCCAGGCCCCATCGGAACGCTGGGTGGCCACCAGCCACCAGTAGGCGGCCTCGGCCTCGGCCCGCCGCCCGCCCGTGTCGAGCGCCATGGCCGCCTCCACGTGGTTCCAGGGGTCGCCGTGCCCGCCCGGGAACCACGGGACCATGCCGTCGGCCTGCTGGACGGCGGCGATGGTGGCCACCGTGGCGTCCAGCGCGGCGGGTGTCACCGCGCCGGCTTCTCGGCGTAGAGGACCAGGCTCTTGCCCAGGACCGGGTTGAGGCCGCGATCGAGGGCCCGGGTCAGCCACGGCCGGCGCATGATGTCCCAGACGAGGAACCGGTGGTAGGTGCGGACCGGCCAGCGGTCGGGGCGGTCGAGGCCGAGGGCGCACTTGAGCCACCAGTACGGCGAGTGGAGGGCGTGGGCGTGGTGGGTCCGG
>Ga0247704_1000023_pt1 | contig 40061 bp, 39 predicted proteins | sample 41W_NmetaG_FD_189042 | JGI IMG/M metagenome (GOLD analysis project Ga0247704, IMG submission 189042) | Soil microbial communities from hillslope of Landscape Evolution Observatory, University of Arizona, Oracle, AZ, United States - 4-1-W_N | ecosystem: Engineered > Artificial ecosystem >...
GGGCGGGACGGGTGGTGAGGGTGAAGGCGGGAAGCTCGACGCCGCCCACCACGACCCGGGCGGCGGCCTGGTACCCGTCTAGGTGGCACAGGTCATGCTCGGAGAGCTGGGGGGCGACGTGGCGTTCGAGGACGTGGGCGTCCTCGGGGGAGAGCGTGAAGAACACCTTGGTGCGAGCGTTGGCCGAGATGGCGTCGCGCAGCTCTCGGGGCAGCTGGGCCAGGTGCTGGTGGGCCAGGACCAACGACAGCCCGTAGCCGCGGGCCTCGGCCAGCATCTCATCAAAGCTGCGGGGCAGGGTCAGGAAGTTCTGGCACTCGTCCACGTAGAGGCTAGCGACGCTGCGAGCCGGCTGGCTGAGCCGGGCCCGGGCGGTCGCGGCCTGCCACACCTTGGCCACCACGAAGCTTCCCAACAGCCGCGCCGTGTCCTCGCCCAAGATCCCCTTGGGGACGCGCACGAGGCACACGCCGCCGTCGAGCACCTTCGCGAGGTCGAAGCTGGAACGGGCCGAGCCGACGACCGAGCGCACGAAGTCGCGCAGCAAGAACGCCCGCAGCTTGTTCAGCACCGGCCCTACCACCTGAGCCTGCTGCGCGTCGGACAGCGACTCGTACCACGTCCAGAAGCCGCCGAGCCCGGCAGGGTCGTTCAGCCCCGCCACGTACGGCCGGCGAAAGGCGGCGTCGCTGAGGAGGCGGGGGACTTCCGCCAGCGTCGCACCGCGCCGGCGTAGCAACGTCAAGCAGGCCGAGCGCAGCACGTCGTCGGTCCGGGGTCCCCAGTAGGCCTCGAAGATGCGTCGGAAGACAGCGACCAGATGGTCGACGACGAGGTCGCTGTCCTTGCCCTCGAGCACGTTGAGCGTCGGCGGCGCGTCTGCCTCGTCAGGATCCAGGAGCACCACGCGGCTTGCGGCCTCGACCGGGAGGCGATCGAGGATGTCCACCACGAGGTCGCCCTTGGGGTCGATGACCACGACACCGCGCTTGGCGGCGACATCGCCTAGCACGAGGTTGGTGAGCAACGTGGACTTCCCCGACCCGGTGGCGCCCAGGACGTGCAGGTGGTAGCGGGCGTCGTCCGGCGCCAGGGCCACTGGCCGGGGATGGCCGGCGTCGGCGTCGCCCAGGACCTTCCCCTCGGTCGGCACTGCGGGTGGCGGCGCCACGGGGCGGGCGCCGGCCCGAGCGAGTCCGGGCACGAGCAGGTCGGTAGGCAGGTGGGCAAGGGCGGCCAGCTCCGGCACCGACACCAGGTCGCCCCGCCCCATCCGACGGGACGCGAGGACGGCAGCTGAGGCCCGGAGGCGGTGGCGGGCCAGGCGGTTGCGCCCGCTGAAGGTGCCGAACCCGGACGCCAGGGCGTGGGCGCGACCTCGGAGGCGACGGCGCACTTGGCGCCCGCATTCGGTGGAGGCGACGCCGTAGCGCACGACGGTCTCCCAGCCCGGCCCGGCCGCCTTGTCGAGGATGACCCGGATGTCCGGGGCGCGGGTCGGGTCGTCGGCTGGACGAGCGGTCGCCGGGGGGCCCGGGGTCAAGAGGTCGAGCACCTTGGGCAGGAAGCCCGTGGGCACCCCAGTACGCAGAGCCTTGGCCGCGCGGTGGCAGCGACCGAGGCGGCGCGACGTGACCGGGCGGGCGAGGACCTGCACGGCGGCCGCCTCGCCGGGCCCGAGCCCCTCGGCTGCGCCGAGGACGGGTCGCAGGGGGTCGGCGGGATGGTCGGTGCGCAGGGGGAACCACTCGGGGGCGGCCAGACGCAGCTCGCCCCCCAAGGCGGTGCCCTCGAGCGGTAGGGGAGGCACCGGCTCGGTGACGAACGTGCGGGCGCCCGGCCAAGCCGCTTCGACGGCTCGCTCGACCAGGCCGGGCGGGACTGGTCCCGGCACCCACAGCCGCACCGCCAGTCCCGTGGCCGACCAGACCAGCTCGAAGGCGAGGTGGGGCTGCCCGTCGAGGAGGCGCTCCCAGGATGGGCGGAGCAGCTCGATGAGGTTGGACCACAGCGTGTCGGGTCCGGCAGCATCGACCGCGGGCGGGGCCAGGATGGTGATCGAGCGAGCGCCCCGGGCGAAGGCTGCAGCCCGCCGGCGGCGGAGCAGGACGCTCGTGACAAGTGTGACGATGGCGAGGGCAGTCATCGCGATCGCTGCCGGCCAGAGCCAGGGGGCGACCGCCGTCCAGAGCGCGTGCGCCCACCCGGACAAGCTCTTGCCCGGCTGGAGCAGGAAGCGCCCCGCCGGGATCTTCATCGGGTCGGGGATCTGCGTGGTTGTGGGGGTCAGGTGTACCTCCTTGTCGGTGCGATGGCTCATGCGTCGTAGCCGTAGTGGACGTGTCCGGAGTGGCCCGCGGTGAAGGTCCGCACGCCAGCGACGCCGAGCGGCCACGGACCGCCGACCTCGTCGGGACGCAGGCCCGGGGACAGGGCCATGAGCTGCTCGACGACGGCGCGGGCACCGGCGTTGGCCGCGGAGACGGGGACGCCGTCCACTAGCGCCAGGTCGACGGCCCGGCCGGAGACGTGGTTGGACACGCGGTCGGTCCCGGCGACGTACGTGGAGTGGCCGGTCGCGAACGGACCGACCTCGTACAGGCGGTGGCTGGTGGCCAGCACCAGCAGCACCGCCAGCACCCGGGCGTCGACCGCGCCCGCCCGCACGTCGCCCGCCGCCTCGGGTAGGAACGACAGCGCCGGGTGGTCGAGCGCCGCCTGGGCGATCACGGCCGGTGGGGCGACCCACCCGTAGGCGACGGCCCAGGCCGCCACCTGGGCCACGTAGGCGGCGGAGTGGTTGTAGGCATAGATGGCGGCGGCGGGATCGGTCGCCACGCCGTCGGCGGCCAGCTTGGCGGCGGCAGCGAAGATGGCGTCGCGGGGGTCGAGGATCGACGGGCTCGGGTTGCCCGAGGCCGGGGCGTAGGCGGCGAAGGTGGACGGCAGGAACTGCATGGGCCCCACCGCCCCGGCCGCATTCGGGGTGGCGCACGCCGGGTGCCGGCCGTGGTCGCACTCGACCTTGCCGACCGCGGCCAGCACCCCGACGGGGACGCCGAAGCGCCCGGCCGCCTCGACGTAGAGGGCACCGAAGGCCGGCGAGACGTCGGCCAGCGCCTCCCGACGACCGCCCCAGGCGGTGGCCGGCCCCAAGTCGGTGCCGATGCCGCCCAGGCCGGCGCCGATCACCAGCACGGGCAGCAGCAACACGCCGGCGGCGGCGACCGCCGCCCACCTCATAGCTCGGGCTCCTCGTCGTCGCCCTCCAGCTCGGCCGGGTCCGAGGTGACCAGGCGGTGCTCGCTCGGGCTGGCGACCGCCCGGAAGGCGACCCGCTCGCCGCCGCCCGCGAGGATGCCCTCGCCCTGCCGGGCGGCCAGCAGGAACGCCTTCTCGCCCTCCGACAGCCGGAAGGCCTCGGCCAGGGCCTCGATCGTCTGGGGGGCCTGGCGGAGCAGCACCTGGGTGGCGGCGTTGGCCACCACCGCCTGGCCCAGCTCCGACCCCAGCAGGTCGGCCGCGTCCTGGGTGACGACCGTCAGCCCGCACCACAGCTTGCGGGCCGACTTGGCCAGGCGGAACAGAAAGCGCGCCCCCTCGGGCTCGCGCATGAGCAGCCACGCCTCGTCCACCACGACGAGGCGCCGCCGGCGCCGGGCGGGATCGGAGACCCGCCGCCACAGCGAGTCGAGGACCAGCAGCGTCCCCGCCGCCTTGAGCTCGTCGGGAAGGTCGCGCAGGCTGAACACCACCAGGTGGCCGTCGGGGCGGGTGGTGGTGGGGCCGTCGAAGAGCCGCCGGTGGGTCCCGGAGACGAACGGCGCCAGGCGCGCCGCCAGCGCCCGCGCCGGTGGATCGGCGTCGGCGTCGAGGGCGTTGGCCAGATCCGCCAGCACCGGGGCCGGACGGCGGTGGGTGCGGGGGTCGGCGGTGATGCCGGCAGCGGCGTAGGCGGCCACGATCGCCCGGTCCAGGGCGGCGCGGGCGGACGGCTCGGGCTGGCCGCCGAGGAGCACCGAGACCAGTGTGTGGAGGAACAACCCCCGCCGGACGAGGGCGTCGGGCCCGGACCCGAGGTCGAAGGGGTTGAGCCGCACGCCGGGGGCGCCGAGGTGGAGGTAGGCGCCGCCGGTGGCCTGGGCCAGGCGGCGGTACTCGTCCTCGGGGTCGACGACCGCCACCTCGACGCCGGCATAGAGGGAGCGCAGCGCCTCGAGCTTGGCCAGGTAGCTCTTGCCCGCGCCCGAGCGGGCCAGGATCACCGAGTTGTGGTTGGGCTGCGCGAAGCGGTCCCAGAACACGACCCCCTGGCTGCGGGCGTTGAGCCCGTAGAGGACGCCCCCGGCTGAGGACACCTCGGCCGAGGCGAACGGGAAGGAGGCGGCTAGGGCGGCGGTGTCGAAGGTGCGCCGCATCCCCACCGCGTCGACGCCGAGGGGCAGCGTCGTCACCCACCCCTGCAGTGACCGGAACGTCGTGGGGTGGGCGTCGAGCAGGAGCGAGGACAGCAGGGCCTGCAGGCGCTTCGACTGGGCCTCGAGCTCGTCCTCGTCCGACCCCCACACCGTGGCGTAGAGACCGACGCGGAACAGGCGCCCCTCCCCCCGGGCCAGGCGGTCGGCCAGGTCGCGGGCGTCGGTCGCCGCCACCTCGACCTCGGGGTCGGCCAGGCGGCCCCTGTCCGCGTCCAGCCGCCGCGACGACTCGAGGCGGGCGAGCTGGCGGCGCAGCCGCTGGGCCGCCAGCGCGGCGGGGACCGGCTCGACGTGGACGGCGACGTCGGCCCGCCCGGGGAAGGTGACGAGCGGCTCCAGCCAGCCGGGGCCGACCTCGCGGGGGTAGCCGGCGACGGCGAAGGTGCGGCACCACTCGCCGCCCACCCGCAGCGAGCGGGGCTTCACCTCGACGGAGTCGGGGGCGGGAAAGCTCCCCAGCGCCGGTGCCGTAGTCGGCCGGGAGCGACGCGTCAGGACGCCCTTCATCGGCGCTCCCTGGCGCGCACGGCGGCGTCAGCGCCGGCGGCAGCGACACCCGGGACACGGCGAGAGCACGCCTGGTGGTCGACGGCCCGGGCCAGCACCGCGGCCACCTCCTCACGGCCGAGAGGCGTGAGGCAGATGCCGGTGGCGGCCAGGGCCGAGGCCGCCAGGTCGGCCCCGCGGGCCAGGTTGTCGATCACGTCGCCCCCCGCCGCCTGCTCGCGGAGGACGACCAGCACCTGGCGGCGCAGCACGTCGCGGCGGGCGGCCAGCCCGGCCAGGAACCGGGCGTGCTCGCGGGCGGCGGACTCGAGGGCGGGGTGGGGCAGTCCCGCCGCCGCTTCCTCCAGCGCCTCCACCGCGTCGCGCAGGTCGGCCCGCCCGGCGCGGATCACGATCTCGAGCGGCGCCGACACCGAGTTGAGGAAGCGGCCGAAGGCGGCCACCAATGCGTCCTGCTCGGCCTCGGTGCGGAGCCCGAGGTTGATCGAGCTCGCCTCGCACACCAGCGCGGCGCCGTCGGGGCCGAGGTCCACGATCCCGTCGGGATCGATGCCCCGGGCGGGGAGCTCGAGGGGCGCCGGGCTCTTCTCCGCCTCCAGGGTGAGCCACGGCGGCAGCGGTGGGACGCCGTCGGGGGCGGGGACCATGCGCCGGGGCGAGCGGGCGTGCCGGAGCGTGGCCAGAGCCAGGCGGTCGGCCGACAGCCCGTCGCGCCGCCCCAGCGCGAGGACACCGGCGCTCGCCGCGATGGGGAACGCCAGTGCGGCGAAGGCGGGGAGCGGGAGGAACGCCCGGGTGGCCGAGTAGGCGAGCCAGAGGGCGACCGCGCCCACCGACAGGATGGCGAGCTGGCGAGCGGTGAGGCCGGCCAGCAGGCGGTCCTCCCGCTCGACGTCGGCGGGGATCCGCACCGGCCTCACGCCGCCACCGCCGAGGCCCCCGAGCGCAGGACCTTGTAGACGACGTAGCTCTTGACCAGCCGCACCGTCGAGCTCGGCCGCCGGTTGAAGGCGGCCCGGGAGGCCCACGCGGGGATGCGCAGCAGCACCCACAGCAGGCAGATGACGACCAGGAGGTCGACCAGGCTGCCGCCCACCGACAGCCCGAGCGTCTCCCGCCCGCCCGAGTCGAAGAACACCCGGAGGGCTGTGACGAGCACCAGGGACTGGCCCACCTGGATGCCCAGGCAGGCGAGGAGGGACCGCCACCACAGCTGGGCCGCGCCCTCGGTCTGGGGCAGGGCGTGGCAGGCGAGGGCCACGGGCGCCCCGGCCACCAGCACCACGACCAGGGCGACGCGGATGATGTAGACGGCCAGCAGCACGAGGGCCATCACCGCGGCCACCAGCCCGACGAGGACCAGGAAGATGCCGCCACCGTTGAGCGACGACAGGACCAGCAGGCGCATGGCGCCGGTGGCGTTGGCGGGCTCGACCCCCTGGCCCAAGAAGGCGGCCGACAGCCCGTTGGCCGCCTCGATGGCGAGGCCGGCCAGGGCCAGGCTGGCGTTGGCGGCCACCATCCCCACCACCAGGCGGGGAGCGATCTCCTTGGCCGAGTAGCGGGACTGCAGCGTCTCGTGCGTCATCACGATCACGCCGCCGGCCAGCACGAACAGCACGAAGAAGGCGTTGGCCATCCCCGCCGAGACGCCCCACAGCTCCCGCACCCGGCCCTGGCCGGTGACCTCGGGGGTGGCGAGGACGGTGCGCCCGAGCAGGTCCAGCACGGGGTCGAGGGCTGAGGTGACGAGGTCGCGGAACCAGTCGTTGACGGCCTTGCGCACCCGCCCACCGATGTCGAAGAACCCTGGGCTGTCCTCGCCCGAGCCGGGCTGGGGAGCCGCCGCACCCGGCGCCAGGGTGGTGGCCGGTGCCCCGGTCGACGGCGTTCCGAGCTGGACGCCCGAAGGTGCCCTCCCCGGGGAAGGCCGGGTCGTCGTGGTCGTCGTCCCCGCGGTCTGCGCTTCGGCCGGGGGCTGGACGATTGCGAGCCCGATGCCGATCGCGGCCAGCGCGACGATCAGTCGCCGACGCATGGGCCGACTCACCCGCCCACGACCGACTTGAGGATGCCCACCAGGACGGGGGCCAGGATGGCGAGGCCGTAGCCGACGGCGGCGGAGCGGAGGGCCACCTTGGCCCGCTCGACCTGGCTCGGGTCGCCGGCGGCCGACATGTAGCGCAGGCCGCCGACGGTGAGGAACAGCGTGGCCAACCCGGCCAGGAGGCCGACCACGACGGTGCGCAGGTTGTCGATTACCCCGGACAGGGTGGGGGTGTTGGTCTGCGCCAGCGCCGGCGCCGCCCCCGCCAGGAGAACGAGGGCGATGGCCACAGCCAGGATCGAGATCTTCTTCGTGCCGGTTGTCAGCGGGTGCCTCCTCATGGGTTCTGGACCTGGACGGGTCGGCGGTCCCGGGAGGGGCGGCACCGGCGGTGGGTGTCGCTCGTCACCTCCTCGGTGGTCTCCGTCGGCTGCGCATCGTTGGGCTGCCGGTGGCCTGCGCCCCTCCCGGGGCCGACCCGCACCCCTATAACCGGGGTTTTTGCCCCTTTCGCGGACAGAGCCGGCCGAAGAAGTTTGGTGACGAGCTCGTGCTCCGCCCGCCGGCGGCGCTTCTGCAGGGTGTCGTAGGGGACTCCCCACTCGGCCGCGACGTCCCGCAAGGGCACCTCGCCGATCCGTGTGGCGCTGATGAGCTCCGCCTCCGACGCGGTCACGACGCCCTCCTCGACGGCCCGGGCGAGCACCAGGTCGGGGTGGCGACCGGGGCGATGAGGCTCGGCCCAGTTGGCTGCCCTCCCCCTGCGGATCAGGTGCTCGAGCTCGGCGCCGAGCAGCGCCCGCGCCTTGCGGGCCGCCGCCCAGGTGAGCCGCGCCGCCACCCGCTCCCCGCCGAGGCACCACGCCGCCACCGCCTCGATCAGTCCGGCCAGCATCTCCGCCTCCACGTCCGCCGCCCGCAGGGGACACGCCTTGGTCAGCGGGAACGCCGCTCGGCGCAGGCCCGGCAGCAGGACGCCGGCGAGGCCGACCATCGCCCCGCCCCGCTCGCGCTGGGCCCGGCGCACCAAGACCTCCAGCGCCGCGTCGCGAGCGGCGAAGGAAACCGAGCGGCGCAGAAGGAGGTTGCGCAGCTCATCGAGGGGGATGGGGCGCGGGGGCAGGCCGAGCCCGATCAGCGCCCCGTTGATGCAAAGCGGGGAAGGTCCGGAGACGAGGAGCCCGAAGGCTTCCTCAAGGGTGTCGAAGGGGTACTGCTCGTGTTCCACGGTGCGGCTCCTTTGGTTGGGAGCCGCCATCGCGCCGGGTGGCCTCCATCACTTCTCCGTCGCGACGGAGGCCGTCGTGATGGAACGGCGGGCGAGCCGTGGACTCCATCACGCCCGAGCGTCCCGTGATGGAAAAATGATGGAGGCGGCGGGCGCGGACCCGGGCGAGCGATCAGCTCGCCGCCGCGTAGCGACGGGGAGCCGACGAGACCTCCACCACCTCGCCCGAGGCAGCGAGACGGCGCAGGGCGTTGCCGATCGCGCCCGGGGAGTGCCCGATGGCCTTGCCCAGCGCTGTGGGGGTGAGAGCCTCGCCGGGCCGGTCGTTCAGGCAGGCGAGCACCAGGTCGCGCAGCTGGCCCTTGCCGAGCCGGGCGGGAGCAGGACCGGGCGACGAGCCGTCGGTCAGCCCCTTCTCCGTTCCCTTCCTCGCTCCGGCGGCGCGCTCCGCTGCCGGCGCCGGTGCCCACCGGTCGGGCAGGCGGCGAGCGCCGTCCCGGCCTCCGGGCGTGCGCCGCGCCTTGCCCTGGCCCTCGAGCGCCGCCAGCGTCTTGGCGGCGGTGGAGCGCCCGATGCCGGCGACCTCCGCGAGCTCGGCTGCGGTGGCGCCGGGGTGGCGGCTGAGGGCGGCGAGGACCGCCTCGCCGCTGCTGGGTGCCTTGGTCCTTGTCATGGTTCCTCCTTCGTCGGTCGGTTCTCCCGCCCCCGAGGAGGTACCTCGACGTCGCGCTGACCTCAAGGGGATTCTTCGAGAACCGCTGTCCGCGAACGGCCCGAAAATCCGGGTTATAGGGGTGACCCAGCGCATCTGCGGGCCGTGGGCCGACCCCCATGGCAACCCATCCCCAGACAAAGGACGTGCCCCTGGCCGTGTGGCCGGTGGCCCAGACCTCGTCCCAGCACCAGCGGCGAGGCCGCTACCTGCCGGCCTCGACCGCCCACCCCGGCAAGATGGTCCCCGCCCTGGCCCGGCGTATCGTCGAGACCTACTCGCTGCCCGGCCAGCTCGTGTGCGATCCTATGTGCGGCATCGGCACCACCCTCGTCGAGGGTGCCGACCTGGGGCGGCGCTGCATCGGCGTGGAGCTCGAGTCCCGCTGGGCCGAGCTGGCGGAGGCCAACCTCGACCACGTCGTGCCGGCCGAGAGGCGAGCGCTGGCCGAGGTCCGAGTCGGCGACGCCCGAAGGCTGTCCGAGCTCCTCGCCGACGTGGCGGGGACCGTCGGCCTCGTCGCCACCTCGCCGCCGTACGCCTGCGAGGTCGGCACGCTCGACAAGCCGGCGTGGCGGGCGGGGCGGAGCCTGTGCGACCACTCCACGCTCAACTACTCGGCGAGCAAGGCCAACCTGGGCCACGCCCGCGACGAGGCCTACCTGGCCCAGATGGCCGAGGTCTACCAGGCGTGCCACGGCGTGCTGCGCCCGGGCGGGCTCCTCGTTACGGTGACGAAGAACCTGCGCCGGCGGGGCCGCTGCTTCGACCTGGCGGCGGCCACCGTGGAGCTGGCCCGCGACGCCGGGTTCTCCTACGTCCAGCACGTGGTCGCCCTGCTGTGCGCCATCCGCGACAGCGAGCTGGTGGCCCGGCCCTCGTTCTGGCAGCTGACCCAGACGCGCAAGGCGCGGGCCCGAGGACTCCCGGCCCACCTCGTGGCCCACGAGGACGTCCTGGTCTTCGCCCGGAAGGGGGGCGCCGATGGCTGAGCCATCGCTTCCCCTGTCGGTCTGGCCGGTGGCGCAGGCGAACTCGAGGGCGCAGCGCTCCGGGCGGTACCTGCCCGTCTCGGGCGCCCATCCCGCCAAGATGCTCCCCGCCATCGCCCGGACCGCCATCGAGGCCTACACGGCACCGGGCGACATGGTGTGCGACCCGATGTGCGGCATCGGCACCACCCTGGTCGAGGCCGTTCACCTCGGGCGCGACGCCGTGGGCGTCGAGTACGAGCCGCCCTGGGCCGACTTGGCGGCGGCGAACGTGGCCTACGCCAGGGCCAGCGGCGCCACCGGACACGGCGAGGTCGTGACCGGCGACGGGCGCTACGTGTCGTCCCTCGTCGACCCCGCCCTGCGTGGCTTGGTGGCCCTGGTGCTGACCTCGCCGCCGTACGGGCCGTCGCTCCACGGCCGGGTCCGGACCCGGCCCGGTCAAGGGGTGACCAAGTACGACTGCACCTACTCGTCGGATCCCGCCAACCTGGCCGCCGTCGGCTTGGACGGCCTGCTCGGCGCCACCCGCGACATCCTGGCCAGTTGCGCACGCCTCCTACGCCCGGGCGGGGTGGTGGCCATGACGGTCCGGCCCTGGCGTAGCTGCGGCGAGCTCTTCGACCTGCCGGGAGCGATCGGGCGCACCGGCGAGGAGGCGGGCCTGGTGCTTTTCGAGCGCAACGTGGCGCTGCTCGCCGGTCTCCGCGGCGACACGCTCGTCCCCAGGGCATCGTTCTTCGCCCTCGAGCAGGCGCGCAAGCCCCGCCCCCACGGAGTTCCCCGGCTGGTCATCGCCCACGAGGACGTCCTCGTGTTCCGCAAGGTCGAGGGCGGTGCGTGACGGCGGCGACGGGCGAGGTCGGGGCCGCCGTCGCCAGTCGCACGACGGTCCCGAAACCTCGTTCCAGGCCCCTCCCAAGCGCTCAATACGGAGGTATGGTCCAGAGCCCTTCGAGCCGCTTCCCGATCCGACCTTCAGCATCGAGGTCCTCGTGGTCGGTGGCGAGGAGGGGAGGGAGCTGCGGGCCGCCCAGGCCCGATCGATCAAGGAGTTGTTGACGTGGCTGTGGGAGACGCAACGGCGGGGCCGGGGAGGAGCGGAGTGGAGCGACCGGGTTCGACCCGGCTGACTCGGCCCGGTGAAGGGCGGGAGGAAGCGCTCGGGGTCACCAGCAGCGAGCGGACCCTGACGGCGCCACCGAGCCCATACATCATCGGGCTCAGGTTCGCCTGGTGGGGCCGAGTCTCGACCGAGGACCAGCAGGACCCGACGTTGTCCCTCCCGCGCCAGCTCCACAACTCGAGGGCGGCGCTCCCCCCGGGGTCCGTGATCGTCGCTCACTTCTACGACGTCGAATCCGGGCGCAAGGATCTTGACGCTCGGGGCCACGGCAAGGCCCATGAGCGCTTCGCCATACCCGTCCCCCGCGACGGCGGCATCCAGGACCTACTGGCCCAGGCCGCGAGCCCGAACCGCCCGTTCGACGCCGTGATCTGCGAGTCGATCGAGCGTGTCGCCCGCCGGACGTACTTCGGTACGAAGATCGAGCACGACCTCGAACGTTGCGGCGTGGCCCTGTTCGCCGCCGACGAGCCGATCGTCCTGAACGGCAAGCGGGCGACGACGATCCTCACTCGGCGGGTCAAGCAGGGCGTGGCCGAGTGGTACGTCCTGGAGACCCTCGAGAAGAGCTGGGACGGCTTCTGCGAGCACACCCGCCAGGGCTGGAACGTGGGCGCCCCTCCCTACGGGTACCTCGGCGAGAAGATCCCCCACCCCGTTCCCGCCCGGCGGGCCGAGGGCAAGACGAAGACCCGGCTGGTCCCCGACCAGACCCGAGCGCCGGTCGTGCTCCAGATCTACCGCTGGCGTACAACTGAGCGGCTTGGCTACGCCGAAATCGCCGATCGTCTCAACGCCGACCTGGACCGCTACCCGGTGCCGACCTCGCTCGATCCCGCCCGCCAGCGCGACCGGTGGAGCCGATCCGCCGTCCGGGAGATCCTCATCAACCCGAAGTACACGGGCCGCATGGTGTGGAACCGTCGCGCCTCGAAGAAGGGCGGTTCGATCAACGCGCCTTCAGCGTGGGTGTGGTCCGACCACCCGACGCACGAGCCGCTGGTCACCCGGGACCTTTTCGACGCCGCTGCTGCCGTGGCCGCCGATCGTCAGGGGTCGCGGAACCGTCCGGGTCCGAACGACGCCCATCCGCAGACCAAGCGAAGTTACGTCCTGAGGTCGCTCGTCTTCTGTGCGCTCTGCGGCCGCCGCATGTTCGGCAAGACCCGAAAGGGTCACGCGTACTACTGCTGCCAACCGGGCCGGAACGTGGGGCAGTCGACCGCGGACGAGCGCGACCCCGAGCACGCGTCAAGTATCTGGGTGCGTGAGGACGCGCTGCTCGCCGGGGTCAACGAGTTCTTTGCCGAGCGGGTGTTCGGACCGCACCGCCGAGAGCTCCTGGCAGCAGACCTCGGATCTGAAGACTGCCGCTCGCTCGAGGAATCGGCCACTCGGCGGGGGGTGCTCGAACGGGCCCTCGCCGACATCGAAGCTCGCCAGCGTCGCCTAATGCGCACGCTCGAGGTCGAGGACGACCCCGACGGCGTGGTGTTCACCCGAGTACGCGAGCGGCTGACCGAGCTCGACCGGCAACGCAAGGCGAAGTCCGTGGAGCTCGCGACCGTTGTGTCGAACGAGCCTGCCGCGCGGTCACAAGCGGCCGAGTTGCTGGACCGCGTCCCGGTCACGACCGTGGAGATGAGCGATCTGCCCGAGAGCATCTTGCGGCCCCTCTTCGAAGCCTTCCGGCTCGAGGTCCACTACGCGCGACCGACCAACCACTGCACGCTACGGGTAGCGATCAGCGAGGATGCCGTCGACAGCATCCCCCTCGCAATCGACAACTCGCCCGTCACTTGCCCGCGAAGTCACGTCCGTCGCCGGTCTACTGGTTCCCATGTTGTTGGCGCCCCCGGCAGGATTCGAACCTGCGACACACGGTTTAGGAAACCGATGCTCTATCCCCTGAGCTACGAGGGCCGACCCACAAAGGCCCTGGTCAGAGGGCATGAGATCGTTGCCGAGTCGTTCCACGGATCACATCTCATCATCCTAGGCCGCGGCCTGGCCGCGGCCTGAAGGGCCGCCTCCTTGCAAAGCGAGCAGGTCACGCAGCTGCGATGCGCATGACAGATGTTTGGTGGTTCCGCCCCGGCCCGGCTCAACATCGACACCGTCGCGAGGGTGATGGAGCACACCGACGCGTACCGGCTGTACCGCGCCGACATTGAGACCCCGAAGCCGGGCGACGCCTGCTCCGATCAGTAACAGGGGGCGGTTCTCTCACTAGAAACCCGACAGGTGCCGTTCATGGGCGGAACATTTCACCGAAATCGGACGGTGACCGGGCGTTGATAGGTTCGCCTGTCGTCGGGGCGACAACAAGGGGGAGACTGTTGGGTGACGCCTGGGATCGACGCGACTTCTTGAGGTTGGCTGGTGCCGGAACGGCGGCCCTCTTATTCAGCGGCTGCGGCGGAGACAGCGCAACCAAGTCCGCAGGCCCGGTGACCACCCTCGGTGTCAGTGGCCTCGAGCCCATCCAGGGGATCGAGAAGCCGAAGCTGAAGATCGGCTTCATCCCGATCACCTGCGCCACGCCGATGATCATGGCGGGGCCGCAGGGCTTCTACCAGAAGCACGGCCTCGACGTCTCGCTGGTGAAGTTTGCCGGCTGGGCCGAGATCCGCGATGCGTACATCGCAGGCGAGATCGACGCAAGCCACCTCCTCTCGCCCATGCCGCTGGCGATCACCGGCGGCTTTGGGTCGGCGGCAGTCCCGAGCCGTCTGTCTGTCATCGGGAACATCAACGGCCAGGCGATCACGTTGGCCAAGAAGCACCAGTCGACGGTCAAAGGCCCGGCGGATCTCAAAGGAATGGTTCTCGCCGTCCCATTCCAATACTCGATGCACAACTTCCTGCTCCGGAACTACCTGGCCAGCGGCAACCTCGACCCCGATCGAGACACCGACATTCGGGTGATGCGCCCGCCCGACATGGTCGCCAACCTCATCTCCCAGAACATCGACGGCTATCTCGGTCCCGACCCGTTCAACCAGCGAGCGGTCTTCCAGGACGCGGGCTTCATCCACATGCTGACCAAGGACATGTGGGATGGGCACCCATGCTGCGGCTTCGCGGTTCAACAGTCCTTTATCGACGCCAACCCGAACACCTACAGAGCCCTCATGAGGGCGATCACCGACGCCGCGGTCTGGGCTCACGAACCGTCCCACCGGCCCCAGATAGCCGCCGCCATCGCCCCCGCCGAGTACTTGAACCAGCCTCCGCCCGTGGTCGAGGCCGTGCTTACCGGCAACTTCGCCGACGGCAAGGGCGGCAACCTCACGGTCCCCAACCGGATCGACTTCGATCCGTACCCCTGGCAGAGCTTCGGCGTGTGGATCCTGTCGCAGATGGTGCGCTGGGGACTCGCACCCAAGGAGAGATTCACGAGGACCGAGGACTTCAGCGCGCTGGCGAAGACCGTGTTCGACACGGACGCATCACGCGCCGCGCTAACTGCCCTCGGGGTCACGGCGCCCAAGGACGTTCTGAAGAGCGAGCGCATCCTGGGCACGCCGTTCGACCCCGCCAACCCGATGCCCTGGACGCAGAGGTTCCTCCCATGACCACGACTGTCGTTCCTGCATCCCCGAACGCTCCGCCCCGGCTGCCGGCCACGCCCACCCGCGAGCCCCGCCGCCGCGGCCGCCGTATCGATCTCCGGGCCGTGGTCGTCTTCGCCGTCCTGCTCGCGATCTGGCTCGTCGTGTGGGACCTGCTCGTCCGCAACAAGGTCGTCGGCGTGCTGACGCCGTCGCCCGGCCAGGTGCTCGACCGTTTTGTGGAGGTGGCGAAGGACCCCTTCTTCCGCGACGGTGTGAACAACGTCGGCATCGGGTGGCAGCTTCTGGCCAGCCTTCGCCGCGTGGCGACGGGCTTCACGCTGGCGGTCGTGGTGGCGGTGCCCATCGGGTTCGCCGTCGGCTCGTCGAAGACGCTCGCCAAGGCCGTCGACCCCTTCGTCCAGGTGCTGAAGCCAGTATCCCCCTTGGCGTGGCTCCCCATCGGCCTGGCCCTTCTCAAGGACTCCGAGATGACGTCGATCTTCGTCATCTTCATGTCGGCGCTGTGGCCGGTCCTGCTCAACACGATCACGGGCGTGCGCAGCGTGCCACCGCAGTACCTCGCCCTCGCCCAGACCCTCGAGGCCAGGCGCTCGACGGTCGTCCGGAAGGTGCTGTTCCCCGCGGCGCTGCCCAACATCGTCACCGGGCTCCGGCTCTCGCTCGGGATCTCCTGGCTGGTCATCGTGGCCGCGGAGATGCTCATCGGGGGCCGAGGCATCGGCCACTTCCTCTGGAACGAGTGGAACAACCTCAACGTGGCCAGCATCATCGTGGCGATTCTCATGATCGGCTTCGTCGGGCTGATCCTCGACCAGGGGCTCCGCAGGCTGGAAGGGCTGTTCCGTTATGGCTGAGCTCGACGCCTACGTCTCCGTCAGGGGGGTGTCCAAGCACTTCTTCAACCGCAAGGTCACCAACTGCGTTCTCGAGGGGATCGACGTCGATGTCGCGAGCGGCGAGTTCCTGACCGTCATCGGGCCCTCGGGGTGCGGGAAGTCGACCTTGCTCAACATGATCGCCGGCTTGGTGATGCCCGACGAGGGAACAATCGTGGTCGACGGCAAGCCGGTGACGGCGCCCGGCTGTGACCGAGGCATGGTTTTCCAGCAGCACGTTCTCTTGCCGTGGATGACGGCGTACGAGAACGTGCGCTTCGGCGTGGACTGTGCGCTCGCCAGTCGGGCCGCGGATGAGCGCCACACGCTTGCCCTGCACTACCTCAAGGTCGTCCACCTGGAGGATGCGAAGGACAAGAAGCCGAGCCAGCTGTCCGGTGGCATGCAGCAACGCGTCGGCATCGCACGCGCCTTCGCTATCCAGCCGAAGGTGCTCCTTCTTGACGAGCCGTTCGGGTCCCTCGATGCATTGACCCGCGTGTCTCTCCAAGACCATCTGCTTCACGCGTGGGAGAGCGAACGGAAGACGGTTCTCATGGTCACCCACGACGTCGACGAGGCGATAACGCTGTCGGATCGGATTCTGGTGATGAGCCATGGGCCCGCCGCCCGCATCCGGCAAGAGGTCGTCGTTCCCTTTGCCAGGCCGCGCGACAAGGAGCGGCTCCTTCGTGATCCCGACTACTACGAGCTGCGAGCGTCGTTGCTCTCCGTCCTCACGCGTGAAGTGGAGAGCGACGCGGTGCTCACCAGCTGAAAGGACGAACATATGCTGACCCGAGCGGAAGCGACCGACTTGGTCCTCGAAGCGAAACAGGCGAAGGGGATGACCTTCGAGGAGCTGGCCGGTCATGTCGGCCGCCACGAGGTGTGGCTTGCGAGCGCGATCCTCGGGCAGGCGACGATGTCCACCGAGGAGGCAGAGCGAGTCACAGACCTCCTCGGCCTCGATCCTGCTGTCGCCGTCGCGCTCGCTGAGGTGCCCTTCCGCGGCGCGTTCAACGGCGAGGTCCCGGTCGACCCCTTGCTTTACCGCTTCTTCGAGATCATCCAGGTCTTCGGGCCAGCCGTGAAGGCCGTGATCCACGAGAAGTTCGGCGACGGGATCATGAGCGCGATCGACTTCGAGTTGGACATCGCCCGCAAGCCAGACCCAAAGGGCGACCGCGTCGTTGTCACCATGGACGGAAAGTTCCTCGCCTACCGGAAGTGGTGAAGGGCCGGCCACCGAGCCGGTGCCCCCCTCGCTCTATGCGACGCGGGCCCCGGTCGCCGGCAGTTCATTCGCTACGCAGTGCCCGGAGCCACCACGCCGGCCTCGTAGGCCACGATCACCAGCTGGGCACGATCCCTGGCGTGGAGCTTGGCCAGGAGGCGGCTGACGTGGGTCTTGGCCGTCGCCGGCGACATGAACAGGGTGTCGGCGATCTCGGTGTTCGACAGCCCTCGGGCCACCGCTTCGAGCACCTCGACCTCCCGGCTCGTCAGCGTCTCGAACCCCCGGGGCGACTTGGTCACGCCACTCGCCGGCCTCGTCGCGAACTCCTCCATCAGGCGGCGGGTGACGCTCGGCGCCAACAGCGCCTGACCGCCGGCGACCACTCGGACGGCGGACAGCAGATCGTCGGGAAGCGTCTCCTTCAGGAGGAAGCCGCTGGCGCCGGCCCGGATGGCCTGGAAGACGTACTCGTCGAGGTCGAAGGTGCTGAGGATCAGGACCCTGGTGTGGGCCAGGCGCTCGTCGGCGGTGATGCGGCGGGTGGCCTCCAAGCCGTCGGTGCCGGGCATGCGGATGTCCATGAGGACGACGTCGGGCCGCGCACGGGTCACCACGTCGACCGCCTCGGCGCCGTCGCCGGCCTCCCCCACCACCTCGATGTCCTCGGCGGTCCGGAGCAGCACCGAGAAGCCGGCCCGCACCAGGGCCTGGTCGTCGACCACGACGACCCGGATCACGCCGGCGGGTCCTCGTCGAAGGGGATGGAGGCGTCGACGCGGAAGCCACCGCCGGCGACCGGGCCGGCCTCCAGCGTCCCGCCGTAGACGGCGACCCGCTCCCGCATGCCGACCAGACCGTGCCCACCAGGCCGGCGGCTTCCGTTCTGGCCGGCGCCGTCGTCGGATACGACGACCCGTAGCCGACCGGCGTCCACGTCGACGCGCACCATGGCCCGTTTCGCGCCCGAGTGCCGCAGCGCGTTCGTCAACGCCTCCTGCACGATGCGGTAGGCGGCCAGCTCGACGCCCGGCGGCAGGTCCATGGCGGCATCGGCAACCGTCAACTCCACGGGAAGGCCGGCGCCGGCCGTCTCCTCGACCAGCCGGGGCAGATCGGCCAAGCCCGGCGTGGGCGCATACGTCGTGGGCTCCCCGGCCCGCACCAGGCCCAGGACACGGCGGATCTCGGCCAGGCTCGACCGGCTCGTGCGGGAGATGTGCTCGAGGGACCGCTTGGCCTCGGCGGGATCGGTGTCGATCACGTGCATCCCCACGCTGGCCTGGACGGCGATGACGCCGAGGGAGTGGGCGACCACGTCGTGCAGCTCCTGGGCGATGCGGAGGCGCTCGTCGGCGGCGGCCCGCAACGACGCCTCGCCCTGCTCGCGCTCGAGAGCCTCGAACCGGAGACGGCGGGACTGCATGGTCCAGCCCACCAGCATGGTCGCGGCGTAGACCGGCACGCTGGTGAGGTACTGGGCGACGCCGAAGCCGGCGCCGCCCGCCGCCACCATCACCGCGAACGTCACGTTCTGCAGGGCGGCGGCCGCCAGCACCTCGGGCAGCGGGCGGTAGGCGCCCACGGTATAGGCGCCGACGGCCAGCACGAACGGCAGCGCGCCGCCGTGGTAGTCCAGCACGAACAGCACGGCCATGGCGGTCTGCGACACGGCGAACACCGGCAGGGGCGCCCGCCGGCGGGCGTAGTAGGGCACGGTCGCGGCGAGGATCAACCCAATGGCCACGGCGTCCCGGGGCTCGTAGAGGGGGTCGGCCTGGTCCGTCGTCATCACGCCCACCAGCACGAAGAAGGTGGCGAGCACGGCGTCGATGCGCCACGGCGCCGCCTGGCGGAGCCACTCGATCGCCGACATGGCCACGGCCTTCGCCCTCACGCTCACCGACGGTAGCGACCGCCCCGCCGGCACCGCATCGGCCTCCGGTGTGACCCGCGTGTACATCCCCGGATGTAGGCGGCGCGACGAGACAAGTCCCCCAGCCGGACGACGCCCCGAGCGGCCGCGCTCATGCTGAGCACGTCAGCTGAGCACGTCAGCTGAGCACGGCGAAGGGAGCCCGCCATGACCACCACGATCAGTCCCCAGACGGCCGACAACGGCCGCCCGCCCGGCAACGGCGAGGTCACGGTCACCCAGTACAGCAAGCGGGCCATCGTCGCCATCTGGGCGGCGGCGGCCCTGCCCATGGGCGCCCTCTCCTGGATCGTCGCCCCCGCCATCGCCGACGGCGACGGCATCGAGTCGCTCATCAAGCCGCTCCTGGCCTGCCTGACCATCGGCCTCGCCTGGCAGTTCGTCCTCGTCATGGCCCTGGTGGGCTACGAGCAGCGCAGCCTGCGCTGGTCCCGGCTGCGGGAAGCGCTGTGGCTCCGGGCGCCGCAGAGCCCGCGGTCCGGTCGGAGGGGCGGCCGGGTCTGGCTCATGGTCATCCCCCTGGCCCTGCTGGCCGGGGTGGAGGAGCTGATCGGCCTCCCGGCTCCCATCGAGCGCAACTTCGGCGAGTTCCTGTCGTCCGACGCCGGCGCGGCCATGTTCGACGGCGCCTGGGGGCTCTTCGCCCTCTTCATGACCATGGGCGTCTTCAACACCGTCCTCGGCGAGGAGCTGCTGTTCCGGGGCCTGCTGCTCCCCCGCATGCGCGGCGCCTTCGGCGAGCGGGACTGGCTGGCCAACGGCCTGCTGTTCGCCGTGTACCACCTCCACGTGCCGTGGGCCATACCGGCCAGCGTCCTGGATCCCTTCATCTACTCGCTGCCGGCGAAGCGCCACCGCAGCGCCCTCCTCCCCATCGCCGTCCACAGCGTCCAGACCGTCGTCCTGGGGGTGCTGGTCCTCAGCGTCGTCGTGTAGGTCGGGGGCGTCGCCTCACCGCCGAGCCCGGATCAGCCACTGGTCGACGGGGGCCCAGTCGTCGACCAGCACCCGGGCGCCCTCGGCGAACTGCTCGACGGCGGGACCGGACAGGACCACCTCCTCGCCCTGGCGCGCGGCGATGGCGGAGGCGATCCGCTCGGCGTCGATCGGCCGATCACCGGCGACCAGCACCACGTTGCCCCCGCGCTCGCCGGCGAACAAGCCGGGCCGGGCGATGGCGACGACGTGGCCGAACACCCGGCGCAGGGTGGCCACCTCGGACCGGGCGAAGCGCAGCGGGGGGTAGTCGATGAGGTTCATCACGTACAGACCACCCTCGGCGAGGGTGGCCCGCACGCCGGAGAGGAACTGCTCGGTGGTGAGGTGCCAGGGCACGGCGAGGCCCCCGAAGGCGTCGCCCAGCACGACGTCGTAGCCGGCGTCGGGCTCGGAATCCAGCAGGAGCCTGGCGTCGCCGACCCTGACCCGGAGGTCGGGGCCGGTGCGCAGGCCCAGGCGCTCCTCGGCCAGCGCGACCAGGCCGGGGTCGATCTCGAGCACAGTGCTCGTCGTCCCCGGCCGCACGGCCCGCAGGTAGGTGGGCAGGGTGAACCCGCCTCCCCCGACGTGCAGCACCCGCAACGGGCCCGGCGGCGAGGCGGCGGAGAGCACGTCGGCGAAGACCCGGGCGTAGGCGAACTCCAGGTGGGTGGGATCGTCGAGGTCGACGTAGCTGTGGCGGACGGTGTCCAGCACGAGGAGCCGCCCGCCGGGCCGCTCCGCGTCGTGGACGACGCGGGCGCAGTGGTACACGGTCTCCTGGTCGCAGGGCGCCCCGACCCCCACGGCGATGCTCGACCCCAGGAACCCCAGGACGAGGACCGTGCCCGCCACCCGCATGCTGTTCCGCCACAGCCAGAGCCAGAGGACCGCGCCGGCGACCATGAGGCTGACCGCGATCACGACGATCGACGTCGATGTGGGCACGGCCTCGACGAGCACGAAGCCGGCCAGGTAGGTGCCGATGATGGCGCCGGCCGTGCCGAGGGCGGACAACCGTCCCACCACCTTGCCGGTGGCCGCCAGGTCGCGCAGCTGCAACTTCACGACCGTCGGCGACACCGCGCTGAGCACGGCGGCCGGCGCGAAGAAGCCAACGAGCGACAGGCCGACGACCGAGGACGCGCCGGCGGACCCCAAGGCCCGCACCAGCGGGACGGCCAGCAGCGACAGCCCCCCTCCGGACACGAGCAGCGGCCCCAGCAGCCGCCGGGGCTCGACCCGGTCCGCGGCGTAGCCCCCGACCCACGTGCCCGCCGAGATGCCGGCCAGCACGGTGGCGATGGTCGCGGTGTAGGTCTCGAGGGTGACGCCCACGTACGGCGCCAGCAGCCGGAGGGCCAGGATCTCCAGCACCAGCACCGCGCCGGAGGTGTAGAAGACCGTCAGCCCGGCGACCACGGGGCTCATCCCGGGCCGGTTTGCGGGCCTCCCATGCACGGGCGGGAACGCTACAAGCCCGGCAGAAGGCCGGATCAGCGGCGCTGGCGCTCCCGCTCGCGCTCCCGGATCACGGCGTTGTTCTCGACGGCCACGATGCCCGGGATCCGCCAGATCATGGCCTCGACGAGGTCGAGGTCGTCGGGGCGGGCGACGTCGCCCGCCAGGATGACCACGCCGTCCCGCACGGACGCCGTGACCGCGTGGTCCTCCGGGGTGGTCAAGGCGTCGCCCAGCAGGGACCGCACGTCGTCGAGCAGCGCCCTGTCCGGCCGGTGGAACACCTTGAGGACGTCGTGGCGGGCCAGCACGCCGACGACCCGGTCGCCGTCGACCACGGGCAGCCGGGTGACCCGCGCCTCCATCATCTTGTGGGCGGCGTGGCGCACGTCGTCTCCCGGACGGGCCGTGACCACGCGCTCGGTCATCAGGTCGCCGGCCGACTGGGCCACGGCCTTGACCCGCCAGGACGGGTCGCGGTTGGCCAGCAGGTCCGAGAGCAGCGAGAGCGGCCGGCGGGGCTGCGGGCCGTACGCCTGCTTGTCCAGGAGGTCGGCCTGGGTGACCACCCCCAGCAGCCGCCCCTCCCCGTCGACCACCGGCACCCCGGTGATGTTGCGCTCGAGCAGCACGTCGACGATCTCCTTGAACGGCGTGTCGGCGGTCACCGTGACGGCGGGCGCCGTCATCAGCTCCCGGACGAAGACGTGCCGTGCCGCCTGGTTGCGCTTGGCGTCCATGGCTCAGCATGGCCGCAGCCGCCCCGGCCGCGGAAGGGTCGAACGACCTTTCGTGCCGGTAAGGGAAGGCTTCCCGACCTCATGCCCGCGGATGGGCCGGCGGGGGATACCGGCCGGGCGGCCCGGAGCGGACCATCCACTCATGGGACCTGCGGGGATGCGTGAGAAGCTGGGGCCGTGGCGGAGCTCATCCGGGACCGGTATGAGCCCCTGCGGGTCGTCGGAGCGGGGGGCCAGAGCACCGTGCTGCAGGCCCTGGACCACGACCGGGGCCGGCTGGTCGGTCTCAAGGTCCGGCCCCGGGGGTCGCCGGAGGGCGAGGGGTCGCTGCTCAGCGAGGCCCGCATCCTCCTCGGCCTCGAGCCCCACCCCCTGCTGTGCCGGGTGCGGGAGGACTTCTTCGCCGGCGACCGCTACTACCTCGTGATGGACTGGGTAGAGGGCACGACCCTGGCCCACGTCCTGGCCGGGACGGGCGGCGAGGGGCTCCCCCTCGACGACGTGGTCCACTACCTGGCCCAGGTGGCCGAGGCCCTCGACCACCTGCACCGCCACCAGCCGCCCGTCGTCCACGGCGACGTCAAGCCGGCCAACGTCATCGTCACCCCCGAGGGCAAGGCGGTGCTGGTGGACTTCGGCATCTCCCACCGCGAGCAGCCGCCCCGGCCGTCGCTCGCCCCGGCCGGCACGGCCGGCTACGCGGCGCCCGAGGCGCCGCCCACGCCCGCCTCCGACGTCTTCTCCCTGGCCGCTACCGCCTTCGCCCTCCTCACCGGCCGGCCGCCCCGGCCGGGCGTGCGGCCGGCGTGGACCGGGATCGACCCCGAGCGGGCCCGGCTGGTGGAGTTCGCCCTCCGGCGGGGGCTGTCGGTGGACCCGGCCCGGCGGCCGGCCACCGCCGCAGCCCTGGTCGACGCCCTCCGGGGCCAGCTGCGCACGCCGAACAACCTGCCGGCCCCGGCCACGCCGTTCGTCGGCCGCCGGGCCGAGCTGGCCGAGATCAAGGCCCTCCTGGCCACCAACCGCCTGCTCACCCTCACCGGCGCCGCGGGCATGGGCAAGACCCGCCTCGCCGTCCAGGTGGCGGCCGACGAGCTGGCCCAGTACCCCGACGGCGCCTTCCTCGTGGAGCCCGGTACCGGCGCCGGGGAGCTGGTCGACCGCTTCCGCCGCCGCAACGTCCTCCTCCTGCTCGACGGCTGCGAAGCGGCGCTCGACGCCTGGGCCGGCCTGGCCGCCACCGTCCGGGCCGCCTGCCCGCACGTGCGCGTCCTGGCCACCAGCCGGGTCCCGCTCGGCTGCGACGCCGAGGCCACCTACACCGTCCCGCCGCTCTCCTGCCCCGACCCCTTCCGCCTCCCGGCCCTCGACCAGCTGGGCTACTTCGACGCCGTGCGCCTCTTCGTGGAGCGGGCGGCCGACGTGTCGCCCGGCTTCGACGTCCGGGCCGGCGACGCCCCCGGCCTGGCCCAGATCTGCTGCCGGCTCGACGGCATCCCCCTGGCCCTGGAGCTGGCCGCGGCCCGGGCCGGCGAGACGTCCATCGCCGAGCTGCTGGCCGACATCGCCCCACGGTTTCCCCTCCTCGACGGGGCCCGGCGCCCTCCCGGTGAGCAGGAGAGGACCGTCCGGGCCGCCGTCGAGTGGGTATGCGAGCAGTTGGGCGACGAGGAGCGGGCGGCCCTCGCCCACCCGTCGGAGGCGGACAGCGGGTCACGCGCCGCGCTGGTCCGGCGCGGCCTGCTCGGCACGGACGGCACCCGCTGGTGGGTGCACGACCTGGTCCGTCACCAGGCGCAGGTGACGGCCGCGGCCGGCCGGGTGGTGGTCCCGCCCGCCGACCAGCCGTAGGTGTCGCTCCGGCCCGGACTCCGGTACATCGTCGGTGCGCATGCCCTCGATGCTCGTCGCCAGCGGCCCCGGCGGGAATCCCCGCCGGCACCAGTTCTCGGGTAATTCGCGGCAAGCCGATCCTTACCTGCAGGTAAGGTCGGGCGGTGGCGTCCTACCTCGAAGTCTGGAAACCCGAGGGGCCGGAGCTGGTGCCCCTCGACGGGAACCGGGTCACCATCGGCAGCCACGGATCCAACGAGGTCGTGCTGGCCGCCGACCGCACGGTATCCCGCCTGCACGCCGTGCTCGAGGCATTTCCGGCCGGCTGGAGCCTGCGGGACATGGGCTCGCGCAACGGCACCTTCGTGAACGGCCAGAAGCTGTCCGGCGAGCGGGTGCTGGGGCCGGGCGACGAGGTCCGCATCGGCCGGACCCGCCTCGTGCTGCGGGGCGGTGGCCACGGCGAGCACACCGCGACGGAGGCGGCCCAGCCCCCGCCGGCCCTGACCCGTCGCGAGCGCGACGTGCTCGTCGCCCTCTGCCGGCCGGTGCTCTCGGGCGACGTGTTCACCGAGCCGGCGTCGATCAGGGCCATGGCCGCCGAGCTGGTGGTCAGCGAGGCCGCGGTCAAGCAGCACCTGCTCAACCTGTACGACAAGTTCGCCATCTACGGCGTGGACAACCGCCGCCTGGAGCTGGCCAACCAGGCCGTCCGGCGGGGTGCGGTCAGCATCGCCGACCTGCGCCGCCCGCCGGCGGCCGGCACGTGAGTCCGCTCCCCCTGCGGTTCCTGCTCTCGGTCGACGATGCCCGGAAGCTGCCCGACAGCCGGGCCGAGGTGGCGGTGGTCGGGCGGTCGAACGTGGGCAAGTCGTCGCTGATCAACGCCCTGGGCGGGCGCAAGGACCTGGCCCGGGTATCCAAGACGCCCGGGCGGACCCGGTTGCTGAACTGCTTCGAGGTCGACGGGGGGACGCTCGTCGACTGCCCCGGCTACGGCTACGCCGAGGCGTCGAAGGCGGCCCGGGCCTCGTGGCAGGCCATGATCGACCGCTACCTGCTGGAGCGGGAGCAGCTGTCGATGGTGGTCGCCCTGGTCGACGGGGAGATCGGGCCGACCAAGCTCGACGCCCAGCTCCTGGAGTGGCTGCGGGCCAACGGCCTGCCCCACTCGGTGGTGGCCACCAAGCACGACAAGGTCAAGCCCTCCCAGCGGGCCCGCCGGGCCAAGGAGCTGGCCGCCGGCTGCCAGCTGGCGGCGTCGGACGTGGTCTGGGTCAGCGCGGCCAAAGGCACGGGCGTGGAGCGCCTCCGCTCGATGGTGACGCTCTGGCTGTCGGGCTGAGAGGGAGGGCTACGACCCGTAGACCGTGATCGGGCGGCTGGTGCGCCAGCGCTGGGCCCACGGCAACGAGACGCTGGAGCGCACCCGGGCCTGGGACCCGGCCGGACGCCTGGCCTCCGTCGGCGGCCCCGACGGCACCACCTCCTACACCTACGACCTCGCCGGCAACCTCGTCTCCGTCGACGCCCCCGGGGCCGAGCGGGACCTGGCCTACACCTGGGACCTGGCCGGGCGGCGCAGCTCGGTGACCCACCCCGATGGAGCCGTGGTCGCCTCCACCTACGACCCCCTGGGCCGCCTGGCCACGGTGTCCCACCCCACCCTGGGCACCACCACCTACGCCTGGGGGCCCGACGGCCGCCTGCTGGGCGAGGACCTCCCCGGGGCGGGCAACGACCGCAGCTGGTCCTACGACGCGGCCACCGGCGTGGTCACCCGCTACCTCCAGCACCTGGGCGGGGCCACCGTCGACACCGCGCTGGGCCACGACAAGGCCGGGCGCCTCACCTCGGCCGCCACCGCCGGGGGGCCGGCCCAGACCTACGCCTACGACAAGGCCGGCCAGCTGACCTCGGTGCGCACCAACGGCACGCCGACGCACTCCTACACCTACGACCCCCTGGGCCGGCGCACCCGCTCCACCGACGCCTCGGGGACCTTCGACTACGCCTATGACCCGGCCGGGCGCCTGGCCTCCCGCACCACGCCCGACGCCGACTACCCGCTGTCGGTCAAGGCCCAGGTCAACGGCCAGACGGTGGGCACCCTGGCCGGCCACCGCCCGGGCGACGCCACCTTCACCTACGACGCCGCCGGCCGGCGGACGAAGCGCACCGCCACCGAGGCCACCACCACCTACGCCTACGGCCCCGACGGCAAGCTCCTGAGCACCGCCTCCGGCCCGCTCACCACCTCCCGGGCCTACGACGCCGCCGGCCGCCTGGCCGCCGTCACCGTGGACGACGGCACCCCCGACACCACCCGCCTGGTGTGGGACGACTCGGGAACACCCCAGCCCCTGGAGCTGGCCGACGCCCGGGGCCGCATCGAGCTGGTCGACGGCGTGGGCCTGATCGGGGTGACGACGACCACCGGCCCCGCCCTGGTCTCCACCGACCACCTGGGCTCGGTGCTGTCCACGCCGGCCACCGCTTCCCTGGTGGCCGAGCCGTCCTACGGGCCCTTCGGCGAGGCGAACGGCTCCGGTCCCCGTCCCGAGCCCACCCTGGGCTACCGGGGCGAGCTGCAGACCGGCAGCCTCCTCCACCTGCGGGCCCGGGACTACGACGCCTCCGCCGGCGCCTTCACCAGCCGCGACCCGCTCGACGGCGTCGACGGCACGCCGACGGTGGCGAACCTCTACCACTACGCCGACAACGACCCCCTCAACCGGGTCGACCCAACGGGGATGTCGGCGATCAATGATCGGGTGCTCCGAGCTGCCTGCGCCGCTCCTCCCGTGCTGGTAACCCCCGATCCCTCCCGCCCCGCAGCCCATCGGCCCTGGAGACGGCCTGAAGCCGGCGCCCATCGCCCCGATCCGCGGCGGCCCGGTGCTCGTCGGACCAGGGACGTTCTCGGCCCAGGGGGTCGGCGTCCTCACCCCAACGCCGGGAGACTGCACGCCGCTCCGGGAAGCACCAACGCGGCCCAGGATCGGGACGGCTGGATCATCGGCATCCTTGCACTGCTCGCCGCCATCTCTGCGCTCATTCTGAGCGGAGGTGGTGGCGGGGGTGGGGGCACAGGGTCGTGCACTGCCCCACAAACGCCGACGGGCGGCGGGGTCACGTCGGTCGATCTGTTCGCGACGAGCAACGGTCGGAATCAGCGGCCGAAGCCTCGTCCGCGGGATCTTGGCGTTGACAGCCCGGAAGACGATGTGTGCCCCGGATACTCTGATGGAAGTAGCTATGGGCTCTAAACCTTCGCGAGAGAAGGTGATCTGATCACCCGGGGCTGGGTGTGGCGGCTTCCGGCAGGGTCGGCGTTGCCGCCTGGTCTTCGCGTCGAGCCCGATGGCGCTGACTATGTGCCCGGCAGCCCGATGCCATCGAGCCATCACACGCTCGCTCTGACCGGGTCGATGTCGTTCGCCGGGGCTGTTGCCATGTACCAGGGGCTCAACCGGCAGCCCATGGGATACGAGCGAAGATGAGCCGACCATCGGACCCTTCGGCGGACAGTGAGATCTCGTGGCAGGAGTTCCGAGATCGCTCCAACGCGATGTTCAAGGCCAGCCGATCGCTTGGTGCCTCGTCTGACGCGGACACGATCCTTCGGCGTGAGCTGGTCGGTCAAGCCCCTCTGCCGGCTCTCCTCAATTTGATGCTGCGCGAGCCGGACGTGCGCGCGGGCTTCCTGCCTGAGCTCCTCGTGGCTCTCATACACGGCCCGACCAACCTCATCCTCGTTGTTCGAGACAGTATTCGGTGCTGTCCACGGTCGGCGCTCGAGGAAGGGATTCCTGCTGCGATGGAGCCGTTGCTTGCGGTTGGCGACGACGAAAGCTTCTATCGGATCTCTGAGGTCTTGGTCGAGCTGCGCCTTGATGCCGCGTTGGACCGCCTCGTTGAGATGGCCGGCGATCACTCGGATCCAGATGTTCGCGACCTTGTGCGGAGGAACGAGGGGATCGCTGGCGATCCCCAACGCTGGGGCCGTCTCGTGCAGGAGTGGCCGATCCAAGAGGTGGGCTGAACCACCCACCTGGGGCCCCTCGGTCAACTGATGCCGCGGCGAGGGCTTTGAGGGGTCTTGGTGACGGGTGACGAGGGCATCGCCCGGCGACGCCACCTACACCTACGACGCCGCCGGCTGGCGGACCAAGCTCACCGCCACCGAGTCCACCGACCACCTACGCCTACGGCCCCGACGGCAAGCTCCTGAGCACCGCCTCCGGCCCGGTCACCACCTCCCGGGCCTACGACGCCGCCGGCCGCCTGGCCGCGGTGACCGTCGACGACGGCACCCCCGACACCACCCGCCTGGTGTGGGACGACTCGGGTATACCCCAGCCCCTGGAGCTGGCCGACGCCCGGGGCCGCATCGAGCTGGTCGACGGCGTGGGCCTGATCGGGGTGACGACCAACACCGGCCCCGCCCTGGTCTCCACCGACCACCTGGGCTCGGTGCTGTCCACGCCGGCCACCGCCTCGGGCGAAGATGTCCCGCCGTCCCCGCCGCCGCTCACGGCTCGCCGTCTACCAGCAGGGACAGGCCCAGCTGGGCGATCTCGCCCAGGGCGTCGCGGCAGTCGCCCCCGAACTCCGGGGCTCTTTCGGCGAGGAGCATGGCCACGGCCATGAGGGCGACGCTGAGGTCGGCGGTCGGCTGCACGCCCAGCAGGGCCAGCCGCTCCCGCAGCTCGGCCTCGAGCAGGCAGGTGCCGGCCACGTCGCAGATGTCGCGGTCGGCCAGCTGGGTCCGGATCAGCTCGGTGAGATCGGCGCGCGCGTCCCCCATGAGGACCGAGGGTACGCCTCAGGCCGGCGCTAAGAGGTCGCCGTCGGCCACCAGGTCCAGGGCCAGCGTCTTGTAGCCCACGGCGTCGAAGAAGACGGTGACGGTGCCGGCCTCGTAGCCCATGACCTGCCCGCCGCCCCAGGAGGCGTGGGCGACCCGGCTGTGGACCGGGAACGGCTCGTGCCCGATCTCGGCCACCTCGGCTCCGGCCTCGCAGCGGTCGCAGTTGCCGCACGGCTCCTCCAGCGGCTCCCCGAAGTAGCCGAGGAGGACCTGGCGCCGGCAGCCCCGGGCCTCGGCGTAGGCCCGCATCATGTCGACCCTGGACTGCTGAACCCGGGCCCGGGCCTCCTTGGCCTCCTCCGGGTCGTCGCCGTCCTCGAGAAGGGTGAGGGCGGAGATCACCCGGGCCCGGGACAGGCCGGTGTGCGCCACCAGCTCGTCGACATCGGTCAGGCCGGCCTCGGCCACCGCGGCCACGTCGTCGGGGCCCGCCCCTCCCCCGCCGGCGAAGTACCGGCGCAGCCCGAGGTCCTCCGGGCGGTAGAAGAGGACGGCCCGGGCGGGCTCGCCGTCCCGGCCGGCCCGGCCGATCTCCTGGTAGTAGGAGTCGGGCGAGTCGGCCACGTCGTGGTGGAAGACGAAGCGCACGTCGGGCTTGTCGATCCCCATGCCGAAGGCGGTGGTGGCCACCACCACGTCGAGCCGGTCGCCGGTGAAGGCGGCCTCAGTCTCCCGCCGGCGGGCCGCCGCCAGCCCGCCGTGGTAGGCCGCGGCCCGCACCCCCCGCGCGTCCAGGGCCTCGGCCACCTCCTCGGCGATCCGGCGGGTGGCGGCGTAGACGATGCCCACGCCCGGCGCTCCCGCGGCCTCCGCCACCCGCTCGACCAGGGCGGCCCGCTTGGCGTCGCCGTCGGTGAAGCGCTCCACGGCCAGGGCGATGTTCGGCCGGTCGAAGCCCCTGACCACCACCAGCGGGTCGCGCAGGCCGAGGCGCTCGACGATCTCGGCCCGCACCGGCGGGGCCGCGGTGGCGGTCAGGGCCAGGATCGGCGGGCGGCCGATGGCACCGGCCACCGCCCCCAGGCGCAGGTAGTCGGGGCGGAAGTCGTGGCCCCAGGCGCTGATGCAGTGGGCCTCGTCGACGACGATGAGCGACGGCTTGGCCGCCGCCACCTCGTCGAGGACGTCGGGGTTGCCCAGCTGCTCGGGGGCCAGGAACAGGAACTCGAGGTCGCCGGTGCCGAAGTCGTCGAACGCCTCCCGCCGCTCGGCCGCCCCGACCTGGGAGTTGGCCTCGGCGGCGTCGACCCCGTTGGCCAGCAGGGCCTGCACCTGGTCGCGCTGCAGGGCGATGAGAGGCGAGACGACGACCGTCGGCCCGGGGATCAGGAGGGCCGCCAGCTGGTAGATGGCCGACTTGCCGGCGCCAGTGGGGAGGACGGCGAGGGTGTCCCGCCCCGAGGCGACGGCGCGGATCGCCTCCTCCTGGCCGGGCCGGAGCTGCTCGAAGCCGAAGGTTCGGCGGGCGAGGGAGCGGATCCCCCGGGTGGCGGGCATGCCCGGCTGCTTACCCGGCGGCGGCGGCGAAGAACCCGAGCACGTACTCCCAGCCGCCCTCGTAGCCGGCCCGGGCCTCGGGGCCGTCGGGCCGGCGGTCCCAGCCGGTGTGGACCAGCTCCACCTCGGTGCCGCCGGCGACGGCGGAGAACCGCACCTCGACCTCGGTGGCCTCCTCCTCGCGGGTCCCGGGATGCCAGGAGAACCGGACGCGGGTGGGCGGGTCCCATTCGGTGACCGTGCCCCAGACCGCCGTCCGCCCCCCGGCGTAGGTCTCCACGATCCGGCCGCCCACCCCGTTCTCGAAGACCACCGACGTCGCCGCCTCCCGGCCGACGGAGTGGGTGGCCAGCGGCCACCACCGGGCAATGTCGTCGACGAAGAGGCGGAAGGCGTCGTGGGGCGCCCGGGGGACCGTCACCGCCTTCTGGACCGCGATCATGTTCCCTCCTGCTTGTTGGCGTAGGCCTCGAAGCGGTCCAGCACGTCGCCCCAGAAGCGGTCGAGCCACGACCGGAGCAGGTCGAAGCCCGCCCGTTCCAGGCGGTAGATGTTCTTCGTGCCCTGCTCGTCGTAGCCGACCAGGCCGGCGTGGAGCAGGACGCGGAGGTGCTGGGACACCGCGGGACGGCTGACCGGCAGCCCGGCGGCCAGGTCGGCGACCGAGGCCGGTCCCCGGGCCAGCCGCTCGAGGATGCGCCGGCGGGTCCCGTCGGCCAGCGCTTCGAGGACGGTTTCGTACGTTGTCACTTACCGTAAGTATCTACGAACGAAGGGCGGAGCGCAAGGCCTTGCCCGCTACTGCTCCTCGTGGTTGACGACCACCTTGCTGCCACTCGCCTTCTTGGCACTCGCCTTCTTGGCACTCGCCTTCTTGGCACTCGCCTTCTTGGCACTCGCCTTCTTGGGCGCGGCCGCCTCGTGCGTGCCGCCCTCCTTGGGACGGATGGGCATGGGATCAGAGCTCCGGGGTCACGGGCTTTTCGCCGAGGAGGTGGTCCTCCAGGCCGTCGCCCCCGTCGACGGCCTCCTCCCAGCCGCCGTCGTAGGCGCGGGTCGGGTCGGCCTCCATGGCGGGGGTCGATTCGGGCAGGAGCAGGTCGTCGATGGGAACGTCGCTCATGGCCGCGTCCCTACCCTCAGTGGCAGTTCGTCGACCCCGAATCGGTGAAGGTCTTGCCCGCCTCGGGCACGAACTGCCAGGCGTAGCTGGTCGCGCGCAGGGTGAGGGCGATGACCCCGAAGGTGTTGTCGTTGCGGGCCTGGCTGCCGGGCTGGGGCGGGCCGAGGGGGTAGTGGCTGATCCCGCCGGTCCCAACCACGAACTGGCGGACGCCCCTGGGGTCGACCTGGCCGGCCGGGTTCAGGGGGGCGAAGCGCTCGTAGTTGTGCTCGTGGCCGCTCAGGAGCAGTTCGACCCCGGCCTCGTACAGAGCGGCCCACAGGGGGAAGACGGGCTGGTAGGGGCCGTGGGTCGTGCCCGAGCTCCACCTCGGGTGGTGCCAGATGGCCAGGGTGCACAGGGTGGGGTTGGCGGCCAGGTCGGCCCGCAGCCACTGCTCCTGGGTGCCGCCGGTGGCGCAGCCGACCACCTCGCAGTTGGAGTTGAGGACCACGATGTGCCAGGCGCCCAGGTTGTAGCTGTAGAAGCCGAGCGGCGGCTCGCCGGCCGCCGACCCGAAGGCCGCGTAGTAGCCGCCGGCCCGGAACACCCCGTACTCGTGGTTCCCCAGGGCCGGGCGGGTGCGACCCTTGTGCCGACCCCACGTGGGGTCGTAGCAGTTGGCGAACTCGCTGGCCGTCCCGTTCGGGTACACGTTGTCGCCCAGGGTGGCCACCACCGCGTTGGGCCGGGCGTCGAGGATGGCCGCGGTGGCCTCGTCGCCCGTGGAGGTGCAGGAAGCGATGTCGCCCGCAGCCAGCAGGGTGGCCGCCGGCATCGTGGCCGTGGTGGGCACCGCCGGCTGGGTGGTGGCGGTCGTGGAGGGGATCCCCGCGGTGGCCGCCGACCGGGGGTCGCCCGAGGCGCTGCAGGCGGCCATGGTCAGGGCGAGCAGCAGGGCGGCGCGGCGCATGGGTTGCATTCTGCTAGGCACAGGGGCATGCAGTACCGCCGCCTGGGAAACAGCGACCTCATGGTGTCCGAGATCAGCCTCGGCTCCTGGCTCACCTACGGCGCCGGCGTCGAGGCCGAGCGGGCCACCGCCTGCGTGCGCCGGGCCTTCGAGGTCGGGATCAACTTCTTCGACACCGCGAACGTCTACGGGCGGGGGGCGGCCGAGTCGTTCCTGGGCGAGGTCCTGAGCGGGGTCGACCGATCGTCGTACGTGCTGGCCACCAAGGCGTACTTTCCCATGTCCGACACCGACAGGGGGCTGTCGGCCGAGCAGATCCGCAAGCAATCCGAGGCGTCGCTGCGCCGGCTGCGCACGGACTACGTCGACCTCTACCAGTGCCACCGCTACGACCCGGACACGCCGCTGGAGGAGACCATGGAGGCCCTCACCGAGGTGGTGCGGTTGGGGAAGGCCCGCTACATCGGGTTCAGCGAGTGGACGGTCGACCAGATCCAGGCCGCCCTGGCCATCCCGGGCGTGGAGCGTTTCGTCTCCAGCCAGCCCGAGTACTCCATGCTGTGGCGCAAGGCCGAGCAGGTCATCCCCCTCTGCAAGAAGGAGGGCATCGGCCAGATCGTGTGGTCGCCCCTGGCCCAGGGGGCGCTGACCGGCAAGTACAAGCCCGGCTCGCCCCCGCCGGCCGACTCCCGGGCCGCGGGCAAGTCCGGGGCGATGATGGGCCGGTTCCGGGACGACAAGGTGCTGGCCGCCGTGGCCCGCCTGCGCCCGATCGCCGACGACCTCGGCCTGACCATGGCCCAGATGGCGCTGGCCTGGGTGCTGCAGGAGGAGAACGTGGCCTCGGCCATCACGGGGGCCAGCCGGCCCGACCAGATCGACGAGAATGTGGGCGCGTCGGGCGTGGCCATGGACGACGGGGTCCTGGCCATGATCGACGAGGCCCTCGGGGACACGGTCGGTCCGTGACCGGCCCGACGAGCACGGTCGGTCCGTGACCGGCCCGACGAGCACGGTGGGGCCCTGATCGCCGTCGACGCAGAGGGCACCCTGCTGGTGGTGCCGTCGATCTCGTTCCCGGCGGTGGAGCTGGTCAAGATCACGGCGGTCCAGGCCTACGAGGAGCGGATGCTCTTCGTCCTGCTGCTGCTCCGGAACCCGGAGCTGCGGGTGGTGTTCGTCACCTCGTCGCCGGTCGACCCGGCCACGGTGGACTACTACCTGCGCTTCCTCCCCGACCCCGGCGACGCCCGCCGGCGGCTGACCATGCTGGACGCCGGCGACCCGGCCATCGGGAGCCTCTCGGCCAAGCTCCTCGTCGACCCCGAGCGGCTGGACGCGGTCCGGGCCGCGCTCGGCGGCCCCGGCGCCATGCTCCTGCCGTTCAACGTGACCCGGGCCGAGGAGGCGCTGGCCGACGCCGTGGGCGCGCAGCTCTACGGGCCGCCGGCCGGGCTGGTGTCGCTCGGGTCGAAATCGGGGTCGCGGCAGGTGGCGAGGCGGGCGGGGGTGCCCTGCCTGGAAGGGGCCGAGGATTTGTACTCGCTGGAGGCGGTGGCCGCGGCCATCGAGGTCATCCGGGCGCGGCGGCCCGGGGCCGAGGCGGTCGTCGTCAAGCTGAACAACGGCTTCTCGGGCATCGGCAACGCCATCCTCGAGCTGGACGGGCTGGCCCACCCCCTGACGCAGTCGAAGACCACCTTCTGCGCGGCCGAAGAGTGCTGGGACACCTACGAGCACAAGATCGCGGCCGAGGGCTGCATCGTGGAGGAGCTGGTCAGGGCCGAGGGGCTGGCCTCGCCGAGCGCCCAGCTGCGCATCGCACCCGACGGCGAGGTGGAGCTCCTGTCCACCCACGACCAGATCCTCGGCGGGGCCGAGAACCAGGTCTACATCGGCTGCCGGTTCCCGGCCGGCGAGGCCTACCGGGCGACGATCATCGAGGAGGCCACCAAGGTCGGCGCCGAGCTGTCGGCCGAGGGGGTGATCGGCTCGTTCGGCATCGACTTCCTCGTCGTCCCGGAGCGCGGGGTCTACCTCAGCGAGATCAACCTCCGCATGGGGGGCACCACCCACCCCTACTGGATGGCCCGCCTGGCCTCCGGGGGCACCTACGACCCGGCCCGGGGGGAGCTGATCGGGCCCGGGGGCCGGCCGCTGTCCTACCTGGCCACCGACAACCTCAAGGCCGAGCGGCTGGTGGGGTCGACGCCCGCCGAGGTGATCGGGCGGGTCGACGAGGCCGGCCTGGCCTTCGACCCGTCACTGGGCACCGGCGTCACCGTCCACCTGCTGGGCGCCGTCCACGGGTACGGGAAGATGGGCGCGACCTGCGTCGCCCACAGCCAGGACGCCGCGAGCGACCTCTACGCCCGCCTGGTCACCCTCCTGTCGAACCGGTGACGCTAGACCCGGCCGCCCGCGCCCCGGCCGAAGCCGGCGTTGGTGGACGAGCCGTTCGGCACCGGCCGGCCCGGCGCCTGGCCCTCGGTGCCCCCCTCCTTCTCGGGGCAGTCCTCCTTGTCACCGCGGGGCGCCCGCTCCGGCGCGGGTGCGCCGGCCTCGGGGACAGTGGTCGTGGTCTGGGCGCCCGACACGCCGGGCACCCCCAGGATCACCCCGGCCACGCCTCCTCCCAGCAAGCCCGCGGTGAGGGCGACGGACGCGAGCAGTCTCTTCTTGGCCATGCGGTGCTTCTCCTTGGTAGGCGACAGCACGAACGATCCGCCCCGGGCCTGAGAACCGCCTGTGGCCGACCTACGAATTCAGCCGCTGCAGGGTGGCCGAGTACTCGCTGTGCAGGGTGAACAGGCCGCCGGCCGCGGTTACGTCGAGGACCGCCCGCTCCCTGACCCACAGGCGCGAGCCGCGGTCCAGGTTGAGGGTGAGCTCCTGGCGACCGGTGACGTCGCCCGGCGCCAGGGTGACCGTGGCCCGGACCACGACGGTGTCGACGGGCGTGCCGGCCACCGTCACCCGCTCCTCCCCCACCACGTCGACCACCAGCCGGGCCGGGGGCGTGCCGGTGAGGTCGGCCTCCACGTGGGCTCCCGGCCGGGCGCCCGTGGCCAGGAGCAGCACCGGCGAGGCCGGCCGCAGCTCGCGGGTGTCGGAGATGCCGCCGAACCCGGCCGAAAGGCGTAGGGAAACCAGGAGGACGCCCTCGGGCCGGTAGTCCAGCGTGAACTCGGTGGCCAGGCCGTTGCCCGAGGCGTCGCGCAGGTCCCTGGCCAGGCGCTGGCGGGTGCCGGAGGGCGGGTCGACCACGAGGGAGGTGACCGACGGGAAGGCCACGACGGTGCCGGCGAACGTGCTGCGGCCCGTGGTGTCGTAGCGGTACGTGCCGGGGGCGGCCGGGGCCAGGGCCAGGGCCCGGGCCCCGGCCGCGGCGGTGGTCGCCGTGGTGGCCGTGGTGCGGGCGGTGGTGGTCGCCGTGGTGCGGGCGGTGGTGGTGGTGCGGCCGGCGGTGGTGGTCGAGGTGTTCGGCGGCGCCAGGGTGGAGGTGGTGGTGGCCATCTCGCCGGCCGAGTCGCGCACCGCCTCGGTGGCCGGATCGCCGCCCCCGCACGCGGCGAGGAGCAGCAGGGAGGCCGCGAGGGCCGCCGTACCGCGCCGCCGCATCAGTTGCGGCCGGGGACGGCCTCGGCCGCTTCGAGGGCCCCGATGACCGAGGCGGCGATGCCCGGGCCGTCCAGGCCGATGCTGGCCAGGATGGAGGAAGGCGAGGCATGGGCGATGAAGCGGTCGGGAACGCCCAGGACGACCACCGGCGGCGCCGGCCGGCCGTCGACCGAGGAGGCGATGGCATCAGCCATGGCCGTGCCCGCCCCGCCCTGGCGCACGCCGTCCTCGACCGTCACGACGAGGGGGTGGGTGGCGGCGTCGGCGATCATCACCGGGTCGAGCGGCTTGACCACCCGGACGTCCCAGACGGTGGCCGACACGCCCTGCTGGTTGAGGACGCGGGCCGCCTCCTCGCAGGCCTCGACCATCTTGCCCACGGCCAGCAGGCACACGTCGGCGCCCCGGCAGACCAGGCGGCCGGTGAGGCCCGAGCCGACCTCCTCCGGCGGCACCTGGCGGGCCGGGCCCTTGGGGTAGCGCACCGCCGACGGCCCGTCGTTGATCGACAGCGCCTCGGCCAGCATGACCTCCACCTCCTGGGCCGAGGAGGGGGCGAAGACGGTCAGCCCGGGGACCTTGGTGAGCAGGGCCATGTCGAGCACGCCGTGGTGGGAGGGGCCGTCGTCGCCGGTGATCCCGGCCCGGTCGACGGCGAAGACCACGGGGAGGCCGTGGAGGCCGACGTCGAGGTTGACCTGGTCGAAGGCCCGGGTGAGGAACGTCGAGTAGATGGCGACCACCGGCCGCAGGCCGGCCATGGCCATGCCCGCCGCCGCGGTGACCGCGTGCTGCTCGGCGATGCCGACGTCGACGAAGCGGTCGGGGTGGCGGGTCTGGAACGGGATGAGGCCGGTGGGGCCGGCCATGGCCGCGGTGATGGCGACGATGCGGGGATCGGATCCGGCGGCGTCCACGATGGCATCGGCGAAGGCCTGGGTGTAGCCGGCGGGCATCGACGGCGGCGGGCCGGTGACCGGGTCGAACACCGGCGTGTCGTGGAGGCACTTCTCGTCGTCGTCCTCGGCCGGCTTGTAGCCCCGGCCCTTCTGGGTGAGGACATGGACCAGGATCGGGCCCTCGAGCTCGGCCGCCCGCTGGAAGGTGCCCTCCAGGGTCGGGATGTCGTGGCCGTCGACCGGGCCGACGTAGCGGATGCCCAGGGTCTCGAAGAACCCGCCTGAGCCCAGGACCTCCCGGGAGGCGGCCCGCATGCCCTCCATGCCGAGCTCCAGGTGCTCGCCGATGCCCGGGACGCCCCGCAGCATGCGCTGGATGCGGTCGCGGCTCTTCACGTACGAGGGGTTGAGGCGCAGCCGGGTGAGGCCGGCGGCCAGCCGGGAGACGGTCGGCGCGTACGAGCGGCCGTTGTCGTTGAGCACGATCAGGACCCGCCGGCCGCTGTGGCCCAGGTTGTTGAGGGCCTCGTAGGCCATGCCGCCGGTCATGGACCCGTCGCCGATCACCGCCACCACCCGCCGGTGGGCCTCGTGCTGGAGGTCGAAGGCCATGGCCAGGCCGTGGGCGTAGCCGAGGATGGTGGAGGCGTGGCTGTTCTCCACCCAGTCGTGCGGCGACTCGGCGCGGGACGGGTAGCCGGAGAGGCCGTTGGCCTGGCGCAGGCTGGAGAACCGCTCCCGCCGGCCGGTCAGGATCTTGTGCACGTAGGCCTGGTGGCCGGTGTCCCACAGGAGCAGGTCGTTCGGGGACTCGAAGACCCGGTGCAGGGCGAGGGTGAGCTCGACCACGCCCAGGTTCGAGCCCAGGTGGCCGCCGGTGACCGAGACCGACTGCACGATGAAAGCGCGAATCTCCCCCGCCAGCTGCTCCAGCTCGGCGTGGTCAAGCTCCCGGAGGTCTCCCGGCCCGGTGATGTGCTCCAGAAGCATCCCGATCAGAAAACCTACCCCCGAGCCGTCCGTTCCAGTAATCGGCCTGCCTGTCGGCGGGGGAAGGACAGTCGCTACGGTGTGGCGGCGATGGACCTCGACCGCTTCCAGTACCTGATCCTGATGGGTCTGTGCCTGCTGATCACCCTGCCGCTGGAGTTCCTGTTCGGCGCCCGGGTGTGGCGCCGGCCCCGCCGGCTGGTGGCGGCCATGGCTGTCCCCGTCGCCCTCTTCCTGCTCTGGGACCTCATCGCCATCGAGCGCAAGCACTGGGACTTCAACCCGAGGTACGTGACCGGCTGGGAGCTGCCGTTCAACCTGCCGGTCGAGGAGCTGACGTTCTTCCTGATCATCCCCGTCTGCTGCCTGCTGACCCTGGAGGCGGTCCGCAACGTCCTGGGGCGGGAGTAGTGGAGTACACCATCGCCGCGGCGGTGGCGGCGGTCCTCGTCGTCGCCCTGGAGCTCCTCTGGCTGAAGACCGGCCTGTTCCGGAAGGTCACGTTCTACGTCTCGTGGGCGATCATCCTGTTCTTCATGGTGCTCGTGAACGGGTGGCTGACCAAGCTGACGGCGCCGATCGTGCTCTACAACGAGGACAAGACCACCGGCGTCCGATTCCCGTGGGACATCCCGGTGGAGGACTACCTCTTCGGCTTCGCCCTCCTCACCCTCACGATGCTCCTCTGGGAGCGGGCGGGTCGAGGCGACGCAGGCGACGGATCGAGTCGGCAAAGAGGAATACCCCCGATCCGCCGACAATGACCACGTGGGCCCACAGGGCGGCGCCGGCCAGCACCGGCAGGCCGAGGCCGACCGCGGTCAGGATGATGCGGGTGGGCCGCTCCCCCGGGGTGATCAGCGGCCTGCCGGTGACCCCGGCCAGGGACCCCCGGGCCCGCACGTACTCCAGCCACCAGCAGGCCGCGGTGGCCCCCACGGCCAGCCACGCCGCCTGGTCGCCCCCCGCGACGATGGCCAGGGCGGCCGGCATGGCCGCGTCGGCCAGCCGGTCGAGGGCGGAGTCGAGGAGGAAGCCGACCTTGGTGGTCCGCCCCGACTGGACGGCCACGGCCCCGTCGAGGGAGTCGAGCAGGCCGGACAGGGTCACGGCCAGGCAGGCGGCGGCCGGGCCGACCCACCCGTCGACCGCGGCAAGGGGCACGGCGGCGGCGGCGCACACCAGGGCGGCCACGGTCACCACGTTCGGCGAGACGCCGGCCCGGGCCAGCGGGCGGGCGACGGCCGCCGCCGCCTTGAGCCACCCGCCGACGAAGCCGCCCGGGGGCTCGGTCAGGTGCAGGGCGGCCCAGTCCCGGACGTGCTCGTCGCCATCCATGTGCCGCAAGTACACCTCATAGGTGAGGGTCTCGCCCGCCACCGCGGCCTCGCTGGCCGGGCTGGCCCGCATGGGGTGGGAGGCGCGGCGGTTCCTGCCGCCCGATCCGGCGGCCCGGGCCATCGACGTGCGGGTGGTCGTGCCCGCACGCGACGAGGCCCACGTGATCGCCGGCTGCGTCGCCGCCCTGCTCCCCCAGGCGACCGAGGTGGTGGTGGTCGACGACGCGTCGACGGACGGGACGGGCGACGCCGCGTCGGGCGCGGGCGCCACCGTCGTCCGCCTCGACGGCGAGCCGCCCGCGGGCTGGCTCGGCAAGCCCCGGGCCTGCCTGGCCGGCGCGGCCGGCGCCCGGACCGAGTGGCTGGCCTTCGTGGACGCCGACGTCGTCCTGTCGCCCTCGGCGCTGGCCACCATGGCCGCCGCCACCAAGTCGACCTCGACGAGCATCGTGGGGGGCCTCGAGTGCCGGTCGTTCTGGGAGCGCCTGCTCCTCCCCGAGCTCGGCCTGGCCCTGACCCAGGAGGGCTTCCCGCCCGGCTTCGCCAGCGGGCAGTGCTTCCTCGTGCGCCGGGACCACTACGAGGCGGTCGGCGGCCACGGCCACCCGGGCGTGCGGGGCTCGGTGATCGACGACCGCGACCTCGCCCTGGCCCTGGGCGGCCACGACGCCCGCCTGGCGCCCGCCCTCATGACCGCCCGCATGTACACCGGGTGGGGCGACATCCGGGCCGGGCTCACCAAGAACGCGGCCGCCCTGCACCCCCGCCCGCTCGTGCACCTGGCGTGGTTGCTCGCGCCGGTGGCCACCCGCCGGCCCTGGGCCGCGGTGGTGGTGAGCGCCGGCGGCCGGCTGGTCGCCCGCCAGAACCCGGCCTACGGCCTGCTCGGCCCGCTGGCGCGGCTCGTACTGGCGGGTCTCCACCTCGAGAGCGTCCAGAAGGCCCGGTCCGGACGCGCGGTTTTGTGGAAAGGGCGGCCGGTTCCGCTCAGGTATCAGCCTCCACGTGTCGATCCTCTATGCAACGGACAGAACACGG
>Ga0247704_1000024_pt1 | contig 39660 bp, 24 predicted proteins | sample 41W_NmetaG_FD_189042 | JGI IMG/M metagenome (GOLD analysis project Ga0247704, IMG submission 189042) | Soil microbial communities from hillslope of Landscape Evolution Observatory, University of Arizona, Oracle, AZ, United States - 4-1-W_N | ecosystem: Engineered > Artificial ecosystem >...
CCCGAGCGCACCCACCATCCCCGAGGCAGCATGGATCAACCGACCCGAGGAGACGCCGCTGGCCGCTGCAGTCATCTGAGCATCCGGTGTCTCATCGGCGTTGACACGTTCCGGGAATCCTCGGAGCGAGAGTGAGCGACGCTTCATCGCGCGCTCTCCAAGGCGGGCTGACGTCTCGCGGTGAACGCGACCGCACGATCGCTTCGATCTCGCCCGGTCGTGCGCGCACTGTCGTGGCGAGGTGCCGCACGTACACGACCGGCGTGTCACCCCGGCGCGCGCAGCCGTACAAGCCCCTGCCAGGCGACACTTGGAGCTCCAGGACGACCGATTCGCCCTCCCCGATCGGGAGCACCTCGAAGTCGATGCGTGGACGAGGCTCGATCCACGACCCGACCACCTGGGTCAACTGGTCGCGAAGCCGACCGACGATCTGTGCGGGCACCCCTGGGAGCTGTTGGTCGTCATCGATGCCGAAGAGCAGCGAGCCGCCAGAACCGTTGGCGAACGCGCACACGGTCTTCATGACCTTCGCTTTGCCGGTGTCGTCGGATGGCACGGCCCGCTTGAACTCGACCCGGTCGGTCTCGCGATCGGCGACGAACGCTTCGAGGCGAGTGCGGGGCTCGACGATGACTTCGACGCCAACCTCGGTGGTGCGCGTCCAGGGCTGTGTCAGGAAACGGCGGTCGAGCCAATCGCCGCCAGACTTCAAGAGGATCCACGCCCCGCTTGGCAGGTGATCCTGGATCGGGAAGGTCGCGGTGTCGGTCCCTGTCCGGTGGCGATCCCACAAGTTCTCGACACGCCCCGGTTCGTCGCCTGCGAGCTCCACGACGACGCTTCGAAGGTCGCTGCCCTCGACGTCGACTCCCACGCGGTCGGCTGAGATGCGGACGGCCGTCAGCCTCGCTCGGAGATCCTGATGGCGGTAGAGCACGCCCTGCGGCAGGGAGCCACCAGCCGGCTGCCGGTGCATGTTGAAGAAGCACCTAGCGGCGGCGTCGTAGTTGACGAAGGACGGAGCTTCCGTCGATGAGGAGACCAGGTGGCCACCTGGCTCGGCGAAGGTCGAGTGTGACGCCGACAGTGTGGTCTCCAAAGATGGCCACCTCAGCGTCTCGAGCGGTCCGGCGCCAGCGCTCTGCCGGCGCTCCCAGGCAACGCTGTCGCCGAGGGCGGGGACTGCGATGCACCGATCGCCGATCGGGAGGCCCGATTGCAACCACGTGGCCAAGGTCTCGCCGTCGTCGACCGCAGCGAGGAAACATGCGCTCGGGTACTGCCACATGCGGCGCTCCCATGCTGGGGGCGCCTCTCCGCTCGTCACCTCAACGAGCCGTGCGACCCACGAACCGGTCTCGTCGACCACCGCGGCGACGCGCAGCCAGACCGCTGGCTCACCCGCGACGTGCGCCAGCGCCTCGTCGATGCCGGTTCGGCCAGCGGCAGGAAGGATCACCGATGCTCCCGTGCGAACCGGTCGAGGCTGAGACTCCTCACGTCCTAGAGCATGACCAGCTAGCGCGCGCTAGGCGCGGATGGTCCGCCACGCAGCTCAGCGGGCATCCCCCACTTGTGCGCGCAAGGTTGAGAGAGTGAGGCCATGACGCCGCCTGAACACGAGCACGACAGCCGATGCCTGTTGAGCCTCAAGGAGGTCGCCGCCGAACTCGGCGTCACCCGCGCAGCGGTGAACTTCATGGTCCGCGACGAACGGCTCACCGGCGTGCGCTGGGGTGCTCGTTGGTACGTCTGCACCGAGGTCCTAGACGCATTCCGCCAGGACTACCGTCCCGCGCCATCTGCCGGCAGACGGCTGGGACCCCGCGCTGGTGAACCGAACATGGTCGAGGTGGTTCAGTCTCTCCTTGAGGACTGGGGCGAAGCCCGTGTGGATGAGCTGAGCGAAGTCGTGAAGCGCGATCCGGGCAATGTGCGCAAGTACCTCGCGATCCTCAAGGCGAGAGGTGTCGCCACAAAGACGAGCTCGTGCACGTGGGCCCCGACCAACGGCGGGCGGACGGCAAGCACCGGGCTCGCGTCAACCTCGGCCTGAGCGAGTCCACAGTGCGACCGACCGCGTCGCATTGCTCTCATGACGAGGCTCTCCGTGGCCGGGTTAGGCGAGCGGCTTGCGGAACGGCCCTTTCCAGTCGCCTTGGATCGTCGGCGTCGCCGTCATGAGGCCTCCCTGGTTGATGAGGAGGTAGTAGCGCCGCAGCATCTGGCCGAGGTGCTCCACGGCGCCATGGAAGTCGGCGTAAGTGACGGTCACGTTCTCGGGCTCACGTTCGGCGTGGGCGACCGTGGTGTTGGCGTAGCGGACGACGGCTTCCGTGATGGCAAGCAGTTGCTGGCGATCGTCCTGCAGCCGACGAGCGCCAAGGTGTACGCCGCCCGGCTCGTCGGTGAACCTCTGGAAGGCTTCGTTGGCGGCATCCAGGTGGAACTGGGCTTCGAGACGCTCTCGCTCGTTCGGTGAGTTCGGGTTCCGGTCACCCAGCCAGCGCTGCACGTACCAATCGCGAGTGAACTGGAGGCGGTGTTGCTCGAGTTGGCCGATGAGGCGGCGCAGCGACAACGTGCGGCTGTCGTTGTCCGCTTGTCGACGGATCGCCATCACCTGCGCCTCGATGTACATGCGGTGGAAAGCGTCGCGGAAGATGTCAGTGTCCGGATGATCTTGCGCATCGAGCATCGCCATGAACTCGTCGTGTAGTTGTCGGCGGTGATGCAAGTCGTAGACCTGAAGCGACAAGCTCTCGAGCCATACGCTCTCCCACTCCACGAGCAGAGCGTCGATCTCCGGCGGTCCTGTCGCGTTCATCTCCGACCTGGAGCCTACGAACCCGGCTCCGGAAGGACCGGCAGAAGTCCCGTTGCGAGTCGTTCGCCACGTTGTCGGATCACGACTCCTCCCCCGGCTGAGGGTCGCTGAGCCCGGCGATGCGGCGGATCGCAGCGAGACCGGCAGCGCTTCCACGCCAATGCTCTTCGAGTGCAGCTGGGCCCGCGAGGCGTATCACTCGCCGCAAGGCGAACGCGACGACGATCACGTCGTCGGCGTATCCCAGCAGCGGCACGAAGTCCGGCACGAGGTCGACCGGGATCGCGAGGTACACGAGCAGCCCGCCGAGCCAGCGGCGCACACCCGCCGGGAGCTCCCGGTCGCCGTGCAACGACCGAAGCAACCGCACCGTGTCCGGAACGACGGCACGTGCCTCGCGCAGGTTCATTCCCCGCGGACGGATCAAGAACAGCACCACAACGAAGGCGACCCACAGCACGGCCACTGTGACGACCACGCTCAGCAGGTACCGCACGCAGCAATGCTCGCTCCGCGGACGCCCGGTGTCAGGTCTCTGACTCCGATCGCGCTGAGCCTCGCCACTCAACTGGCAGCGGCGAGCTCGCGCTCGGCGCGCTGCCGGCGCCGCTGGAGGGTCCGGACCGCAACGCCGAGGTCGGCGGCCACCTCGGCGTCGTCATCCTGCTGCACCCGCGTCCGCCAGACGACCGCCGCGCTCTGGGCGGTGATGGCCCCCCGACTGACGGCGGCCACGAGGCAGGCATGGGCCCGGCGCAGGCTCGGCACCTCGGCCTCGAGGGCCTCGTGCTCGGCGGACGACACCGTCGGGCCCCGGTCCTCGGTCAGATGGTCGAGCGAGACCAGCCCGTCGGCCGTACCGAGCACGCCCCGCACGTAGCGCTTGCGGACGTCGAGCAGGATGTTCGCCCCCACCGCCGTCGGCCGGCGGTCGATGCGGTAGGTGCGGATCCGCTCCCAGGCGAGCGCCACGAGCTCGTGGTCGACGTCGTCGAAGGCGCCGCCGAGCGCGAGTCGCCGACCCAAGTTCCGCAGTCCTGGCCGGAGGATCTGCAGCAGGGCCCGAGCCGCCATCGGGTCGTTCGGCGCCCGGGCGGCGAGGGCGGCGTGGGCCCGGTCGGCGTCGGCCTTGTTGGCCGCCCACACCCGGGCGACTAGGGCGTCGAGGTCGGGCGCGGCGAGCGCTGGGTCGGTGCTCCAGCGCTCGAGGGCGGCGGCGGCATCGGGGCTGGTGACGACCCTGGTCCAGCTGCGGTCCAGGGCGTCGAAGACGGAACGGCTCACGGCGTGGCTCCTCGGGTGGACGGTTCGGATGCCGCCACCGTCCGGGAGGCCACTCACGCGCGCGCTCACGTTTCCACTCACGTTTTCGGGTCTGAGCAGGGATTTTTCGGTCCGCGCTCACGAACGTGAGTGGTGCCACTCACGTTCTCACTCACGTTCTCGGATCCGTGTCGCCGAACGGGCCCCGCGGGGGCTTGCAGGGGTGTCCACCCGGCCGCGCCGGGTGCACCGCGCCGGCGCGGCCCTTACCTGAGGAGGTCGGCCGTGTCCGCATCCATCGAGCTGTCCCCGCTGTACGACCCGACCCTGGAGAAGGTCGGGCTGCCGCTCACCCACGCCTACGTCGAGCGGGTCTACTGCTCGGTCCTCGGCCCGAGCTCGGTGCTGCTCCTGCGCCGGGCCGGCGAGCTGTTTGCCGAGCACCCCGAAGGTCTCCGGGTCGACGTCGTCGACCTGTCCCGCTCCCTCGGCCTCGGCGTCCGGGCCGACGCCGACGACGTCGGCCGCAACAGCCCGCTCCGCCGGACGATGGACCGCCTCGTGCGGTTCCGCATGGCCGCCTGGCGTGGCGACGACCGGCTCGGGATCCACCCCAAGCTCCCGGCCCTCGAGCGTCACCGGGTCGCCCGGCTGCCCGAGCCCGTCCAGACCGCCCATCACCGGCTCCTGACCGACCACCTCGACGGCCTCGTCGCCCGCGCCGAAGGCCGGGTCCTCGAGCCGGCGGGGCTGGAGCGGACGACGCCGGCACCAGCCCGTCAGGAGTCGCCGGTCGCCGCCCGCCTCCGCGCCTTCGGCACCCCTGCCATCGAACCGCCGATCGTCGCCCGATGAACGCGAACGCGATGCACGCTGCCACTCACGTTCTCGACCTCACCGCCGCTCGCGCCACTCACGTTCTCGACACCGCCGTCGTCGCCGCGAGCCCCCCAACCCTCAGATACACGCTTGCAGGTTTCCCTTCGGGAAACCTGCGGGCCGGTCGGGGCGCGCCGTGCGGCTGAACGTCACCCCGATCGGGTCGGGGCGGCTGTCGGCGGGCCAGGTAGCCAAGGCGGTGGTCGAGTACCTGGCCGGCGTCGCCCAGCAGCTGCCGCCCGCGGGTGTGACCGAACCGTCGCAGGTCGACGGTCCGTCGGACCCGGACCGCGCCGCCGGCTACTACGCCGATTCGATCGAGGGACCCGGGACATGGCTGGGCATGGGTGCCGCCGCCCTCGACCTCGGCGGTGTCGTCGAGCACGAGGCGTTCGCCCGGGTGCTCGAAGGCCGGCATCCCATCACCGGCGAGCGGCTCCTGCGCGCCCAGGGCGCGGCCGACCGCGCCCACCTGGCCGTCGGCCAGGCGACCCGCCTTGGCGACGACGGCACGTGGCTGTACGGGTTGGATGACGCGGCCAAGGCCCTCGGCCTGCCGCGCGTCGAGCTCGACGAGCTCGTCGCCGAGGGCGACAGCCACGACTCCGCGGAGGACACCGAGTCGGTGCCGTGGGTCCGGGCGCTCGTCGACGAGGCCGGAGGGCGGTGGGTGACCGAGGCCGAACTGGATCGCGTCGCAGCGCGCTCGGCAAACGTCGACGCCGCCGCGGTGCTCGCCGACGGCGACCCCGACGACGAGTTGACGATCACGCAGGCGGCGCGCCTGCTCGGGGTGAGCGCCCAGTACCTTCGGGGCTGTTCTCGGCAGTGGGAGCAGCACCACCGCTCCATCGAGGCGCTGATCGACGCCGGGCTGCGGCCGGCCAAGGCGTGGATGGTCGCGACCCGCGCCGGCGAGGGTTCACACGCACCGTTCCGGGTGACACGGGAGGAGGTGGCCGCCTTCGCCGAGCGGCGCCAGCGGCCGGTCGTCCGGGTCGGCTACGACCTGACGCTGTCGACGGAGAAGTCGATCGCTGTGCTCGCGTTGTTGAGCCGCGGCGACCGGCAGCGCCAGGTCTTAGCCACAATCGACGAGGCGAACCGGACGGCACTGCGGTTTCTCGAGGACCACGCGGCGGTCGGCCGCCGCCTGGGCCGGCGCGTCGGCACCGAGGGCCTCGTGGTCGCGTCGTTCCTCCACGCCACCAGCCGGGCGCTCGACCCGTTCCCCCACCGGCACAACGTCGTCGCCAACGCGGTGGTCGACGAGTTCGGCGAGCGGCGCGCGCTCGACGGGCGCGCCCTGTACCGCCACGCGCCCGCTGCGGCGGCGCTCGCCACCGCGACGATGCGATGGCGGCTGTCGACCGAGCTCGGCGTCCGCTGGCGACGTTCGGCGCGCGGCGTGTGGGAGGCCGACGGCGTGCCCGACGCGACGATCCGAGAGTTCTCCACCCGCCGCGATGAGGTCGACGCTGCACTCGCCGAGCTGTCCGAAGCGCTCGGCCGGCCCCTCGGGCCGGGCGACACCGACAAGGTGGTGCTCGCCACCCGCGCCGCCAAGGCCCGCACGCCAGTCGAGGAATTGCGGGCCGGCTGGGTCCGGCGCGCCCGCGCCACCGGGCTCGGCCGGCGCGCGCTCGCCGCGTGCTTCGAGCGCCGACACCCACGCGTGCACGCCCGACTCTCCGACGAACTCGAGGACCGACTCGCGGTGTGGCTGGACGACGCCGTCGTGGCCGAGTCACCGACGTTCGCGCGCGGCGAAGTGATCGAGGCCATCTGCCGGTGGGCGATCGACGACGAGCTCGTGGTGCTTCCACCGGAGGAGGTCGTGCGCCTGGCCGACCGGTTCCTCGCCTCCGAGCGCGTGATCGAACTGGACGGGCGCGGCCGCCGAGCGCGGGACTCCATCACCCGCAGCGACGGCGTCCGCGTGGACGCCACCGGCGGCGAACCAACGTTCACCACCGTGGCCCACGCCCGCCTCGAGGACCGGGTGCGACGCGCGTTCGACACCGCCGTCGACGCCAACGCCGCCGCGCTCGCAGAGCCACTCCTCGAGAGCACTCCCGGTTGGCTCGACCTGTCGGACGAGCAGCAGGCGTTCGTCCGCAGCCTGTGCACGTCGGGGATGGGCGTGCAGTGCGCGGTCGGTCGTCCCGGCAGCGGCAAGACCCACAGCCTCGCCGTCGCCGCACGGGCCTGGCAGGCCCACGGCTACAAGGTCGTCGGCGCCGCCGTGAAAGGTGAGGCGGCTCGCCTGCTCGGGGAGGCAACCGGTGTCCACACCGAGACGATCGCGTGGTGGCTCACCGCCCTGGCCTCCGGCCACGAACGGTTCGACGAGCGCACGGTCGTGCTCGTCGACGAGGCATCGACGCTCGGCACCCGCGACCTTTCCGCCCTGCTGACGCACGCGAGCCCGTCCGGGGCGGCGGTCCGGCTCGTCGGCGACCCCGCCCAGCACGGTGCCGTCGCCGCCGGCGGCATGTTCGCGGCGCTGTGCCGGCGCCGGCCCGACGCGGTCCCGGTCCTGAAGGAGAACCGCCGGCAGACCACCGCCGTCGACCGCTACGTGGTCGACGCCGTGCGGGCAGGTCGCGTCGCTGAGGCGATCGCCGCGCTGCGGTCCGCGGGACAGCTGACCGAGGTTCGCGATGCCGACGGCCTGTACGCGTCGATGGTCGCACGCTGGCTCGGCGCTCGGCAGGCGGGCGAGCCGCATCCGATGATCGACCGCCGCAATCGGACGCGACGCATCCTCAACGCCGTCGCCCATCGAGTGCTGCAGAGCGAAGGCGATGTCGCGGAAGTTGGACTGCGCACGAGCGACGGGCGTGAGTTCTGCGTCGGCGACGAAGTCGTCGCGCGGCGACCGGCACGCGACCTCCATCCGCCTGGCAACGCCCGCTCGTACGTGCGCAACGGCTCACGCGGGAAGGTCGTGGCCGCCGACGACGACAGCCTCACCGTCGACTTCGACGTGCTGGGGCGGATCGAGATCCCGCTCTGGTTCGTCGAGGAGCACGCTGACCGGCGCGGCCGGTCAGGAGCGGGGCTCGACTATGGCTACGCCCTCACGAGCTACGCGGTCCAAGGTGCGACCCTGCCGGCATCGACCAGCGCGGTGACGGCCGGGGCACGTCGGCGCGAGCTGTACGTCAACCTCACGCGGGGTCGGCACGACAACCACCTCTTCATCGCTGCGCCGTCGGACTCCCTGAGCGGCGAGGGGCATCTGCCCCGCCCGCCTGAGGACGACGTCGTCGCCGAGGTGCTGGCCGCCGTCGGGCGGCCGGACGAGGACCGGAGCGCGCTGGAGATCGACCCGATGGCGCTGGCGGTCGCAGAGGTCCGTGCCGGTCGAACTCCCGCAGAGCTTCGGGCGGTGCGAGCGGGCGCCGGCAGCAAGAACAAGGAGTCGCTCGCCGTCGCCGTCCGGGCCGAGCAGATCGCGACCAACGCGGCGGCGCGTGGCGCGGTCGCCGAACCGCCGCCGTGGATCCACGCGCTGTTGCCGGCGCGTCCCGAGGTGCCATGGCTGGCCGCGCGCTGGGACACCGCCGTCGGCGCCGTCGCCGCCTACCGGGCCAGGTGGGAGCCCACCCCAATCCCCGGCGGCACCATCACCGGGCGCGTGCTCGGCTCGCCGGGATGCGAAGGGCAGTCGGCGGAGCGATCCGAGGCGCTCTGGCTCGTCGGCGATGTGTGGGCCGGCGTCGCAACGCGATGGCTGGGTGACCACGTCCGCGGCGACGACACGCTCGCGCCTGAGCACCGCTCGCTGCTGCTGGCGCCGCCGACGTGGCTTCGCCAACACCTCCGCGAGGTTGGAGCCGCTGGTGGCTTCTCGACCGGCGTACCGACAGCGACGCTCGTTCGCCTGTACGTCGAGGTCGCGGAGTTCCGCTCACGCCACGGCCTCGCCGAGATCGGTGACGAGCCTCAGCGCGGGCTGCGGTCCCTTCTCGGCGACCGGCCCGAGGACCCGCTCGGGCGGCGTCAATGGGATGTCCTCGCCAACCGCGCCGCCAAGCTCCACGACGCGAGATCTGTCGCTCGGGCGCGAGCCCGGTAGGGCGGCCGACTTCAGGATCCGTCGACGGTCGTCCAGAAGTCACTGATCGGGCCGCGCACCCGCTCGGCCAGCAACGTGTGGTCGAGCAGCGCGGCATCGGCAAGCGAAGCCAACGTCTCGCCCGAAGGCGTCGGGTCACCGATGATCAACCGGGTCAGGATGCAATCGCGAACGACCCGGCGTAGTCCGGGCAGGTCGATGTCTTCCGGCTCCCCACCGTGGGCGTAGGAGGACCGCGCGCGGTACGCATCGAGAACGAGCGCGGCAACGAGACGTCGATCCGCATCGTTCGCGCCCGCGAGGATCGCCGCGCGCTGGACGACCTTCCGTGTCAGTTCGCTCTTGTCCGAGTCATCGCCGGTGAGCACGGCCTCGAGCGCGATGACGTAGTGCAGCACCGCGTCGGCGTTGAGTTCCGAGAGGACTTCGCCTTCACCGTGGGCGTCCTCACCAGCAGTGAGGAAGTGCTCGGCGAGGCGACGAAGGCGCGCCGCTCTCTCCCTGCTGCCCCTCGTCGGCTTTGCCGGCTGAGCGAGGGCGCGGTCGAGCAGGAGAGCGAACTGCGCCAGGAATCGACGCAGCCGCGGCGCGTTTCTCTCATCGATCTCGTAGTCGCCTCGGCGTACGACCTCGACCTCGGTCACGCCATCAGGTGTCCACGGCTCGGTGTACACGCGGTCGAATAACACGCCGACGCGACGACCCGGTTCGACGTCGTACTGCGCCCAGAGATGCACCACCGGGTTCTGAAACAGGCTCAGCGCAAGGAGCGGTTGCCACAGCGCGTGGGACGGACGGAGGTTCCAGTAGATGACGAAACCGCTGTGCGGCTTGCCGTCGGGATCGACGCGGCGCAGCATCGCCAGCCCGCCGTATAGGTCCAGGTTGAACGCTGACCGGCCCGCATGGCGGGCCGCTGACGGCACACCAACAAGACCGGCGAGGTCCTCTGCCGTCGGTGTCACGAGCTCCCAACCCTCGACGACGGGGATCGGTCCGACCTCGGCGACGTCGGCGTCGATGATGGCGTAGTCCCAGATCGGGATAGCCGGTCCAGCCAAGTACGCGGCCAGCTCGGCAGCCAACGCCTTCCCGTCGAACGGCGCGTCGGACAGGAGCAGGCCGGCAACACCGGTATCGACCAAGGCGTCGGCCGAGAGCTCGCGCCCGGCGGCGCGGCGCTCGACTCCCGGGCGTTGGTCTCGCAACAGGTAGGCGTTGGCGTGCGCGACGTCAGACGCGACCGCGTCCGCCTCCATCGCTGAGGGCAGCGCAGCGAGACGCTCGGCGAAGTCCTCGACGCCTGGACGGAGCTGCATGACGGTGCCCTCGCCCACGAAGGAGTCGCGCGTGGCCTGAGCATCCGCGATGAAGCGCGCAACAGCCGCCTCGAGTTCGGAAGAGCCGTCGCTCACAGTCCCAGGCTACGAAGGACGATTCACCGACGCCCCCCCTCTTTACCGCGCCCTCACCACGGGCGCGGCACTGACAGCAGCGAGCCGGTCGGCAACGGAGGGCGGCTGGACCGCTGGTGGCTCTGGCTCGGGCGCGAGAAGCCGTTCGAGCTCAGCTTGTCGTTCCACCAGCTTCGCCAGGCGCTCGGCGTGCTCGAAGGGCTGGTCGAGTCGTGCCGCGGCGCGCTCGGCTTCGGCGCGGGCGATGTCGGCCCCGGCACGGGCGTCGTCGAGGTCGCGGTCCAGACGAGCGAGGCGGTGCTCGAGCCGTTGCACCAGGCGGCTCGGGTCGGCCTCCGCCAGCTCGCCGAGGTCGAGCTCGACCGTCACGGGGCTGGGCTCGAGCGCGATCGTCACGACGCCGGCGTGACGCTCGGCGCGGGCGTGCAGCTCGAAGCCGGCGAACGACCCGGCGACCTCGCGCTCGGTCGCGAGGAGCTGACGGACGTGCGCGCCGGCGTCGGCGCGCGAGGCGTGCCGGGTGCCGGCGATGGTGGCGTGGAATCGGTCGCCACGGGTGTCGACGCGCCGTTCGATGGCAGCGGAGCACAGCTTCACTTCGCGTTCGAGGCGCTGGGCGCGTGCCCCCGCGGACGCGTGGGTGCGCGCCAGCGCGGCTTGGTCGCGCTGGTGCGCAGTGCGCAGCCGGGTGAGCTTGGCCACCTCGGCGTCGACGCCGGCCTTCTCAACGATGTGTGGGTTGCCGGTGGCGAGTGCCTTCACCTCGGCGTACGAGAGCGCTTGGTCGCCGACGTCGTCGATCTCGCGGGCAACAGCGCCACCGTGCATCACCTGGGCGATGAACGCTGCCTTCCGCTCGACGGTCTGCCACATGAAGATGTCGAAGCTGCCTTCGGTGACGTAGCGGAGGATCTCGATTTCGGGGTTCTGGTTTCCCTGCCGGCGGATGCGGCCCTCGCGCTGTTCGATGTCCGCAGGCCGCCACGGGCAGTCGAGGTGATGGAGGGCGATGGCGCGATCTTGCGCGTTCGTGCCGACGCCCATCTTCTCTGTAGACCCGATGAGGACGTTGACGCGGCCGTCGCGGCAGCCGGCGAACAGGTCGGCCTTGGCGCGGTCGTTGGTGGCGTCGTGGACGAAGCGGATCCGCTCGGCCGGCACACCACGTTCGACGAGCAGCGCCTTCAGGTGGTCGTACACGTTCCAGCGGTCGCTGGTGGGTGTGCCGAGGTCGCAGAACACGAACTGCATCGCCCCCCGGCGCGGCGAAGGGTCGCCGGAAGGGTCGAGGTACACGCGGTCCGCGTTGGCGACGTGGATGGCGGCGATCCGGTCGGCCGCGGCAGCGATCTTGCCGCCGGTCGGGTCGGGGCGGCGGCCCACCAGCCGCAGGTCGAGCGCCGCCTTGCGGCCGTCTCCGGTGACCTTGAGCATGTTGTCCTCCTCAGGGGCGACGCGCCGGTCGCGAACCGCCTGGGCGCGATCGACGAGGGAGGCGACGTAGTCCGGCAGCTCGTCCGATGGTGCCGCGACGACGGTTTCCGCTCGTCCGCCGCGCAGGTGAGGCACGGGGAGGTCGAGCTGGTCGCTTGTGCGGACATCGGCGACCTGCCGGGCGAGGGTCACGAGCTCGGGGACGTTGCGGTAGCGGGCGAGGCGGTGGGTGAGCCGGTAGGAGCCACCGTCGGGCGAGAGCTCGAGCGAGGCGACCGTCGCCGCGAACGTTGCCGCCCACGCGTCGAACCCGCCGATGCCGGCGGCGGCGAGCGCTGCCGGCTGGAGGTAGGTCTGGGCGACGTACAGCTCGGCAATTGAGTTCGCATCGGGGTCGCGGTGGCGAAGCACGCGGCGCGAGAGCCGTGACGGCGGCGCAGCCACCACAGCTTCGTGTCGAGGTCCTCGGACCGCTTCGAGCCGGCGCCGCCGACGCCTTGAATGCGGGTCGGGAACGCCTTGTTCTTGAACGCGTGGGCCTCGTCGCAGAACACGAAGTCGATGCCCGTCTGCTCGAAGGTGGCGCCGTCGTCCTTCTTGTGGGCGGCGGCGAGCTCTCGGTGGCGCGCCTCGAGGCGGGCGAGCGTCGCTTCGAGCCGCTTGACGGTCAGTCCTTTGCCGGACGCCAATTCGGCGATCGCGGCGCGGAACTCCTCCATCCGTTCAGCTGTGAACTCGGCTCGGGTGGCGGCGGCGAGCGGGATCCGCTCGAAGCTCGAGTGAGTGAGCACGACCGCGTCCCAGGAGCCGGTTGCGCACCGGGCGACGAACTGCTTGCGGCCCGCGGGCGACGCGTCTTCGCGGGTGGCGACGAGCACGCGCGCGCTCGGGTAGAGCTGGAGCAGCTCGCGGGCGAACTGGTCGAGCATGTGGTTGGGCACGATGAACGCAGGCTTCTCGACGAGACCGAGGCGACGCTGCTCCATCGCCGCCATGACCATGGTCGCCGTCTTGCCGGCGCCGACGGCGTGCGCGAGCAGCGTGTCGCCGGTTGACACGATCCGCCACACGGCGTCGCGCTGGTGAGGGTGCGGGGTGAACGCGGCGGACAGGCCCCGCAGCGTGAGGTGCGAGCCGTCGTAGCGGGCGAGGACGGTGGCGTTGAAGGTTCGGTTGTAGACACGAGCGAGCCGGTCGGCTCGGTCCGGGTCGGACCACAGCCATTCGGCGAAGCGAGCGTCGATCGCCTCCTGCTTTTCGCGCGCCGCGATCGTCTCGGCAGGGTTCACGACGCGGGTGCCGTCTTCGAGCGTGTCGTACACCGTGGCCGGGCGCTGGTTGAGCGAGGCCTCGATCAGCGCGACGGCATCGGCCCGGGCCGTGCCCCACTCGCTCGTGGCTGCGACAGTGCGTCGGGACCAGGTTGTCGCGGCGATGGCCCACGTCGCCGTCAGCGGCGCGTGCTCGACCTCGATGCCGTCGGCGCCGAGCAGGTCCGTGCAGAACGCTTCGACATCGGCGGCGGGGATCCACGGCGCGCCGAGCCGAGCGTCGATCTCTGCCGGGGTGAGATCGGCCGGGAGCACGCGCTCGAGCGCGGCGACGTTCGCCGCGAACGCGGTATCGGACTCGGCGGCCGCTCGGGCGGTGTCGAGCCGGACGCGGACGTCGCCGGACAGGTACTGCTCGGCGGGCACGAGCTCGCCCGTGGCCGGGTCTCGGTAGACGCGGTCGGCGAGCTGGCCCAAGGCTTCATCGGCGCTGCGGTCGAGCAGCTCGGCGATGCGGTCGAGGTCGACCCGTCCGGTCTCGTCAAGGCTGACGGCGAGGGCGTCGTCGGCGGTGTCGGCGCCGTACCTCGCTGCCGCGGGAGCGAGCAACCGGCGGCTGAAGATCGCCGACTTGGTCGCGGTCTGCGAGTCGGGGTCGAAGTCCTCGAGGGCGAGGAGTGTGCGGAAGTCGGGGTCGTCGTCGAACCCGCCCATGGCCGGACTCATGCGGCGGTACAGGTCGGCGCCGGTGACGGGATCGGTCCGACCGGTGCGCACCAGCCGGAACCGGTTGAGCGGCCCGAACCTCTCGACGTAGCGGTCATAGCGATCGTTGAGCTCCGCTTGCAGCGCCAGGCATCGGGCGTCGTCGACGTGCTGTGCCTGGGCGTCGAGCAGCTCGATGGTCGTGTCGCGCAGGTCGCACAGCGCCACCAGCTCCGGCGCGTCCTTCCGGGGCGACGGTTGGAACGGCTGGGCCACGCCGCCGACGACTCGCACGAAGCTGCTCCCGGCGCGGTGGATCGATCCCTCCTTGGCGTCGGCGAGTACGCCGCCGGGCGGGACGACGACCGCGCTCGGCCGGCTCGCGACGGCAGGCCGCGCCCGATAGGCGAGGTCGCGCTGGCGCGCGAGCGACGCGAGTCGATCGAGCGCGGCGTCGAGCACCGGTTCGAGCGGCGCGTCGAGCTCGACGCTGAGGTCCTCACGGGCGTACACACCGTTCCCGGCGACGATTCGACCGACGACGAGAGCGGGTTCGCTCGCGATCCATTCGTTGACGGGCCGCACGCCGCCGTCCATCTCGAGCGGGACGGTGGCCTGCCACGAGCCGGCGTGATTCGGCGCGTCACTTTCTGCGCGCCGGCGGAAGACGACGATGTCGGTGACGACGTCGGTGCCGGCCGCCGCGCGATGCGCAGCCGACGGGAGGCGGACCGCGCCGACGAAGTCGCCGAGCGCCGCGAGCTCGCGCCGGGCGGCGGGGTTGCGGCTGTCGAGGGTGTAGCGCGAGGTGATCGCCACCAGCAGCCCGCCGGGGCGGGTCAGTGCGAGGGCCTTGACGAGGAAGTGGTTGTGGATCGAGTGGCGCCCTCGGTTGTGCACCGGGTCGTGCAGGGCGACCTTGGCGAAGGGCACGTTGCCGATCACGAGGTCGACGGGGTCGGCGAGCCGAGTCGCCTCGAACCCCTCCCCGCGGATGTCGGCGTCGGGGTGCAGGTAGGTGGCGATCCGCGCCGTGACCGGTTCGACTTCGACGCCGGTCGCGTCGATCACGAGGTCCTCCGGTCGCGTGGCGAGGAAGACGCCGGTGCCGCAACCGGGTTCGAGGACCCGGCCACCGTCGAATCCGACACCGGCCGCGAACCGCCACATGGCGGTGGCGATGCCGGCGTCGGTGTAGTGGGCGTTGAGCGTCGAGCGACGTGCCGACGCGAGCTCGGTGTCCGTCAACAGCCCAGCGAGCTCTGTGTGCAGGTGCCGGCCGGCGGTGTCGCGCTCGTCGAAGGCGTGCGCGAGCGCGCCCCACCCCGCCCACCGGGCCAGCACGCGCTGCTCGTCGTCGGTGGCGCGCCGCCCTTCACGTTCGAGTGCGCGCACGAGCCGGAGCGCGTCGAGGTTGGCCGTCGCCTTCGCCGCGGTCCCGGGCGGCGCGAACGCCGACTGGTCGGCGGCCCGGAACCCTCGCGCTACAGGAGGTCGGAGATGTCCGGGATCAGCGGCACCCAGTCCTCGTCCTCGGTCGGCGCCGGGTCGTAGATCGGAAGGTGCTCGTCGATCGCCACTTCCGTCGCCGTCTGCCAGGCCGAGTTGAGCCGGCGCAGCCGGTCCAGGTACTCCTCCCCCGGCATCCGCGGTGCGAGCTGGTCGGCCAGCTCCCGGATCCGGTGCCGGATCCTCAGCCCCGTCTGCTCGGCCCAGCGATCCGGATCGTCCGTGACCGCCGACGGGTTGGGGTGGCTCTCCAGCCAGTGATGAGCGAGCGTCGTGAAGTCGTTCACGTGGTGCCTCCTCGGCGAGTTGGTCCTCGGCGAGGAGCGCATCGAAGGACAGCTGCTGCTGTCGGGGCGCGCTCCGATCCCGAGACACACGCTACCTCGCCTGCCGTCACCGGCCGAGGACTCGATCCCGGCCGGCGGTGCCGCTGAACCGGCGGAGCAGCTCGCCGATGGCGACCGGCTCGGTGGCGAGCTGGCGGTAGCGGACCACGTCGTCGAACACGAGGAAGCCCGAGTCCGGGGTGCGGTCGTACACCGCGACGCGCGCGTCGGTTCCCGCCGCGCTGTCGCGCTCGACGATGGCGACGTCGAAGCCGTCGACCTGGATCGCCCAACCGCCGAACGGCAGCGGCTCGGAGGTGACGCGAGTACGTGCGGCACCGGGCTCGTGTCCGTCACCAGGCTCCGCCACCACGATGGCCTTCGACCAGCGCAGCTCGCGGCGCGACTTCAGGTCTGCGACCCCGACGACCGCGACCGGTGACTCGTCGGGGAGGTCGATGCGCAGCAGATCCCAGCCGTCGAGGGCGACGGCATACCGCTCAGTCCCGTCGACCTCTCGCCAGTGCCGGACGACGGGTTGCGGCCCGTGCGCGCTCCACCCCGGCGCGAGCGTGATGCCCCGCTCGAGAACCCAGCCCTCGACCGTCGCTGCCGAGAGATCGAGATAGCGGTCGATCGCCTGGTGAGCGAGCACGTCGGCGGCGAACGTCCGGGCGTGACGCTCGGCGGATGCCGGGTCGCCGGTGGCGTGCAAGAGGATCGCCTCGGCGGCATCGGTCGGGCCGTTGCCCTCGTAGCCCCAGTTGGGACCGTCGATGCTGCGTCGACGCACGCTCGGCAGCTGCTCCCGGGGCGCACCGCCGGGCGGCACCCACCAGAGCACGTTGCGGTCCCCGGCGTCCCCGCGGCCGACGTAGCGACCGATCAGCGCTCCGTCGTCTTGCGTCATGCGAGGCTCCTTCCGCGTGTCGGTGTCGGCGGGAACAGCGACTGCTGGAACGGCACGCCTTCGCGGCCGCGAGCGAGCACGTGACGGCGGAGCTGGGCCAGCTCCGCCGACGCCGCCTTCGCCTCGAGGCGCGCTGCGACCGAGGTCGCCGTTGCCGCGGCCGCGTACCGCTCGTACACCTCGGCCAGCCGCTCGGCGACACCGGGCTCGCGCAGCCCGGGCCGGATCGAGGCCGCGACCTCGGTCCAGCGCACGCGAACGGCCGTCGTCTCGCTGCGCTCGCGCACGCTGATCCCCATGGCGCCGGCCGAGCCCACCGATGTCTCGTCGGCCCAACCGCACACGACGCCGGCGGCCAGCGCGCGGCCGATGGCGCGGTCGTCGGCGTCGACCGGCAGCTGCGTGGCGGCGAGCAGCGATGCGGCGGTGACGCATCGTTCGCAAGCGACGACGACGGCTTCCTCGGGTGTCATCGCTGCCTCACCCGCCCGCCGTCGAGGACGGTGAACCCTGCGAGCCGCGCTCGGACCGACGCCGGGCGGTCCCGCACCCACAGCTCGATCCCGCCGTCGAGGCGCGCCGACCGCTGGTAGCCGGCCTGTCGCAAGCCGGCGGCGAGATGGAGGCTCGGTGCGCCGATGGCACGGCAGATGTCGTGACGGTCGGGCCTGTAGAGGAAGTCGAGTCGGACGCCGTCGAGCGTCCCGGCCGGGTGTGTCCGCCAGCCGACAGGGACGGGCTCGGCGGAGTCGGCGCGCCGCAGGTGCACGCCGTCTTGCGTCGTGCGCACCGCGAGCACGTCATGCCTCCGCGCGCACAGGGCTCTGCTCCTGCTTCGACGACGGCGGAGTGGTGAGGTCGACGTCGCCGACGCGTCGGGCCAGGTCACGCTCGCGGTGGTACGGCCGGGTGCGGAGCTGCGCTGGGGGCAGCGTGCCGTGGATGAGCAGCGCGTCGCCCGGCACCATCTGGCGCATCACCTCCGCCGGCGCCAGCGGGATGGCCTGCGACGACTCCGACAGCGAGCCGCCCGGTCCGCGCAGGTCGTTGCTCGCGGCGCGCATCGGCAGGTACGCGTCGCCGACGAGCCGAGCGGCGAGCTCGAGGCCCGACAGGTCCGATGCCGAGGTGTACAGGACCTTCGTCAAGTGGTTGGTGAGGATGGTGTCTGCGGCCCGCTGGTAGGCGACATCGAGCTGGGCCTTCGACTGCCAGATGGTCACCAGCAGGATCCCGATGCCGGCGACGGTGGACGCGTACTCGGGCAGCGACCGCAGCGGCGTGTTCCCCGCCTCGTCGATCACGACCAGCAACGGAGGATCGAGCGGCTTGCCGGTGCCGTTGGCGCGGGCGAACGCCTGCCGGATCAGGTCGCCGAGGAGGCCGCCGAACACCGACTGCAGCCGCTTCTGGTCGTCGATCGGCGCGCAGATGTAGAGCGTGTTGGGGCCCGAGCACAGCCAGTCGAGATCGACGTCGCTGTCGTCGGCCGACGCGGCGACTCCGGGGTCGGCCCACGGCCACACGACGCTCTGCGCCGTCGCGTACACGGAGGAGCGCGTGCGCTCGTCCATCTGCCAGATGGCGAGCAGCGCCTTCCCCGCCTCCTCGGCGCCCGCGACCAGCTCGGGATCGTCCGATGCGATGAGCGCCTGGAGCAGTGGCTCCAGGTCGCCGCGGCCGAGCTCGCCGGGCTTGTCCTGGGTCAGCACCCAGTCGACGACGTGACGCATCGACCTACCGGGCGTGTTCGCCGCGGTGAACAGCAGCGCGAAGAGCAGGATCTCGCACTGCGACGTCCAGAACGCGTCGTCCTCGAGGTCGCCTGGCGCGGTGTCCGCGAGGATGCGTGCGGCTCGCTGTGCGCCCTGCACCGTCGTCGCGTCGCGCAACGGCGACCACGACGCTGGCTGCTGTCCGGTGCAGCCGGTCGGGTCGAACACCCGCACCTCGCCCTGCTTCGTGCGCCAGTTGACCGTCGCCGCGAGAAGGTCGGTCTTCACCGACGCGAGGACTGCGGGGCCGTCCCACTCCAGGATCCCCGCGATCGCCGCCGTCGTCTTGCCCGACCGAGACGGCCCGATCAGCGCAACCGCGCCGCGATCACCCTGACGCTGGCGTGCCCGCCTGCCGGTGGCGGGCGAGGAGCGACGGTCCTCGGTGGCGACGAGCTTGCCGTTGACGCGGCCGAGGATGAACCGGCCGGGCTGTGGGCCGTTGACGACCAGCGGCGCCAGGTCGCGAGCCGTCGCGAACCGAGCGGCGCCTTTGACGCCCAAGCGCTGCAGACGGATCGGCCCGATGCCCTTCGCACCTGCCCGCCACCGCAGTACCGCCGCTGTCGCGCCTCCAGCGGCAACGAACGCGACCGCCGTCGACGGCCAGTAGAGCCACGGTCCCGGGATCCGGGCCGACGCCGGGAGTGGCCACGCCTCGGCCGGGTCGCTCAGGTGGCCTGGAACTGCGACCGCGGCGCGGGCGGCATCCGCAAGGCCAGCGCCGAGCTGGCCGCCACCCGCGACGACCGTCGCCAGCGCCGCACCCGCCCACACGGCGCCGGCCACGGCGGCGACGAAGCACAGGACGCCGAACAGCAGGATGGCGATCGGGTCGTCATGCTCTCGCACACCACCTGCAAGCCCTCAGAAGGCCGTTTCGGCGACATTCCAGCGTGCGGCTACCGGCGGCGGCTCAGGCTCCACAGGTTGTCCACAGGAAGAACCCGAGTTGTTCCCCTAGCGATGCACAGGCCGACGCTGTCACCCTTCTGACAGCCGTGTAACTACAGCGCCGTGGTTCGCGATGCCGACGAAGGACTACTGTTCGAACACACGTACGAGGCGGTACCGATGAGGAAGACCGACATCGCCGATCTCCGGTCTGTGGTCCGCGATGGCCGACCGCGTCCCGTGCTGCTTCTGGGTGCGGGCGCATCCGCCACGTCGGGCGTGCCCCTCGTATGGCAGCTCATCGAGCTGATCGGTCGTTACGCGTACTGCCGGAAGCACGGGCGCGATCTGGACGACCCCGCGTTGATGCGCAGCGACTGGTACCCGTGGGTCAGCGCGCACGAGTGGTTCGATCCGACCCTCGAGCTGCAGGAGCTCTACGCACGGCACATCAAGGAACTCCTCGAGCCGCGCGAACGACGTCGGCAGTTCCTGCAGGAGCAGGTGATCGTCAGCCCTGATCTGGCTAGCAGCGGCTACCGAGCACTCGCGTCGCTGGTCGGCAAGCGGCGCATCCATACGATCCTTACGCCGAACTTCGAGACGCTCATCTACGACAGCTGCCGGCGCGACCCATCGGCCTCATCAATCATCCAGATCCAGTCACCCGCGCAAGTCGACCTCATCTCGACCGATCCGGCGGTCAGCCAGGTGATCCACGTGCACGGAGTCATCGAGCACTACGCGGACCTCAACCTCACGGAGGAGGTCGCACAGCTCGACCCCACGTATGCGAGCCGGATCATCCCGCTGATCGCGGATCATCCATTGATCGTGATCGGCTACAGAGGGGCCGAGCCGTCGGTGTACCGCGACCTCCTGCTCGCCGCCGCTTCGACGGGAGCCGTCGCTCTGCCACACGGCGTCTACTGGTGCACGAGACCGCGCGACGGCGATCTCCACCCGCATGTCCTTCAGCTCGCGGAGAAGTGCGGCGGGAACTTCGCGCTCGTCGAGATCGAGGGGTTCGACGAGATCATGGCTGAGCTCGACGAGGGCGTGATGCGCGACCCATCGACCCGGCCAGCCGACTGGTTGCCGTTCGATGCAAGGTCCGCAGACGCCGACGGGTTCGACAGCGAGCTCGTGACTCGAGTGCTCGGTGATGCTGCCCTCGAACGACTCGCTCTTTCAAACCCTTCCCGAGACGCCGACGCAGCCCGCGACCGGTTGCGGCTCATGAACCTGCTGACGCCAACAAGCCTGGGCGAAACGTTGACGAACGCCGGTCGCCTGTTGTTCGGGAACGACAGGCCAGTCGCCGCGACGATCGAGAGCGGCGGCCGCGTCCGTTCGGTAACCGGCAACCTGTTCGAGCTCTATGACGAGCTGACCGAGCTGATCGCGGCGGCGAACGAGCCGTACCGGGTCAAGGGCCCCCAGTCGTTCGAGGTGCGCCCGTATCCGCCACTGGCGGTGAAGGAGCTATTGGTCAACGCCCTGGTGCATCGCGACCACGAGGCCGATGAGCCGATCGACGTCTCGATCGACGAACAGCGTCTCCGCATCATCAACCCAGGTGGCCTCGTCGATCCGGAAGACATCGACGACCTCGGTGAGCGAGCCGTGCGTCACTACCGCAATCCGAGCCTCGCAGAGGTGTTCTACGCCACCGGCTTGATGGACAAGTACGGGAGCGGCTTGGTCGACGTCCGTCGCTGGGCACGCGACGGAGGAGGCGTCGCGACCTTCGACGTCGGCACAGCGAACCGCCAGTTCGAAGCAGTAGTCACGAGCCGAGCCGACAGCCGTCCGGGAGCATCGATCGTCGTCCCCGAGGGCTCGTACGAGGTCTTCTACGTGAACGCTCTCCGGGTCAAGGTGCCCGAGGAGATCTGGGTAGGCCCGACGAGGGCGCGCAAGCCTCGGGATGTCTTCGACTCCCATCCAGGTGAGGCTGTGCCCCGCTTCGTGCTGGACGGCCGCAACCTCTACACGTTCTCGGACCTCTCGCAGGCGACTAATCCGCTTCGATCCCACGTCGAGGCTCCCGAGCTTCACGCCGTCGAGGAGGTCTGCTCGTCGCCTGATGGCGAGGCTCACGTCATCGAGCTGCTGAACCGGATGTTCGAGCGGCACATGCAGGCCGACGGCACGGAGGTCCACCACAGGAAGGGTCGGATCTGGTTCCACATCAACGACGACGGCAGTGACCGCGAAGTCGAGTACCAGGCTCGGATGCGCGTCGCGACGCGCACGGTCTCACGAATGAAGGCCGCGGAGAGCCGACGCCCCTACTACGAGCACCAGGCGATGGCGTGGTCGTTCATCCATGTCGAGGACGAGTGGCTCCTAACCGTCGACCCGACATGGGTCTTCACGACCGACGGGCGCGGGAAGCTCGAGACACGCCGACGCACAACGCAGCTTTCGACACGAAAGATGGGCAACGAGCGCAACCAGTCCGTTCTCAACCACGTGTTCTTCTGGGCATGGGCGATCTGCGGCGATGCGGACTCGGCGGTCCTCGATGACGGCTCCGATGCCGTCTACCTCGAACGAACCCCGCTCCGCCGCGACGAAGCAGGGATGCTGCCAACCCAAGGATCTGGTGCAAATGACGAGCCCGACCCGGAGGATCTGGAGCACATCGACGACGAAGTCGACGACCTCGATGACGATGAGTTCGACGACTTCGATGACGTGGAGGAACCGTGACCCGCGTCGTGGTACGGCAGCTCGAAGAGCCGACGCTGGAGTTCGGCACCGGAACTGACAGCCGCGTCAAGGAGGGGCTCACGGCCTTCGGGCCGTACAGCCTCAGCCTCGGCGCCAGACACCCGCAGCAGGTGCGCGTGGGCCTCGTGGGACCGGCGAGCCCCGTATCGAAGGCCCGCGGCTTCCTGACCATGATGCAAGACAGCATCCCCACGCTTGGGGACATGCAGCTGCAGCGACCGCCGTTCCCCGGCTTCGCGTCGACCTTCCATAGCCAGCTGCTCGTCGATGACAGCTGGACGTACATCATCCCCGACCATCAGCTCGCCGAAGCTCTGGACCTTGATCCGCCGAAGGCGTTCCGCGAGCTGCTCGCAATCTGGACGGCGGGGCTCGAACAGCTGCGCGTTCACAGCGATCCTCCTCCGGACCTCATCTTGTGCGCAATCCCAGGCGAAGTCCTGAAGCACTGCCGTCGCGTTCGCTTCGCGGACGCACCCGTGAAGCCCACCGCGCAGCTGAGCCTCTTCGACGAGCAGCCGGCGACCATCGAAGCGCTGACCGGACCAGAGGCGCTGCTCGAACGAGACTTCCGTCGCGCGCTGAAGGCGTCGGCAATGCGGATTGCGGCGCCGATCCAGATCGTCACACCGAACCTCTTTGGACCAATCCCCGGACGACACGACGACCCCGCGAGTCGTGCGTGGAACCTCGGTGTCGCGCTCTTCTACAAGGCAGGTGGAGCCCCGTGGCGAGTGGCGACGCCCGCGCTCGACACGCTCTACATCGGCATCTCGTTCCACCACCGGTGGCATCGCGGCGGCCACTCCGTCAACGCCGGACTCGCTCAAGCCTTCTATCCGGGATCGGAGGGATTCGCCCTTCGCGGCGGCGAGGCCGAGAAGACACCTGACGACTTGCGCTTGCGGCTCTCTGAGGACGAGACCGCTCGGCTCGTCCTCAATGTGCTGGAGCACTACCGCCTCCGCACGGCGCGCGACCCTCGGCGCGTGGTGGTGCACAAGACGACTGCGTTCACCGACGGCGAACGTCGAGGCGCACTTCGTGCCCTGGACAACGTTCCCGAGGTCGAGTTCGTGGCGCTACGGACAAGCGACTTCCGGTTGCTCCGTCAAGGCGACTACCCGCCTCCGCGAGGCTCGCTCACGACGATCGGCGATCGCGCCTTTCTCCTCACCACTGGCTACCAAGCCAACCGTCGCACCTACAAGGGTTCGCACATCCCAGTTCCGCTCGATCTGGTCGCGGACGACAACGTCGACATCGAACGAGCAGCACAGGACGTCATGGCGCTCACCAAGCTGAACTGGAACTCGGCCGCCGATCACATGCAGTTCCCGGTGACCTTGGCGTTCGCACAGAAGGTCGGAACCATCATGGCTGAGGTCGACGAGGACGAGGAGCCGCAGACGAGGTTCAGCTACTACATCTGAGCCGCGACCCCCGCTCGTGTCGCGCGGCTCGTCGCGAGGTCGTCCACCCCCGCATCGCTCATCGAGGCTGAGGTTCCTTGGCTCCGGTGATCCCGTGCCGCTTCCGCACGCCGGGCGGCCACTCGAGGTTGGCGAACGGGAACGGCCGATCAGGGTCCCGGAGTCGAGCACCGGACGCGTCCGAGACCCCAGAGCAGAACGAGCGCAGCATCGCGTCCTCGGCACCTGCGGGATCGGCTGCGGGGGCCACGTGCACCCAGAGGTCATCGAGGTCGCTGAGCGTCTTCAGGAACCAGCCGCCGGCGTGGGGCTTCCTCGCTCCGAGCCGGGTGCGGTAGTACGCGGTGACGCGGGTACGGACGGATGTCGAGGCGAGCCCGATGTACAGCACGGGCTCGTCGGGAAGCCAGAAGTGCTGCAACCGGTCCCCCAGGTCGGCGGTCGAAGGACGCCGACCGTCCAGCCGCAGCTCCGGCCGCGTGTCGAGCAGTTCAGCGAGGGCCGCGGATGAAAGCTCCGCGTGCCACGCGGACACGAGGTCGTCGGGCGACTCAGTACGGGCGACGACGTAGGCGCCCGGCTGGTCCAGTTTCGGTGGCGTGCCCCACCGCATGACGCCAGCGTGGGTCAGTCCAGCGGCCGCGAACAGACTCGCCACGGTCGAAGGCACCGATCTGTCCTGGCGGTCAGCCGTCGGCGAGGAAGTCGCGGCTGTAATCCGGGGGCGGACTCCCCGGCCAGAGCGCTTCGATCTTCGTCGCGAGTGCGGCAGCCGCGTCACGCAACGCGCGAGCACTGGCGAGCAAGTCCCCCGGTTCGGTGTCGGCGCTCCACGACCTATGCAGTGCTTCGGCAAGCGACATCGCCTGTGCGAGATCGCTGAGCACCGTCTCGCGCAGCTCCTCCGGAAACTCGGCAGCCATGGCGCTCGCCCGGTTCATCTCGACGAACGCGCGGATCTCCGCGTCGGAGAGCTCGATGGCGAGCCCCATGGCAGCTTCTTCCTCCGGGGTCATCGCACGCTGGCGGAAGGTGGCGCGGAAGTGCTCGTACGCGGACCCGACCTCCTCGGGGGTTCCCATGTTCCGGCCTTCATCACCCTCGCTCACTGGTCACCTCCCGGAACCGGGACAAGCATGGCAGTTCGCCCCGAACGCTTCGTCCGCCGCCGTCAGCCAAACGTCGTCACACCTGTCTCCTAGCATCGACTCCGCACGCGTGATGCGGGCGAAACGCCAGAAAGAGGCCCATGGAGCGCGACTCGGAGCTGTGGTCGGAGGTCAACCCGTCTCGCTTCCCGTGGGAGCGGGAGGGCTTGGCGTTCATCCGCGACGCCCTGCCGCCGAGCGCACCGTACCGAGGATGGGCCAACGTCGAGTTCGTCGGCGACGACGGCTCCATCAACGAGATCGACTGCCTGGTCGTGGGCCGCACCGGCATCTTCCTCGTCGAGCTGAAGGGCCACCCGGGGCGGATGAGCGGCAACGCCCACTCGTGGCGGTGGACGCCGCCGGAGCCAGGGTCGACCACACGCACGATCGACAACCCGCTCCTGGCCACTGACCGCAAGGCGAAGAAGCTGAAGTCGCTTCTCCTGCGCCAGAAAGCGCTGCGAGGACGCCCCGAGATCTGGATCGAACCCGTCGTGTTCCTCACCGACGCCGCACTCGACGTGCAGCTCCTCGCCGACGGCCGCACGCGGGTGTTCGGCCGTGGCGTCCCGCCGGTGTCGCCCAACGGCGTGCAGCTCCCGAACATCGCCGACCTACTGCGCGGCAACCTGCCCGTCGTCGCCGCGCGTGGCGACCGTCCAGCGCGTCCGCAACGCGCCGTCGACCGGCCGCTGTCGGCCGCCATCGCCGACGCTGTGGCCCGGGCCGGCATCCGCCCCTCCCAGCGCCACCGCCGAGTGGGCGACTACGACCTCGGCGACCTGCTCGATGAGGACCGCGGCTGGCAGGACTGGGAGGCGACGCATCGCGCCATGCCACAGGTGCACAAGCGCATCCGGGTGTGGCTGGCCGAGAGCACGCACACCGCCGAGGAGCGCGACCGTCTCGTGCGCGCCGCTCACCGCGAGTACCGCCTGCTCGAAGGCGTGCAGCACCCGTCGATCATCCGGCCGCTCGATGTCCGCGAGCACGACTACGGGCCGGCGCTCGTGTTCGATCACGACCCGTCGGCCATGCGCCTCGACCGCTGGCTGGAGGATCGGGGCGACCGGCTCAGCCTCGACACCCGACTCCACGTGGTCCGCGAGATCGCGGAGGCCCTGGCGCATGCCCACGGGCGCGGGCTGTTCCACCGGGCGCTGAGCCCGCACAGCATCTTCGTCTCGAACCCCGACAGCACCGAGCCGACCCTGCGCGTCGGTGACTGGCAGACCGGCGCCCGCGAGCAGCCGGGCGGGGGTGACTCGACCGGGCTCGCCGGCACCTCGCACGTTGTCGACCTGGTGACGGCGGCCGCCACCGCCTACCTGGCCCCCGAGACGTTCGTGGTGCCCGACGCCCCCGGCCGCCAGCTCGACGTGTTCGCGCTCGGAGCGGTCGCCTTCCACGTGCTCACCGGCCGCCCACCGGCATCCGATGCGGCCGAGCTGCGGGTCGTGCTGCGCGACCACGGTGGCCTTGAGCTGAGCGCGGCGCAGGACGCGCCCGCTGAGGCGCTGCGGTTGCTGATCCGCGAAGCGACGGCCGCCGACGTGGCGGTGCGCATGGGGACGATCGAGGACTTCCTCGCCGGTCTCGACCTCGCCCTCGACGAGCTGACCGGCGCGCCCGACACCGTCGACGAACCGGTCGACCCGCTGCGTGCCAACCAGGGGGATGTCCTCGACGGCGGGTGGGTGGTCCGGCGACGGCTCGGTAAGGGATCGAGCGCTGTGGCGCTGCTGGCGGAGCGGGCCGGCCGCGCCGAGGTGCTCAAGGTGGCGCTCGACCCGGAGCACCACGAGCGACTCCGCGGCGAGTACGAGGTGCTCCAGATCGCACGACACAAGGGCATCGCCGCTGCCTACGACCTCGACCAGATCGCCGGCCGACTTGTCCTTCACCTCGAGCTGGCCGGTGAGCGGACGCTGGCGCAGGTGCTGCGCCAGGACGGCCGCCTCGGTCTCGACCTCCTCCAACGATGGGGCGACGACCTGCTCGAGGTCGTCGCCTTCCTCGAGCAGGACGGCATCGCGCACCGGGATATCAAGCCCGACAACCTCGGCATCAAGGCCCGCAAGCCCCGCGACGAGCTGCACCTCGTCCTGTTCGACTTCTCCCTGGCCCGCACGCCGCCGGAGCAGATCCGCGCCGGCACGCCCGGTTACCTCGACCCGTTCCTCGACGAGCGGCCGGCGCGTCGGTGGGACATCCACGCCGAACGTTGGGCGGCGGCCGTCACCCTGTATGAGATGGCGACTGGCACTCGCCCCCGCTGGGGCGAAGGCGTGGATCCTGCGAGTGTCCCCGGTCTCGAGGTCACCGTCGACCAGGACCTGCTGGACCCCGCCGTCGCCGACGCGCTCGGTTCGTTCTTCCGCGTCGCTCTCTCTCGCGACCCCTCGAACCGCTTCGGCACAGTCGATGAGATGCGCCGGGCGTGGCAGGAGGCGTTCCTCGGCGCCGACCAACCGGTGCTGACCCTCACCGAGAACGGACAGGACACCGAGTCGTCAGGCGTGCTCGCCGCGGCGGTCAGCACCGCGACCCTGGCGACCCCGCTCGTCGAGCTCGGCCTCACGCCACGCGCTCTCGACGCGTTGAGCCGCAGCAACGTCCACACCGTCGACGACCTGTTGCGAACCCCGTACCGCGACGTCATGCGCCTTCGAGCCGTCGGCGACCGGACGAGACGCGAGGTGGCGGCGGCAGCTCGCGCCTTGCGGGCCCGGTTTGACGTGGAATCGAGCGAGAGCGTGACGGGTGACGAAGCCGACGCCACGGCGTTCAGCGTCGACCGGATCGCGGCGCTGCTCGTGCCCAAGGCGACCAGCGCAAACACGACCGAGGTCGCGTCCATCCGCCTGCTCCTGGGGCTCGATGACGCCGCCCGCCTCACCGATGACGGAGCGCTGCCCTCCTGGCCGAGCCAGGCCGACGTCGCCGGTCAGCTCGAGGTGACGCGAGCTCGTGTGAACCAGATCATCGGCACCGCGCGCGAGCGCTGGCGCCGGATGAAGGCACTCACGGGCGTGCGCAACGAGCTCCACGATGCGCTCGTCGTCGCGGGACGGGTGATGGGAGCCGGCGAGCTGGCCGAGCTGCTGCTGGCCACCCGTGGCTCATCAGCGGAGGAACCGCTCCGGACGCAGCGCGCCCGGGCGATCGTGCGTGCCGCGGTCGAAGCCGACCAGATCCTCGGCGACCCCCGATGGGCACAACGTCGACGTGGCGACCGTCTCGTCATCGCCGACGACACCGGCGACGTCGAAGGTCTCGGACTCGCCGACTACGCCCTCCGGCTCGGCGAGGTCGCCGACCGGTTGGTCGGCACCGACCCCCTCCCGTCGCTCGCCACCGTCGTCGAGGCGCTGCGCGAGGTCCCGCTCCCCGCGGGCGCCGACGCCCTGCCCGACAACCGCCTGATCCGGCTCGCCGCCGGCTGCTCGCTCGGCGCGGCCACCTCCAGCCGGCTCGACCTGTACCCGCGGCAGATGGCGGCCGACCGGGCCGTCCGTCTCGCCCGCGCTGCGCTCGTTGGCCAGGGCACCCTCAGCGTCGACGCCGTCCGCGCCCGCGTCCGGGCTCGCTATCCAGATGCAGCAGCGCTGCCCGGACGCCCGGCGCTCGACGAGCTGCTGCGCGATGCGGGCACCGGGCTCGTGTGGCACGCCGACGACGGCGGCTATCGGCTCCCCGATCCCGAGCCCGGGCCGCTGTCAACGGCGTCGCCGTCCGGGACGCACTACATGACCCGTGCCGGGTCACTCGGCGGCGATGCCCCGCCGGACGAGGTCGCCGAGATGGCACGAGCCTTCGACGACCGCCTCCGCCACTCAGCGGCCGCCGGCGGGTTCCTCGTGCTCACCGTCGAGCCGCGCCGCGCCGCGGGAGCAGAGCGCCGCCTCAGCGAGTCCTTCGGCGCCGAGCTCGTCAGCATCGACACAGTCGTCATCGCAGCGATGCGCGCCCAGGCCGAACGGGCCGGCGCTGACTGGGAGGTGGTGCTGCGAGCCGACGCGGATGCGCCCGGCGGTGGTGAGTGGCAGACCCTCCAGCACCTCGTGCGGCTCGTGATGCCCGACGTGCGTGCCGCCTTGCTCGCCCGAGGCCCCGTCGTCGTCGCCACCGACGTCGGCCTGTTGGCGCGCTACGGCCACCTGCGGATCCTCGAGGACCTCCGCGACCACACGACCGGCCTGCGGAGCGAAGCCGACAGCGCGCTACGGACGCTGTGGATCGTGGTCCCGGCCGACGACCCCGACGCCATGCCGAGGGTCAATGGCGAAGCGATCGCCGTCCTCGGCTCGAGTCAGTGGACCCCGATCTCGCGCGACTGGCTGGCCAACGCCCATCGTGCGGCTCGTTCGACCATCGGCGGAGGAGACGCCACGTGATCGACCGAACCGCGCTCCTCGCCGACCTCCAACAACTCGTCGGCGACCTCGAAGACGACCTACGCAACCGGTGCACCGACGTGCCCGATATCGACGCCGTCGGACGTGCCCAATGGCTTCGAGCCGAGAGCGCGGGACGGACCGCACAGTCCTACGAGACGTGGCGCGAGGGATGGATCACCCAGGCAGCAGTGGCCTGGGTGCTCGCCTGTGTGTTCGTTCGGTTCTGTGAGGACAACGGGCTCGTCGACGACCCGCTGCTGTCCGGTGCGGGCGACCGACGTGCCATCGCGCAAGACCACCGCCAACTCCACCTCCGCCAGCACCACGCCGACAGCGATCGCGAATGCCTCCTCGCCGTCTTCGATCGCTACCGCCACCTTCCGGGACTCGGCGAGATCCTCGGAGCGCACAACCCGCTGTGGGAGCTCGCGCCCACCGCCGACGGCGCCCGCTTACTCGTCGAGTTCTGGTGGAAGATCAACCCCGAGACCGGCGCGCTCGTCCACGATTTCACCGACCCGTCGTGGGACACGCGATTCCTCGGCGATCTGTACCAGGACCTGTCGGAGTCAGCGCGCAAGGCGTACGCACTGCTGCAGACGCCCGACTTCATCGAAGAGTTCATCCTCGATCGCACGCTCGATCCCGCTGTCGACGAGTACGGCCTCGAGAACGCGTCCATGATCGATCCGACCTGCGGGTCGGGACACTTCCTCCTCGGCGCGTTCGGGCGGCTCTTCGAACGATGGCTCGAACGAGCGCCGGGCGACAACCGGCGTGCTCTCGCGCAACGAGCACTCGATGCCGTACACGGGGTGGACGTCAATCCCTTCGCTGTCGGAATCGCTCGATTCCGTCTGCTCGTCGCTGCGCTCAAGGCCTCGCGCGTCGACCGGCTCGCCGGCGCCCCCGACTTCGTCACCCACGTCGCTACCGGCGACTCGCTTCTCCACGGCGTCCAGACCGGCCAGCTCACCGGCACCGATACGCATCACTTAGCCGTCCATCACTCCTACGCCAGTGAAGACCTCGATCAGGCGCGAGCGATCCTCTCGGATCGATACAACGCGGTCGTTGGGAACCCTCCGTACATCACGCCGAAGGATCCAGCCCTCAACGACGTCTATCGCCGGCTCTACTCGACCTGCCATCGTCAGTACTCGCTCGGCGTGCCGTTCACCGAGCGCTTCTTCGACCTCGCCGACGCCGGCGGTTTCGTCGGGATGATCACCGCCAACTCGTTCATGAAGCGTGAGTTCGGCAAGAAGCTGATCGAGGACTACTTCCCGACCGTCGACCTCACACACGTCATCGACACCAGCGGCGCGTACATACCCGGTCACGGCACGCCGACCGTGATCCTGTTTGGACGTCACCAGAAGCCGGTCGGTCTGACAATCCGAATGGTGATGGGTATTCGGGGTGAGCCAGAACGGCCGAGCGATCCATCAAGGGGCCTCGTTTGGACATCGATCGCGACCTCGGTTGATGTACCCGGCTCGGTCACGGACTTCATCTCTGTCGCTGACCTCGAACGTGAGCGTTTGGCTCGACATCCATGGAGCATCGGGGGCGGCGGAGCAGCCGACCTCAAAGTAGAGATCGGCCGGGGCCGGCCGATCCTGCGATCGTTCGTTCGGCTGATCGGATATACCGGTCAGACAAACGCTGATGACGCCTTCCTCGCTCCACGAGCAGACCACGAACGACATGGCGTCGAGCAGTCGCAGCTCCGTCAACTCGTGGTCGGCGACGTGGTTCGCGACTGGTCACTCGGAGAGAGCGATCACGCAGTCTTCCCTTACTCGACGACGGGACTCTGCGACCTCGATGCCGTGCCGGGGACAAGGCGCCGGCTGTGGCCGCTGCGCACGCTTCTATGGGCGCGCGCGACCTTTTCGAAGAGGACCTACCGCGAAGAAGGACGCACTTGGTGGGAGTGGCACCAGGTCGCTCTGGACAGGCTTCCGCCGCCAGCTATCTGCTTCGCATTCGTCGCAAGTCACAACCACTTCGTGCTCGATCGAGCCGGCAGGGCCTTCAACCGGTCCGCGCCGATCATCAAGCTCGACGTCGACGCGAGCGAGGACGCTCACCTCAGGCTGCTCGCCCCATTGAACTCCTCCACCGCCTGCTTCTGGATGAAGCAGGTCTTTCACGACAAGGGCAACCGCGGAACGGGCGGCGGGATCGTGGATGAGGCGTGGGAGCGCTTCTTCGAGTTCGACGGCACCAAGATGCAAGACTTCCCAGTGCCGGCCGACCCGCCGACACCGCTCGCGCGGCGTCTCGACTTGTTGGCACGAGAGCGCGCCGAGAGCATGCCGGCGTCGCTGGTGGAGCGCGACGTACCGCTCGCCAGCGTTCTTGACGCCGCGCGGGAGCGATCCACCGAACTCTTCGAACAGATGGTGACCACACAGGAAGAGCTGGACTGGGCCTGCTATCACGCCTACGGCCTGCTGAACGAGGTGCCGAGCGCCTCCGTGGACAACACACCGCCACTGAGGCTCGGCGAGCGAGCCTTCGAGATCGTGCTGGCTCGCCGGATTGCGAGTGGCGCCGAACGATCGTCGTGGTTTGAGCGAAACCGAGCCGTGGCGGTCACTGAGGTACCCGGTCACTGGCCCGACGCGTATCGACGCGTCGTTGAGCGCCGGATCGAGTTGATCGAGAGCGACCCGAGCATCGCTCTGATCGAACGAGCGGAGTACAAGCGCCGCTGGCTGACCGAGCCTTGGGAGGCGCAACAACAGCGCGCGCTTCGTCGCTGGCTGCTCGATCGACTCGAGTCGGATCGGTACTGGCCCGAGCCACGCGTCACCACGTGCGCACGGCTCGCCGAAGGTGCCCGAGTCGATGCCAACTTCATGCAGGTCGCCGCGCTGTACGCGGGTCAGGACTTCGATCTGGTTCGCCTCATCGTCGACCTCGTGACCGAGGAAGCCGTCTCGTACCTCGCCGCCTACCGCTACAAGGAGCCGGGGCTCCGCAAGCGTGCCGAGTGGGAGCGGACATGGGAGCTCCAACGCGCCGAGGACGAGATCGACGCTCGGACATCGCTCCCGGCGGACGATCCCCGGTACCTGACGGCCGACCAGGCCGACGTCCTGAAGCGTCAGGAGGTCGGGACAATCCCGGTGCCCCCGAAGTACGCGTCGTCGGACTTCGTGAAGACGACGTACTGGCGTCATCGCGGCAAGCTCGACGTGCCGAAGGAGCGGTTCATCTCGTATCCGGGCGCCGAGCGCGAGAACGATCCGACGCTCGTCGTCGGGTGGGCCGGATGGGACCACCTCCAGCGAGCGCAGGCGCTGTCGGCCTGGTTCACGGAAGCGCGTGACAGCGGCACGGACCGGGCTCGCCTCGTGCCGATGCTCGCCGGCCTGTGGGAGCTGATCCCGTGGTTGCGGCAGTGGCACAACGAGATCGACCCGACGTTCGGTGAACGCCTCGGGGACTTCTTCGCGTCGTTCACGACCGAGCAGGCGGGGGCGCTCGGGCACACGACGGATGAGCTCGCTGCCTGGCGGCCGCCCGCTCCCACCCGCGGGCGGCGGGCCCCGGCATGAGCCCCCTGGACGCTAACGAAAGTAACTGTTACTTTCGTTAGCGATGTTGCAGCTCAGCCAGCGCCCGCTCCTCGCGACTGCCGCGGATGCCGCGCTGTTCGTCGACCGGGACCGGGAGCTGGAGATGCTGGCCCGGGCCGTTCGCCTCCGCTTCAACGCCCTGGTACTGGGCGAGCGAGGGTCGGGCAAGACGTCGCTGCTGCACTTCTTCGCCCGCACGCTCCGCGAGGAGGGGATCGACGTCCGAATGGTCGAAGCCAGCTCGGCGACCGCCGTGGACGAGCTGGTCGCCCTGATCGCTGTGGCGGTCGACGCGCCGGACGCGCCCATTGATGCGCGCCGGAGCGTCGCCGACGACCTCGAGCGTCTGGCCGAAGCTGCTGCCGACGGGCCGCTCGTCGTGCTCATCGACAGCATCGGCAAGCCTGGTCTGGTGCACGAGCTCTTCGGCCAACAGCGCGACGAGGTGTGGCGGCTGCCGTTCCGTTGGGTCGTCACCGGTAACAGCGCCGACCGCAGCGGCTACCTGGCACCACCGGCCGACTCCTTCTTCGACGTGGTCGTCGACCTGGACGAGCTCACCTCCGAGGACGCCAAGGATCTCCTCGTGCGGCGGGCGACGGCACCCGGAACGGCTGATGATCCGGCCGCCGACGTGCTGCGCGGCGTGGCCGGCGCGCTGGCCGCCCAGGTCACGCCCCGGACTCCTCGCCAGCTCCTCTCCGCGGCGAGAGCGACGCTGCTGGCCGACGATGATCCGACGACCGTCGTCCAGAACCTCTACGCGCTACAGCACCACGCCGCCGCGCTCGGACGGCCGGCAGCGATGCTGTTCACCGAGCTGATGAACATGGGGCCGGTGAGCGCGTCCGACGAGGACCTGTTGAACCGTCTCGGTTGGACCCGGGGCCGGGTCGTGCAGGTCCTCAAGCAGCTCGAAGCCGCGCACCTGGTCGTCTCGACGACCGAGGCGCGAGGTCAGGGCCGGCCCCGCAAGCTCTACGAGGTCAACCCGCACTTCCACGCGGCGCAGAAGGCGGGCGCGGAGTGAGCCTCGACCTGCTGCTGCACCTCCAGCGCGAGCACGCCTTCGACCCCACGCCGGTGCGCGACGACCTCGGCGTGTACCACGTGCCGTTCGCCGAGCTGGTCGGCGACGCCCATCCCGAGCGAACGCTGCTCGACGCCTGCCTGCGCGCTGAACGAGTCGCGCTGATCGGCGAGAGCGGCGCGGGCAAGTCGAGCCTGGCCGCCAGCGTGCTCGGGCCGATGGCCGACGACGTCGCGCCGGTCGTCGTGCCCGTCGCACGTGAGTCGTTCGAGGTGGTGCGCGAACCGCGAGCGATGTTCGCCCACCTCGTGTCGGTGATTGGCGCCTACGCCCGCGACGCCGAGCTGCTCGACGACAGGGGTCGGGAGGAAGCCCTCGGCCGCGTGACCTCCCAGCGGCCAGTCGGGCGGACGACCGGTAGGAGCGGCAAGCTCACGCTCGGATGGATGGGCGCCCAGCTCGGGGCCGAGCTGGCGCGGCAGGCGTCGCCGGGCGCATCGGTCGACCGGTCCGCGACCGAAACGCTCGAGACCGTGCACCAGATGGTCGAGATCATCCGCGGCGCCTCGTTGGCGCCGGTGCTCGTGTTCGACGACACCGATCGGTGGCTGGGTGGATCGGCGTTCGCCGACCCGGCAGCGCTGGTGACCGGCTTCTTCGGCCGGGTCCTGCCCGACCTGACCGAGCTTCGATGCGGCCTGGTCGTGGCCGTGCACCGCAAGTACCTGGACGACGACCAGACCCGCACCGCGATCCAGCGCACGCTCGACACGCCGATCGAGGTGCCCCCGTTGACTTCGGCCGAGGCGATCGCCCGGGTGCTCGGCTCTCGCGTGCGCGCCCACACCGTCGTCGACGACGCATCCATCGCTGACGTTGTCTCTGACAGCGCGGTGAACCGCCTCTTCGACCACTACCAACGCGGGCTTCGGGGCGAGCTCCGTGGGGTGGTGGGCGCAGTGCACATCGCGCTGGCCGAGGCATGTGACGACGGCGCGGACCTGATCGGCCCCGAGCTGATCGACGACGCCATCACCGTGTGGGACCCCACGTGACCACCCGGGACATCGACCATCGACGGAGACGCTGGGACCGCACATGACCGACACCCTGCTTCGAGACCTCATCAACCTCCCCGAGGAGGTCCACCGCGGCCAGTTCGTCATCAGCCTGGAGGACGGCGTCGCCCGGGCCGAGCAGACCTTGCGCGAGTACGTCGTCACCGACGAGATCGAGGGCTGCTTCGACGAGGCCATCGCGCTGATCGGCAGCGCCATCGAGCAGCGCGCTTCCCGCGGCGCGTACCTGCACGGCAGCTTCGGGTCGGGCAAGAGCCACTTCATGGCGGTGCTGCACCTGCTGCTCCAGGGCAACCCGCTCGCCCGGTCCAAGAAGAAGCTCGACGCCGTCGCGGCACGGGCCGACGCACGGCTCGGCGGTCGCAAGTTCCTCCTCGTGCCGTACCACATGATCGGCGCCGCCTCGATGGAATCGGCCGTGCTCGGCGGCTACGTCGACCACGTGCGCGAGCTGCACCCCGGCGAGCCGCTCCCGGCTGTGTACCTGGCCGACGGGATCATCGAGGACGCCCGCCGACTGCGCGAGCGGATGGGCGACGACGCGTTCTTCGCCGGCCTCGCCGGTGAGGGCTCCGGGGGCGGGTGGGGCGCGCTCGCCGGCGCATGGGACGCGAAGTCCTTCGATGCTGCGTGCGGCGCGGCGCCCGGCAGTACCGAGCGCGATCGGCTCGTCAGCGCGCTGGTCTCTGCGTACTTCTCCCACGTGCCCGGCGGGACGAAGGCGTCCGGCGAGGGCTTCGTCCCCTTCGACGAGGGGCTCAGCGCCATCAGCCGCCACGCCAAGGCGCTCGGCTACGACGCCGTGATCCTGTTCCTCGACGAGCTCATCCTGTGGCTCGCCAGCCGCATGGCAGACCAGGCGTTCGTCACTCGAGAGGGGCCCAAGGTCGCCAAGCTCGTCGAGGCGGCGTCGCCCGATCGTCCCGCGCCCATCGTCAGCTTCATCGCCCGCCAGCGCGACCTGCGCGACCTCGTCGGCGAGCACGTGCCCGGCGCCGACCAGCTCAACTTCAGCGAGATCCTCAAGTGGTGGGAGGGCCGATTCGACACGATCCGCCTCGAGGACCGCAACCTGCCGGCCGTCGTCGAGCAGCGCCTCCTCGAGCCGAAGTCCGACATCGCCCGCGAGCAGCTCGACCGCGCCTTCGAGGCCACGACGGGCCGGGCCGGCGAGCGGGTCGTCGACACGCTCCTCACCGGCGACGCCGATCGGGCCGCGTTCCGCCGCGTCTATCCGTTCAGTCCCGCGCTCGTCAGCGCGCTCGTCGACCTGTCATCGGCGCTGCAGCGGGAGCGCACCGCGCTGCGGGTCATGGCCGAGCTGCTGGCCAAGCAGCGCGACGAGCTGAAGGTCGGCGACCTCGTCGCCATCGGCGACATGTACGACGTGATCGCCGAGGGGAACGAGCCGTTCACCGAGCAAATGAAGGCGCCGTGGGCGGCGGCCGATCGCCTCTACCGAACGAAGTTCCGGCCGCTGCTGCTCGCGGCGCACAACCTCCCAGCTGACACGACGGTCGTCGCATCGACGCATCCGTTCCGCGCCGATGACAGGCTGGTCAAGACCCTGTTGCTCGCCGCGCTCGTGCCGGGAAGCACGGCGCTGGGCGCGCTGACGGTGAGCCGGCTGGCGGCGCTGAACCACGGGTCGATCCGCACGCCGATCCCGGGCGAGGAACGCAGCGTGGTGCTGAAGAAGCTGCGCGACTGGGCGGGTGACGTGCCGGGCTTGAAGCTCGACGGTGACCCGACCGACCCGGTGGTGTCGGTCCAGCTCTCCGGCGTCGACACCGCGTCGATCATCGAACGGGCGCGGATCGTCGACGACGCCAGCGGCGGTGCCCGGCGGCGCAAGCTCCGCGACCTGCTCTTCGAGGCCCTCGGCGTCGAGGACAACGGGGGCCTGCTCCCGCCGACGCACGCGTGGATCTGGAAAGGGACTCGGCGCACGGTCGACGTGGTGTTCGGGAACCTCGTCGATCGCACCGACATCCCGGACGCCAGCCTCGAGGCGGGTCAGCGGCCGAAGGTGGTCATCGACTTCCCGTTCGATCCGCGGGGCAGGACGCCGCGCGACGACCTCGCTCGGCTGGAGGAGTACCTGGCCGAGCATCCCCCGACCCGGACGCTGTGCTGGCTCCCGAACTTCCTCACCCAGCGCAGCCTCTCCGACCTCGGTGATCTGGTGGTGCTCGACCACCTGCTCACCGGAGAGAACTTCAACCAGAACGCCTCCCATCTCTCGCCCGTGGATCGCGCGTCGGCCCGCTCCCTCCTCGACAACCAGGCGCGGATGCTGCGCGAGCGCCTGCTCGGCGTGCTCCACCAGGCCTACGCCGTCGACGAGCCCCAGGCCGTCGCCGTCGAGGTGACGCTCGGACCCGAGGACCAGTTCCGGTCGCTGGACCCGACGTTCACCGCCCGCCCGCCCGTGGCCACCACCCTCGGGGAGGCGTTCGAGAAGATCCTCAACCAGCAGTTCGCCCACTACTGGCCGGCGCATCCCGACTTCGGCGACGAGGTGCGCCCCCCGGAGCTGCGCACGACGCTCGCAGTGATCGAGCGCGCCGCCCGCGACCGCGCCGATCGCGTGGACGTCGAGCAGCCGCAGCGCAAGCCGCTGCGGCGTGTCGCCAACCCGCTGCGGCTCGGGACGATGCACGAGGCGCACTTCGTGCCCGAACGTCACTGGCAGGACCACTTCGCGCAGCGCGAGGCGGCCGAGCGACCCCCCGCGCTGACGGTCGGACTGCTGCGATCGTGGATCGACGTACCGGCCCCGATGGGCCTACCCCGCGAGATCGGCGACCTCATCATCTGCGCGTTCGCGGCGCAGACCGACCGCGTGCTGCTCCACCTCGGCGCACCGCAGCGACCGGAGATCGGACGGCTCGACGACGCCTGGGAGCTCCACACCCAACAGCTCCCTGCCGACGATGCGTGGCGTGCCGCCGTCGGGCGGGCCGCCGAGATCTTCGGCCTCGTCGCCAGCCCCCTGGTTTCAGCCGCGGGGGTAGCCAAGCTCGTGGCCGAGCTGCGCGCCAAGGCGGTCGAACACCGGGCCGCCGCTGCCGACCTCGACGGCGAGCTCCGAGCACGGCTCGCCTCGCTCGGCTTGCCGCCGGACGGCGACCGTGCCCGTACTGCCACCGCCGGGCGCGCCCTCCTCGACGACCTCGCCACCGCCCCGGAGTCGGACGTGGTCTCGACCCTGGCCAACGCCATCGTGCCCACCAGCGGCCCGGCGATGGCGGCGTCGATCACCCGGGCGCGCGAGGTCGCCGACGCGCTGCGAGCGACCAACTGGCATCTCGTGGCCGCGGCGACCGGCCTCACCGACCACCGCGGGCCGCAAGCCGACGCGCTCACCTCGAAGCTGCGAGACGCGCTCGCCTTCGACGAGCACGCTGTCCGGCTGGCCGACACGCTCGCCCAGGTCGAGTCGATGGCGACCCAGCTCGTCACCCAGACCCCCGCCGGCGACGACCCGGCGACCCGACCGGCCGACGACCCGGCCGTCACCGTCGTCGACCAGGGCAACCAGCGGGGACTCGACCGCGAGCACGCGCTCGAAGTGCTGGAGAAGCTGCGCGCCCGCATCCGCGCTGACACCCTCCTCGACGTGACGTGGCGCGTCACGAGCACGGCCGACGGCGACGATCCCGACGACGACGAAGCCAGCCTCGAATGACGCTTCGTCCCGCCACCCCCGAGCAGGTGCGCGCACTGGTCGACGAGGTCCGAGCCAAGGACCCCACGGCGCGGGTGATCGGCGTCCGTGCCGAACCGATCTGGTCCGGCCCGTCGCCGCTCGCGGTCGCCGGAGCCACCGTGTCGGTCCGCACCTGCCCGTCGGTGCTCGCGGTGCGCGCTGCGCTCTCCGACCACAACGGCACTGATGATCTATTGGTCGTGCTCACCGACCGAGAGGAGCACGAGCTCGGTCTCGACGTCACCACCCGGCTGGCCAAGCGCCGGCTGCTGTCGCTCGACCCGTGGACGCTGGTCCGCTCCCGGCTCGGCGTCACCGGTCTCGACCCGGCGTTCGTCGCCGAGCAGTGGCTGGCCGAAGCACTCCTCCACCACGAACCCGCCGGGGGCTGGCCGCCGGTGGTCAGCGGCTTCCTCGACGTCGACACCGCGTGGCGGATGCTGCGGCACCACTGGCTCGGCCTCCCCGCAGACCGCGTCGACCTCACCGCCATCGTCGGCTGGCTGGCCGCCGGCAACGGTCCCGCGCCTCTGCACGCCGCCAGCGACACGGAGCGAAGCCACTGCCTCAGCCGGCTCGACGCCGAGGCGGGCTCACCCGCGCGGGAGCTGGTGGAGCTGGCGCTCGACGGGCGCGCCGACGACGTGGTGCCGCTCGGCCTCGCGGCGCGGGTCGTGTTCGCCGAGCTGGCGCCGGGCGATGCCGACGCGGCCCGGCTCGCCGAGGCCCGGATCCACTTCGCCTACCGGGTCGGGGACCGCCAGATCAACGCAGACGCAGCCGGGCGATGGGCCGACGCCGCCGAGGCGCACACCGCGAGGACGCGCGGCGTGCACGGCGTCGCCGCCGTCGATGCCGCCCTCGCACGGGCCGAGGCGGTGCTGCACGAGGTGGGCGCTGCCGATCGCGCATGGACCAGCCGGTGGCTACCGGCAGGCTTCAGCCAGCGGCTCGCGCGCGTCGGTGAGCTGCTCGGCCGTTACCTCGACGAGCCAACGGCTCCGACCCTCGATGCGGCCGAGACCGCCGCCGCTGAGGTCCGGCGCCACGCCGCTGCGGCCGAGCGCTCGGGCGCAGCCCGGGTCGAGACGCTCGACGCCGCGGTCCGTCTTGCCCGGCGCCGGCTCACGTCTCGCGGAGGTACCGCGGACTCGCTCGCCACCGCCGCTCATCGCTTCGCCGCCGACGCTGCCTATGTCGACCGGTGCCGCCTCGACCTCTACGCCGG
>Ga0247704_1000025_pt1 | contig 39012 bp, 45 predicted proteins | sample 41W_NmetaG_FD_189042 | JGI IMG/M metagenome (GOLD analysis project Ga0247704, IMG submission 189042) | Soil microbial communities from hillslope of Landscape Evolution Observatory, University of Arizona, Oracle, AZ, United States - 4-1-W_N | ecosystem: Engineered > Artificial ecosystem >...
TCCGGGGGTTCGGCTCCTCGCTGACCTTGGGCTTGCCCACGTCGGCCTCTTCTTCACTCGGCGCCCGGGCCTGCCATCACCGAGGCCCTTACGCGAGAGCGGCCAAGCGCTCCTTCATAGGATCAGACGCCATGAGCCGGTACGAGGAGTGACCACGTAAAGTGGTCGGATTGCAACTGGGGGTCAAGAGGTCGGGAGTTCAAATCTCCCCAGCCCGACTCGAAAAGAGCAGGTGGGAGGGGGTGCGCCGAGCACCCCCTCTTCCGCGTAGTTCCTCCACCAGGTGTGGCTGCCGGAACAACTTCAGCCGCCTCATGGACTCCCTGATCGAGGCTGCCGGCGTCCTGCGTATCACTCCGACGGCGCTCCGCCACATCGCGCAGTCGGTCGGCCGGGTGGTCGTCGGTGACGACAAAGGTGATGCAGGAGCGCCTAGGCCACGCCGACATCGGCATCACCCTGGGCACCTACACCAACACCGTCACCGAACAGCACCGGGAAGCAGGGGACCGCGGACCGACGAAGCGATCGCGTTGAGCCCCTGCGGGTCCGGCGGGAGCCAGCGCCCGACGACGGCGTCCTTCTGGTGCGGGGCGACGAGCTGGTGGCCGAGGCGGTTCGGCGCGACGCCATTGGCCTTGGGCTGTAGACCTCATCGGGTCTCGAAGCGCAGCGGCGCGCGGCGGGTTCCAGGTCGTGCCCCGGTGGGACTCGTCGGTGGGCGACGGCGTACCCGTCCGTCCCGGCGCCGAGCTTGGCCTGAGTGGCCTCGCGAACGTCACCTACCGGCACCTATGCCACGCGCCCGGAGGCGGGTCGGGGCGGATATTGGGGCGCTCGTTCTGCGGTACCCCGCAGGCGAGACCGTATCGCCGAACGGCAACTCGGGGGCAATGCGCCATCCAACGGAGTGCCGAGGTCATATAATAGTGGCATGAACGACGCTCACGTCATGACGGTCTCTCGCAACGGCCAAGTCTCCATCCCAGCCGATACTCGGGCACGCTGGAACACACGGCGCGTCGTCGTCGTCGACCTAGGTGACCGAGTGGTGATGCGGCCGCTCGGTGAGCATCCGGTCGACGACCTCGAAGGTAAGTACCGAGGTCGCGGGCCAGCCACGGACCGAGCTCGCCAGGTGGCCCGAGCCGAAGACGCACGGCGAGCGAAGTCGCGTTGACGGTTCTCGACGCCTATGCCGTCCTGGCCTATCTCAAAGGAGAACGAGCCGCGAGCGAGGTCCGCCCGCTCCTCGGCCTCGCCGACTCGTCGCTGACCGCCCTTGGCGTGGCGGAGGTTCTCGACCACCTCGTTCGCCTCTCCGGCGCGGACGAGGAGGATGCGGCGCTCGACCTTGCCCAGTTGGACCTTCTCGATGGCCTGTCCGTCGATGCGACGATCGGTGCCGCGGCCGGACGACTTCGGGCGCGGAGCTACCACCGGACCACGTGCCAGGTCAGCCTCGCCGACTGTGTCGCCGCCGAGGTCGCTCGGTCCGGGAAGCAAGCTCTCGCCACCGCCGATCCACACCTGCTCGACGTCTGCCACGCCGAGGGAATCGCCATCGCCGTCCTCACCGCCTCCAATGGCTCACGATGGGCGCCGCCCCTCGGGTCGTAGCGCCCTCGCCCGATGGATGCCTGGCCGGTGGTTACCCCGGCTTTCCGCGCAGAGGTCCCAGAACGACGCCGCCAGCATTCCGCCGGAAGTGCCCAGATCGCCGGCTCCGAGGCCTCCGCTCCATCGTCAGCCGCAACGCCGTCCTACCCGAAGTACACAAAGGTAACGACGCGGAGCTCGATCCCCCATCCGCATTCGGATGCGCTCGGCGATGGCGTCGAGCAGGCGTTCGCGAGTCTCCGGGTCGAGCCGCCGGTACAGGGACGTCGAGCGAAGGAGATCGGCGAAGCCGGCCCCGTCGAACCACTGGACGAACGGGTACCACCGCACGATCGTTGGGCCGAAGAGCGGGCCGGGATCCTCGACCTCTCCCCAGCCCTCGTTGGTCGTTCGTACGTCGTCCTCGAGGGGCGGGTCACGCCATTGGGGGTTGCCGGGGAAGTAACGCTCGTGCAGGTCGGCGGTCTCGGCGTACACCTCGGGCTCTCCGGGCCGACGGACGACGATGTTGCCGATCAGGGCCATCCATCCCCCGGAACGAAGGATCGCATGAGCTTTCGGCCAGCCGATCGAGGGGTCCACCCAGTGCCACGAGGCTGCGGCAAGGAGAAGGTCAAAGCGCCGTCCTTGGTCGTTCCAATCCTCGAACGTCGACGTCTCGATCTGGACGTTCTCGAACCTGGCCAGGCGTTGGCGGGCGAGGGCCGTCATGCCAGGGCCGGGCTCCACGGCGGTGAGCGAGACGCCGAGGGTGGCCAAAGAACGCGTCGCTTGGCCGGTCCCGCAGCCAACCTCGATCACGCGTGACCCTTCGTTCACACCAGTGATAGCTACAAGGTCAGCGAACAGTTCGTCGGGGTAGGCCGGTCGCACCCGGTCGTAGAGCGCGGGCACCTCATCAAACAAGCGGCCGATGTCACGTCGGTCCTGGCCCGCCATCCCATCATCCTGGCATCAGCTCCTCTTGGGCTGCGTCAGCAGACAGGGAGCAGGCGTGGCGCCCCTATCCCCCGCCACAGACCCGGGGACCCAATGCCACGTACCGCCGGCCGTGAGGTCACGCCCAGGAGTCAAATCATGGGCGGTTCGATCCTTTCGATGCTGGGGACCCGGTCCAGCGTCCGGTCGAACGACGCGATCCTGCCGACGCCGGTGCTCTCGGCGCAGGCGACCAGGTACGCGTCGGCGAACTCGATCCGATCGGTCTCATAGACCTCGGCAGCCCGGAGAACAAGGGCCGGATCGACGCATACGACGGAGTCGAACGCGATCAGGGACCGGACGGCCTCCGCCACCTGGTGGCGTGGAGCCTCGTAGAACGACTCCAGGACGTAGACGGTCTCCGCTGCGACGAGGTCCGTGAGCAGGAGCTGGTCCTCGCTTCGGAGGTAGGCGGTGGCCCGAGCCGCCATATCGGGCGGGTCGCCGGTCAGGTGTCGGACCAGGATGTTGGTGTCGACGAAGGCGCTCACCGGCGAGATGCCGCCCGAGTCGACCGCGTCCGGCGGATCACCTCGTCCCATGCCACGTTGCGCTTCGCCGCCGGCACCGTGATCGACCCGGCCAGATCCAGGAAGTCAGGGGTTCTGGCCAGCACGGCGCGATTGCCCTCGACCCGGAACACGACCTCGTCGCCGGCTTCGATTCCGAGCGCATCCCGGACGACCTTCGGCACGGTGACCTGGCCCTTCGACGTCATCTTGGCGGCGGCGTCCACCGGTACTCCTCCTTACTCCATCCGATATGTAAGGATACTCTCTCCGACAACGCTTTGTCTGAACCCGTCCCAGAACGGCGTCCCCCGCACCACTCGCACCTGCGCCCTCAACGCCGGCGGTGGGACCGGGGTAAGCCGGCCGGTGATGGGTCGAGCGCCGTGGATGATGTTGTGTGGCACTCAATCCGAGACACCGGGCAGCGGTCTACATGTCCAGCTCCGCACTCGCGGTCCTCGGGCTGCACGCAGCCTTCATCAGCTTGATCGTGGGATGGTCCTTCATTGTTCCCATGGCCGCGTCATTGATGTTCGTCTTCATCGCCGGTGGATACGCCTGGCCCCCGATCGCGAACCGGCCGGCGTGGTCGGAAGCCGCCAGGTTGGTTGGATGGTCCGAAGGGTTGACGCGTGGGACGTTGGTCTTGATCAACGTCGTCACCTTGCTTCTCGTCGTCGACGGAGTCGTCTACTTGTCGACGTCGTGAGGGAGAGCAGCACTCGCGGTGCCCTCCGGCTGAGGCCGTACCGCGCCTGGTCAGGCCCCCGGGGACCGTGAGCCCGACCTGTCAGCGCCGGGGATGTGCGGCACGCTCGCCGGGCCGAGCGGGTGAAGCGGCGGGGGACGCTCGCCAGAGCGTGTGCCCCCTATCCCCGTGCCGCCCGGGTCCGCCAAGGTCGCCCCGATCGCCGGCTGAATGGCGCCCTCTGTCAGCGAGACTCGGGCAGCTCCTCGGGGTAGGTGACCTCGATCTCGGCAATCAACTTGGGGAAGTCTCCCTTGTTGTTGGTGAGGAACCGGTCGGCCCCCGCTCCCACGGCGGTGGCCAGATGCACAGCGTCGGCTGCCCGAAGCCCGTAGGACGCGCCAAGGGCTGTGGCGAGCTCGGCGGTGGCAGCGTCGAGCGGGCGGAGGTCGAGTCTGGCCAAGAGGGCACCGAGCTCGTCGAGCTCGGTGCTTGAGCCCTCGCGCAACGGCTTGGTGAGCAACTCGGGGATGAGCAGCACCGAGCCGACGCCGGCAACGACATCGGTGCCCTCGACCGGATCAGCCGGGAACAGGGCACGCACCCGCCGTCCGAGCGGATGATCGGCGACCGCCGCGTAGATGAGCACATCGGCGTCGTAGGCATCCACGGCGCTGGTATCTATCGACTCACGCGCGCCTGGCGTGTCTCCGCCACCAACGCCTTGGCACGCTCGGAGCTCAGCGTCGGACGAACCAGAAGGGGCTTCCTGCGGCTCCGATCGAGCACCTCGTGCACCACCGCAGCAGCAGCGAACGCGGCGTCGGCCCGGCGCGCCCGGAGGCTATCGGGGCGGATGACCACCGCCACCGGCTTTCCGTGCCGGGTGATGGTGATCTCCTCCCCGGCGACAACGCGGTCGAGTATCTGGGGCAGAGCAGCTCTCGCCTCGCTCACGGTCATGGTCGGCATGCTTAGATTGTATCGGGCCGTACACTGATGTACAGAGTGGCCCGATCCGGCATCCGGTGCTGCACCTGCGACGACGTGGCGGCCGCCCCAATATGACGAACAGTCCGATGGCTGGGGGGCGCCCCGTACGCCGGGTCGGCGAGACGGGGGGATCGCCGCCGGCGAGCGAGACCGCCGGCGACTGGCGTCGACGGCCAACACGTAGTCTGCACATCCGACCACAAAGGAGCGATCAAGAGGTCGGTGTCGTTGCCATCGGTACCTACCTACAATCGTCGCGATGCGGTCGCCCTCCCTGGATATTGACTTCTGGGAGCTTGAGTCGGCAGAGGCGCGGCATGAGGCGGCGCCTCACTCATTCCATATTCCGCCGCGGCCCACTCGTGAGGGGCTGCGTCCCGGGCAGCATGCGAAACTACTCTTCATGCTGGAAGGGTACGAGGACGATGGCAGTGTGGGTGTGCAGGTTGAGCGGATGTGGGTCACCGTGGCTGAAGTGTTCAAGGATGGCACGTACATCGGAATTCTCGAGAACCAACCGGCGTCCTACGAGCCAGGCTCAGACCTCTACCTCGTACGGGGTGCCGAGGTTCCGTTTCGACCGGAGCACGTCATTCAGATCAAGAATGGGCCTGCGCAGTTCCGGAAGACGCTATGGCTGCCGAAGCCGGTTCATCGCTGGCCCAGAGAATGAATCCGGATGTGGACAGACGGTCCCTATGCGCAGGTGCAGTTGTTCTCATGCGCCACACCGTCCGAAATGCATCGGCCGATCGGTATCGCACGGGGCCTGCGGGCGACCCCGAACAACGAGCGCCGCAGACCTTCAGGGTCGCCCTGATCGCCGGGAAGACGTCGTGATCTACGCAGTCGGTGCTTCGTCCGATGGTGGAGTCGTCGCAGCGCGCTCCCGGACTACGTCCGGCAGCTCATCCGCCGAATGCGGCCCCCAGCCAGCCGTTCGAAGTCCGCCTCCCGTAACCGTGACTGCATTCCGGCCGTCGAGCCACCAGCACGGAACGACGTAGAACGACCAGCCTTCGAGATGGGAGAAGCCTTCATGGCGCGCGAGAACGTAGACCCGCGCCCAGCGCTTCCTGTCACCCGGGTGCCAGGCGCCGGCATCCTCGTCCCAGCCGTAGTGCGGGCGCACCTCCCACTTCTCAGCGGAGGGCCTGTCCTTCTCGTTTGTTCCTTCCTGTCTTTGTACGGACGACTTCACCTCGATCGAGATGCCCTCCCAGTCGATGTCGTACGTTGCCATTGAAAACGTGCGGAGGCGCGAGCCCGGAAGTGTCTCCGCCACCACGTGCTCAGCGAAGGTGCCCATGGCGAGGTTGTCTCTACTGCGGAGCCGGTTCCAGAGCGCCAGCAACCAACCCCGCTCTCTGGGCGTCAGTTCATCAAACTCAGACATGCTTTGACACTAGGGAGGCGACCGATGTTGGTCGTGTGTCGTGCACCTCCATCGGCGCGGGCACCCGCCGTGGAGGGGCGTCCTCCGACACAACGAGCCGTCCCCTGACGCCGCTAGCAGGCTGACGCATCGGCATTCAGCCGGCGAGATCGGGCAAGTGGAGTAGTCCTGCCTGTGTTGGCTGGAAGCCGCACGCACCGAAGTAGAAGGGAGCGAGGTTGTCGTCGAAATCCACATGAAGCCATTCGCAGCCCGCTTCTTTGGCGAGGACGGCAGCCCGTCGAACCAACTCCGTTCCGACGCCGGCATGCTGGTGGGCGGGACGCACCTTGGGATCAAGCAGGAAGGCATGATCGCCGCCGTCCCACGCAACGTTGACGAACCCGACCAGCAATCCGTGCTCGTCCCGGGCGCAAATCCAGCCCAGGCTGTACGGGCGGATCCTTCGCCACCAACCGAGCGACGGGCGCCCGCCGTGCGACTCTGTGAGCGAGAACAGCTCGTCGTCCTGTACGTCGCTTCGGCATTGATACTGCAGACTCACGTCTCCATGGTCGCCGATGAGGAGTCTCCCGGGCACCAACCGTCGGACATGCAACCACGCCGTGAAAGGTGTCCCCTAAATCACGAGCCCGCTGACAGACCGGAGTGACCCTGATCGCCGGCCGTGGGATCACGGTGGGTCCGGCCAGGATCGCCGTCAGCGAGCGATACCGCCCGGGTGGTCGAAGTCGACGGGCGAGACTTATCCGGCCTTCTGCGACCGCCTCGGTATGGGAACCGTGCCACTATCACGAGATGCCTAGAGGCTCCGGTAGGAGAGAGTTGAGTAGGCGCCCGGAACCGCTATCCGGACTCCAGTGGGTCCTCGCGACTGTTCTTGGAGTCGGCCTCGCAACCGCTATCGGGCTATCCACCTACCACTGGTCTGCCACTCCAGCGGCGGGAGATCCGTGGTACTCGGCCTTGATCGGAGTCGTGGTGGTGCTGGGCCGAGTCTTGGGTCACACCTTCCGGTAGGCGTCATGGATCAGCCTATTGATGGCGCTGCCGGCGACACTGACGACCGTCGCCGTCCGGCCCTCCCGGGCGACGGTTCGCGCCGCCGCGATGAGCCTTCTGGCGTTCGTCGGAGTGGTCACCGGAATCGTCGTCATCGGTGTCCAGTAGGGCAGGAGATACATTTCAACGGATCCTGGCGACCGTCCAACACTGCGGCTCTACTCGCCTGGGCGGAACTTGCCGGCAAGGTCGGCGACGAGCGCTATTCCTCCCGATATCCCATGGGCCATTACCCCCCGGTGGGCGCAGGCGGCGGCTCGGGCCACCGGCCGCTCCGGATCGCTAGCACGACCGCAGCCGATCGCGCTTCGGCGGCCTCCTGATTGGCGGACTCGTTCTCTATGGGCCGGCCCGGTCGGCCGGTCCTGCCCATCGCAAGGCGTGACGGCGATCCGCCAACCTCTCCGTGTGGCTCGGGCGACGCCCATCCCGACCGCAACAAGCGCTCCGACGACTCCGCCGGTGCCGATCGCCCTCCCGCATCAAGGCCCGATCCCGGAGGAGCGGTGACAACGGTGTACCGCTGTCCGGTAGGAGTCTCGGCGACCTGGACGTATTCCACGAGGGCCGTTCTACTTGGCTGGCGCCACCGAGAAGTACGTGCCGGATTGTTCGGCCGGCGACCTCGCCGGGTCGGACGGTAACCACGGTCGACGCCGGTTACCGGTTGACACCGTGGAGGCTGTACGAGCGGTGAGCGCGCTAGCCGGACTTCTCGTCCGCGTGCAATCGGCAGCCAGGGCGCCGCTTCACCCCGGTCAAAGGGGGCCGCGCCTCAGGCTTCGTATGGCGGCACGCTGGCACCTTCGGCGCGAACCGCTACGTACCATCCGAGTACCAAAGCGCCCACGACAGACATCGTGATCCCACCAGCGATGCCGCCGACCTGAAGGATGACTCCTCGGTACACGGTGAGGGCGAGCCAGGACGACAACAGCCCGACGACGAGGGTGCCAATGCCGAGCCGGAGCAGGGCCCGCTCGGTCATGACGTCAACTGGACGTGATTCAGGGCATCGACCCATGGCGCCGACTGCGATCACCGCCACGCCGGTTGCAAGAAGTCCGATGGGAAGGAGGGCTACCCAGGCAACGGCCACCTCGGACCGTGCAAGGGGAACCATTCCGCCCACCGTCCCTACCGCTCCACCTATCGCCAGGACAAGAGGCCAGGGGCTCTCGTACCTCACCCTCACGAGGACGACCGTAGCGCCGCAGAGTTCGCGATGCCGCCTGAGTGCCGGCTCGCAACCGGCGATGTGTCGGACGGACTCCCAATCGCTGTGGATGACGTGACCAAGAGCTGCCGCTACTTCCCGTGCGCGTCGCCGCCGCCCGACGCCTTCAACCGATCGGTATCGCGCGTGCAGCCGGCTGCGCCGAGGCACCCCATAAGAACGAGCGCCGCCGGCCGGACGGGGTGCCCACTACCGCCGGCCGTAGGATCAGGGTTGGCCGACCAGGATTGCCATCGGCAGCGATGCCGGCCGGTCTCGACGGTGTCGGTCTTACCGCCTGTCGCTGGCCGTGCCGGCGACGTCGCGCTTGTCGAACACCGATAGTGCTCGGTTGCTGCGTGGAAGAGTGGGCTGGACATGGAGAACGTCGCGGCTGTCGCATTGAGGTTGGCCGGCGGTGGGACGCTGTACTTCCTCGTCTACGAGATCGACCTGGACGCTGAGACTGTAGAAGCGGCAGTCATGGAGGCCGCTCAGCGAAACGACTTTGGCGGCCAGCCGCTCGAGGCCAAGGTCTGCACCAACCTTCAGGAGGCTTCGCGCGAGCCATATTTCTTCGAGTGCCTCTTCGAGATGACGCGGGATGCGGTCCCACCATCGAGTTGGAGGTATGGACGATGGAAGCGACGTGTCGCTCGGGACATCAAGGAGGGGCATGGGCTCTGGTTCCTCGGGCGTCCTACGCAACCCGGATGAGGACGTACCGTCCTTGCTCGGCAAGCTCCACGCCCGACGGAGCGGTGTCGCTTCGTCCGGGATTACCGTCCATTCCGCATCAGCTCGGGCGGAGCTGAGCGCACACGGAATCCTCGAGGGTGATCCGTAGCCGATCGTTCTTGTCAGCACGTTTCTCGGGGAGAACGACGCGAGGCTCATCACCGACGACGGGCGAGACGGCGAAGTACAACGGCGTACCGGGTCCCGGATAGACGGCCTCGAGGACCTCTGTCTGGTTTGAGCCGACGTCGTCGGGAGCGACGGCGTTCAAAGCACCTTCTGTGAAGCCCAGTCGGACGTTCACGCCAAAGTCGCAAGAGTTGGCGACTTCGGCCCTGACAACCCGATCTCCGGGCAGACATCCGACCAGCATCATGCCGAAGACAACCTCAGCGGCGAGGAGTCTGCGAGACAAGGCCATAGCTAAATTGTGCCGGGCGCAGGTCGCATTACCGGACCGCGCCGCCATGGGTTCGAGCCGCTCCAAGTCGGCGGCCGCTCGCTCCGTCCCGATCGCACCAAGCGGAAAGTCCCGTTCCTGCCTGCGCGCGGTGCGAGCATGAGACGCCGGGAGCGACCGGCATCTGCGTGCCGGGGTCGGCTGGGCGGGAGGTGCCCCCTATCCGCGAGGGCCGCTCGACCACCGGGGTCGCCCACATCGCCGGTGGAGGGGCGACTGGGTAGGCGAGCAGCGGACAGGTCATCCTGTTGCGCATGCTCAACGGCGACAGGCAACCCTCGGTCGACAGATGAGCGTGACGCTGCGATTCGACAAGGACTTCCCGCTCGATGAGTGGATCGCGCTGTACAGGGTCTCCGAGTACAACCTCGGGTGGGGCCAGCGAAATGCCCGCGCCGCGCTGGCCTACGCGTACCTCGTCACGACGGGGTGGCTGGATGGGCGCGCGGTCGGCACTGTGACCGTGTGGTCCGACGGGGTGAACTTCGCGTTGCTCGACGACCTGGTCGTGCACCCTGGTCATCGTCGTCGAGGTATCGGAACACGCCTCGTGAAAGAGACCCTGGCGAGGCTCGCCAACGACGGGATTTCTAACGTGCAAGCGCTTCCGATTCCGGGACGTGAGCCGTTCTTCGCCAGACTTGGCTTTGTCATCCAGGAGGACGCAACGGTGATGGACCTCGTCATCGACAGCGTCCCCTAACGATAGGCACCGCTGGTCTGCCAGGGACGCCCCGAACGCCGGCAGGGAGACATACCGTCCTACCTTGGGCAGCATGCCGCGTCGTTCGGGCTGTCGCGGACGTCGACTTATGGGAGGCCTGGCGCTGCGTAGGTTGTCGCCCTCTCCACCAGCTCGAAACCGACGGCGAGATACGCCGAGGAGGAGGCGACGTAGCCGGCCTTCGGCTGCGTGTTGACGTACACGTGTGTCCCGCCGCGGTCGCCGACGAGGTGCGCCACCTCGAGACACAGCGCGACGGCGAGGCCCCGACGGCGATGCTCCGGCGCGACGCCGAGCGGTTCGATCTCGCACACGCCCGTCGCAGGGTCGAACCACGCGATGCAGCACGCGCCGAACAGTCCGTTGTTGTCATCATCGGCGACCGCCACGAGGTCGAGGGACCGGTCGTACAGCCATGCGCCGCGCACCGCCTCGTACGCCTCGGACGTGAACGAACTCTCGGCTGCGGCGTCGACCGCGCGTCCGTCGGTGTAGGGAATCGAAGACGGCTTCCAAGCGGCGCGGTGCACTTCGACCCGTGCGGCCGTCTCGTCTGCTCGGACCGGGCGGATCGCGTAGCCGTCGACGTGACGACGGGGGTCGTCACGCACGGCCGCAACATTGAGGTACATGCCGGACCATGGCTGCCGCCCGACCGGTTCGAGTCCGGCACGCACCACCGCACAAGCCAACGCGTCGGCGCCGTCCCACACCGCGATCGGCGCCTTCGCGTCGACCTCCAATAGCCATTCCACCAGAGCATCGGCAACGTCGTCACGGTCCCGCTCGATGTGGGTGATCTCGTCGCCTCCTCGTCCGGCGAATCCGACGATCGGTCCGGAGGTTCCCTCGTCGATGACGACAACGACCGAGTCGCCGAGCGCGTGCCGCGACAGCCCCCATCCGAGCCCGCCGGGATGCCACCCGGAGGGCCAGACCCGGCTCGCAAGCTGCTGCATTCCGAGGAAGTCATCCGGTTCCGCTGGCCGCACGATCATTGACGCAGCCTCACACGGCGCCAGGCAGACCCGCTATCGAGTTCCCGCGACCTGCCAGCTTCCAGCGCGGCCCGCCAGCTGACGCGATCGAACACCGCGACGGACCTGACGGCAGGTGCGGGCTGGCGAGGAGATGGGAGGTGTCCCAGAAGCGCACTCCAGTCACTTGCCCGTGGTGTCCCGTACCGCCGGGACGGTGGACTCCTACGCGGGTCCTTCGGGCGCGCAGAGCATGTTCGATGGGTCTGCCCTCGACGATCACGAGACGCCGCGTGGGTACGACCACTCCTGTGTCCGGCTGGTGGGTCGTGCTCGGTGCCGTGGACGATCCGAGGCAGTAGCCTCCAAGACGGGCGGCGAAAGGACAGCGATGCGATACGGGCTCATGTTCGGACCGAGCTTCCTCTTTCTCCTGCTCGTGCCGTTCATCGGCCTGGCCCTCTGGGCGGTCATGGACGCGCTCATCCGCCCTGACAGTCACTGGGCAGCAGCGGACCAGAACAAGATCGCCTGGGTGCTCGGACTCCTTGCCGGCCCGGTCGTACTCTTCCCCGTGGGCATCATGGTCTCCCTCGTGTACCTCGTCGGGATCCGGTCCAGGCTGACCAGGGTGGCTGGCGGCTATACGCCCACCGTCCGAGTGCCACCGGAGTAGGCAGCGACGACAGGCGCCGGCCCCGGCCCATGCCGGAGGCGCCGAACTGCAGTCGTTTGCGCCGCGGGAATCGCTGCGGCATCCGCAATGGTTTCAACGCGCCGCTGACCTCAACGGTCAGAGGTCAGAAGTCGTACGTCATCGAGAACCACAGAGCGAAGGCCGCCCACGCCACGAGCGTCGCGGCGAGGAGGAGCACGATGACCTTCGTCGCCTCCCTCGTTGCTCGCCAGTCCTCCCGCCACGCCTGCACACGGGCCGCCAGCCAAGATCGCACTACGGGCATCCGAGGTCACGCATGGTCATGCTGGTCATGGGGTGATTGTCGGCCCTCGCTAGCGCCTTGACCATGGGGGCCTGCCCTCAACGTCGGCTGGGTGGGTTGAGCTGACAGCTCGCGCAAGCGTCGCGTCTTCGTTGGGCCCCCGGCAACCAGAGCCTCGTACCGGGCGCCGCCGGGACGGCTCTGATTTCGATCGACAGGTTGGTGCGGCCGTCCGTTGCCGTTGCCCCCCAACCACGAGCTCATCCCGCCGCCAGGGTCGCCCTGATCGCCGCCTGTGGTCATGCTCCGGAAGGACCCGGCCACTGAACTGACCGGTGCGAATGGCGCCCACGATTGCTTGCGCTCGAGTCGTTGCTGCCTCTTCGTCAGCAACGCGTTCACGGTGGGCGGCCCCGGTTGCTCGACCGTGGATGTCGCAGGGCGTTACGGCCACCCGCCAACCCCGGCGACTTGAGCGGAAGATCATCCGGACGACGGCGATCATGCTGCCGAGCGCGCCACCAGCCGGAAACTGACCCCCGGCATCGAGCGCGGAGCCCGGGGGCGCGACGACAACGCTGAAGCGCTCTCCTCCGGGAGTCTCTGCCAACTGGACGTACTCCATGGCCCAGGTTCTAACCGAGTCGGCATCCGGCCCAGGCAGGTCGATCGCCTTGGCGGCGTCCCATAAGTGCGGGGTCCTCCCGCAGTCGCGGGTGTCCTCTACCGCCGGCTGAATGGCGCCTTACCGTGAAGGGCAAGTCGAGTTCGAGCTGATCTGGGCTCACGCGTCAGCCACGCCAAGGCCGCGACGATCGACGGCATCCACGCTGCGACGGTTCAAGCGGAGCCAGCGATCTCCTCCTGCACGTCGTCAGGAAGCCCGTAGATGAGGTTCGGGCCGAAATCAGGCATGATTCCTTGCCGCACGTCGGCGCTCCAGCGGACGAGTGGCCCCCAGAACGAAGCACACCGTTCGAAGTAGGCGAGGACAGCCTCCTGGCGCCCTTGCCGTAGCAGCTCCCGTGCTAGAGACATGTTCGGCCCGAATGACGCCAGGACCGGAGACGGGGAGACGCTCGCGGCAGCGAGCAGGTGCTCCTCAGCGGCGCCTTCGTTCCCTCGCCGCAAGCTGATGTGGCCAAGGATCAGGTGTCCGTGGTGGACGGCATCCCCGACGTCTCTGGCATCTCCATCGTCCTCGTCGGCCTTTGGACGAACGAGCTCGTTCGAAAGTGACTCAGCCCCAGCCAGGTCACCTAGCGCAAGCAGCCGCCAGGCCTCCTCGACCTGCCCGGAGGCGTCGTCGTCTTGCTCGCTGGTCCCTTCCATATCGCCATCCGGTCCGGCGTCGCGCGAGACCGTCTCAAGACCGACAAGGAGCATCAGCGCCGCCTGACGAACCCAGGTCTCTTCATCGGACGCCGCAGCCACCGAGGACCGGCCGGCCTCGTGCAGCACCTGCCAGGCCGCGTGGGGAGCATCAGCGTCGTAATCGACCATGAACCGCTTGAGGACCCCCAGCGCGCTGGCGGCGGCGCCGACCGCGCGGTCGGCGAGGTCGTTGGAATGGGGCGCGTGGACCTCGTCGGACATGAAGCCATCGTGCCCCTTCGCAAGCGCGTTGGCGAACGGCATCTTCGTGAGTGATCGGCAGACGTCCACGGCTGCGACGGGTCTTCACCCCAGTTCGAGTTTGCCCAGGATGGGCGCAGCGACTGGCTCATAACTACGGGACGACACGAGGGACCTACATGCCACCTACCGCCGGCCGCGTGGCGTGCCACGGGACCCACGCGACCTCCTCCCAGGCGGTAGCGTGCCCCCCACTGCTCGAAGGGGGCGGTCGGGATCGCCGCCCCGCGATCGATCCGACCAGGCCCCCGGCAGCCACGAGCGCGACGTAGCCGGCGCTATTCATCGGTGGTCCTAGCAGGCGAATCAAGTTGACACACGGTCGCGGATGACTCCGGCGGTCGAGGTTGCGAGCGTCACAAGGAAGGACAGCGGCGTGAACACAGCCCGGAGGCCCTCGTCCGTCACGGAGACGAAGACCCATCCAAAGGCCGTGATGAGGAGTAGAGCCGGACCGAAGTACAGCACCGACTCCGGACGGCGCACGCCGATGGCGTAGATCACGGTAGGCAGAACGAGGAGTGCAAGCAGTCCGAAGAACACGGCATTGAAGTTTCCGCGGGCCTCAACTGGCCCACGCGAACTACCTCGACGCAGCCAGCGAGGATGATCGCGAACGTGGTGAGGGAGAACGCGGCCCGAGCAGCAAGTGTCAGTCCCGTCCACGGACATCTCAGTTCGCCGTCGACCATACGTCCCATGATGGGGGATGAAGCAGCAGCGACCAGAGGGGGCTGGCCCCCAGATGCCGCTGGGGAACCTGGTCACGTCGCTGCCGACCATCCACACCTGCCGATCGAGAGCGGACGCGAAGTGCCGCTCCTGCCGGGCGCTAAGCAGGTGGAGGGCCCATGGAAGCGATCGGGTATTCGCGCCGCGGCGTGCAGCCCGAGGTAGCCCCTAAGGACCCGCGAGGGACTTACGCGTAGTTACAGGCGTGGGGTTCTTCGGTCCTGGCCCGATGGTAGTTCCACTCGGGGTGGAACCGGTGGCCGGTGAGGGGCACGGCGGCGAGCTCCGCGTTGGTGACCTTCACGCCGGTCGGGTAATAGGAGGTGTCGCGCTCGGCATGGACGGCGAGCCCGGTGCGAGTAGCGTTGCCGGCGATGAGATTGACCACGACCTCGTGGTTCTCGAGCGGCCGGCCCCGCCAGTTGCTGGTGATGGCCGAGAACAGCCGGTGCTCCACCTTGTTCCACTTGCTGGTCCCAGGGGGGAAGTGGCACACGGTGACGGCCAAGCCGGTCCGGGCGGCCAGGGCGCCCAGCCCCGTCTTCCAGGCCCGCACACGGTAGCCGTTTGATCCTCCGGCATCGGCGGTGATCAACAGGCGGGTCGCCTTCGGGTAGGCGGGGCGGCCGACCTTGTCCCACCACTGCCCGATGGTCGTCACCGCGAACTCGGCGGTGTCGTGGTCGTCGCCCACCACCACGAAGCCTTCGTTGGCGGCCATGTCGTAGACGCCGTAGGGGATGGCCTTGCCGACCTCGGGGTCGGGGAAGTCATGCACGTCGACTCGCACCGGGTCCGCCTCCGGCCGCCGGTTCTGCCCGCCGTGGTTCCCGACCACTTCCTTCTTCTTGGTATCGACGCTGATCACCGGCCACTGCCGCCGCAGGTGGGCGGGGACCTGGTCGTTGAGGTAGTGGAACTGGGCGTCGCGGTCGGGGTGCTGGGCGCCTTCGCGCTGCTTGGCGTTGGCCTGCAGGCTGAACTCCAGGTAGTGCAACAGCTGGGCCACGGTCCACGAGCTCGCCGGGTGGCCCTGGGCGGCGAGCTCGTCGGCGAGGTTGCGGGTGGACTTGCACGTCCAGCGCAGCCGGCACATCGGGTCGCCCCGGCTCTCCGGCTCCACCAGGGAGTCCAGCGCCACCAATAGCTCCGGGTCGTGGTCGATCAGCTTCTTGCGGCCCGCCCCCGGCCGGCGCACTCGTGACGAGGCCTCGAACCCGGCGTCCACCTCGGCCACCGCGGCAGACACCGTCTTGCGGGACATCCCCGACGCCACCGCGACCTGCGCCACCCCACCACGACCGAGCGCCCTCGCCGTCACCCCGGCCAGTGCTCGCCGCTGGCGCTCGTTCAGAAGAGGACGGAGCTTGGTGAGGGTTGGTCGTCGCGGCCCAGACCGCTCGGTCGCCGCCGGCTCGTGATCATCGGCGCCGGGCCGGGGCAGGAGGAAGCACACGATCGGCTCGCCGCCCAGGGCGGCTATCACTCGGACAGTGTGCATCATCACGCGTGCCGCTTGGCCGCGCTCGCCCGCACCGGGCCGAAGCCGGTTGCCCATTACGACGCCGGTCAAGCAAGACGGCTCGGCCGCCGCCGGCCCGCCTGTCGCTCGCTCGCCACTGATCCCGTGACCGACAAGCCACGGAACCGTCTCTGGGTGCCCCTCCGACTCCCGAGCGGCTGAGCCCTAGCCTTCAGTGCGTGGACGAGGAGACAACTCTCGACTTCGCTACGGCCGCGCTGCGGTCGGGTGACTGGTCACGTGCGCGTGAGTGCTATCTCGTTGTCCTTGATGGCGATGAGACGGCGGACGCGCATTTCGGCCTCGGCGTCGCCAGATGGTGGCTCGGCGAGACGCACGACGCCCTGCGATGCTGGGAGCGGGCCTACGTGGCGTTCGAGCACCGGGGCGACCATGCCCAAGCCGTCCTTGCCGCCTTCTACCTCTGTCTCGCGCTCCGGATGAGCGTTGGAAACGACGCCGCCGCCAACGGCTGGCTCGAGCGGGCATCGACCCTCGTCGCCGAGCACGACGTCGTGCCGCTCGCGGGGTGGGTCATGCTGGCACGGGCGTACACGGCCACCGACCGAGGCGAAGCGCTCATGGCCGTCGACTATGCCCGGCGCGCGCTCTCCAGCGCCCAATCACTGGGCGATCCCGACTTGACCTTGTGCGCCCGCTGCGAACTCGGTGCCGCACTCGTCGCGATCGGCCGGCGCGGCGAAGGAATGTCCCTCCTTGACCAAGCCATGGCGGCCTCGCTCGCCGGCGAGGGCACTGACCTCGACACGGTGGTCCTCGTTAGTTGCCGCACCATCACGGCGTGCAGTCGGGCCCTCGACGTCAAGCGGGCCGCACAGTGGATCCGCGCCGCCGACGACTTCCAGCAGCGCTACGGATCTTCGCACCTCTACACGACGTGCCGTACCCATCACGGGGCCGTCCTCTTCGCGGCCGGCGACTGGCCTGGCGCCGAGCGGGAGTTGCAGGCGGCGCTGGCGACGAGCGGGACCGGCGACACCGTATTGCGCGCAGAGGCGGCCGCCAGGCTCGCCGAACTCTGGATTGCGCAGGGCCGGCTCGAGGATGCAGCCGAGCTGTTGGCTGGCCTGGAAGATCAACCCGTGACGACTTACGGGCGGTGCCTCCTCCACCTGGCGCGGGGGGAGGCGACCGTTGCCGCTGCGCTCGCCCATCGCCGGCTGCGCGACCTCGACGATGGCTGCGTCGAGCGCGCCGTCCTGCTCGATCTCGTTGCCTCCGCAGGGGCGCTCGGAGACGATCCTCCGGCGGCGGCCGACAGCGGTGGCATCGTTGGCGCCTACGTACGGCGGGCGACGGCCCGGACCGGCGGCGCACCCGCGGTGCAGGACCTCGAGCTCGCGCTCACCTGGTTCGCAGAGCTTGGCCTGCCCTACGAGTCGGCTCGAACCCGCCTCGTTCTCGCCGGCGCGCTCGCAACTGTCGATCGCGAGACCGCCGTTGCCGAAGCCCGCGTCGCCTGCGCCGCCTTCGAGCAGCTCGGGGCCCGGCGCGATGCCGATGCCGCCGCCGCTCTGCTGCGGTCGCTCGGGACAAGGGCGGGCCGCGCCGCACCCAGGCAACTCGACGTCCTCACACGACGCGAACGGGAGGTGCTGGTGCTCCTTGGCGAGGGCCTCTCCAACCCGGCGATCAGCGACCGCCTCTTCATCAGTCGCCGCACCGTCGAGCACCACGTAGCGAGCATTCTGAGGAAGCTCGGGCTCGGCGGCCGTGCCGAAGCCGCGGCCTACGCCGTTCGGAAAATCACCCCGAAATAGGCGAGATCACCGATGCTTCGGCCGGCGGTGGGCGCGACCGTCGGTGTCATGACGAACGACGCACGGAATGAGCAGCGCCAACCTGTCGGGACGGTGGTCGTGCTTGGCGCGAGCATGGCGGGTCTCGTCGCCGCCCGCGTCCTCTCCGAACGGTGCCGGCGAGTCATCATCCTCGAGCGCGACACGCTCCCCGACGGCCCGGAGGCCCGGCGACTCGTCCCCCAAGGACGTCATCCCCACCTGCTCCTCCCCTCGGGCGCCCGGCTCTTCGAGAGGTGGTTCCCAGGTCTGAGTGCGGAGCTGCTGGACGCGGGCGCGGTCGAGATCGACTTTTGTGCGGACTTCTGCTGGCAGCAGCGCGGTGGCGTGCAGCGGCGGCCGCGCTCGGCGCTCCGTGGGCCGGCGATGTCTCGGCCGCTGCTCGAGTGGAGCGTGCGTCGACGGGTAGCGGCGCTCGGGAACGTCGAGATTCGCGACGAGACGACGGCGAGCGGACTCCTCAGCTATCCCTCCGGGGATCGGGTGACGGGCGTCCGCGTGGACGGCGCCGAGGACATCGAGTGCGACCTGGTGGTCGACGCTACGGGAAGGCAGGCGCGCACGCTCGCTTGGATTCAGGAAATGGGCTATGACGCGCCGGCTACTTCGGTTGTTCAGGTCGAGACCCGCTATGTCAGCCGCGTCTTCCGCCGCACCGAAGCAGCTTCGAGGGACTGGCGAGCGGCGGCCGCGATCGGCGGTCCATCCACGAAACGGCTCGCCATGCTCCTGCCGATGGAGGATGATCGATGGATCCTCGGCATCGCCGGCATCAATGGCGAGCTGGCGCCGAGCGACGACGCTGGGATGCTTCGGTACCTCCGGCAGTTCGGAGCATCGGTCATCGCTGACGTCGTCGCAACATCGGAGCCGCTCGGCGAGGCTGTGACACACCGGTACCCAGCCAATCAGCGCCGGCACGTCGAACGGCTCCGCCGGTTTCCGACCGGATGGGTGCTGCTGGGTGACGCCCTCTGCAGCTTCGATCCGATCTACGGCCAGGGCATGAGCTCCGCGGCCCTCCAGTCCGAGGCGCTCGGGCGCGCGCTGGAGCGAGCCGGCGCGGCGAATCGCGCATTCGCCCGCTCGTACTTCCGCGCCGCGGGGCGAATTGTGAACGCGCCGTGGTCGATCGCGGTCGGCGGCGATTTCGCCTATGACGGTACGACCGGCAGGAAGCCGTTCGGCACTGACTTCTTGAACCGCTACCTGGATCGCGTGATCGACGCCGGCCAGCGAGATGACACAGTCGTGGTGAGGCTGAACGAGGTGGTGGCCCTCGTCCGCAGCCCGCACTGGCTCCTTGCGCCGGCCCTCGTGGTCCGCGTGCTGCGTGCGGCACGACGGGCAGACGGCGTGGAGGGCCGCACCTCTATCGGACCACAGCCGACGAGCGTCATAGACGCCTGAGGGAGGTGATGCGGAGAGACGACGCGCTGCGCGAGGGGTTAACGGGTACTCGTCCCGGACCGATCCGTGGTGTCGCGCGCTGGATCTCCCCGCATCGCCGACACGTCAGCGCGGGACCGCGAACGACGCATCACTCCTCGCGTGGCCCGCTGCACACGTGACTCGTCGGAGCTGACCCGACTCTTCGGCGATGACCTCGGCCTACGCCATCGTGGCCACCGCCGAGCCGTGGGCACCCTCGGCCCGCGCCTTTCAGCGCCACTTCGCCCGCCTGGGCCTCGACACCCGCCCCGACGGGTCGCCGCCGCAGGCCGCGCTCTCGCCGGTCCCGGGCCGTACCCGCCTCGTCGTCGCGACCGTGCTCGGACCGGCCCTGGCCGCCCCTGTGGTGGTTCGCCGCGGGACAGTGGCTCGTCGACGACCTGACGAGAACCGGCGGCGTCCTGGTGGAGGCCCCGCCGCCGCTCCCGTGCGTCCCGCTCTGCTGATTGGCGAATGTGACCTCCGGCGCCGACGACCGCCGGTCTCGCTCCCCGAGGTGGTGAGCGCCGTCGTCCGGCGATGAGTGGCCCGGAAGGGACCTTCGACCCTGCCGTGGCCCGGCGGCCTTCGTCATGCTGTGTCGGGAAGACTGAGAGCGCGACGAAACGGCCCGCGCGTGGCGACGGGAAGGGACGGCGATGGCTGGGACAGGCAGGGCGAGGTCCGGTGGAGACGGCCGGAGGCGGCTCGCCGCCGGCGCCGTGGCCGTCGCCCTCGTGGCGGCGGGGGTTGCCGCCGCCTACGCGCTCACCGGCGACGACGGCCAGGCGCCGGCCACGAGGGTGCTCAGCAGGGCGTTCACCGACCCGTCGCCCGCCACGACCGTCCACCAGGACCTCGGGGACGCCCGCCCCGACGGCCCGGCATCGGTCCAGTCCTCGGACAACGCCTTCTCGTTCGCCTACCTGCGGGCCGGCCAGCGGGGCGGCGCCTCGTCGATCGACCCGCGGGCGGGCCAGGGTGTCCTGGCGTTCGAGGTCCAGGGCGTGGTGGTGGCCGACACACCGCCGGCAGCTGCGCTGCGGGCCACCCTCGTCAACCAGCGCAGCTCGGCCGTGGCCTTTCCCGGCGGGCTCGACGTCGTGGTGAAGGCCACGAGGAACGGCCAGCCGTGGGCGGACGTCCACCTCAGGAATCCCGCCGTCACCACGCTCGCGCCGGGTCAACAGGCCGACGTGTCGGCGGAGGTCGCCCTCCCCGGATTCGGCAGCTACGCCCTCACCGGCCAGGTGACCTACGTCGGCGCCTGATCCGACCCCAAGCTCCGGGCCATCGCCACAGAGGACCCACGGCGCGCAACCCGCGCCCTCGCCGGGCGCTCAGGCCAGCTTGGTGAACATGCGCTGAACGTCGTCGAGGGCGTAGCCCTCGGCAGCAGCCTGCTCGGGGTTGTCCAGGCAGTAGGTCAGCCCCGAGGCCACCAGGCGGAAGCCGGCCTGGTCGAGCGCCTTGCGGGCGGCGGAGATCTGGGTGACGACGTCGCGACACTCGCGGCCCTCGGTCAGCATCTGCTGGATGCCGCGCACCTGCCCCTCGACTCGCCGGAGCCGCTTGATCAGGTCGTCGACGGTTTCATGGGGGAGGTTCATCGTTGGGGTGCAACGCCATACCCGGAGGGGTATTCCCGAGCGGCTGGAATATACCCCCTGGGGTATGCCTTGTATACGGGAGACCCGAGGAGGTTAGGTGTTCGGACGTAGGACAATGGAGGATGTGAGCCCCACCGAGGCGTTGCGGCTACAGGCCAGCGGCGCGGTCCTGGTGGATGTGAGGGAGCCGGGGGAGTGGCACGCCGGGCACGCGCCCGAGGCCGTGCACGTGCCGCTGCGCGAGATCGGCGGCGCAGCCCGGCAGCTCGGCGGCGTGGAGGTGCTGGCCGTCTGCCGGAGCGGTGGTCGCTCGGCGGTGGCCGCCCGTGCCCTCGCCGCCACGGGCATCCGCGCCCGCAACGTCGCCGGCGGGATGAAGTCGTGGGCCGCCCGTGGACTGCCCGTCGTCCGTGACGACGGGTCCCCCGGCTCGGTGGCCTGAGAGGAGAGCGACATGGAACTCATCACCATCGAGACCCCTTCGCTGGGGGACCGCAGCTACCTCCTCGTCGAGGGCGGCGCGGCGGCCGCCGTCGACCCGCAGCGTGACATCGACCGCATCCTGGTGATCCTGGAGACGCGCGGCCTCCGGCTGACCCACGTGTTCGAGACCCACATCCACAACGACTACGTGACCGGCGGGCTCGAGCTGGCCCGGCGCACCGGCGCCGAGTACGTGCTCTCGGCCGAGGAGGACGTCGCCTACGAGCGGACGGGCGCCCACGACGGCGACGAGTTCACCGTGGGCGGGCTGGTGGTGCGGGCCTTGCACACTCCGGGCCACACGCCGACGCACCTGTCCTACGTCGTGGTCGACGACGGCGAGCCGGCCGTGGTGTTCACCGGCGGGTCGCTGCTGTACGGCACCGTCGGCCGCACCGACCTCATCGGCGCGGCGGCGACCGACTGGCTCACCCGGGCCCAGTTCCGGTCGGTGCGGCGCCTGGCCTCCGAGCTGCCCGGTCACACCGCGGTGGCACCCACCCACGGCTTCGGGAGCTTCTGCTCGTCCGCGTCCACCAGCGGGTCGACCGCCAGCACCATCGACGAGGAGCGCACAGGGAACCTGGCCCTCACCGTGGACGACGAGGAGGAGTTCGTCGAACGGCTGCTGCGCGGGCTGACCGCCTATCCCCGCTACTACGCCCACATGGCGCCCGCCAACCGCAGGGGACCGGACCCGGTGGACCTGTCCCCGCCCGAGCCGGTGGATCCGTACGAGCTGCGCCGCCGGATCCACGCCGGTGAGTGGGTGGTGGACCTGCGGTCGCGGACGGCCTTCGCCCGGGGCCACCTGGCCGGCACGCTGAACGTGGAGGTCGGCACCGCCTTCGTCACCTACCTGGGCTGGACCATCCCCTGGGGGACGCCGGTCACCCTGGTCGGCGACACCGCCGGGGAGGTGGCCGAGGCGCAGCGTCAGATGGCGCGCATCGGGATCGACCGCCCGGCGGGCGCGGCCACGGGGGGGATCGAGGCGTGGGCGGCCGGCGGTGACGTGCGGTCGTACCGCACGGCCACCCTGGACGAGATGGCCGGGGCCGCAACCCGTTCCGCGGTGATCCTCGACGTCCGCCGGGACGACGAGTGGGCCGACGGCCACGTCGACGGCGCGGTCCACATCCCGCTCCACGAGCTCGAGGCCCGGCTCGGCGAGATCCCGGAGGGCGAGGTGTGGGTCCACTGCGCCACCGGCTACCGGGCGTCGATCGCGGCGTCCATGCTCGACCGGGCCGGCCGGCGGGTGGTCCTGGTCGACGACGACTGGGCCAGGAGCAAGGACCAGGTGCTGCGGGCGGCCTGAACCGCCTACATCACCCGCCTGGGGAAGGTCCAGCTGGCCACGGCCACCGCGATGACCGTGCCGCCGATCAGGACGGCCGCGTCCAGCAGGAGCCGGTTGGGGCCGACGCCGACCAGCAGACGGCGGAGCACCTCCACCTGGTAGGTCAGCGGGTTGGCCTTGGCCACGGCCTGCAGCCACCCCGGCATGATCGACACCGAGTACAGGGCGTTGGACGCGAACAGCAGGGGCAGGGTGATGAGCTGGCCCAGGCCCATGAACTGCTCGCGGGTCTTCACGGCCGAGGCGATGATCATCGACAGCGCCGAGAGCAGGATGGCGCCCATGGCCACCGCCAGCAGGGCCCCCACCAGCCGGAGGGGCGACCACTCGAGCGGGATGCCGGCAACGGCGACCACGGCCAGCACCAGGCACGACAGCACGACCGCCCGCATGGCCGTGCTGGCCGCCTTGCCGAGGATGATGGCGCTGCGGGGGACGGGCGCCACCAGCACCCGCTGGGTGATGCCCAGGTCGCGCTCCCAGATGATGGCCAGGCCCGAGAAGATGGCGACGAACATGACCGACTGGGCCAGCACCCCTGGGACCAGGAAGGCCTTGTAGGGCACGCCTTCCAGGCCGAGGCCGCGGACCCGGGACACGGCCGAGCCGAACACCAGCAGCCACAGGAGCGGCTGGGCCGTCCGGGCCACCAGCACCGACGGCTCCCGCCGCACCCGGTGCAGCTCGGCCTGCACCATCGACGCCACCGCCCCGAGGTAGTTCGAGGACGCCTGGGCGAGGGTGAGCGGCGCGACCTCCTCAACCAAGACGTCGGGCGGTGCGACGGGTGCGGTCGATCTCACGCAGGGTCCCCCTTCCTGTCGACGGTTCCGACGCCAGCTCCACGAAGACGTCCTCGAGGGTGCCGCCCTGGGCGCCGAGGGCCAGCAGCTCGGCCGGGCTGCCCTCGGCCCGGATCCGGCCCGCGCAGAGGACGGCCAGCCGCTGGCACTGCTCCTCGGCCTCCTCCATCAGATGGGTGCTCACGAAGAGCGTGGTGCCGTGCTCGGCCCGGATGCCGGCGAGGTGCTTCCAGACGGTGCGCCGGGCCAGCGGGTCGAGGCCGAGCGTGGGCTCGTCGAGGAGGAGCAGGCGGGGGCGGTGGAGCAGGGCGCAGGCGATCTCCAGGCGGCGGACCATGCCCCCCGAATAGGTCCGGACCGGCCGGTCGGCGGCGTCGGCGATGTCCATGACCTCGAGGATCTCCTGCACCCGGTCGGCCCGCTCGCGGCGGGGCAGGCCGTGGAGCTGGGCGAACAGGGCCCCGTTCTCCCGCCCGGTGAGCGACCCGTCGGCCGAGAGCGCCTGGGGCACGTAGCCGATGAGCCGGCGGACGGTGGCCGGCTCGGCGCCGACCTCGTGGCCCAGCACCCAGGCCCGGCCGCCGGCCGGCCGGACCAGGGTGGTGAGGACCCGCATGATCGACGTCTTGCCCGCCCCGTTGGGGCCGAGCAGGCCGAAGACCTGCCCGGCCTCCACGGAGAAGGACGCCTCCCGGACGGCTTTGACCTCGCCGTAGGAGACGGCCAACGACTCGGCGACCAGTGCTTTCACGTGCGCGGTCGCCCCACGGGGCGAGGGTACTCCGGCAGGGCTAGAAGCCCGTGGTCTTGCCGGTGACGTACATGTGCTTGTTGCGGGTGCCCCGGCAGGGGCTGCAGCCGGGCGTGTAGTACCAGTTGTCGAAGGCCGCCTTGTTGAAGAAGGCGACCCGCTGGGGGACGTAGAGCGGGAGGATCGGCAGGTCCTCGGCCACGATGCGCTGCATCTGGTGCACGAGCTCCTTGCGCTGGTTCTGGTTCAGGGCGGTCAGCTGCTTGCTGGCCGCGTCGGTGAACTCGGCGTTGGTGTAGCCGATGGCCCGGCTGAACGAGGTGCTGTTGCGGGGCGGCGCATAGCGCCCCCGCAGCCCGTCGGCGTCGCCGGCGATGCCGCCGTAGCCGACGAGCGTCATCGTGTAGTTCCCCTTGCCGGCGTTGTCGTCGGCCGCGGCCCGGTCGAGGATCTGGACGTTGACGTCGATCCCGACCTCGCGCAGGTACTCCTTGATCAGCTCCGGCGACTTCGGGCTGAACCGGTTGCTGCTCTGGAGCTCCTGAACGAAACGGGAGCCGTCCGGCAGCTCGCGGACGCCGTCGTTGTTCGTGTCCTTGATCCCGATCTCGTCGAGCAGGGTGCGGGCCCGGGCCACGTTGCGGTCGTAGGTGGGCAGGTTGGGCGCCAGCATGTCGTGGTCGGGCGCCAGGCCGGCCACGCTCGCCGGCTGCCCCCGCCCGAGGAGGAGGCGGTTCACCATGTCCTTGCGGTCGATGGCGTAGGCGATGGCGTGGCGGAACTTCTTCTCGTTGTAGGGGAAGCCCTTGGAGAGGTTGAAGTTGAGGGCGAGGTTCCAGTCGCCGGTGCCCTGGAGCTTGCCGAACTGCGGGTTGCTCTCGAAGGCCTTGAGCTGCTCCTCCGGCGCCGGCTCCTCGGACAGCTCGGCGGCGTCGATCTCGCCCCGCTGGAGCCCGAGCAGCTCGTCGGGGGCGGGCACGAACTCGAGGCGGCGCACGTAGGGCACCCCCAGGAAGAACGCTTCGTTGGCCGTGTACAGATAGCTGCCGCCGGCCTCGTCGACCGACTGGAGCTTGTAGGGCCCCGAGCCGATGGTGGCCTTGGGGTCGCGGAACTTCGTCGGGTCGGTGACCGTGGACCAGATGTGCTTGGGGATGATGAACGTGCGCATGGCCACGTTCTCCTCGAACACGGCGTTGGGGGTGTTCAGCCGGATGACCAGGGTGGTGGGCGACTCGACCACCACCTCCTTGAGGTCGACCCGGCTGGCCCCCGCCGCACCGGCGCCGGTGGTGACGTAGTCGAAGCTGAACTTGACGTCCTCCGCGGTGAGGGGCTGGCCGTCGTGGAACTTCACGTTGTCGCGGATGGTGAACTTCCACTCGAGGCCGTCGGGCGACTGCGACCACTGGGTGGCCAGCCAGGGGCCGGGCTTGCCGGTGGAGTCCTCCCACAGGAGGGTGTCGAAGATGTAGCCGGTCTGGATCATCCCCGGACCCCGCACGTAGGCGAAGGGCGTGGGGTAACCGAAGTCCCCGCCGGCGAGGCGGATGCGCTCCACGCTCGCCGGTCGCTGGTTCGTCTGCTGCGTCTGGGGCGACGGCCCGTCGTCGCCGGACGAGCAGGCCGCTGTCAGCAGCGCGCCGGCCAGTGCCATCGCCGTCCCCCGGATCCACGTCCGCCGGTGTCTCGTCGTATTCACCGCACCTCCCCTTGTCATGCCGTCTCCGGCGTCGTCAACTCGAACAACAGGTCACGTCCCGCCGCGTCAAGCAGGGCCTTCGTCGCCGGGTGGCGCGGCCCCATGAGCAGCTGGCTGCCCGTCCCCTGCTCCACCACCCGTCCCCGGTCCATCACCATCACCCGGTCCGCCACCCGCAGCACCGCACCCAGGTCGTGCGACACCAGCACCATGGCCATCCCCCGGTCGACCTGCAGCTGCTTGAGCAGCTGGAGGACCTTGGCTTGCTCCGACGGGTCCAGCATGGACACCGGCTCGTCGGCCACCAGCAGTTTGGGTTCCAGGACGAGGGCCCGGGCCAGCGCCACCCGCTGGAGCTGGCCGCCGGACAGCTCGTGGGTGTACCGCTGCAGGAAGGCGTCGTCGGCCGGTAGCCGGGCGGCCCGGAGCGTGTCACGCACCTTCCCGTCCTGCTCCTTGCGGTCGCCGAGGCCCTGCAGCTCCAGTGGCTCCCGTACGGCCTGGGCCACCGTGAGCCGGGCCGACAGGGCCTCGAACGGGTCCTGGAACAGGAGCTGGACCCGGCGGCGGGCGGCTTTGAGCTCGGCGCCGGCGGCGGCTAGGAGGTCGTGGCCCTCGATCTCCACCGTGCCCGCCTCGGGCTCGAGCAGCCGCACCAGCATGGAGGCGACGGTGGACTTGCCCGCGCCGGTGGCGCCGACCAGGCCGACCACCTCGCCCTCCAGGACCTCCAACGACACGCCGTCGACCGCGTTGAACCGCTCCTTGCGGAACAGCTTGCCCGGGACCTCGTAGGACTTGCGCAGCCCGTGGGCCCGCAGCAGGGGGACGACACCGCCCCGGACGCACGACACGACGCGGTCGCCCTGCTCGCCGAAGGGCGACAGGAGGGGTGGCCGGCCGTCGGCGCACTCGTCGATCTCCTGGGTGCAGCGGCCGGCGAACGGGCAGCCGGTGGCCAGGTGGGTGGGGTTCGGCGGGTCGCCCCGGATGCCCCGCAGGTCCTTGACCGACGCCAGCGTGGGCCGGGCGTTGAGCAGGGCCCACGTGTACGGCCCCCGGGGGTTGTCGATCACCGCCTTGGCCGGGCCCACCTCGGCCAGCCAGCCGCGGTAGAGGACGGCCACCCGGTCGGCCACCTGGTCGAGGGCGTCGGCGTCGTGGCTCATCACCACCAGGGCCCGGCCGTCGTCGCGGATGCGCTGGAGGACCTTGAGCGCCTGGTTCCTGGTGGCGGGGTCGAGGCCGGCGGTGGGCTCGTCGAGCACGACCACCTCGGGCTCGCACACCAGGGCCATGGCCAGCAGGACCAGGCGGCGCTGGCCCCCGGAGAGCTCCCGGGGGTGGCGGGCCAGCGCCCACTCGCCGAGGCCCACGTCGGTCAGGACCTCGGTGCTGCGGGCGTCGGCCTCGTCGCGGGAGCGATCGAGGTGGACCTGCTGGGGCTCGGCCAGCTGCACGCCGACGGTCAGGACCGGGTTCAGCGATGCCGCCGACTGCATGGCCAGGGCGATCCGCCGCCAGCGGACGTCGCGCCAGCCGCCCTCGTCCAGGGCGGCCAGGTCGACGTCGCCGAGGCGCAGCCCGCCGCTGACCTCGGCGTCGGTGGCCAGGCCCAGGATGGCCCGGCCGAGCGTCGACTTCCCCGAGCCCGACTCGCCGAGGATGCCCAGGCACTCGCCCGGCGCCACCTGCAGCGACAGGTCGTCGACCGCCCGCACCGGCGGCGGGCCGGGGTAGGTGACCCGCAGGCCGGAGACGACCAGCCCGTCGCTCATGGCCGGGCGGGCCGGCGGCCCAGGCGGGAGGTGTGGCGGGCCAGGCGGGGGTTGATGCGCTGCTCCAGGCCGACGCCGAGGAAGGTGACCCCGAGGAGCAGGAGGCTGACGGCGACGATGGGCGGGACCAGCCACCACTTCCAGGCGTCGGTGTAGAACAGTCCGCCGAAGTCGATGGCGTCGCGCAGGATGGCGCCCCAGCTGGCCCGGGTGGGGTCGCCCAGGCCGAGGAAGGCCAGTCCGGCCTCGAAGGTGATGGCCCGGCCGGCGGCCCCGACCAGGCCGGCGATCAGGATCAGGCCCACCTCGGGGAGGATGTGGCGGCGCAGGATCTGGGCCGAGTTGCCGCCGAAGCCGACCGCGGCCTTGACGTGGGCCCGCCGGCGGAGCGAGAGGACCTGCGACCGCACCACGCGGGCGGTGGGCGGCCACGAGGTGAGGGCGATGATCACGCACAGGACGGTCAGCCCGGGGCCGGCGTAGGTGGCGATCACGATCAGCAGCGGCACCTTGGGGATGACCAGGACGAGGTCGACGACGCGCATGAGCAGGGCGTCGGTGGTGCCGCCGGCCCACCCGGCCACCATCCCGAGGGAGGCGCCGATGAGCAGCGTGCCACCCCCGGCCACCAGGGCGACGAACATGGAGACCCGGGCCCCGCTGAGGAGCTGGCTCAGCACGTCCTGGCCCACGCCGTTGGTGCCGAGCAGGTGCTGCGCGCTGGGCCCGTCGATGGGGTCGCCGGACAGCTCGATGACCCGGTAGGGCGAGAGCCACGGGGCGGCCAGGGCCAGCACGGCGAAGACGGCGACGATGGCCAGGCCGATCCATCCGATGGCCGGGAAGCGGGTCCGCCGGCGCTTCGCGGGCGCCAGGTCGACCGGGGCGACGGGCGCCTCGGGCGGCCGGAGGGTGGCGGTCACTCGGCGCCCACCCGGGGGTCGACCCGGGCGTAGACCAGCTCCAGGAGCAGGTTCACGGCGAGGACGACGAAGGCCAGCACCAGGAAGGTCGCCTCCAGCACGGGGTAGTCGCGGGCCTCCACCGCCCGCAGGATCAGCGTCCCCATGCCCGGGTAGGCGAACACCGACTCCACGAACACCGACCCGCCGACCGCGAACCCGGCCTGGATGCCGACCACGGTGAGGAAGGGGAGGAGGGCGTTGCGGCCGGCGTGGCGGTACTTCAGCAGCCGGTCGGGGAGGCCCTTGGCCCGGGCCAGCACCATGTAGTCCTGGCCGAGGGTGGAGATCATGGTGTTGCGCACCAGCAGGAACTTGGTGCCCAGGAGCGACAGCGTGAGGGCGCTGGCCGGCAGTACGAGGTGGCGGCCGATGTCGGCCCACCGCTCCAGGCCCCCGTACTGGTTGAACGGGGTGCGGGCGCCGGCCAGCGGGAAGACGGGGAAGACCACGGCGAAGACGATGAGCAGGACGGCGGCCAGGGCGTACTCGGGGATGGCCCGGAAGAAGGTCATCCCGATCATCAGCCAGCGGTCGCCGGCCCGGCCCCGGCGCCAGGTGGCGGCCACCCCGGCCATGAAGCTGAGCACCGAGGCCACCGCCAGCGACACGCCCATCAGCAGCAGGGTCCAGGGCAGGTGGAGCTTGATGAGATGGCCGACGGGCGCCTTGCGGGCGATGGAGAAGCCGAACTCGCCCCGGGCCAGGTTGCCGACGTAGGAGCGGAACTGCTCGACGAGCGACTTGTCGAGGCCGTAGTAGGCCCGGACCTGCTCGCGGACGGCGGGGTCGCTCAGGTACAGGCTGTTGTCGGGATCCTCCAGGGCGAGGAGGGGGTCGCCGGGCATGGCCCGGGGCAGGGCGAAGACCACGACGACCACCGCCAGCATGGTGAGGGCGTAGAGGCCGATCGACCGCAGGGCCATCGTGGCGAAGCGACGCCCGCCACGGCCCGCCTGGGGAAGGTGCGGGCCCTGGTCGGGGCGGGGGGCCGCCCGCCGGTCGATCACATCGGTGGCCATGGCCCGCCCGTCAGCCCGCGGTCCCGTCCCACCAGATGGTGACGATCCGGCGGAGGGGGCGGCCGGCGTCGGCGCCGAGCAGCTCCTCGATCTCGGCGTCGCGCTCGGGCCCCACGCACAGGCGCTGGCGGGCGTGGGCCACCATGTCGGCCCGGTCGCGGCCGGCGGCGTGCACCACCCGCTCGGACGCCTCCCACCGGATCTCCAGGCCCATCTCCTCCAGCACGGCGATGGCGTCGTCGGCGGTGGGGCTGGTCGGTCGCTCCAGCCCGTGGAGGGCCCGCCAGGCCTCGTTGAGGTTCGAGGCGGGGTGGTGCACGGTCACCTCCAGCACGACCCGCCGGCGGGCGTGGTCGCTGAGGGCGCGGACGAACGGGGGCAGGTCGGGGATGTTGTAGGCCACGTTGTGGCAGACGACCACGTCGGCCGGCGCCACCTCGGGCGCCACCTCGGGCCGGGCGCCGAGGACGATGCGGTGGTCGACTCCCTCGCGATCGGCGGCCTCGGCGAAGACCTCGAGCAGCTCGGCGCTGGAGTCGACGGCGGTGACGCGGGTGGCCGGCGGGGACAGGGGCAGGCTGGCCCGGCCCCCGCCGGCGCCGACGTCGAGCACGGTCCCGCCCTCACCGAGGGCCTCCAGGGCCCGGCGGCGGGACGGGGTGACCACCGGCCCCTCGGTCGCGGCGCGCTCGGGCGTCCAGGCGAAGACCTCGGGGGAGAAGCGCCAGGGCTGCCGTTCGGGGGCGGCGTCGAGGATCTCCTGGGGGATGGCCCAGGCCGCGAGGGCGTCGGCCCAGTGGCGGGCGGCGCGGCCTTGGTCGATCATCGGCGTCCCTCTCTCGTTCGCGGGAGGCGCGCCGCGCCCGGCCCATGCCGGAGAAGCTCCCCCATGGAGGAATCATAAGACCACCGCAGACGCAAACGGAGAACCATAAGCGTTCCTTATGATGGGCGCGGTGGAGTTGCGGCAGATCCAGTACTTCGTGGTGGTGGCCCGCCAGCAGAGCTTCAGCAGGGCGGCCGAGGCGGTGGGGGTGGCCCAGCCCGCACTGTCCCAGCAGATGAAGCGGCTGGAAGCGGAGCTCGGCGTGACCCTGCTCGACCGGTCGAGCCGGCCGGTGCGGCTGACGGAGGCGGGTGTGGCCTTCCAGGCCCGGGCCGAGCGGATGCTGGCCGAGGCCGGCCTGGCCAGGGAGGAGATGCGTGAGTTCGCCGGCGTGGGTCGGGGCCGGCTGGTGGTCGGCGCCCTTCCGGCGCTGGCCGGGCTCTGGCTGCCGCCCGTGCTGGGCCGGTTCCATGCGACCTACCCGCGGATCGAGCTCGGCCTCCGCGAGGCCAACACCGAGGAGCTGTCCCGGCTGCTCGGCGCGGGCGAGCTCGACCTGGCCCTCCTCCACGCGGTGCCCGGGCTGTACACCGGGGGGCCGTCCTACCGGGGCCTGGTCATGGAGCGGCTCTTCGACGAGGAGTTGGTGGTGGTGGTCCCCCCGGCCCACGGGCTGGCGGGACGCCCGTCGGTCGAGCTGCGGGCGCTGCGCGACGAGCGCTTCGTGCTCCTCACCCGGGGCTCCGGGCTGAGCCACACGATCCTCGCCGCCGCCACCGCCGAGGGGTTCACCCCCGAGGTGGTGGCCGAGTGCGCCAGCATGACGACGCTGCGGGCCCTGGTGGCCGAGGGCATCGGCATCTCGATCATCCCCGCGCTGCCCGCCCGCGCTGCGGGCCCCCCGGTGGCCGCCGTGGCCCTTCGCCCGGCCCTGCCGGCCCATGCCGCCGCCGTGGCCTGGCGGGGCGACTCACGGCCCTCGGCGCCGGCGGAAGCCCTGCTCGGGGTCATCCGCGACCAGGTGGCCGCCGCCGGCTGACGCGAAAAGGCCCCGGACCCTGGGCCCGGAGCCGTTCTCGCCGCGGCCGCCACTCCGGCCGTCGGATGGTGTCAGGCCGCGTCCTTCGCGGTCTTGGTTGACGTCTCCTTGGCGGCCTTCAGCGCCTCCGGCTGGTGGGCACGGGCGAACTCGGCCCGGGCCGCCGCTTCCGACTTGCTGATCACGTGGCCGTAGGCGTCGATGGTGTCCCGGGTCGGGTCCGGCATCGCCGTGCGCCAGGCCACCTCGGATCCGCCGGGGCTGACCCCGGCGATGGAGAAGGACGGCCCGTGACCCGTGGGCCGGTGGTCGTGGGGGAGCTCGGCGTCCGGGTTCGGGTAGGCGGTCTTCCAGGCGGCCTCGTTGGCGCCCGGCATCACACCCGCCACCGAGAACACCGGGTCGCAATCCGCCGGGGTTTCAGGGGTGGGGTCCTTGTCCATGTCGTCCCTGCTTTCGTGTTTCGAGGTGGCTGTGCAGGTCTGATCCTGCGCGACCGCCCCTTGGGCCTCCAGGGCCGAACGTCATGGCTTCGGACGGCCGAACGTCCCGCCGCCCCTGGGACGTTCGTCGCCGCGCTAGTTGGAGCGGCGGCGGGCCTCGAGGTCGTCCAGCACGTGGTCGGGCACGGCGAGGTCGCCCCGGCCGGTGCCCACCTGGAGGTCGGGCTTGTACCGCCCGTGGTAGTCCGATCCGCCGGTGACGGCCAGGCCGTGACGGGTGGCCAGGCCGGCGAGCGTGCCCCGCTCCTCGGGCGTGTAGCGGCCGTAGAGGGCCTCCAGCCCGTCGACGCCCTGGGCGGCCATGGTGGCCACCGCCTCCTCGAGCTCGGCGGCGTCCGGGCGGATGGTGAAGGGGTGGGCCACCACGGCCACGCCGCCCGAGGCGTGGATGGCGGCGGTCGCCTCGGGCAGCGTCAGGCGGGGGCGCTCGACGTAGGCCGGGCGGCCGGCGGCCAGCCAGACGTCGAACGCCTCCTGCACGGAGGCCACGACGCCCTTGCGCACGAGCACGGCGGCCACGTGGGGGCGGCCCACGCCGCCGCCTCCCGCCTCGGCCTCGATCTCCTCGAGGCTGGCCGGCAGGCCCAGCTCGGCCAGGCGGGCGGCCAGGCGGCGGTTGCGGCCGGTCCGCCCGTCCTGCACGCCGCTGAGCGCGGCTTGGAGGGGGCCCTCGCCGTCCTCGACGAAGTAGGCCAGCAGGTGCAGCGGACCGGCGTCGGACCCGACGGACAGCTCGCAGCCTCCGATCACCCGCACGCCCAGCTCGTCGCCCCGGGCCCGGGCCCGTTCGATGCCGTCGAGGCGGTCGTGGTCGGTGATTGCGACCGCGGTGCAGCCGGCGGCGGCGGCCAGCTCCGGGATGCGCTCGGGCGGGTCGGAGCCGTCGGACCGGTCGGTGTGGGTGTGCAGGTCGATCACGGTGCCGGGCAGTCTGGCCGGTCAGGCCACGGCCAGCACGGCGGCGCCGGTGACCCGGTCGTGGGCGAGGTCGGCCAGCGCCCGGTCGGCGTCCTCCAGCGGGTAGGCCGTGGTGGTGGGGCGGATGCCGATCGCGGCGGCGATGGCCAGGAACTCCTCGCCGTCGGCCCGGGTGTTGGCGGTGACGCTGCGGACCTGGCGCTCCTGGAACAGGTGGTCGGCGTAGACCAGCGGCGGGATGTCGCTGAGGTGGATGCCTGCGACCGCAAGGGTGCCGCCCCGGTCGAGGGCGGCCAGGGCGACGGGGACCAGCTCGCCGGCCGGAGCGAAGAGGATGGCGGCGTCGAGCGGCTCCGGAGGCGCGTCGGCGGCGGCGCCGGCCGAGGCCGCGCCGAGCCCCAGGGCCAGGCGCCGGGCGGCGGTCGACCGGGTGAGGACGTGCACGGTGGCGCCCTGGGCCATGGCGACCTGGGCCGCCAGGTGAGCAGAGGCACCGAACCCGTAGATGCCGAGCCGCCCGCCCGGCGGCAGCTCCGCCCGCTTGAGCGCCCGGTAGCCGATGATGCCGGCGCAGAGCAGGGGCGCGGCCTCCTGGTCGGCGAAGGCGTCGGGGAGCGGGTAGGCGTACCGCTCGTCGACCACCGCGTACTCCGCGTAGCCGCCGTCGGCGTCCCACCCGGTGAACGACGGCAGGACGCAGAGGTTCTCGCGGCCCCGCCGGCAGAACCGGCACCGGCCGCACGTGCCCCGCAGCCAGGCGATGCCGATTCGCTGGCCGGGGTGGAACCGGTCGGCGGCCGGGCCGCGGGCGTCGACGGTGCCGACGACCTCGTGCCCGGGCGTGACCCCCGGCCGCCTGGGGGCCAGGTCACCCTCGGCCAGGTGGAGGTCGGTGCGGCACACCCCGCACACCGACACCCGTACCCGGACCTCGCGTGGTCCGGGTTCGGGCCGTGGGCGCTCCCCGAGGACCAGCGGCCCGCCGTCGATGGGGCCGGGCCGGCGCACCTCCCACGCCCGCATGGCGGGAATCGTAGGGACCTTCGACCCTCGCCGGCGCGGACTTCCGGCCCTGCTGCGCCGGGGTGCGTCGGGGGACGATACGGCCGTGACCCTTGCCCGGCGGGCCGTCGACCGCAACGGCCTCGAGATCCTCACCCGCGAGGAGTGCTTCGACCTGATCCGTCAGGTCCCGGTGGGCCGGATCGGCGTGGTGGTCGGCGGGCTCCCCGTGGTGGTGCCGGTCAACTTCACGCTGCTGGGCGACGACATCGTCGTGCGGACCTCGACCGGCCAGAAGCTGGTGGCCGCCGTCACCCGCAGCGCGGTGAGCTTCGAAGTGGACTCGCTCGACCTTCGCGCCCACGCGGGCTGGAGCGTCCTCGTCACGGGTGGCGCGTCGGAGATCACCCGGCCCGATGAACGGGCTTCGGTGGATGCGCTTGGACTGGAGTCGTGGATCCCTGGACGGGAGCGATACATCCGCATCCGGACGGAAGTGGTCAGCGGCCGCCGTATCGTCGGGACGGGACATCCGGCGGTCATTCCCGAAACGGAGTGGGACTGGGGCTGACCGCCATTCACCGCCCGTTCCCCGGCGTTTCACGGCGAATTGTGTTGCGGATGAGCGGCGGGACGCGGGAAGATGCATGCGGGCTGGAAGGAATCAGGGGGGAAACAGCTGATGACGGCGGGTCGGGATATGCACCGGTTGCTGTGGGCCGTTGGCGAGGCACGCCGGCTCCGGCGGGCCGAAAGCTCCACCCCGGTGGCCGCCGAACGGCCCGGTGGCGAGGGTGACGACGGCCCGCGCGAGAAGCCGTCCGGGCGTACCGCCCGCTGAGTCGCCGCCGGGAGAACCGGCACCCAGCACCCCCGGGCGGTCGCGTGCTGGCCGACCGCAAGGCTGAAACCGGCTCCCGTCGACCGCGGCGACCATCTCCATTCGACCTCTCGCAGTCCGGGTCTGCCCCCGTGCTTCGGTCCTGCGCACCGGCTCAATAGGGCGGACGGCCCCGGACCTCCAGGCCCTACCGTGCGGCGCGCCGCTTCGCCGGCAGGCCGAACTCGAGGCTTCAGTCGGAGCGGAAGACCACCCGGTCGCCGTCGAGGACGAAGTGCACGACAAGGGCCGAGGGTCCCCGGGGCTTCGGATCGCGGACGAGAACCATCCGGCTGAGCGGCCGCTCGACGGGCGTGGCCCCGCCCGCCACCACGCGACGTACCACACGGTGACCCGATCCCGCGGGGACCCCCGCTCCTGGGCGTGTTATTCGTCGTAGTAGTTCGCCGTCGTCCTTCAGAGGCAGGGATGGCTCCACTGAGAAGGGACGCCACCCTTGTATTCCGAAGCGCCGGCCCAGGCGTTGCGCGCCTTGTCGCGGTTCCTCGTGTCGGAGCGCTCGATGGGGGACACGCTGCTCGAGGTGAGCCGCATCACCGTGGACGCGGTCCCTGCCGCCGAGATGGCGGGGATCACCATGCTGAGCGAGCACGGCACCCCCACCACCGCGGTGTTCACCGACCCGCTGGCGCCGGAGATCGACGCCGCCCAGTACGAGTCGGGCGCCGGGCCGTGCCTCGACGCCTGGCGCCAACGGCGCGTCGTCCGTATCGACGACACGTCCGCCGGCGCGGGCCAGTATCCGGCATTCTCCAAGGCGGCTGCCGCCCACGGCGTCGAGAGCGTGCTCTCGCTGCCGCTCATCGCGGGGAGCAACGGCCTGGGGGCGCTCAACCTGTACGCGCGGCGGTCGGGCGGCTTCACCACGGACGACGAGACCCTGGGGCTGGAGCTGGCGTCGGCGGCGGCCATCGTGCTGGCCAACGCCAGCGCCTACTGGGAGGCGAACCAGCTCAGCGAGCAGCTCAACCAGGCCATGCGCAGCCGGGCCGTGATCGAGCAGGCCAAGGGCATCCTCATGGCCCGGTCGCCGGACCTCGGTCCCGACGAGGCCTTCGAAGTCCTGCGCAAGGCGTCGCAGCGGGAGAACGTCAAGCTGCGGGACATCGCCCAGCGGATCGTCGACCGCACGGCCACACCGGGCGTCGTGGAGGGCGGGTAGATGTCCTCGGACGGCTGGGCCGGAAGCTTCACCGAGATCGCCGACGGGCGGCGCCGCCTCGGCCTGACCCCGATGGCGCTGTGGATCGCCTACTTCGAGGTCGGCGGGAACGCGACCCTCGGCGAGGTGGAGGGGTGGCTCGCCGGCGCCAGCCAGCCCTCCGACCGGGACCACAACTTCATCGCCCAGGCACTGAACGACCACTTCGTGGAGCTCGGCCTCGACCATCCCATGCGGTACCGCCTCGGCTGATCCCTGACGGGCTGTCGCTACCCTGTGCGAACATGTGTTCGTGTCGGGCGACGCCACCATCCTGCACGCGGACCTGGACTCGTTCTACGCGTCCGTCGAGCAGCGCGACGACCCGTCGCTGCGGGGCCGGCCGGTCATCGTGGGCGCAGGGGTCGTCCTGGCCGCCAGCTACGAGGCCAAGGCCTACGGGATCAGGACGGCCATGGGGAGCGGCCAGGTCCGGAGCCTGTGCCCGTGGGCGGTGGTGGTGCCGCCCCGTATGTCGGCGTACACCGAGGCCAGCAAGGCGGTGTTCGAGGTCTTCCGGGACACGACGCCCCTGGTGGAGGGGCTCTCCATCGACGAGGCGTTCCTCGACGTCGGGGGCCTGCGGCGGGTCTCGGGCCCGCCGGTCGAGATCGCCGAGCGGCTGCGGCGCACGGTGCTGGAGCGCGTCGGCCTGCCCATCACCGTCGGTGTGGCCCGCACCAAGTTCCTCGCCAAGGTGGCCAGCGCGGTGGCCAAGCCCGACGGCCTCCTGGTGGTGCCGCCCGATGGCGAGCTGGCGTTCCTCCACCCCCTGCCGGTGGAGCGCTTGTGGGGCGTGGGCCGGGTGACCGGGGCCAAGCTGCGGTCGCGCGGCATCACGACCGTGGCCGACGTGGCCCGGCTGCCGCAGGCCGCGCTGGTGTCGATGCTTGGCCCCGCCTCCGGCCGCCACATCCACGCCCTGGCCCACAACGTGGACCCCCGGCCCGTGGTGGTCGGCCGGCGCCGGCGCTCGATCGGGTCGCAGTGCGCCCTCGGGCGGTCGCGGCGCACCTCGGAGGCGGTCGATGCCGTGCTGGTCAGCCTGGTGGACCGGGTGACCCGCCGGATGCGGGCCGCGGGGCGGGTGGGGCGCACCGTCGTTCTCCGCCTGCGCTTCGACGACTTCTCCCGGGCCACCCGGTCGCACACCATGGACCGGGCCACGGCCGAGACGGGGCCCATCCTGACCATGGCCAGGGTCCTGCTGGCCGGGGCCCGGCCGATCATCGGCCGGCAGGGGCTGACGCTGGTCGGCATCTCGATCGGGAACCTCGACGACGGCGGGGCGGTCCAGCTGGCCCTGCCGTTCGAGCGGGCGTCGGGTGGTGCGCTCGACGCCGCCCTCGACGACGTGCGGGAGCGGTTCGGCTCCTCGGCGGTAACCCGGGCCGTCCTGCTCGGCCGCTCGCAGGGGTTCACCGTGCCCCTCCTGCCCGATTGAGCCGTAGAGTGCGGCGCCATGGCGCGCCGGTGGATCTGGATGTCGATCGTCCTCGTCCTGGCCGCAGGGTGCGGCGGCGACGGTGAGAAGGACGGGGCGGCACCGGCAAGCACCATGCCAGCGGCCTCGTCGACGTCGACCACCTCCCGGCCGGTGGACTACGGCCGGCCGTCGATGCCCCGGGAGGCCGGCACCGGCCTGCTGGAGGGCGCCAGCCTCGACGGCTCGGCGCTCTACGTGTCGGCGGTGGACGCCACCCTCTCCCAGCGGGGCTGCGAGGGGCAGCCCGAGCCCGTGCTCTTCCGCGTCCCCCTGGCCGGCGGGGCCCGCCAGGCGGTGGGCGCCCCCGGGGAACCGGTGCGGGGGACGATCCTGCGCGGCGCCGACCGGCGGGTGGCGCTGGTCGCCGGGTGCGAGGAGTTCCTGAGCGCGGTGCGCCTCGGCACGGAGACGCCCGACGGGCAGCTTCACGACCTGCGCCGGCTCGACCTCGGCCAGCTCGGGAGCGCGGCCGGCCTGGCCTGGTCGGGCGACGGGCGCAGCCTGGTGGCCGTCGCCCGGTCGCTCAGCCCGAGCGGCCAGGCCACCCTGCAGCGGGTCGACCCCGGCACGGGCGCGGCCACGCCGCTGTTCACCGTGCCCGGCCCGGTCACCCAGGTGGGGGAGCTGGCCGACGGCACGCTGGTGGTGGCGGGGGCAGGGCGGGTGACGCTGCGGGACGCCAAGGGCGCGGTGGTCGAGACCCACGAGGGCGTGGGCTTCACCGTGGCGCCCGACCGCCGGCGGCTGGCGGTCTGGGGCAAGGCGCTGCGGCTGGTCACGCCCGGGCAACCGGCCACCACCCTGGCCACGGTGGCGTCCCCGACCGACCTCCTGGGGCCGGTGTCGTTCTCGCCCGACGGCGGGGCCGTCGCCTTCGTCACCGGCATGCAGGCCTCGGGGCAGGTCGCGGTGGTCACCCTGGCCGACGCCAAGGTGGCCACGGTGCCGGGCACGGGCCGGTTCGTCCGGGCCTTCTTCACCGGCGACGGGCGGGCCGTCGCCTTCAGCCGTCTGGCATCCCGGCCCGCGGACGAGGCCACGGTGCTGGTGGTCCGCTTCGAGGAATAGGAGGGGCATATGGCAGGTTGGATCGGCGACATCGAGCGCGAGACCTTGAGCAACGAGACCTTCCGGACGGTGCTGTTCACCGGGGCCAACGTGCAGCTCACCGTGATGCGCCTCGGTCCGGGCGAGGAGATCGGCGTGGAGATGCA